>JACCDT011952762.1_pt1 | contig 11206 bp, 11 predicted proteins | sample 7446291 | NCBI WGS metagenome assembly JACCDT01 (sample SAMN15323446, study PRJNA562643) | freshwater metagenome | isolation source: river surface water | place: USA:Blue River Watershed | collected 2017-08-17 | reverse complement strand
TCCCGTTCGTGTTTCGCGGCACCGGCGGCGAGTACTTCCGCATCTGGATCGTGAACCTGCTGCTCACGCTGGTCACCTTCGGAATCTACTTTGCCTGGGCCAAGGTGCGCCGCCTGCGCTACTTCATGGGCAACACGCTGGTGGACGGCCAGCCGCCAGCTGCCGATGACCTTGGGTGTGAGCAGGTAAAACGAACCCACCGTGGCACGGAAGGCGGCTTGCAGATGGCCCAGGCAGGAGTGGATAGGCTGGTATTGCTTGAGGTTCCACATCAGCCAAGGGGCAATGGCCAGTGTGGTCAGCATGACGCCCAGGGCCAGGAAGCCAAACCAGGCCGGTGGCGCGGCTTCATCGGTCACCAACGTGAGCCCGCCGACCAGGACCAGGCCGGGCAGGAACAGCGGCAGCATGGCCCGGTAGGCACCCGGCAGATCCCCGGTAAACCGGAACCGCAGGCCACGCCAGCTGGTGTTGGCCAGGCGGAATTGCATCGATGACTTGAACAAGGCGGGCCATAGCCCTGCCACCAGCACCAGGGCCACCAGGCCCGCAATGTTGGAGAACTCACCTGCCACCGAATACAGAATGAACAAGATGCCCACCAGGGCATAACCCTTGAACATCTTTTTCGGGTCGCCATGAAAGCCCAGGGGCTGGCCCCCAACCAGGGTGTTGCCCATGAAGTAGCGCAAGCGCCGAGCCTTGGCCCAGGGGAAGTAGATCCCCAGCGTGACCAGCATCAGCAAGAGGTTGACGATCCAGATGCGGAAGTACTCGCTGCCAGAGCCGGTGAAGGCGATGCTGATCTGGTGGGTCGAGGGGGGGACTTGCACCTGGGTGTCGGGTGCGTCCAGGGGGTGGGTGCCAGACGTGGCTGTGTCTGCATGTTGCATGCGCGGGATCCTCCTTGAAAGTGGTCGGGGCCTGGGGCCCTCTGTGTATGGCCGCCATCATATAGCGGCTCGGGGGCGCATGGGCGCCACTCAGGGTCTGGCGCGCAGCTCAGGCTCCAGCGTGTCCCACAGGCTGCGATCGGCCAGCGGCGTGTCTTTGGGCAGCAAGGGATTGGGAATGCTGAACACGCGCCGCCCGCCAAGGTTGATGTCGCTGAGGATGGATTTTTTGAAAGCCTGGTAGCGCCGCTCGAACTTGCCGTTCTTGATCAGCACGCGCAGACCCGCTTCGGCCCGTTGGGCGAGCCGCTCGCCCTCAGGGGTACGGGGGAAGAAGAAGTAACGCGGCAAGGGGTAGTAGAGCAACAGTTTGCGTTCAATTGCCAGCGCGGGGAAGGTCTGGCGGCCCACAGCCAGCTCTTGGCTGATTTCGTTGACCCCGCGTGAGAACAGGTCGAAGCGGCCAGAGTCCAGCATCGGCAGCAGCAGTTCGTAAGTCGGCGCGGTGACCACACGAAAACCGTTGGCGCGCAGGATGTCGCTGTCGACCCAGGTGGCACCTTGGCCGATGGACAGGGCCTGCAATTGGGGCAATGTGCGTACCGGATCGGCCCAGGCCTGGGTGTCTGATTTGATGAGGAAGAGGCGGTAGCCCGTCAGGCCCTTGTCCAGCGGAATACGGATGGGGCGCAGTGTGCTTTCGCGGGCGATGCTGGTGGTGCGGGCCATCACGCTGATGTCGGTGGCAGCGCTGAGCAGTAATTCGGCCCGCCCGGCATTCATGACCTTGGGACTGGCCTGCAGCGCGTAGGGGCCCCACTGGGGCACGGTTTCGTCCAGGGCGGCCTGCAGCAGTTCCCAGTAGTAGTTCAGTCGCGTGTCAGACCCACTCTCGGGAGGCGGGTAGACATAACGCATTGTCTGGGCCTGGACCCACAGGGGGCAGGCCAACAGCAGCGTAACAAGCAGTTGTCTCAACGACGGGATCATGGGGGCCTCGTGTGCCTTGTCTTCCTCTTGCGCCCCAGTGTAGTCCGCTTGTGTGACAGTGTCTCAGCGTGTGTAGGCCTTGCGGGAACCGTCTTCAAACACAGCGTCGTCTCGGAGCGGCTTGCCCGATTCGTCCCACTCGCGCTGGCGTTTCAAGGCACCTTGGTCGTCGTAGTGCTCTTCCAGTTCGGGCTTGCCGTTGTCAAAGAAGAACTTGTGCACGCCCATGGCACGCTCACCGTAACGCCCATCCATTGCATACCGCCCTTGGGCGCGCAGCGTACCCTTGTCACTGAAGCGCTGGCTGTCGCGCAGCTCGGTGTTGCCCTCTTGGGTGTAGACGTCTTTGCTCTTGGGTTGGCCATTCAGGTAGAAGGTGGCTTCGCTGGCCAAGCGGCTGCGCTTGCGTCCCCCCGCATCGACCAGCGCGTACAGGCGCTCACGCACCAGGGTGCCGCTGGCGTGGTACTCCGAGTCGCGCACCAGTGCCGCAGGTCTGTCGGTCTCGTTCCAGACCTTCTCGCGGCGTTTGCCACCGTCTTCGGCAAAAAAACGTTCAGTGCGCTGGCTGCCTTGGCGTTCCATCTCTTCCTGTGGTTTGCCGTTGTCCATCAGCACGGCCTGTTTTTGCACCACCCCGCCCAGCAGGGTTTGGGTGCCACGCAGCTTGCCGCTGCTGCTGTAGGTGGATACCGTGCTGGCACTGCCGCCAAAACCACACAGCGCGGCGTCATCCACATGTGGTGCCAGCAAGGGCTTGGGGCCGCAGCGCAGGCTGGCGAGTTGCTTGCCGGTCGTGAACTGGGCACTGGCGCCCTCGCGCTCGGTATCGGCCACCCATTCCACTGCTTTGGGGCTGCCATCCTCATACCAGCTGCGGCGCAGGCCGCGTGCGTTGCCCTTGACGTTGGTGAATTCCAGCACCAGTTGGCCATTGGCAGCCCACTCGCGTTCCAGGCCCTCGTGCGGGCCGTTGGCGGTGATGGTGAACTCCTTGGCCAGCTTGCCGTTGCGGAAGTAGCGCGACAGGCCCACCGAGTCTCCGTTGCGCAGTTCGTACTCGCGCTCCACCATGCCACTGTCGCGGTCCTTGCAGCGCACCATGCCGCTCTTGCCCGCGGTCTCGGCACCATTGTTGGTGTTGATGGATTTGCCGTTGAATTCGCAGTCCTGCACGGCCAGGGCAGCGCTGGTGCTGGCCAGAAAGGCTGCGCCCAATGCCTGGCGCCAAGTGGGTATGAGTTGCATGGTTTTTGAATCAAATGAGGCTTTAGGCCATGTGGAATATGCGCAAATAGCTATAAAAAATATAGCAAAACAAGAGTCCGGCTTGCATCTTTGGCGCACGTGATCTATATCAACGACTGTAGCGCAGCCCACGCGCAACATGGAGGCTGGTTTACTTCTTGGAGGTGAGGTGCGTATGTTCAAACACATTCTTCTGGCGACCGACGGCTCCACCGCATCGGCCCATGCAGGCACCCTGGCGGTGGGCTTGGCCCGTACGCATGGTGCTCAGCTCACTGCGGTGTACGTGGCCGACCCCTACCCCTACTTGGGTGTGGGTGAGGCCAACCCCTTGGGTTACCAGGCTTACGCGGCCGCCTCCCAAGAGCTGGCTGCCCAGGCCCACGCGCAGGCCGAAGCCCAGTGCCGAGAGGGGGGCGCGGTGGTGGCCCTGCAGGTGAAACTGGTGGAAGGCGTGACTGCGGCCAGCGGCATCGTGCAAGCTGCGGCCGAGGTGGGGGCTGACCTGATCGTGCTGGGCTCCCATGGCAGAACCGGTATCGTTCGGCTGATGCTGGGCAGCGTGGCCACCAAGGTGGTGGCCGAGAGCCCGGTGCCGGTGCTGGTCACGCGATAGAGCGCACTCATCACTTGAAAAAGGCCTTTGGGCCTCCAGCTACGGCGTTCCTGCAACGCATTGGATGGGAGCCCTGTGGCCTTTGTTGTGTTTTGCCTGGCTGCGGTTGGGCTCTTGGCCTGGCTGCTGGGCTACCCCTGGTGGCAGCGCCGACAGCGCCGCCAACTGCAGGCGCAGCCCTTTCCCAAACACTGGCGCACACTGCTGCGCCGCCGTGTTCCGTTGGTGGCCCGTTTGCCGGCCGACCTGCAACTGCAGCTCAAGCAGCACATGCAGGTGTTTGTGGCCGAGAAGACCTTCATTGGTTGCGCAGGCCTGGAGGTAAGCGAAGAGATGCGGGTGGTGGTGGCGGCCAATGCTTGTCTGCTGCTGCTCAACCGGCCCGACGCTGCGGCGTATTTCCCCAAGGTGCGGCAAATCCTGATGTACCCCGGCGCCTTTGTGGTGAACCGCCGCCACACCGATGCCGCTGGCGTGCAGCTGGAGCAGCGCGAAGCGCTGGCCGGTGAATCCTGGGGCGAGGGGCAGGTGGTTCTGTCCTGGCAGGACACGCTGGAGGGTTCCGCCACTCCCGATGATGGCCGCAATGTGGTGATCCACGAGTTTGCCCACCAGCTCGACCAGGAAAACGGCCGCGCTGTGGGGGCGCCGTTGCCGGTGCTGGGTGATACGCGCTACAACGCCGCGCGCTGGCAGCAGGTGTTTGAAGACGCCTATGAGCACCTGCGGCAACAGGTCTTCATGGGGGAGCAGGGGCTGCTGAACCACTACGGTGCGCAAGATCCGGCAGAGTTTTTTGCCGTGGTGACGGAGGTGTTTTTTGAGCAAGGCCCGTTGCTCGCCGCCGAGTACCCGCAGGTGTATGCGGAGTTGCGCGGCTTTTTCAGGGTGGACCCGGCGAGTTGGTGAGCAGTGGGGCGGCACAATGCTTGCTCTATGGCCGATATGAATCCGCTCACCGCCCCGGTGCACACCCACACGCTGTTTGAAGATGCACAAGCCATCTTCACCGGCACCCTGTTTGTCAGCCTGGCGCTGATCCTGTTTGCCCAAGCGGGCTTGCTCACGGGTGGGACGGCCGGCGCGGCCTTTGTGCTGCACTACGCCACGGGCGTGAGCCTGGGCAAGCTGTTCTTCCTGATCAACCTGCCGTTTTACTGGTTTGCCTGGCGCCGCATGGGGCGCGAGTTCACGCTCAAGACCTTTGTCGCCATCACGTTCCTGTCGGCCATGGCTGAATGGTCGCCGCGCCTGTTTGCCATCGAGCGGCTGCACCCTGCGTATGCCGCGGTGCTGGGCGGGCTGCTGCTGGGTTCGGGCTGCCTGTTTTTGGCCCGGCACCGGGCTAGCCTGGGCGGGGCCACCATCGTCTCGCTGTACCTGCAGCAGTCGCGCGGCTGGCGCGCCGGCTGGGTGCAAATGGGCATGGACTGCACGATTGTGCTGCTGGCCCTGACCGTGGTGGACCCGGTGCGCGTGGCCTATTCGGTGCTGGCCGCGGTGGTGATGAACCTGTTTATCGCCATCAACCACCGGCCCGGGCGCTACGCGGTGCTGTAGCCCGCCTGCGGCTTATGGGGCGGGCAGCTGGGCCTGCAGCAGGCGCAGCACGTTGCCACCCATGATGGCGGCCACATCGCCTTCAGAGAAACCCGCCTCCAGCAGGCCCTGGGTGATGCGCACCAGTCCCGTGGTGTCAAAGGCGGTGCTGGTGGCGCCGTCAAAGTCCGACCCCAAGGCCACATGCTGCACGCCCACCAGCTTGGCGGTGTAACGGATGGCCTTGACGATGGCCTCCGTGCTCAGGCCACAGACCGCACCCTCAAAGTAGCCAATGCCCATCACACCACCGGTGGCGGCAATCGCCTTGATGTGGCGGTCGCTGAGGTTGCGCGGGCCAGGGCAGGTTCCCTGCACGCCGGTGTGGGATACCAGCACCGGGCGCTTCGTCTTCGCCAGCACGTCGTCAATCACCTTGGGCGAGGCGTGGGCCAAGTCCACCAAGATGCTTTTTTCTTGCAGCTTGGCGATGACCTGTTTGCCAAAAGGCGTGAGCCCGCCTTTCTCCAAGCCGTGGGCCGAGCCGCCAACTTCGTTGTCAAAGAAGTGTGTCAACCCCATGATGCGAAAGCCCGCGTCAAACAGCGTGTCCACATTCTCCAGTTTGCCCTCCAGCGGGTGCAGCCCTTCGGTGGCCAGCAGTGCGATGAGTGTGCCGCTGGCAGGCGGCTTGCCTTGGGTCAGCGCTGCCAGGTCGGCCTGGGTGCGCACGATCCGCATGGCGCCTGCACTGCTGGCTGCGGCGGCGTGCAGCTTTTCGCTCTGGTACAGGGCACGCTGTAGCAGGCTATCCCAGGTCCGCACTGGCCAGCGTTGGGCCATCACCAGGGCGTTGAGGCTGTCGGTGTCGCCCGCGTTGCGCTCGAAATTCAGGCCTTTGGGGCTTTTGGTCACCGTGCTGAAGACCTGCAGGCTGACCTTGCCCTCCTGCAGGCGGGGCAGGTCGGTGTGGCCGTAGTCATAGCGTTTGAGCAGGTCGCGCGACCACAAGAGCGCGTCATCGTGCAGGTCCGCCACAAACAGGGTGTTGTGCAGGGCGGTGGCTTGCGCGTTGGCGCTGTGCGGGCCAGCCAAAGCCACGCGGTTCAGGCGCTGGTCCACGATGCGGGGCAGGGTGAAGAACACCCCCACGCCCAGTGCAACTACCACGGCGATTGCCAGGCTTATCTTGCGTCGCATGCTGTCTCCCGAAAATCCATAGAAAAAGGGGCCTGAGCCCCCGTAGATTATGCGTAAGCAGCTACCAAAAGCATAGCAAAAATGCACTGCTCAGGGTTTATACCCCCAGGAACTCGGCCAGCGCGGCAGTTTCCATGGCGCCCGCATTGGTCACCACCGTGCCGGTTTTGAGGTTCTTCGCCAGGATGTAGGGCACGGACTCGACCTTCAGGCTGTTGAACAGTTCGGTGTTGGCCTTGATGGTGGCCTCGTGCTCAGGCGACATGCTGGCGGGCAAGGGAGCGCCGCCCGTGCCGGCCAGCAGGGAGGCCTCGTGGGCCGTCATGAATTCGGCCGGGTTGCCGGCTGCCAGGATCGCGGCCCCCTGGGGGGCACTCTTGCCGTTGATGAAGGACACGGGTACCCAGACGAATTTGACCTTGCCCAGCAGGGGCTGTGAGGTTTGCCACAGGTGGCCGCAGTGCGGGCATTGGGGGTCGAACAGAACAAACACCGGGTTGGCGCTCATCAAGGCGCCCACGGTGAACCCTTTGCCGGTGGTGGCAACTTTTTCATAGGCCTGTGTGGGCGGCAGGGCGCCGGCGGCCGGAGCTGCGGTTGCAGCTTCCTCTGTTTTGGAGCAGGCCGCCAACCCGGCGACTGCGGCCACCAGGGGCAGGGCCAGCAGATGTAAGCGTTGGCGTTGGGCGGGGGACTGGGGAGAGGCTTTTGGCATGGTGAATGTGAGGAAATGGGGAAATGGCCCGGCTTGGCAGGGCACAGCGTGGGTGGAGTGTGCCTGAGCCGGGGAAGTTCCCGCCGTGGTCATTTTGCAGGCACCCTTGGCAAAGCCCCTGTTGGCGCGGGTTCTGCCGCTTGTGAACATAGTTATCCACAAAGTCACACACAGATTCCGGGTGCAACTTTGGCAGCGGGGAAAACGATTTCCGGGTTTTCACGGATTGTTCATTTTTGCTAGCACAGTTTTTTCCACCATTGACAAAATGTACGTCCGGCTCTCCCAATATGCTGCGATGTGCCTAAAAAATAGGCGTCGTGTGGCAAGCCACGGCCAGCGCGGTTTTGGCGGCTTGTTCTGGTGGTTATCCACAGCGTTGTCTCCACGATTTTTGGGTAAGTTTTTTTTGATTTTTTTTCGGCTATGGCCCCGGCAGGGCCGTGCCGGCAATGCGTCCTACTATCATTTATGAAGTAAGCGCGTGGTCCTTGGCGGCCTTTTCATCGTATGAATACCTACCTTTGGCTCAAGCACCTGCACATCAGCTGTGTGGTGCTCAGTGGCAGTTTGTTTGCCCTGCGGGGCGGGTGGATGTTGTGGGCCCCGCACCGGCTGCAGCGGGGCTGGGTACGGGTGCTGCCACACGGTATCGACACTGTGCTGTTGCTCAGTGCCGTCGGCCTGGCGGTGTGGAGTGGCCAGTATCCCTTGGCGCAGGGCTGGCTCACGGCCAAGGTGCTGGCACTGTTGGTGTACATCGTCCTCGGCAGCGTGGCGCTCAAGCACGGCCGCACGCGGGCTGTACGGGCGTCGGCTCTGGTGGCGGCCCTGCTGGTGTTGGCTTTTATCGTGTCGGTGGCGCTACGCAAACAGTTGCCCTGGGTTTGAAGGGTGCAAGACACGCGAGCAATTGCGTGTAGCGCTTGCATCTGCGATAGTGTGTCGGGGGCGGGGAATAAGAAGAGTCAGGGACACACTACATGCTGTTCTTCAAGCTGTCGGATCGGCCGTATTCGTTGCGCAGCAACTTGCGGCTTCTGGTATTTGCCTGCGTTTTGCCCGCGACGCTGGTGAGTGGCTTGCTGACCTACTCCACCTACCAGTTGCGCCGCGCGCAAGTCGAGCAACAAACAGTCTTGCTGGGCCAGTCCATCCTGGCGGATCTGGAACGGGATCTTGCATCCATTGAGTCGGTCCTGAAAGCCATGGCCACTGCTCCCGAGTTGGCGCGTGGTGATCTGCAGGGATTTCACCAACGCGCCAGCGAGACCCTGGCTGCAGGCCTGGCCTACAACTACATTCTTACCGACGTACAGGGGCGACAGCTGCTCAACACTTTGCGTCCCTGGGGCTCCCCTTTGCCAGTCATTGGCACGCCACCGCAGCTCGCGCGGGTATTCAGCGAGCAGAGCAGTGTGTTGACCGACCTGTTCATGGGGCCGGTGGCGCGCCGCCAGGCGGTAGCCATGGGCGTGCCCGTCAAGTTCGGTGAGCGGGTCGCCTACAGCCTCAACATCGGTCTGGACCCCGCGCGCATCCAGGCGCTGCTGGGCCATCAGCATCTCCCGCCCGGCTGGTTGGTGGCGGTGTTGGACAGCAGCGGCCAGATTGTGGCGCGCTCGCGTGATGTGCAGCGTTACCTGGGCCAGCCCGCCGTCCCGGAGCTGTTGGCCGCCATGGCCCTGCGTGACAGCGACACCCTGCTGTCTGAAACCAAAGACGGCGTGTCGGTTTTTACGGCCTACGTCACGTCCAAGCCCTGGCGCTGGCGCATCGTGGTGGGCGCACCCAGGGCTGTGTTGTTGCAGGACTTGCTGGCCCATTTGGGGTGGGTGCTTTGCGGCATTTTGGTGGCCTATGGGCTGGGGTTATGGCTGGCGCGCACCATTTCCTTGCGTGTGTTGGCCTCTGTGCGGGAGCTTAACGACGCGGCCCAAGCCCTGAGCCATGGGGAAGACGTGGTCGTCCCCAGCATCCGCCTTCAAGAGGCTGAGGCGGTCGGTGCTGCCTTGTTGCAGGCCTCGCAGGCCATGAAACAGGTCAAGTTTTTTGCCCAGCACGATGCCCTGACCGCGTTGCCCAATCGCCTCTTGTTTGACGAGGTGGCGGAGCGCAACCTGGCATTTGCCCGGCGGCGTGGCCAGATGCTGGCGGTGGTGGCCATTGACCTGGACGGTTTCAAGACCGTGAATGACACCCAGGGACACGCGGCGGGGGATGAGGTCCTCAAGACCGTGGCGCAGCGTATTCAGGCGGCCATCCGTGCGTCGGATATCGTCGCCCGCATCGGTGGGGATGAATTCATCCTCTTGCTCAGCGAGGTGGACCAGGCGGCTGCGATGGATACCGCAGAGCGCATCGTGCAGGCGCTCTCAGAGCCTTACCCGGAGGTGTTGGCTCCGGTGTCGGCCAGTGCGGGTGTGGCCCTGTTTCCGCGCCATGGCGCGGACACCAAAACCTTGGCACTGGCCGCTGACCAGGCGCTGTACCGTGCGAAACAGGCTGGCAAGCGGCGCGCTATGCTGGCCTGATGCCATGACTCGGCCATCCAACTGCACCTACCATTGCATGCCTTGTCGAGAGTTGCCCCCCATGACACTGAACCGCCGCCACGCCACCCTCACCGCCCTGTGTTTGCTGGGCAGTACCGTTTTGGCGCAGCCAGTGCACCTGACGGGCAACAGCCCTGAGTTGGTCGATGCGGCGGCGCGCGGACAGCTGGGTAAGGTCTTGCTGTTGCTGGACGGCGGAGCGCCCATCGAGTCGCGCGCCAATACGGAACGCAGTCGCAATGCCACCGCGGTGCTGGCAGCCACCCAAGGCAAGCATGTGGAAGTGGTGCGCCTGCTGGTGTCGCGTGGGGCCAATGTCAACGCGCAGGATGCACAGCAAGACAGTGCCTTCTTGCTCGCCAGTGCCAGCGGCTATACCGACATCGTGCAGCTCACCCTGGCCGCCGGGGCCGACCTGGCCAGCACCAACCGCTATGGCGGCACCGCCCTGATTCCGGCCTGCCACTACGGCCATGTGGAGACGGTGCGCCTGCTGCTCACCACCCGTATTGCCGTCGATCACATCAACAACCTGGGCTGGACCGCCTTGCTGGAGGCCGTGATCCTGGGGGACGGCGGGTTGGCGCACGCAGAAATTGTGCGCCTGCTGATTGGCGCCAAGGCCAATGTGAACCTGGCCGACGCCCAAGGTGTGACCCCCTTGCAGCACGCCTTGGCGCGCAAGCAGGTGCATGTGGCCGAGCTGCTGCGTGCGGCAGGGGGACGCTGATGGTGATGTACATCGGGGCACTGGCCGCCCAGAGCGGTGCGAGCGCGAAAGCCATCCGTCTCTATGAATCATTGGGGCTGCTGGGCCGCGTGCAGCGCCTGGGCAAGTACCGCGTCTATACCGAACAGCACCTGATGCTGGTGCGCCTGATCAAGCAGGCTCAAGCGGTAGGACTGCGCTTGGCCGAGGTGGTGCCCGTGCTACGGGGGCGCACGGCTGAACCTGATTGGGGTGCATTGTTGCGCCAGGTCGGGCAGCGCCGTACCGAGATTGCCTTGGAAGTGACCCGCTTGCAGGCACTGGATGCCCAGCTGCAAGCCATCCAGACCGAGATTACTGCCTGCACCGAGACGCAGTTGCCTGTGCCCCTGGCCGCTTGCGCTTGACTCTGCCCCAGGGGGCAGACTTAGGGTCGCTGTTCCTTCACTACCGGAACTGCAACCATGTCTCTGCCCGCTGGCAAAAACGTCCTCGTCATCCTGGGCCACTCCGGCCACAACACCTTCAGCGCCGCCTTGGCCGACACCTATGCGGCAGCTGCGCGTGCTGCGGGCCACACGGTGCGTGTGTTGCATCTGGCTGACCTGAACTTTGATCCGCTGCTGCACGGCAGCAACCCGCACCAGCAGGCGCTGGAGTCCGACCTGCTGGCCGCGCAGGACAGCATGGCCTGGGCGCAGCACATGGCCTGGGTGTTTCCAGTGTGGTGGGGCGGGGTGC
>JACCDT010368504.1_pt1 | contig 11213 bp, 9 predicted proteins | sample 7446291 | NCBI WGS metagenome assembly JACCDT01 (sample SAMN15323446, study PRJNA562643) | freshwater metagenome | isolation source: river surface water | place: USA:Blue River Watershed | collected 2017-08-17 | reverse complement strand
TCGTCGGCGCATCCAACGCGGTCAATTTGACCGACGGGCTGGATGGGCTTGCCATCGTTCCGGTAATGATCGCGTCCGGCGTTTTCGCGCTGATCGCGTATTTAAGCGGCAACGCGATTTTCGCCAACTACCTGCAAATCCTGCATGTGCCGGGCGCGGGCGAATTGGCGGTTTTTTGCGCCGCAATTTTAGGAGCAGGGCTTGGTTTTTTATGGTTCAACGCACCCCCGGCCATGGTGTTCATGGGTGACACCGGATCGCTGGCGCTGGGCGGGGCGCTGGGCACGATCGCGGTCGTCGCCAAACATGAAATCGTCCTCGCCATTGTCGGCGGACTGTTCGTGATGGAAACTGTGTCGGTGATTATCCAAGTTGTCTCTTTCAAGCTGACCGGCAAACGCGTCTTCCGCATGGCGCCGATCCATCATCATTTCGAAAAGCTGGGATGGAGCGAGCCGACCATCGTAATTAGGTTCTGGATCATTGCTGCCATTCTGGCGCTGGTTGGGCTGGCTACTTTGAAGTTGCGTTAAGTTATGATTATCTTAGACCGTTACAAAGGAAAAAAAATCGCCGTGCTAGGCCTTGCCCGTTCCGGGATGGCCGCCGTGGAATCTTTGCTGGCGGGCGGGGCGCAGGTGGTGGCGTATGACGACGATCCGCTGTCGCGCCAGGCCGCTTTGCGCAAATCGATTCCGCTTGCCGATTTTACGCAAATGGATTGGGGCGATGTGTCGGCGCTGGTGTTAAGCCCCGGCATTCCGCACACTCTGCCAAAACCGCATCCGGCCGTGGAAGCGGCGAAACGTCATAATTGCCCGATTATTTCCGACATCAGCCTTTTGATGCGGCAACAGGATCAAGCGCGCTATGTCGGCATCACCGGAACCAACGGCAAATCGACCACCACCAGCCTGATCGCGCATATCGTTAAAAAATCCGGGCTTCCCTGCGAAGTCGGCGGCAATTTGGGCCAGGCGGCTTTGACGCTGAAGCCATTGGGCAAAGGCGGATATTATGTGCTGGAGCTGTCTTCTTATCAGCTGGAGATCATGCCGCAAGCGCGGGTGAACACCGCGATATTGCTGAACATTACCCCCGACCATTTGGAACGCCACGGCAATTTGGGCGGGTACGCCGCCGCAAAGAATTTGATTTTTCAAAATCAAACTAGGGAAGATTACGCGATCATCGGCGTCGATGACGATCCTTGCCGCAAAATTTTCCGTTCCCTGCAACAAGAAGCGCGGCAAAATATTATCCCTATATCCGTCGAAACCGATTTGCCAAAAGGCATTTATGTAAAAGACGGCATTTTGATCGACGGCTTTTTTGAAAATCATAAAACCATCTTGAATCTTCGCGAGGCGTCATCCCTGCCCGGCCAGCATAATTGGCAAAATGCAGCTGCAAGCTATGCGGCCGCAAAATCCGCTGAAATCTCGCAGAACGCTATAGTCAAAGCCTTGCTAGACTTCCCTGGGCTGGAACACCGGCAAAAACTTGTCGGCACGGCCCAAGGCGTGAAATTCATCAACGACAGCAAGGCGACCAACCCCGAAGCCGCCGCCAAGGCGCTTGCCTGCTATGACAATATCTACTGGATTCTTGGCGGCAAGCCAAAGGGCGAGGATCTCGACGCCTGCTTGCCCTATTTTTCCAAAGTCAAATCTGCCTTTCTGATCGGACAAGCGGCGGAAATGTTTTACCGCATCTTGTCGCCGCATATGCCTGTGATGATGTGTGGAGAGATGGAAGCAGCCATAGAAGCCGCCTTTCACGCCGCGATCCAGGACAAGGTTTCCAATGCCGTCGTGCTGCTATCGCCCGCCTGCGCGTCTTTTGACCAGTTCCGAGATTTCGAACATCGCGGCCATGCGTTTCATGACGCCGTGCAATCCTTGATCGCAAAAACCGCCGATCAAGCCGGGCAAAGGGCCGCGCAATGATTCAATTCGCGCGCAACAACACAGGCCCAATAAGCCAATGGTGGTGGACGGTCGACCGCTGGCTTTTGGCAGCGTTCTTGACGCTGATTACGCTTGGAATTTTGCTTAGCCTCGCCGCAAGCCCCGCCGTCGCCGGAAAACTTAATATCGACGATTATCATTTCGTGAAACGGCATTTGCTGGTTTTGCCGGCGGCATTAGTTTTTATGTTCGGGCTGTCCTTATTGCCTTCAAAATATATCAAGCTTGCAGGGCTTTTGATTCTGGGCGCGTCTTTGCTGTTATTGCTGCTTACCTTTTTTTTCGGCGTAGAGATCAAGGGCGCCAGGCGCTGGCTGCCGTTTTTCGGCTTTTCACTGCAGCCCTCGGAATTCATCAAGCCAAGTTTTGCCGTGGTTGCCGCTTGGCTGTTCAGCGAGTCTTTTAAGCGTCCGCAATTCCAAGGGCATAAATTTTGTATCCTATTGTGGCTGGCTATTTTCGGGCTTTTGGTGCTGCAGCCGGATTTGGGCATGGCCACGGTCGTCAGCCTGGTATGGGGGTTCCAATTTTTCTTGGCCGGGCTGAAGATGTATCTTGTGCTGTTGCTTGGTGCTGCGGCGGTTGCACTGACGCTTTCGGCCTATTTCCTGTTCCCGCATTTTTCAAGCCGCATAGACCGTTTTCTGGACCCGGCGTCGGGCGACACCTATCAGGTGCAGCGTTCGATGGAAGCTTTCATCAATGGCGGATTTATGGGCCAAGGGCCGGGCGAAGGCACGGTGAAAAACACCATCCCCGATGTGCATGCCGATTTTGTATTCGCCGTGGCAGGCGAAGAATTCGGCTTGATCGCCGCCATAGCGATCGTTGCCATATTCGGCTTTGTCGTGCTGCGCGGGTTAAGCCGCTTGCGGCGGGAAAATGATTTGTTCTTGCTGCTTGCGGTCGCTGGGCTTTTGACTCAATTCGGCCTGCAGGCCATAGTCAACTTGGCTTCGACCGTCAATTTGATGCCCACAAAGGGCATGACCCTGCCCTTTATAAGCTATGGCGGATCGTCGCTATTGGCGGTTGCCATCAATGCCGGAATGATATTATCCTTGACCAGAAAACGCCATCAGCCGGTAAGTAAAAATGTACGACAAGAATAAGCCCAAGAAAATCGCCCTCGCCGCCGGCGGCACGGCGGGCCATCTTTTCCCTGCGCTGGCGCTGGCTAAGGCTGCGGAAAGCGAGAATATAGCATCCGTGCTGTTCACCGACGCCAGGGGCCGCGAATGGATCGCAGCATCGCGCGCGCCAGTGGAAAATCTGCGCGTGATTTGCGCCGCAAGCCCAGGCAAAGGTGGCCTGTGGCATAAAATAGCCGGCATCGCATCGTTGGGAATCGGTTTTATCCAGGCGATTTTTTATTTGCTAAGGGAAAAACCCGGCGTCGTTGTGGGATTCGGTGGCTATGCCTCGGCGCCGACAGTGATGGCGGCCTTTATTTTGCGTATTCCCGTCGTCGTGCATGAACAAAACGCCATTTTAGGCAGAGCCAACCGCCTGTGCGGCAAATTCGCGCGCTTTATCGCGACCTCTTTCGCCTCGACGCAAAAATTGACACTGACCCAGGCGAAGAAAGCCGTCTTGACCGGAAACCCGGTCAGGCCGGAATTTTTGGCAGTGCGCGGCGTGCCCTATTCCGGCTATGACGCCAAGGAAAATTTCCGCCTGCTCGTCATCGGCGGAAGCCAGGGCGCGCAGATTTTCAGCGACACGGTTCCCCGCGCCATAAAGCTGCTGCCCAGGGAATCGCAGCAAAAGCTATTCATCACCCAGCAAGCGCGCAGGCAGGATTTGCAGCATGCGAATGATTTATACGCCGCGTTGTCCTGCACATATGAATTGCAGCCCTTTTTCGCCGATATCGCCGAAAAAATGAAACAGGCGCATTTGATCGTATCGAGGTCCGGCGCAAGTTCGGTTTCCGAGATTCTGGCGGCGGGAAGACCCAGCCTGTTGGTCCCCTATCCGCAAGCCATGGACGATCATCAAAGCTATAACGCCATGGCGGCGGCGCAGGCAAACGCCGCGCAGATGCTGGCGCAGAAAGATTTCACGCCGGAAAGATTGGCGCAGACATTGTCCGATTGCCTAAGCTTTCAGGAAAATTTGCATAAGCTGGCGCATAACGCCAAAGAAAACGGAATCCCCGACGCGGCGCAAAGGCTTCTGCGTCTTGCCGTTAAAACATATCGGCTGCATCATGGGCTTGTTTTGAACCAAGAAGGCCAGGAATTCCATCAGGAACATTTGGTATAGCGCCGCTCATACGCGCCAGCCGTCACAAAAATCGCGGCGCAAAGTACAAGACTTGTCATATAGGCGGCCTCGAACTCGATTACGTATTGTAACCAGCCGGTTACGATGACACCAGCCACAAGGGTGGCGACAGAAGCAAGTGGCCCGCCCATCCTGCCCCACAAGCCAAACACAAGACAGACAACTAGCCCGGCGGAGCCGAAGCTGGAGCTTGCCTCGATCAGGCTGTAAATGCTTTCGCCCGCCCCTGCGATAAAATATGTGGCGATGCCTGCCAGCACGACAAGCAAGCGCTGTAGCCTAACTTTACTTTGCTGCGTCGGAAATCTTTCCGGCCAGCGTTTGATTAAAATATTATGGCCAATCAGCCCGCCCATGGACAAAAGCGTGCTGTTGATGGTCGATAAAATCGCCGACACCAACGCGCCCAAAAACAGCAAATGCGCCCAGGGCGGCAAAACATGCTGGGCGATATTCGGCAAAAAGGCGTCGCCTTGCGCCCCGCCCAAAACCAAACTTGCACCCGCAAGCCCGATAAAAACGGGGATCAGGCCGACGGTGAAATACAAGCCTGCAGCGATATAGGCGGAATTTCGGGCGATATCCGGCGTGCGCGCCGCCAGCATTCTTGAAATCGCTTCTTGCGCGACCAGCGATCCCACTATCGCGATCATCCATTCGTCTATTTGCATGGCCAGGGATTCTTGGGCGGAAAATATATTCAGTTTTTCGGGCGTTATCTGCGCCAAGGCTTGATCCATGCCACCCAAATTCAAAACGACAAAAAAGGCGGTCAAAAGCAGGCCCAGGATGACGACGGCCCCTTGCACCGAATCGGTGATCACATCGCCCAGAAATCCGCCAAGCGTTGTGTACACCACCACCAGAAAACACCCCAGAAGCAGCGCCGCAGATAAATCCACGTTCGCAGCAACCGCAAGAATATGGGCAAAGGCCAGAATTTGCGCCGCCGCCCAAATCAAAGAAGTTGGGATCACCAGAAACACGCTGATTTTTTCCGCCCAAAGGCCAAAACGTTGGCGATAGAAATCGGAAGATGTGATGTAATTGCCTGCGCGCAGACGATAGGCGATCAAAAGCCCGAACAGCACAAGGCAAAGCGCATAGCCGAACGGCTCGGCCCTGCCCCCGGAAAGGCCTTCGGCGGCGATCGCGCCGGACGAGGCAATCACCGTTTCCGCGCCGAACCAAGTAGCGAACAGGGAAAAGGAAGTCAGCCATAATCCCAAATGCCGCCCGGCCAACAAATAATCGGTTTCGGATTTTATCTTGCGGCTGGCATACCAGGAAATCGCAAGCTGCAAAGCCATATAGGCGAGGATGGCCAATAAAGGAAGGCTATAAGTCATGGTTGAATATTAGCGGGATCACCATAAAATTAAATCATATAAATCAATATTTTATACAATTTTAAAAACTTGCATTCGTATCCTTTTTGGATTAATATTATATTAGAAGGAAAGGAAAACTGTATGCTGGAAATAAATTTACGGGAACCAATTAAGGTCAATTTACAGTTTTTTGCTGCTGAGGCGGCAAAAGCATATAGCTCAGACCATGGTTTATATAAGTTAAGGTCTTTCGGCCCTAAAGGGTTTTGGCTTAAGCGCGACAATCGCGGCACATATGAACTGAAACATAATATGGAGACAGAGGCAGCCGACCAATGTTATGGCCCGCAAAACACTAGTCCTAAATCCATTAGCTTCCATATAAATTCGGATGGAAAATTATCCCGAATAAGCGCTAAAAAGCCGTATGGAGAAAGTTTGGATCAACTAGGCCCAAGACATGAAAAATACATCGCGATGGACGCTGACGAATTGCAAGACATTGCCGATTTTCTTGCGCCCGGCGCGCATGCGGATCCGACGCTGAAAGAACAATACGAGGCCTTGGCAAAAGCAATCAATTTGCCCCCACTGCAAAATATGGAAGCAATTAAATCCAGAATAGCAGCAGAAAAAAAAATCACAGCCCAAGATTTTCCCCAATTGCGCCAAGAATTGCCGACAGCAGAAAAAAAAGCGGAATTGGAATTGGCGTTGTCTGGATTGAATAAAATTATTGCAGCCACCACTAACAGCGCATATGGCGCTGGGCGGATGGCGACAGACCAATTTCGCGCATTCGACCAAGACATGGGCTGGGATGCTAAACAAGCTTCACAAGAAGGACAGCGTATCCATGCATATAAAGACAAAGCAGCATTACAAGGTCTTGCGGCGGATATGGCGCTTCGTACCAGCGGGACCAATTTGCGGGACGCGTTGCCGGAAATAGTCAGCTTTACATCGCAAATTCCAAAATGCCTTTATCCTTATTTTGAACTGGACACCGATTCAAAAATTGGACATGCGTTTGGCGGCTCCATTATGGCCGGCAGAATAGAGGGAAGCGCATCTCGCGCCCGCATGCAATTTATTGAGACTATCAAGCCCGCATCTTTGGCTAGAACGATTGCCGAAATCCCTGCCGGGACAATCGGTGATGATGAACGCAAAGCGCTTTTAACTGTCCTGGAAACAACTTATGGATATAAAGAAGGCGTTCAAAAATTATCGACGCCAGAACATCGAAAATCGCAGGAAGATGCGGCTAGATATGCAGCGAGAGCTGCAGCGCGAGGGCGCCAATAATACAGCCGTATTTGGTCTGTTAAATTATTGGTTCTTCACTGGTAAATACGCCATTCCCCCCTTCGCAGAAACGCTGATAATATTGCCTTGGGATTAAGCTTATTTTTTGATAAGCTGCCCACTTCCATAAAATCATCACAATCCCCATTTATCAAGGCCATCATGCGCACCATTCCCCTCACCATCGGCACTTTTCATATTATCGGCATCGCCCCGCATTTGGGTTGGCGGGTGGCAAATGCAAAAAATAGATGCCGCCGCAGGAGATATTAATGAGAACCATCCCTCTCACCATCGGCACTTTTCATATTATCGGCATTGGCGGCATCGGCATGTCCGGCATAGCAGAGGTGCTGCATAACCTTGGCTATAAGGTTCAGGGCAGCGACGTTTCGGACAGCTATAACGTCAAACGCCTGCGCGATTTGGGAATTACCGTGCATATCGGCCATCGCGCCGAAAACATAAAAGGCGCGGCGGTGATCGTGGTATCTAGCGCCATTAAAAAGGACAATGCAGAAATCGCGGCGGCGCGCGCGCAATTCCTGCCCGTGGTAAAGCGCGCGGAAATGTTGGCGGAAATCATGCGGCTGAAATGGTCGGTCGCGGTATCGGGCACGCATGGCAAAACCACCACCACGTCGCTGGTGGCGCATGTGCTGGAATCGGGCAAGCTCGACCCCACCGTCATCAATGGCGGCATCATCAACGCGCTGGGCAGCAACACGCGCCTTGGCGCGAGCGAATGGATGGTGGTCGAAGCCGATGAATCCGATGGCACCTTTGTCAAATTGCCGACCACTATCGCGGTCATCACCAATATCGACCCAGAACATCTGGATCATTTCGGCAATTTTGCCAATGCGCAAAAGGCCTATGAATCCTTTATTCATAACGTGCCGTTTTACGGATTCGCCATGCTGTGCATCGACCATCCGGTGGTACAATCCCTGATCCCGAAAGCCAGCGACCGGCGGATCATCACCTATGGGCTGAACCCGCAAGCCGATGTGCGCGCCACCAATATAAAAATGGACGGCAAGGGCAGCAGCTATGACGTCATATTTTCAAGCCGCATCAAGGGCGGCGCGCGCACGATCAAGAATTTGTTCCTGCCGATGTTCGGGCAGCATAATGTGCAGAACTCGCTGGCCGCGCTCGGCATCGGGGCGGAGCTTGGGATTTCGGACAAAATGCTGCAAACCGGTCTTGGAAATTTTTCCGGCGTCAAGCGGCGTTTTACCAAAACCGGCGTTGTGAACGGCATTACCGTGATCGACGATTACGGCCATCATCCCGTGGAAATCGCCGCCGTATTGAAAGCCGCGCGCAACGTCACATCGAACAAAGTCATCGCCGTGGTGCAGCCGCCCCGTTATTCTCGCGTCAATAATTTATTCGAAGAATTCTGCACCTGCTTCAACGACGCCGACACCGTCATCGTCGCGCCGATCTATGCCGCAGGCGAAGAGCCTATCCCCGGCATCAGCCGCGATACGCTCGCCGCCGGAATAATAGAGCGCGGGCACCATCATGTCCTGAAAACGCAAGGCCCCAATGACCTGGCCGAACAAGTCGCAAGCGTCGCCAAACCGGGAGACTTTGTTGTCTGCCTCGGAGCGGGCGACGTGACCAATTGGGCCCATGCGCTGCCGAAGGAGCTGGGGGAAAAGCTGCAAACGGATGTGGCGTCGAGCGCTTAGAACATATAAATATGACGAATGCCGCCCTTAAATCCCAATCTTTAATTTCCCGCCTCCCCGCCGTGCGCGGGCGGTATAGCGAAAACGCGTCTTTGGCTAAGGTGACTTGGTTTCAAGTTGGCGGCGGGGCGGAGGTTTTGTTCAAGCCCGCCGATCTTGCCGATCTTCGACATTTCTTGCAAAACAAGCCCGGCGATATTCCCGTTACCATCCTCGGCGTCGGATCGAATATTCTGGTGCGCGACGGCGGCGTCAAAGGCGTCGTCATCCGCTTGGGGCGGGAATTCGCGCAAATCCGAGCCGACAGCGATAAAATTCTCGCTGGCGCCGCCGCGCTGGACGGCAATGTGGCGCGTTTTTCGCAAATGGCCGGGATCGGGGGATTGGAATTTTTGATCGGCATCCCCGGCACCATCGGCGGCGCTCTGCGCATGAACGCCGGGGCTTATGGCAGGGAAATCAAGGATATATTGATCGAGGCGGAGGCGGTAGACGCCAAGGGCAATCTGCACCGCCTGACATTGGATGACATGCGATTCACCTATCGCCATTGTGGTATTCCGCGCGATTGGATTTTCACCGGCGCGGTTTTCCAGGGCGCGTTCGGCGACGGCCGCGAGATCGAAAAGCGCATGAAAGACATAGCCGAACAGCGCGAGGCGACGCAGCCGGTGCGATCCCGCACCGGGGGAAGCACCTTTAAAAACCCGCCCGGCCAAAAGGCGTGGGAATTGATCGATCAGGCGGGTTGCCGGGGGCTTGCCGTCGGCGCGGCGCAGGTATCGGAAAAACACACCAATTTCCTGATCAATACCGGCGGCGCAACAGCAGCGGATTTAGAAAATCTAGGCGAAGAAGTGCGGCGGCGCGTGCGGGAAAAGAGCGGGATTGAACTGCAATGGGAAATTGAAAGAATCGGTGACACTAATATTCCCTCCCCTTGAGGGGGATGGTTAGGGTGGGGTGAAATTAGGCCTATGACCCGTATTTCCGCAAACAAAAGAAAAAATGCCGTCGATTTACGCAATAATGCGACTCCGGCCGAACGAAAGCTTTGGCTGCTTTTAAAAAATAAAAAAATTCATGGCTTTCATTTTCGGCGACAACAGCCATCGGGCCTTATATTGCCGATTTCGTCTGCCTAAAGAGTCATTTAATAGTTGAACTGGACGGATATTCTCATGAATTGTCGCAAGACAGCGACCGGAAGCGCGATTTATTTTTAAAACAAGAAGGTTACAGCGTTTTGCGATTTACCAATCAAGAAGTATTCCATAATATCGAGGGCGTGTTTAGTTTAATTATGCAGCAGTTACATTGTTCTTCACCCCACCCTAACCCTCCCCCTCAAGGGGAGGGGAAAACGAGCAGGCCATGTCCACCCCATCATCCCCAAAAAAAATTCTAGTCCTCTACGGCGGCACATCCGCCGAACGCGAAGTATCGCTGGTCAGCGGCAAAGCCGTGATCCAAGGATTAAAAGAAGCGGGCTATGACGCCGTGGGATTCGACTTGCAAGACAACATCGCCGATCTGGTCAAGGCGCTGAACCCCAAGCCCTATGCTCTGTTCAACGCCCTGCACGGCCCGGGCGGGGAAGACGGCAGCATTCAGGGGCTTTTGGATTTGCTGCAAATCCCCTATACCCATTCCGGCGTCGCGGCGTCATCGGTCGCGATGGATAAAGAGCTTGCGAAAAAAATGTTCCGCCAAGCGGGCCTGCCCGTGCCGCCCGGCGGCATATACCCGGTTTCAGAAATCCTGGCGGGCGATGTAATGCCCCGCCCTTATGTCGTCAAGCCGATCCGCGAGGGTTCATCGGTCGGCGTGCGCATCCTAAAACCCGGCGACAACCACGCGCCTATCGACAAGGCTTCTTGGAAATTCGGCGATTACGCCATGGTCGAGAAATTCATTCCGGGCCGCGAAATCACGGTCGCGGTCATGGGCGAACGCGCGCTGGGCGTGACCGAAATCTGCACCCATCTTCAGTTTTACGATTACGAGGCGAAATACGCGTCCGGCGGATCGAAACATATTTGCCCCGCCGAAATCCCAAAAGAAGTTTACAAACGCGCCTGCGATATTTCCCTGCAGGCGCATAACGCGCTGGGCTGCCGGGGCGTAACCCGTTCCGATTTGCGTTACGACGACACCAATGGCAAGCATGATTTGTATTTGCTTGAAGTCAATACCCAGCCCGGCATGACGCCGACGTCGCTGGTGCCGGAATTGGCGGCGCATAACGATATCACCTTTCCGCAATTGGTCGGCTGGATGGTCGAAAACGCCAAATGGGGCAATTGATGCGGCGGCTGGAAAAAAAACCGTCCAAAACGGCAAGAAGAACTTGGGCCAGGATTCTGTTGGCGCGCTTCGGGAAATTGCGGCTTGCGATTTTCGCGGCCTTTGCCGTGGCCGTCTTAGCCGCAGGGATTTATAGCTATAGCTTCGTGCATAGCGGCGAGCTTTCACGCCGTTACGAGGTCATACGCCAGGCATTCTACACGCTCAGCGCGGAACATGGGCTTGCGATCAAGGAAATTTATGTCGATGGCCGCCATTTCACCGCCCAAGAAGCCATTATCCAAGCCCTGGGCGCGCATCACATG
>JACCDT010353874.1_pt1 | contig 11215 bp, 10 predicted proteins | sample 7446291 | NCBI WGS metagenome assembly JACCDT01 (sample SAMN15323446, study PRJNA562643) | freshwater metagenome | isolation source: river surface water | place: USA:Blue River Watershed | collected 2017-08-17 | reverse complement strand
CTCAGTTCGACCGGTATCGTCTTGCCTTCGCGGATGACGGCCTGGAAGATCTTATTGTCGTCGGCGGCCTGCTCGGTGACGGGCCGGCTGCTCTGCTGCAGCGCGCGGCTGCCCTGCGGCACCAGCAGGTTGAATTGCCGGCCGACCATGTGGCTGCGCAGATAGCCGAAAAAGCGCTCGCCTGCCAGGTTGACCAGGGTGATCTTGCCGCTGCTGTCGGTGATGATCATCGGGTCAGGGGTGGCGTCGAGCAGCGCATGGAACTGCGCCTCGCGCGCAGCGATCTTCAGCTCGCCGGCGACACGATCGGAAATATCGGACAGAAATGCGAAGGAAAACATTTCGCGTGCGCTCTGGTCCCACACCGTATTGCCATACATGAGACAGGGCAGGGCGTTACCGTCTTGCCGCCGCAGCATGACTTCCTTCTGGAAGCGTCCTTCGACGGTATGGATGCCGCCGGCGACGTATTGAGCGAAGTCCAGGCCCAGCAGCAGCTCACGCGTTCCGCCGCACATTTTGCAAAATTCGGTGTTGCAGTCGATGATGCGGCCGCGCTGATCAGTGATGACAATGCCTTGCTGTGTTGTGGCGAGGATCATCTCGGTGCGGTAGCGCGAGCTCGACGCGCGCGCCAGGATCATCGACACCGCCAGGCCCGTGCACAACAGCACGAAGGTCCAGAGCCCGACGCCCCAGCCAAGACGGCTTGGCGCGATGCCCGTCACGTGCTCTGCCACGTCGACCGGAATAAAGTACGCCGCTTCCATCGCGATGTAATGCATGCTCGAGATCGCCAGCCCGAGGATCAGCCCTGCGGCGAGCGATGGCGCATTGACCCAGCCGCGGTGACTGCTCCGCTTCAGCAGTGAGTGCACCGCGAGCGCGCCGATGCCCAGCACGACGGCCGACACGATCGACAGGGCGAACAACACTGCGTCATAGCGAATCATGCCGTCGAGCCGGGTGGCGGCCATACCGGTGTAATGCATCAGCCCGACGCCGCCGCCGAGGATCGTTCCTGAGAATATCAGCTGGTCCAGCGAGGGCTTGTCATGGCGGATGTATTGCATGGCCACCGCTGCCGCTGCAATGCCGGGCAGGCCTGACAGCAAGGTCAGCGTGAGGTCGTAGGTGACGCCGCAGTCGAGGCGGAACGCCAGCATGCCGATGAAATGCATGGCCCAGATGCCAGTGCCCAGCATGCAGGCGCCGAGCAGCATCCAGGCGGTGCCGCGCAGCCGGCGCGAAGCGATCTCGAATGCACAGTACGACGCGAAGATGGCGATAGCGACCGAGCTCGCGACCATCACCGGTTCGTAGGTGTGCAGGTAGGTGGAGTCGACCGCCGTGCGTCCGGCAATGATCGTGCTTCCCGTGATGAATATGTCGCCGACCATGTGAGCTTGATTGTTCTGATTATTGCAAGGTACGGCAACGGCAGCCTGCGCCGGATCCGGGTTTTGCTGCCGGCGCGATGCAGCCGGCACTATAAGATCGCTTATTATTGTCTCTCGACCTGTCGGGTCTTGGGAAGCAATGCCGCGTCACGCGGTGTGTTATTTATAAATATCAGAATAAAAATCGGCAAATCATGAGCGCCCAAATGGCGGCAGCCCACACCAAGCCCGTCGTACTGGTAGTCGACGACACGCCACAGAACCTGAAGCTGATGGTCGAGCTGCTGCGCGATCAGTATGTGACCCTGGTGGCCAACAGTGGTCCGCGCGCGCTCGCCGTGGCACGCGGCGCGCAGCCGCCCGACATTATCCTGCTGGACGTGATGATGCCGGAGATGGACGGCTATGAAGTCATCCGCCAGCTGAAACAGGATGAGTCGACCCGTCATATCCCGGTGATCTTCCTGACCGCGAAATCGGAGGTGGACGACGAGACCCATGGCCTGGCGCTGGGCGCGGTCGATTACATCACGAAGCCCATCAGCCCGCCGATCGTGCTGGCGAGGCTGAAGGCGCAGCTGCTGGTCAAGGAGGCTGCCGACTTCCTGCGCGATCAGAACCAGTTTCTCGAGAATGAAGTGCGCAAGCGCACGCGCCAGATTGAAGCTATCCAGGACGTGACGGTGATGGCGATGTCATCGATGGCCGAGACGCGCGACAACGAGACCGGCAACCACATCCTGCGCACGCAGCGCTTCGTACGCACGCTGGCGCTGCAGCTGAAGGATCATCCGCGCATGCGCCATACGCTCACGGACGATTACATCCAGCTGCTCTTCAAGTCGGCGCCGCTGCATGATATCGGCAAGGTCGGCATTCCCGATCACATCTTGCTGAAGCCCGGCAAGCTGACTGTTGAAGAGTTCGAGATCATGAAGACGCACACGACCATCGGCTACGAGTCGATACGGCGGGCCGAGGTCGCGCTGGGCATGGAGGTCGATTTTCTTGTGCTGGCGAAGGAAATCGCGCTGTCTCACCAGGAGAAGTGGGATGGGTCAGGTTATCCCGAGGGGTTGGCCGGCGACGCGATTCCGCTCTCTGCGCGGCTGATGGCCGTGGCCGATGTGTACGATGCGCTCAGCAGCAAGCGGGTCTACAAGCCGGCCTTTCCTCATGAGGAGGTCATGCGCATCATGGCCGAAGGGCGCGGCACGCATTTCGATCCGGACATCTACGATGCTTTCGTGCAGGTACACGAGGCGTTCGCCGGCACGGCAGCTGCCTACGCCGACGAATGAGCCGTTGCGGCGCTTGACGGCGCCGCAACGGCTGCGTGTTCAGGCTGCGATTTTTTCGATCGAGCCGTCGAAGTCAATGATGCCGACGATGACATCCAGATGCGGATGCTTGTCGCGCACGCGCTGCGCAAAGACTTTCAGCCATTCACTATGCGACGCAGTCTCTGTCGCACGGTCAGCCACCCCCGCGGCGCCGAAGGCGATCTTGGCCGCGCCGCAGTCGCGGTGCGAGAGACCGACGACACGGTGGATGTGATGCAGATCTACCGAGACCGCCAGATTTTCCCAGAAGGTCTCATGCCATTTCTGAAAGGCAGGATGGACCGCGCCCAGTGCGCCGCCTGCGACCACGAAATGACTGTAGTTGTCGGCCATGGACTGGCGGTCGACACCTTTCAGCGTCGCCATGGCATTGAAATGTTCGGTGGTGAGGCGCGGATCGATGCAATTGACCAGCATCGCATCGTAGTTGCCGCTGGCCGCACCTGCCGGCGTGACCCAGCCGGTGATGAAGGCAGCACCGAGTGTCGCACCGGAGAGCTGGAGGAACCGGCGCCGCGCCGTCGCCTGGTCCATGAAATGTCCGCAGCAATCGATGCCGTCGTGCGAATGGGGCGTGGTGTCGTGGTGTGAGGTCGTCATGGCAGTGTGTTCAGGTGAGCTGTGCGAAAGGTGAGGCGAGCCGGATTTATTGCTATTTGGAAATATAAAAAGGGTAGTTTAATCCGGCAAAATTCAAGGGTGAATCTGTCAGGCGTAAACCTGCTAATTCATTGATTTTAGAAAAAAGAAGCATTTGCGCAGGATGCGCCGGGGCACACGGCGGACGCTTTACCCGGGCGTGAAGGCGCTGCTGTTCACTGCATCGATGGTGCGGCCGTCGTCATGAGAATGACTGGCGCAAAATGAACAAGGGGCTGGATGATTGCTCATCCAGCCCCTTGATGTACTGGTAGGCCGTGCGGGACTCGAACCTGCGACCAACGGATTAAAAGTCCGCTGCTCTACCAACTGAGCTAACGACCCGTACGAGTAAAACTGAACAGGGGATTGGATGCATTGTCATCCAACCCCCTGATTTTTCTGGTAGGCCGTGCGGGACTCGAACCTGCGACCAACGGATTAAAAGTCCGCTGCTCTACCAACTGAGCTAACGACCCGAAAGACCGCGATTATACGTAGGCCGTTTTGGCTTTGTCAAACATCTTAGGAAACTTTTCTATCGCTTTACATTTCTACGATGTGACTCGTGAGCAGACCTTGGTCTGACACCAACCTCACTTTAATTCCTGCTGCCTTTCCCTGGCTGCCGCCGCCGCTGGCGAGTTCGGGAATTTCTTCACCAGGCTATTGAGAGTCGTCATCGCTGCGCTCTTGTCATTCATGTCGAGCTGGCAGCTCGCAATGCTCAGCATCGCATCAGGGACGCGAACATAGTTCGGGTAACGTTGATTCATTTGCTGGAGCGCCTGAATCGCCTTCGGACAGTCGAGCATGGCGAAGTAGCTGCTGCCCAGCCAGAACAGCGCGGTCGACATCAGCGACGATTCCGGATAGCGCTGCACGAAGGTCGACAGCGATTCGGCCGCGCCGCTGTAGTCGCCGGACTTGAACAGGGCCTGTCCGGCATCGAGCGCCTTCTGCTCATTGGCTTTCTGTTCGGCGGCGGCACGCTGCTCGGCCGCCTTCAGGTCGCCTGGCTTCTGTTCGGCGGCCTTGCTCTCCAGTGCGACCTGCTTCTGTTCGATGTTGCGCAGCCGTTGATCGAGGTCGACGTAAAAATCTTTCTGCCGCTTCTGCGCGTTGGCGATATCGTTCGACAGAATCTCGAGCTGGCCGCGCAGTCCGGCGACGTCGGTGCGCAATCGCTCGATCTCGCCGGCCAGGTCGATCATGCTCTTGGTTTCGGCTTTTGAATCGATGCGCGCGGCCATCGGTGCGATCTTTGCGTCGATCCGTGCGGTCAGGTCGCTGACCTGCTTGCGCAACTCGAGGATGGCACGGCGCGCTTCAGCGTCCTCGAGGATCGCATGCGCGCTCATCGGCGCCCCAATAAAAAGCGCCGCCATGATGGCGGCGCTCGCAGCTTTGAATGTGGGCTTCATCGCTCAGATTAGTAGGCAATATCGGCGCGGCGGTTTTGCGACCACGCTTCTTCATTGCTGCCAGTCGCTTTCGGCTTTTCCTTGCCGAACGAGACGGCTTCCATTTGCGAATCCTTCGCACCGGCCAGACTCAGTGCGCGGCGTACGGCCTCAGCGCGCTTCTGACCGAGCGCGAGGTTGTATTCGCTGCCGCCGCGCTCATCGGTATGGCCTTGAATGACGACTTTGCGGTTCGGATTGCCGGCCAGGAATTTGCCGTGTGCCTCGACCGCGGCCTTGAATTCGTCGCGAATCGCGAAGCTGTCAAAGTCAAAGTAGACGCTGCGGTTGGCAAGGATGCTGGCCGGATCGTTCAGCGGGTCTTTGGCTGCAGCGGCCGCCGCGTCGCGTGCAGCAGCCTCACGGGCGGCTGCTTCGTTTGCAGCGGCTTCCCTTGCTGCCGCTTCACGTGCGGCGGCATCCTTCGCAGCATCCTTCGGACCGGACGCCTTCGCGCCGCTGCCCGGTATCGAGCTGGATGCCGCACCGGATGCCGGCGTGTTCGATTTGGCGACGCGATCCTCGACCGGCGCCTGATCGTCGAGCTTCACGGTTGAGCAAGCGGCCAGCAGCACGAGGGCTGCGATACTGGCGACGGATTTCAGTCCACGCATGGTTGGATTCTCCCTGGTTAAATGTTTAAGCATGAATTAGGTGGATCGTTATCTCATCAGCGGGCCCCACGCCGGTTCACGGATCGTGGAGGCGCGTGAGCTCAGGCTGTAGCGCGTACCGCCATCGACGGTCGTGACGGACAGGGTGCCGCGTCCGTCGGCGTCGCTGGCGAACATGATGTAGCGACCGTTGGGAGCAAAACTCGGCGATTCGTCGCGCGGCCCATCCGACACACGGGTTTCCTGCGACGTTGCCAAATCGAGTACGTACACCATGAACTTGCCGTCACGCCGCGAAATATAGGTCAGCATTCTACCGTCAGGCGACACGGCCGGGCTGATGTTATAGCTGCCGCTGAACGTAATACGACGGACATCGCCGCCTTCGGCGTTCATACGGTAGATCTGCGGACCACCGCTGCGGTCGCTGGTGAAATAGATTGTCCGGCCATCGGGCGAAAAGCAGGGCTCTGTGTCGATGGCGCTGGAGTTGGTCAGCCTGCGCAGGTCGGTGCCGTCGGCATTGATCATGAAGATTTGCGTGAGGCCTTCGCGCGACAGCGCGATCGCCAGCCGCAGCCCGTCCGGTGACCAGGCCGGCGCAGAATTGCTGCCCTTGAAGTTCGCCACCGCCATGCGGTGGTTGCTGGCCAGCTCCTGCACGTAGACGACAGGCTTCTTGTTTTCGAACGATACATAGGCGACGCGGCCACCGTCGGGCGACCAGGCCGGCGAGATCACCGGTTCGCTGGAGCGCAGTGCGATGAACGGGTTTTCACCGTCAGAGTCGGCGACTTCGAGCCGATATTCGGGGCCGCTGCGGCTCACATAGGTGATGCGCGTTGCGAACGCGCCGCGTATGCCGGTGAGCTTTTCGAAAATGTCATCGGCGATGCGGTGCGCGGCGAAACGGATGAACTGCGTCTTGGCGGTCAGCGTCAGCACCGACACGTCGGCGCCCTTGACCGTGTCGCGCAGCCGGTAGCGGATCTCGATGCGGCCGTCGCCGAGCTGGTGAATGCTGCCACCGATCAGCATGTCCGCGCCCAGTGATTTCCACAGGCCGTCATTGACGGCTCCGGATTCGCGCACCGGATCGCCTTTGCCGATGATGCGGAAGGCGCCGCTGCGTTCAAGGTCGGCACGAATGATCGCGCTGACCTGATTGGCGCCTGCCGGATCGTCGCCGAACTGCCCGATGGCGATCGGTATGCGGTTGGCACCGACGCCGGAAATCTCGACGCGCAATTGCGCGCGTGCGGGCAGCAGCGGCGTGAGGCAGGCGATCGAGAGTAGCTTCAGGAAGGTTCGTTTCATCTGCTGTCGTCGGTCGGCTCGTTAATTTTCGTATAGACGCTGCTTGAGCAGCATACTGCCTGGTACCTTTCCGGTGGCCTGGTCGGCCGGGAAAGGCGATGCCTTGATGATGCCGGTTTTGACGGCATCGTCAAAAATTTTCGATCCCGAACTGCGCTGCAGACGGATGTCCTTGACGCTACCGTCCGGAAACAACTCAACCAGATACTCGACCTCAAGGTGCTCGTTGCCGGTTTTGGTAAAGGCTGTTCGGTCATAGATTCGCTTCGCGATGATACTCGAATAGTTCGGCGACACTGTGCGTCCCGATGACTTTTCGGCATCGCCGGCAGTGCCTTCGCCAGCCATCGACTGCAACCGTTTGAGCTCGTTTTCGCGGCGCGTTTTTGCGCGCAGCTCCGCCAACTCTTGCTGCTGTCGCTTGGCCTCTTCGTTGCGGCGCGTCTCTTCCTCTTTGCGTCGCTGTTCGTCTTCTTTGCGCTTTTGTTCTTTTTGTTCTTCTTCTTTGCGGCGCTTCTCTTCCTCCAGCCGACGTTTCTCCTCGTCCTGGCGGCGCTTTTCTTCTTCCTGCTTGCGTTTCTCTTCTTCGAGGCGTTTCTTTTCCTCTTCCTGCTTACGCTTTTTCTCTTCTTCCTGCTTGCGCTTCTCTTCGTCAGCGCGCTTCTTTTCCTCTTCCTGCTTGCGCTTTTTCTCTTCTTCCTGCTTGCGCTTCTCTTCGTCGGCCGCGCGTTTCTTTTCTTCTTCCTGCTTACGCTTTTTCTCTTCTTCCTGCTTGCGCTTTTCGTCCTCGGCCGCACGCTTCTTTTCTTCTTCCAGCCGATGCTTCTCCTCGTCGGCCAGACGCTTCTTCTCTTCGGCCTCCTGCCGACGCTTCTGCTCTTCCGCGAGGCGTTTCTTTTCCTGCTCTTTGCGCTCTTCTTCGTCGGCCTGGCGCTTGCGCTCGAGTTCTTCGCGCGCCGCCTTTTCCTCGGCGAGCTTGCGCTGCTTTTCCTTTTCCTTTTCCTTTTCCTTTTCCAGCGCAATGTCCGGATCCGGCGCAGTGGATTTGCGCGCAGGCTCGGGCGCCGCCGCGACCTTTGGCAAGGGCTTGGGCAGAGGCGCAGGGTTGGGTTCGGGCGCAGGCTTCGGCGCCGGGGCAGGCTTGGGCGGCGGTGGCGGCGCGGGCTTGGGCGGCTCTGCGACCGGCTTGGGCGGTTCGGGCGGTGGCGGTGGCGGTGGAGGCGGCAGCGGCGCGGGTGGCGCTGCGAGGCGAGACTGCGCGCTCCAGATCTCGGCCTCTACCGTGATTGGCGTGACGTTCTGCCAGGACACGCCGATCCACAGAAAGCCCAGCAGTGCACCATGCACCAGCATCGCCAGCGAGAACGCGGTCCAGCGACCGGGCTCTTGCGGGACTTCGGTTCGGTTGATGCGGAGTTTCAAGGCGTGCTCAGCGTGCGGAGAGGCCCACGCGGGCGATACCAGTCTTGTTGGCCAGCGCGATCGTCTGTACGACCTCGTCGTACTTGATGTCCTTGTCTGCCGAGATCATCAGCGGCAAGTCGGGGTATTTGCGCTTGAGCGTGACGAGCTGCTCACCGAGCTGCTGGCGGTTTTTCACCTTCGCGAACTGTCGGCCGTGAACACCGACGCGCGCGGCGCCGGATTCGGTGAGCTCGATTTCCAGGTATTCGGTCGGCGGCTGAGTCGATTGTCCTGCCTTCGGCAACTTGATCTCGGTGGGCGGGATCATCGGCGCGGCCACCATGAAGATGACCAGCAGAACCAGCATCACGTCGATGTACGGCACGACGTTGATCTCCGCTTTCAGCTTGCGGCCTTTACCGCCGCGCATGGTAGTGAGCTGCGCCATCAGCGCGCCTGCCGCTGGAGGATGTTCGAGAACTCCTCGATGAAGGTCTCGAAACGGATCGCGAGGCGGTCAATGTCGTGCGAGTAGCGGTTGTAGGCCACCACGGCCGGAATCGCCGCAAACAGACCGATGGCCGTGGCCACCAGCGCCTCGGCAATGCCGGGCGCGACCGCCGCCAGCGTGGCCTGCTGCACGTTGGCCAGCCCGCGGAACGAGTTCATGATGCCCCAGACGGTGCCGAACAGGCCCACATAGGGCGACACCGAGCCGACCGAGGCCAGGAACGCGAGGTGGGATTCCAGCGCGTCCATCTCGCGCTGATAGGCCGCACGCATGGCGCGTCGCGTGCCGTCCAGCAGCGAGTTGGGGTCGATGTCTTTGCCGCTGAAGGACTGGCGCGCCTTGCGGAATTCTTCCATGCCGGCGTCGAAGATGCGCTCGAGTGCACCGTTGCGGATGCCACGGCGGCGATTGGCAACCAGCTCTTCATGCAAAGAGTTCAGGTTCGCGCCCGACCAGAAGGTGTTCAGGAAATCCGCCGTCTGCCGCGTCGCGTTACGGATTGCGAACATTTTGCGAAAAATATAAGTCCAGCTCATGGCGGACACCATGAACAGCAGGGCCATCACCAGTTTGACCAGCAGCGAGGCGTTGGTGATCAGGGAGAGGAGCGACAGGTTCTCGTTGACGGGCATGGTTGTTAGGTAGATGAATGTGTGGCCGCGTGCGATTGTACAAACCCGTGGGATGCCGGGAAACTAAAAGCTGCGAACTACTCGCCGTCAGATTGTTTCATGCTGTTACGAATCAGCGCGTCGACGTCCGCCGGTATCGTGGCCGGACGCAGCCGTTGCGTATCGACGCATCCGACGCGGATGCTGCCGCTGCACAGCAGCCGCGCCGGGCCTGCATCGAGGATCCAGGCTTCCTGCACAAAGTTGACGGATGCGCGCCCGAGTTTCTCTATGGCGACCGTAATCTCCAGGCGGTCGTCCAATTGCGCCGGCGCATGGTAATCCATGGCTGTGCTTTTGACCACAAACATGCGCTGCGCGGTCGTCGCCAGCGCCTGCTGGCCGACGCCGGCGGCGCGCAACCACTCGGTGCGCGCGCGCTCGAAGAACTTCAGGTAGTTGGCGTAGAAGACGATGCCGCCGGCATCAGTGTCTTCGTAGTAGACCCTCACCGGCCAGCGGAACACGGGGGTCATGTACGCCGCTTGACCATGAAGGGCGAGAATCCCTGGCAGACCGGCATCATCTCGATGTGATTGATGTTGACATGCGCAGGCAGTGTCGCCACCCAGTAGGCGCTCTCGGCGATGTCCTCGGAGGTCAGCGGATCGATGCCCTGATACACCTTGGCGGCGGCGGCATCGTCGCCCTTGAAGCGCACGTTGGAGAACTCGGTATCGCCGGCCATGCCGGGTGCGATATTGGTCGCCCTGACACCGGTGCCCACCAGATCGGCGCGCAGGTTCAGCGTGAACTGATCGACGAACGCCTTGGTAGCGCCGTACACATTGCCGCCCGGGTAGGGGTAAGAACCGGCCACCGAGCCAATGTTGATGACATGCCCGCTGCCGCGCGCGACCATACGCGGCAGCAGCGCGCGCGTCATCCAGACCAGCCCCTGGCAGTTGGTGGCGATCATGGTGTCCCAGTCGGACAGGTTGGCCTCTTGGGCAGGCTCGAGTCCGAGCGCGAGGCCGGCATTGTTGACCAGCACGTCCACCGCCTGCCAGTCGGCGGGCAAGGCGGCCAGCATCTGGTCGATCGATTCTTTGCGGGTGACGTCGAGTTCGACCGGCAGCAGCGCCGGGCCGAGTTCGGCCGCCAGAGCAGCGAGCCGGTCGGTGCGGCGGGCCGCCGCAATGACGCGATGACCTTCACGGACGAACCTGCGGGCAATGCCTGCGCCAAAGCCAGAGCTGGCGCCAGTGACGAATATGATCATTCGAGATCCTGTAAATGCGGAAACGGTTGAGAAAACCGCCGCATTTTAGCTGAATCGGCGGGTATTTCACTCGACTGACCTTGCCGAAAATCGGGCTGTCTACTAGAATTTCGCGTCATTTCGTCTCGCGTAACTGGCGCAAAACCGGCAGTCGTCCGGCAAGGTGGGTTTCCACCGGGGAGCGCGGGATCGTTGCTTTCCGCCGTACGCCTGGGCAGCCGAGAAGGGGGTTCGCCATGAACCGCCGAATCGTTCGAAGAGGCTGTCGCTCGTCTGCACCGCACCGTCGGCAGCCACCTGCATGAACCACGCTTTTGCACCGATTGGAGCTACCTGATGTTTTCCAGCCAACATACGATTGCCAACGTCGATCCCGAACTCTGGTCGGCGATCCAGAAAGAAGACCAGCGCCAGCAGGACCACATTGAGCTGATCGCTTCCGAAAACTATGCATCGCCGGCCGTGATGGAGGCGCAGGGCTCGCAGCTGACCAACAAGTACGCCGAAGGCTATCCGGGCAAGCGCTATTACGGCGGCTGCGAGTTCGTCGATCTGGCCGAGCAGCTGGCGATCGACCGCCTGAAAGCGCTGTACGGCGCGAATTTCGCCAACGTGCAGGCCAATTCCGGTT
>JACCDT010068019.1_pt1 | contig 11216 bp, 11 predicted proteins | sample 7446291 | NCBI WGS metagenome assembly JACCDT01 (sample SAMN15323446, study PRJNA562643) | freshwater metagenome | isolation source: river surface water | place: USA:Blue River Watershed | collected 2017-08-17 | reverse complement strand
GTAGACCATCTACACCTCCCAAATCGATGAATACACCGAAGTTGGTCATGTTTTTGATCACCCCTTCCAATACCTGACCTTTCTCTAGGTTGTTTAGGATCTCTGCTTTTTGCTTCTCTAGATCTTTCTCGATCAATACTTTGTGAGAAACAACTACGTTATCGTTAGTGTGGTTGATTTTAACCACTTTCACTTCCATTTTCTTACCTACGTAGATATCGAAATCACGGATAGGCTTCACGTCAATTTGAGAACCTGGCAAGAAGGCTTCTACACCGTAGATATCTACGATCAAACCACCCTTAGTTCTACGCTTCACAAGACCTTCGATAACGCTATCATTTTCCAAGGCTGCCTCAATGTCAAGCCATGCACGAACGATCTTAGCCTTCTTACGGGAAAGGATCAACTGACCCAAAGCATTTTCTTGCTCTTCAATGAATACATCTACCTCGTCGCCAACTTTAATGCTAGCCAGGTCACGGAATTCAGAAAGTGGCACAAGACCATCTGATTTGAAACCGATGTTGATGATTACATCCTTGTCGTTTACTCCTACTACAACTCCTTTGATCACTTCTTTTTCAGTGATCTCACTCAAGGTACCCGCATACATAGCTTCCATTTGAGCGCGCTGCTCCTTGGAATAGCCATCTCCGAATCCTTTTGTGCTGAAATCGTCCCAGTTAAATTCTTTTGTACTAGACATATTAATACGACTCTGATTGACCCGCTTCCCTAGAGTCATGGGGAAGGAGTTTTTGGGTTAAAACTTAGCGTGAGGAATTTCCAAAACGCTCCATTCACTCGAATGGACTGCAAAGGTAAGGGTTTTATTGAATTGAAAATAAATCCTAAAGAAAATTAGTGAAGGCTAAACATCACCTGTATCTTGGACTTTAGCCTGATTCCCCCTAAAATTGAGAATAAAAAAAGCCCCGATAGAAAACCGGGGCTTGCAAGCAAAGAGTGAAAGATTTTTTACGAACCCAAATCTAACAAAGAAATTCCAATGATCAAGTTCTTTCAATGGATCTATACAGCCTATGCAGCACTTCTTTTTTTTGTGCTCATGCTGCTTGTTGGGCTTTTCGTCCTTATCCCCTTACTGATTCATCCACGTGGAGATATCATCTCTTTTGTTTTCATCCGTTTCTGGGTTGGCGCTTGGTCTTTTTTAACAGGGATTCGCTATGAAATACATGGCAAAGAGCACATCGATCTCAAACAGGCTTACATCTACATTTTTAACCACAGATCCAACCTGGATGCACCCTTGATTCCCATGGTGGTTCCTCACCGAGTACGGGCTATTGGAAAAAAGGAACTTTCGAAGATTCCAATTTTTGCTACTGTAGTCAGCAAATTGGCAGTATGGGTGGATCGAAGCAACCCTGAATCAAGGCATAAAAGTTTGGGAAAACTCATGCTCTTACTCAATAAAGGCATTTCTGTGGTAGTCGCTCCGGAAGGAACCCGCAACAACACGAACCAAACCCTCCTCCCTTTCCAAAAAGGAGCCTTTCGGTTGGCTATAGAAACCCAAACCCCCATTCTGATGATGGCCGTCATCGGCGCGGATCAATTGATGAAAAGAGGTTCAATCCTCCTCAAACCTGGAAAAATAAAGGTTTATTTTTCTAAGCCCATGATTCCTCCGACCAGCTCCAACAAGAATGAGGTGGAAGAATTTACTGAAAAATGCAGAAACCGATTGGAAGCGATGATTCTTACCCATGAGTAGTTGAAGAATCCTCCTCCGAGAATACCTCTCGAGTCAATTCTTCAAAGACCACGTACAGGACCAAAAAGGTGAGTGGGATAGTTAAGAGCAAACCAATCCCAGCCAACACTAGTCCTAGAAGGTTGAGTACCACCAAAATGAGCAGCAGTCCGAAAAATCGCCACCAATTCCTTGTGATCAATTTTCTACTCCACTCCATGGCTGCCCATGGATCCAAACCTCCAAAAATCCCCATAGGAATCGCAAAAAGGTAGCTTACTGCCAAGTAAATCCCAGGGATAATCAAGGCAATCAAACCCAAGGCAATCAGGGTTTGGCTAAGTAAGGACACAACCGCTGCAGGAATCCAAAATCGAAATCCAGCAAAAAAATCGGGATAGATGACCTCTTCTCCGCGGCTGAGTTTATTAGCAACTAGGTAAAAGCCTGCATACAAAGGAGGCACTAGTAAAGCACTGTACACAATCATGTACGCTTGCAGGTAAATCACAACCATTCCTTGAATGGATACAATCAGCAGCATGTACAAGGAAAAGAAAAAAGGATGCAGCTTGTACAGTTCCCAGGCTCGGACAAAGGAAAACTTAATGTCTACCTCCACAGGTACCGTAAGCAAGCGATCTACTTTCATTTATTTACTGAAAGCCTCCAAAATGTCGTGCTTGGTGATGATATGGATGTTATCAAGGGTATCGCGTACTAAAACAGCCTTCTCCTTTTCTACCATCGAAGAAAGCACATCCAAAGTAGAATCCAAGGCCACAAACTTCATGGAACCTTCCATGACTTCTTCCACAGTCGCATCCTTCAGCAACGGATTATCAATTATTTTGGCTAGAAGTTTATTATCCGTCAAGCTCCCCACGACCTCTTCCCCATCCAATACAGGAATTTGAGAGATGCTTTTTCCATTCATTAAACTGATTGCCTCTTTTACGGAATCAGTTTTCTTTACGGATAGCAATTGGTAAGATCCACTTCGTTGCGCAATGATATCCCGAGCAGTACTGTAGGTTTTATCTTCCAAAAACCCATGATTACGCATCCACTCGTCATTGTACACCTTACCCAGGTATCGGGTACCATGATCAGGAAGAATGATTACCATCACATCCCCTTCTTTCAGGTGTTCTTTGGCATATTCCAAAGCCCCATGTACCGCAGACCCACAAGACCAGCCCACAAAAAGCCCCTCCTCACGGGCCAGACGACGGGTCATTACTGCCGCATCCTTGTCAGTCACTTTGATAAACTGGTCGATCAAGTCAAAATCAACATTCTTAGGTAGAATATCCTCTCCAATCCCTTCAGTCAGGTAGGGATAGATCTCCTTCTCATCAAAAATGCCCGTTTCCTTGTATTTCTTAAATACCGATCCATAGGTATCCAAACCAATGGTAACCAGATTGGGATTTTGTTCCTTCAAATACTTGGCTGTACCACACATGGAGCCTCCTGTGCCTACACCTGCAGCATAGTGGGTAATTCTACCTTCGGTATCTCTCCAAATCTCAGGACCAGTGGTCTCGTAATGCGCTTGTGCATTGGACAAGTTATCGTACTGGTTGGGATAAAATGAATTCGGGATTTCTTTATTTAATCTTCGGGCCACGGAATAGTACGAACGAGGATCTTCAGGAGTCACATTGGTAGGACATACGACTACCTCAGCTCCTACGGCGCGCAGAATATCAATCTTCTCTTTGGATTGCTTATCTGCCATTGTAAAAATACACTTGTATCCTTTGGCAACTGCCGCCAACGCCAAACCCATGCCGGTATTTCCTGAGGTCCCTTCTATCAAGGTTCCCCCTGGCTTCAAAATCCCTGCTTTTTCCGCATCCTCCACCATCTTGATCGCCATGCGATCCTTCATCGAATTTCCTGGATTAAAGTATTCCACTTTGACCAAGACCTCACCTTTAATCCCTTGAGAAAGTTTGTTGAGGCGGATCATCGGGGTATTCCCGATCGTTTCAATAATGGAGTTGTAAATCATGGGTAGGTTATATTTGGATGTTCAAAAATAAATGAAATTCTTGGGCCATACGCAACCTATTCCCCCAGCTGAAAAATTTTTTCTTCTATTAAGGTTAAAAACGCAGCTTCCCTCAAGACCACCTTACGCAAAGGAAGCCTACAGTTCCTTGAATTCCAGTCGCTTCAAAATATCCAGGGTCACATGAATCAAAATGGAGGCAACCAGGCCCAAACCTAAAACCGCCACCCCAAATGCATAACTGAAATTCCCCGTAATCCCCAGAATTAGCCCGGCGAAAAACAGCGTAGGCACGATTCCAAAAACAATAATACCTCCAATCATCAAGGGCTTAATTAGAATTCGATCCCAGCCCTCATCCAGTCCCACTTGAGGAATCATATTGACCCCTAGACCAATGATGTAGGAAAAAATCAAGCCTAACGGAAAAAGCAAAACCAACCACCAGCTGTAATCCCCGAGTGCTATCGAAGGAACGATCAGAATCAAACCGAATAGAAGGATTTGAATGAGATCTAACTTAATCATGTTCCAGAACTTGGCGGACCAACTTGCAGGAATTAGGATGAACCAAGGTTTTTTGAGATCCCCAATATTGGCTCTTCCAATACCTGCCATGAAGTAAAAGAAAAGCAAAAAGGAGAGGTAGAAATAGAGTACTTGCGGAGAAAACCAGTCAAAACGGCCTAAAAAGGAACAAAGGATGCCCAACGCAGCCATAATCATCGTGTAGAGACCGATCAAGGGATTAAGATCCTGACGGCTGCTTTGTACGTAATTTCGCCAATAAATGGCCTTCGCTCCCAGTCCAAATTCCGGTAGGGCCAACTGCTTTTTGGAATTTAGGCTGTACGCATCTTCGGTGACTTCACGCTTCCCTTTTGCTTTTTCTAGACGATCCTCATTGGTCTGTGTAGCATCCAACACATCTTCGTAGTAATGTCCTGAAAATTGAATCACCAACTTGACCACTGCAAAATAGGTAACCGCATACAGCACCAGGTAGGTAGTAGATAAAACCCAGTTACCATTCAGAAAATAAGCCATCATCCCCCTACTCCAGCCGACAATAGGAAACAAATCGAACCAAGGGGATGAAATCCAAGAAAACATGCCTTTCCAAAATACAGGCGCCATAAATCCAGGAATCACAATCAACAAAACTAGGAAAACTCCAAGCGCCAAAACACCCACCCGCAACTTTTCCAAAATCCCAAATCGGGTATGGAGCGTGTAAATCAAAAAGCGGAGTGGAAAAATAAGAAAGAAGAACAGGGCAAATCCTAGCAACAAGAACATTGCTCCCAGAAAATTCAAGTCAAATTCACTAGCCAACTGGCCTCCACTGTACACCAAAAAAATGAACGAACCTCCCAATGCAGGCAAGATGGAGCGCGCCATGTAGTACATCAACAAATTTTCCGGCTTCACAGGAGCTGTAAACAATAGATTTACATCTGCCATCTTGAAAAAGCTAATGTTGTTTTTAGTGGCCCGATAAAGTTGGAAAATGAAAAAAGCCAAAGCCAAGACCGTCAAAGCACCAATAATGTTTTGCTGCGTCACATCCACTTCTCCAGCGGCATCCATATTCACTTGAGAGGTCGCCTTTTCGCTTCCCGCAATCCCTTTGGAATACATGAATGCAAAGTAACCTGCACCAATTCCATAAGGAATCAAGCGAAGCGGATTCCGAAGAATCAATAGGAGGTTATTGACTAGAATTAATAGATCCTTCTTTAGGAGCAGGCGAACCTCATTCATCTTTGGTCAATTCTAGGAATAGATCTTCTAAACTTAATCCGGATCCGGTCTCTGCTTGCAGCCTCAAATTTGCAATGGTATCATTGCCAATAATTTCACCATCCTTCATGATCAAAATCCGATCGGCTATGGATTCAATCCCTTCGATTAAGTGAGTGGAAACTAGGATGGTTTTTCCCTGATCCTTTAAAGTTTTGAATAGGTTTTTGGTGTTTTTGATCGCTTTGGGATCCAAACCAATCATGGGTTCATCAAAAAATAAGAGTTGGGGATCTGGGAGCAATGCGCAGCAAATCGATACTTTTTGACGCATACCCTTGGACAAGTCTCTACCCAATTTCTTTTGCTTGTCTTCCAACTCATACAATTCCAGGAGTTCCAAGGCTCTCGCCTTCCAGTCTCGCACCCCATAGGCTTGAGCAATAAATTGCATGTGTTCCCAAATGGTCAATAAATCGTAGACATAGGGCGTTTCAGGAATGTAACTAAAAAGCCGTTTGGCTTCCACTGACAAGTGATCGTGCCCTCCAATTTGAATTTCTCCTTCCGTTTTTCTCAGTAGACCCACGATGCACTTCATCGTCGTACTTTTCCCTGCCCCATTGGGTCCGAGCAACCCGACCACTTCACCCCCATCGAGGTGAAAACTGACCTCTTTGACAGCGGTTTGCTTGTTGTATACTTTGGTGAGTTGTGTGACGGTTAACATAGCCTTATTTCAAATAGGAGACTCTCTTTCTGTTTGATTTAAACCAATTTCGAAGTTCGACAAATTTTGGCTTGCGATGCAGACGGGGAATCTCCCAAAATTAGACGCATATTCTCTATGGAACCAAAATTCATTCATTTTTTAACATTATTTTTTTTGGAACTCTTGTTGCAAGAATTAAATGAATCTATCGCTAAAGACTAAAAGCTACCAATTAAACTACCCCAAAATCCGATGAAAAAACTTACTGCACTCCTCGTCTTACTTTTTTAGTTCAACTAAGTTACGCCCAACAAAAGGGTCGATTTCGATTTTCCACAGATTTCGGTGTAGCCATTCCCAAGGATGGAGGTATTGGAGCTCTAGTTAACGTGGAACCCCAATTCTTACTGAGAGACAACTTGGCCTTTGGAATGCGATTTGGTGTAGCTGGACTCGCCAAAGATGTTACCTACTTCAATATGCAGAAGGAATACCGAGGAGAGATCGCCGGAAATGTGTCTGTGGCGGAAACGCTCACTCATTTTTTTAATACGGGTAAATCCAATGTAGCTCCCTATTTGGGCGCCGGCTTGGGCTATTATGCTTTGAGTGCGATCGAAATTGATCAGTCCTACACTGCTCCTGCAGAAATTGGCAACTTGGAAGCAGATTTTGCCTGGGCACCGCTAGTTCGTGCTGGTGTGGAGTTAAGAAAGTTTAGAATGGGCGTGGAATATAATTTTGTTCCCAACCGAAACCTTCAAAATTTGAATGGAGATTTTATTGGTGAAGCCATCAATCACTATGCGGGGTTCACCCTTGGCTTTTCCATTGGTGGCGGAAAATGGCAACATCCTAAATATTAAATCGCAAGCTAGTCCCACCTCAGTTTTTGATGGATAAACCAACCTAAGTTGGCTTATCCCTTGATCCCTGCCAAGAGATATAGGACCGCCATACGGACGGCAACCCCATTTTCTACTTGATCCAAGATGATGGAATGTGCAGAATCGGCTGCATCTGAACTCAATTCTACCCCACGGTTGATGGGACCTGGGTGCATGACTACAATTTCCTTGTTTAGCCCATCCAGCATCTTTTTGTTGATCCCGTAATACAAGGAGTATTCTCGAAGGCTTGGGAAATACTTGATTTGCTGGCGTTCCAACTGAATTCGGAGCACATTGGCCACATCACACCAGTCCAAAATCTTGTGAAGGTCTAGTTCCACCTTCACCCCTAGACTTTCTATGTATTTGGGAATCAAGGTCACTGGTCCACAAACGCGTACCTCAGCGCCAAGTTTTTGTAAACAAAAAATATTGGAGAGCGCTACTCTGGAGTGGAGAATATCTCCGATGATGGCTATTTTTTTACCTGTCAAATCTCCCAATTTCTCCTGCATGGAAAAGGCATCCAGGAGCGCTTGGGTAGGATGCTCGTGAGTTCCATCTCCAGCATTGACCACATTGGCGGGCACATTTTTGGAAAGGAAGTGAGGCGCTCCAGGACTGGCATGACGCATGACCACCATGTCCACTTTCATGGCCAAGATATTGTTGACCGTATCGACTAAGGTTTCCCCTTTTTTTACCGAACTATTGGAAGAAGAAAAGTTCACCACATCGGCACTCAAACGCTTCTCCGCAAGTTCAAAAGAAAGTCGGGTGCGAGTGGAATTTTCGAAGAAGATATTGGCAATTGTAATATCTCGAAGGGAAGGAACTTTCTTTATCGGTCGGTTGATGACCTCTTTGAAGTTGGTTGCCGTATCCAGCACGAGTCGGATGTCCTCCTCAGTGAGTTCTTTGATGCCTAAAAGGTGTCTGGTGCTAAGTTGAGACATGATCAGCTAGTTACTTTCTCTGTAATCCAAATGGCATCTGCAGGATTTCCCTGAGCTACCCACTCTACCACTACATACTGACTATCCAGGGTATTTACTTTTACCCCATAGTAATCCGGCAAGATCGGGTAGTCTCTGGTGAGTCTACGATCTACCAATACCATCAATTCTACTTTTTGAGGTCTTCCAAATGCAATCATTGCATCCATTGCAGCACGTACCGATCTACCCTTGTAAAGTACATCATCCATGAGGATTACTTTTTTGCCTTCCACCAAAAAGTCAATTTTTGTCTCGTTGGCTTTGAGTGGAAAATCTCGGCGTCGAAAATCATCCCGATGGAAGGTAGCATCTAAGTAACCAGAAGGAACTGTAATCCCAGAAATTTCCTTCACTAAAGCCACAATCTTGTCGAGCAACAAGGTTCCTCTAGGCTGTAGTCCCAAAAAAACTGTATTCTCGAAATCGTCGTGATTTTCAATGAGTTGGTAGCAGAACCGCTTCAAAATGATGTCAATCTGCTGCTGATCGAGGACGAGCCGTTTTTGCATGGGTCAAATTTGTGGTAAATATAGAAAATAAACTAGTCAGCTTCTTCATTTGGCACATACAAATCCCCGTCCAGCAAAAGTTTGTGGATGAAAAACACTTCTCGAATTCCTTCCTTTCCCTCGGCATTTGTAAATCGGATTTTTTGAATTCCCGAGACTAAAAAATAGGGGCCGTACCAATGAAGAAGTCTTAAGGAGGCTTTATCTGTGTAGTGAATCTCTCCTTGTGCTGGATCCAGTTCTAGTTGAACTGACTGATTTTCAAGTAGCTTTTCCCCTTTTTTAAAGTAATTGAGTTTGATCTGATCGTTGATAAGGAAAAGGTGAAACACATCATCCCCTTGGACTGACACTTCAGCAAAAGCTTCTGGATAGCTGGTGGTCACCTCCTCATAGCCTGCTGAATTATCCCAGATCACCTCACCGGATTTCGCTACTTCAATAAAATGCGCCGATCGATAGGTATATTCGTTGACCAAGGTGTAGGCTTGAATAGGACCACCTAAAGAATTATACGGGTCCATGTAGAAGGGAATGTAGCCCATGCGGCTAGCGCGATCGAATCGGTAGCGTTGTGAAGTCAAGGGAGGCGCTACCCTACCCGATCCCCGAGAACTGCTCACCGAAAACAAATCAAAATAGACCAAATACCGATCTTCCAATTCCTTCACATCTCGAACTGCATACGCGTTTCGAATCGAGGGCACCTTTCCGTTTTCGAGTTGGTCGGCTACGTACGCCTGTTGCTTGAGCTTTTGCTTTTCAGGGAGGTAATTGAAAAAATTGGGAAAATCTTTTAGCGTATACAACGCCGTATTTTGCTCTCCAAACTCATTGATCTGCGTCAAATACATCCCCTTGTAATAGTTCCGCACCTCCTTGCCGTAGGCTCCGATGAGCGTTTGACCATAGTTTTCTCCCGATAGAAGCAAGCCGTCCAGTGGCTCCTCATCCGGATCACCCAAAGCATCTAATTTGAGTTCACGAAGCAGGGTTCCTTGCAAATCAAAGGTAAGAACCAGTGTCTCCTGAGATTTGAAGGGCCCTCTACGCCGAACCACTACCTCCAAAGCCTGCAACTCAGGGAGCTTCAAGATCTGAACCACATGGGTTTCGTTGCCATAGATTCCTTGCACGGTTTGTACTGTCTTATCTTCTAGAGACAAAATCTGTAGTGCAGGACGGGAATCCGCAATTCCCATGAAAATTGCTTTTTGGTCTAAGACCAAAAATTCCACCAAGTCCATGGGGAGCAAATTGTCTGCAGCATATTCTACCCCTACCTGGGTAATCAGGTCTAGGTGCAACACGTATTTTTCAGCGGAGGCGGTTTCCCCTTTGGCAAACAACGCATACAGGTTATTTCCATCTGTATCGTACCCAATTAGGTCAAATCCTTTCTTGATCTTAACCTCCACCAGTCCCTGCGACTGGAGTTGATCCGTGGTGAGGTAATATTCAAAAACACGGTCAGCATTTAAATTTCTTTCTTGATAGGTGCGAAAAGCTACCAAACCACTTGGAACCCGCATCAATTCAAAAATTGGGTCATAGGATTGTGTAGGGATCTCCAGCCGCTCTTTAAACTGCAGTTGGGCTGCTGCAGGCAAGGCCAAAAGGGCTAGAAAAAGAGCGTAGAGAATTCGCATTAGGAACTTAATTTAGAAATAAGGTTGTAGGCTTCCTCGCTAAGCTCATGGACCGATAGACGCGACTGTTTCAGTAAGGATATTCCTGCTAAACCGGGTTCCGCTTGCATCTGGTGTAAGGTCAAGGGATTCTCCAAAGCACGAACAGCTTTAAGTTTCACTGCTACCCAGGCTGGATCTTGAGGATCAGGAAAAGCTTGTTGACTCACTTGAGCAAGACCAACCAGCGCTTTTTCTGCCCCTGAATGATAAAGCAAGACGAGGTCGCCTTCCTTCATTTGATTCAGGTTATTTCTCGCTTGAAAATTGCGTACCCCATCCCAGGTATCTTCTCCTTTACTTACCAAATCTTTCCAAGAATAGGTGCTGGGCTCAGTTTTTACAATCCAATAGGCCATGCTCGTTCTTTTTTCAGTTCAAACTTTAGCGGTAAACTCCTTGAAAATTAGTACGTCTTTCAGGGAAGTTAGTTCTCAAGCGTGAAAATTGAAACTATATTTGGCAACAATTGTGTTAGCAACCCGCAAAAACTAAAATTTTGTACCACCAGGATATTTTAAACCGACTCAAGCTGTGCATTCAGCTCCTTGAACTGCATGATGAAAATCCTTTTAAAATCAGGAGTTATCAAGGAGGATTGAATGCCTTGGAACGCTTGGATCAGGACCTCATGGACCTCAATTCACAGGACTTGGCTGCAATACCTGGCATCGGAAAAAGCATCCTTGAAGCGATTCAATCACTCAAGGAAACCGGTTCATTCCCCGCCTTGGATGCACTCCTGGAACAAACTCCCTCTGGCGTGTTGGAAATTCTTCAAGTGAAAGGATTGGGACCCAAAAAGGTTCAGGTGTTGTGGAAGGAGCTTGGGCTTACCTCCACGCACGAACTCATGGAAGCCTGCCAAAGTGGTAAGGTAGCCCAAACCAAGGGCTTCGGAGAAAAAACACAAGAAACCATCATCCAAAGCCT
>JACCDT011285438.1_pt1 | contig 11217 bp, 11 predicted proteins | sample 7446291 | NCBI WGS metagenome assembly JACCDT01 (sample SAMN15323446, study PRJNA562643) | freshwater metagenome | isolation source: river surface water | place: USA:Blue River Watershed | collected 2017-08-17 | reverse complement strand
CCCGCCGCCGCCCGCCCCCAGCCCCGACGCCGACATCGCCGTGCAAAAGCAAAAGGCCCAGCAAGAGAAGGCGCGCAAGGAGCAGGAGCGCAAGGCCCGCGAACAGGCCGAGAAGGCCAAACGCGAGAAGGCCGAAGCCGAGAAGGCCAAACGCGAGAAGGCCGAAGCCGCCAAACGCGAGAAGGCCGAGCGTGAGAAGGCCGAACGCGAGAAGGCGCGCAAAGAGCAAGAGCGCAAGGAGCAGGCGCGCAAGGACGCGCAGCGGCGCGAGGAGGTGCAGCGCAAGCTCGAAGCGGCCGAGGCGGACAACCGCCGCAAAGAAGAAATACGCCGCATCCAGGGCATGGCCGCTGGCACTGGGGGCCCGCAGTCCAGCGGCAGCGCAGCCAAATCGGCGGGCCCGTCACCCAGCTATGCGGGCCGCATCGCGGCGCGCATCAAGCCCAACATCACCTACCTGGGCAGCGGCAACCCGCGCGCCGAGGTCGAGATCCGCGTGTCGCCCGACGGCACCATCTTGGGCGCCAAGCTGCTCAAGAAAAGCGGTCAGGCCGATTGGGACGAGGCGGTGCTCAAGGCGATCGAGAAAACCGAAAAACTGCCCCTGGATACCGACGGCCGCATCCCGCCCGTGATCATCATGGACCTGCGCCCCCGCGACTGAGCGCTCAGCGCCCGAGCGAGGGCAGCCGGTAGTCCAGCCACAGCACCAGCCCACGCAGCACCGTGATCAGGAGGGCGCAAACGCCCAGCGCCACGCTCTCGGGCGCGCCCACGCTGGCCAGCAGCACAAAGGCGAGGCCGCCGGCGGCGGCGCACAGGGCGTAGGGCCGGTGGTCGCGAAACAGGGTTGGGATCTCGTTGCCCACCATGTCGCGCAGCACCCCGCCAAAGGTGCCGGTGATCACCCCCATCATGATGGCGACGGCGGCCGGCTGGCCCAGGGCCCACGACAGCTGCACGCCGGTGGCAGCGAACAGCCCCAGGCCAATGGCGTCGGGAATATCGAGCCAGCGCTGGCCGCGCTCGAGGTGCGCGCGCTTGAGAAAGGTGGCAAAGCCCAGGCACAGGGCCAGCACCAACAGCAGCACGCCCTGGTGCTCCACCCAGAAAAAAGGACGCCGATCGAGCAGCACATCGCGCAGCGTGCCGCCGCCAAAGGCGGTCAGAAAGCCGCAGACCACAATGCCCACCACGTCCATGCGCTGGCGCACCGCGCCCAGCACGCCCGAGAAGGCAAAGGCCGCGGTGCCCAGCACCTCCAGCGCCAGAATGCTTTGCTGCCGGAGGGTCTCCAGATCGCTCATGCGCCCTGCTCGTAAACGATCTGCGCCTGGCCCTGGTCGGCCTGCGCCATCCAGCTGGCCAGGGCCGCATCCGAGGGATAAAAGCGTGCTTTCTCACCCAGCGCCAGCTCGGCGCGGGCGCTGATCTGCTCGCTGCTGCGCTCCAGGCGCAGGCGCACCGGCAGGCCGTGCTCAAGCTGGCCGTGCTCGGTCTCTTCGCGCATGGGCGCAAAGTCCTTGAACAGCCGCGGCAGATCGGGCATGCGGCCATTGACCTGCACGCGCAGGAATTTGCCAAAGCGGCAGCGCGCGCTGGGCAGGTCCCACAGCTGCACCACCGTCAGGCGCAAGCTCTGACCGCCGCCAAAGCGATCGGGCTGGGCCTTGGCCATGACCACCACCAACTCGTCGTCGCGCAGGCTGTGCCGCGCGGCCTGGATCAGGGCCTCGTCGGCGGTGGCCTCGAGCACGGCGGTCTTGTCGTCCAGCTTGAAGATGGCCAGCTTGCCGCGCTGGCCGTTGATGATGCGCAGGTCCGACACAATGCCCGCCAGCAGCACCGGATCGCGGCTCTCGGTCACGTCCTCGATGCGCCGGCGCGCAAACTGCCGCACCTCGCGCTCGACCGCATCGAACAGATGGCCCGACAAGTAAAAGCCGATGGCGGTCTTCTCCTGGGTCAGCCGCTCCTTGACGCCCCAGGGCATGACCTGTGCCAAATCGGGCTCCTGCGTGCTCGAGCCGTGGCTGTCATCACCCAGCATGTCAAACAGGCCGCCCTGGTTGGCATTGGCCAAGGTGGCGCTGGCAAAGTCAAAGGCCTTGTCGATGCTGGCCACCAGGGCCGCGCGGTCGGGGTGCAGGCTGTCAAAGGCGCCGGCCTTGATCAGGGCCTCGACGGTGCGCTTGTTCAGCCGGGTGCGGTCCACGCGCACACAAAAATCAAACAGGCTCTTGAAGGGGCCGTCGGCCTCGCGCGCGGCCACGATCGCCTCGATGGCCTGCTGGCCGGTGCCCTTGACCGCGCCCAGGCCGTAGCGGATGACTTTGTCCGACACCGGCTCGAAGCGGTAGCTGCCGCGGTTGACGTCGGGCGGATCGAAGGACAGGCCAAAGCGCAAGGCATCCTCGTGCAGGACCTTGAGCTTGTCGGTGTCGTCCATTTCGATGGTCATGTTGGCGCAGAAGAACTCCGCCGTGAAATGGACCTTGAGCCAACCCGTGTGGTAGGCCAGCAGCGAGTAGGCGGCGGCGTGCGACTTGTTGAAGCCGTAGCCGGCAAACTTCTCCATCAGGTCAAAGACCTCGTCGGCCTGCGCCTCGGTGATGCCTTTTTCGGCCGCGCCCTTGCGGAAGATGATGCGGTGCTCGGCCATCTCCTCGGGCTTTTTCTTGCCCATGGCGCGGCGCAGCAGGTCGGCGCCGCCCAGGCTGTAGCCGCCCAGCACCTGCGCGGTCTGCATCACCTGCTCCTGGTAGACCATGATGCCGTAGGTCTCGGCCAGCACCGACTCAACCAGCGGGTGCGGGTAGGCCACCGGCTCGCGGCCGTGCTTGCGCGCCACAAAGCTCGGGATCAGGTCCATCGGGCCCGGGCGGTAGAGCGCGTTCAGGGCGATCAGGTCTTCGAGCCGCGTCGGTCGCGCATCGCGAAGCATGCCCTGCATGCCGCGGCTTTCAAACTGGAACACGGCCTCGGTGCGCCCCTCCTGGAACAGGCGGTAGGTGGGCGCGTCGTCCAGGGGAATGGTCTCGAACGAAAAATGCTGCTGGTCGGGGTGGCGGCGCACAATGAACTCGCGCGCCAGCTCCAGAATGGTCAGCGTGGCCAGGCCCAAGAAGTCGAACTTGACCAGGCCGGCGGCCTCCACATCGTCCTTGTCGAACTGGCTCACCGCCGATTCCGAGCCCGGCTGCTGGTACAGCGGGCAGAAATCGGTCAGCTTGCCCGGCGCGATCAACACGCCGCCGGCGTGCATGCCGATGTTGCGCGTCATGCCCTCGAGCTTTTGCGCCATCTCGATGAGCGTGCGCACATCCTCCTCGCGCTCGATGCGCTCGGCCAGAATGGGCTCCATCTCGATGGCGTAATTGTTCTTGTCGCCCTCTTTCTTGGGCTTGGGCGGGTACTGCAGCGTGACCGACATGCCCGGCTTGTTGGGAATGAGCTTGCTGATGCCGTCGCAAAAGGTGTAGCTCATGTCCATCACGCGGCCGACATCGCGGATGGCCGCACGCGCGGCCATGGTGCCAAAGGTGGCGATCTGGCTGACCGCATCGCGCCCGTACTTGTCCTTGACGTACTCGATCACGCGGTCGCGGTTGGTCTGGCAAAAGTCGATGTCGAAGTCGGGCATCGACACCCGCTCGGGGTTGAGAAAACGCTCAAACAGCAGGTTGTACTGCAGGGGGTCGAGGTCGGTGATCTTCAGGGCGTAGGCCACCAGCGAGCCCGCGCCCGAGCCGCGGCCCGGGCCCACCGGGCAGCCGTGCGTCTTGGCCCACTGGATGAAGTCGCCCACGATCAGGAAGTAGCCCGGAAAGCCCATCTTCAAAATCGTGCCCAGCTCGAATTCGAGGCGCTCCTCGTAGCGGGGACGCTCGGCCTCGCGCCGCGCCGGGTCGGGGTAGAGCAGCACCAGGCGCTCGCGCAGGCCCTCGTGCGAGACGTGGCGGAAGTACTCCTCGACCGTCATGATGCGGCCGTCGATTTCGGGGATCGGGAAATTGGGCAGCTGCGGCTTGCCCAGGGTCAGGCCCAGGCTGCAGCGGCGGGCAATCTCGAGGGTGTTGGCCAGTGCGCTGGGCAGATCGGCAAAGAGCGCCTGCATCTCGGCGGCGGACTTGAAATACTGGTCGCGGGTGAAGCGCCGCACACGGCGCGGGTTGGCCAGGATCTCGCCCTCGGCAATGCACACCCGCGCCTCGTGCGCCTCGTAGTCGTCGGGGCCCTGAAACTGCACCGGGTGGGTGGCCACCAGGGGCAGGCGCAGCCGCGCGGCCAGCTCGGCCGCCGCCTGCACATGGCCCTCGTCCTCGGGGCGGCCGGCGCGCTGCACCTCCAGGTAAAAGCGGTGCGGGAACCAGCCGGCGAGCAGCAGGGCCGTCTCGCGTGCCTTGTCGGCGTCGCCCTGCAACAGGGCCTGGCCCACCGCCCCGGCCTGCGCGCCCGACAGCAGGATCAGGCCCGCCGACAGCTCGGCCAGCCAGTCGCGCCGCAGCACTGCCTGGTTGCGCACCACGTTCTTGGTCCAGGCCCGCGCCAGCAGCTCGCACAGGTTCAGGTAGCCCTGGTGGTTCTGCACCAGCAGCACCATGCGCGAGACCAGGGCCGGGTCGCCGCTCAGGCCCTCGACCAGCACCTCGGCACCAATGATGGGCTTGACGCCACGCGCGCGCCCTTCCTTGTAGAACTTGATCGCGCCAAACAGGTTGTTGAAGTCGGTCAGCGCCAGGGCCGGCTGGGCATCGGCGGCGGCCGCGCCCACCGCCTCGTCGATCCGGCAGGTGCCATCGACCACAGAGAACTCGGAGTGCAGGCGCAGGTGAACAAACATCGTCGGTGGGGCAGGTCAGGGATCAGGCTTCATCATACCGGCGCGGGGGCGCCAACGCCGCCTCTCAGTGGCGAAGAATCTGCAACACCTCGGAGCGAAACTCGCGCCGGTACAAAATGGCCACCACCAGCGCCGTGGCCAGGATCAGGGCCAGCGGCGAGAAAAACCAGGCCATGGCCGCGAACGAGAAATAGTAGGCCCGCAAGCCGTCGTTGAAGGTCTCTGCCGCGGTGCTCACCAGCGCAGCGGTCTGGCGCGCCTCGGCCTCGGCCGCCTCGGGGTCGGCCTGGTACTGCGGCACGGGCGCCATCGCCCCCAGCGCCAGGGCGACAAAGGTGTAGAGCCGCATCGACCAGGAAAAGCGGAAGAAGGCGTAGACAAAAATGCCGATCAGCACCAGCACCTTGAACTCGAAGACCAGCATGGGCGTGGGCTGGGCAAAGGGGATCTCGCGCACCAGCTCGGCGGCCTTGTCGGTGGTGCCCAGCAGGGCAAACAGACCGCCGATGATGATGATGCTGGTGGACGAGAAAAACGCCGGGGTCTGCGACAGGTTTTGCGTGATCAGGCCATCGAGCATGCGTGGGTCGCGCCGCGTGGCCTGCACCATCCAGCGCTGGCGCAGGCGGTTGGTGGTCGACAGCAGGGTCTGTTCGCTGCGGCCACGCGCCCGTGCAAACCAGGCGTAGCCGCTCCACAGACCAAAAAAAACGATCAGGGCCAGCCAGTCCAGGCCGGGGAGCATGACAAAAATCTTCATGCGCCCATGCTACAGGAAGGCCTGGGCCCAGGACAGGCCCGAAGCCGGTGTCAAAGCAGCGGCAGCAGCTCTTGCAGCGAGTCGAGCCAGGCCAGGGCCGGGGTCTGGCGGATGGGCTCGCCGTGGTTGTAGCCATAGGTCATCAGCACCACCGGGCAGCCCGCCGCGTTGGCCGCCTGCGCGTCGTTGCTCGAGTCGCCCACCATGAGGGTCTGGGCCGGCAAGGTGCCCAAGGCCGCGCAGGTGCCCAGCAGCGGATCGGGGTGGGGTTTTTTGCGCGCAAAGCTGTCGCCGCCAAAGACCTGCACAAAAAAACCGTCCAGGCCCTTGCTGGCCAGCAGCGGGCGGGTGAAGGACAGGGGTTTGTTGGTCAGGCAGGCCAGCGGCAGACCGCGCTCGCGCAGGCCGCGCAAGCCCTCGATCACGCCGTCAAAGACGCGCGAATACTGGCCGTTGATGGCCAGGTAATGGTGTTCGTAGCGCAGCCAGGCTTGCGGGTAGAGGCTCTCGACATCGCGACCGGCCGCGCGGGCCGCAGCCGCCTCGGGCAGGGCCAGCTGGTGGCGCAGCACCGACTGGATCAGGTGCTCCGAGCCCTTGCCCACGCTGCGCTCGACCACATCGCGCGCAACGCTGGGCAAGGCCAGATCGGCCAGCGCCAGGTTCAGGGCCTGCTCGAAATCGCCCAGGGTATCGACCATGGTGCCGTCGAGATCGACCATCACCGCCTGCAGGTTCAAGGATTGCAAATTCATGGGGTGCCATTGTGCCTGCACGGCGGCCAGGCAGCCTGCAGGGCGGCGTTGCCGACCCAGGCTTGCGCACGGTATCATGGCCTTGAAAGACAGGGCAGACGCCACAAGGAGGATCGCATGGACGTTGGATTTGGCAGCATTGTGTCGCTGGTGTTTTTGTTGCTGGTGGTGCTCACGCTCAAGGCGGGCATCAAGATCGTGCCGCAGTCCGAGAACTGGCTGGTCGAGCGGCTGGGCAAGTTCAATCGCAAGCTCGAAGCGGGCCTGCACCTGATCATTCCCTTCTTCGAGAGCGTGCGCTACAAGGTGCCGATCCAGGAGCGCCAGCTGCCCCCCAAGCCCATCAATGCCATCACCCTCGACAACGTGACCATCTCGGTGTCGCTGGCGGTGCTCTATCGCATCGTCGATGCGTCCCGCACCATGTACCGCATCAGCAATGTGGACGACGCCATCCTGACGATTGTCAACGGCACCGTGCGCAATGTGATCGGCAAGACCGATCTGGATGGCGTGCAGTCCAACCGGCGCAACCTGTCGGAAGAGATCAGCAACGATCTGGACACCGTGTCGCTGGAATGGGGCATTGCCCTGACCCGGGTCGAGATCCTGGAGGTGGATGTGGATCCCGAGACCAAGCAGGCCATGCAGCTGCAGCTCAATGCCGAGCGCAACCGGCGTGCCCGTGTGCGGGAGGCCGAGGGGCAGAAGGAAGCGACCCAGTTGCAAGCCGATGCCGAGCTGTATGCGGCCGAAAAAGAAGCGCAGGCGCGCAAGATCCGCGCAGACGCCGAGGCCTACGCGGTGCAGGCGGTCTCGCGCGCAATTGCCGATGGCGGCGCCAGTGCGGTCGAGTTTGAAATTCGCAAATTGCAGGCGCAAGCGGTGCAGGACCTGGGCAAAGGCCAGAACGGCAAGTTGGTGCTCATCCCCACCGATGTGGTCAGCAGCCTGAGCGGCGCCCTGCAGCGCCTGGGAGGAGGCGCATGAGCATGGCCGTCTGGCAATGGACCCTGATCGCCGCCCTGGTGCTGGCGATGTTGGAGCTGACCACCGGGGCCTTTGTGTTCCTTGGACTGGCGCTTGGGGCGGCCGCTGTGGCGGCCCTGCAGTGGCTGACCGATGGCAGCAGCCTGACGCGCGATCTGCTGCTGTTTGCCCTGGTGTCGCTGGTGGCCGTGGCGGTGTTGCGCCGACTGTTCCGCCAGCCCAAAGACACGGTCGCCAGCACCCCCAGCGAAGACGTCAACCGCTACTGAGGGCTCAGGCGCCCACCGCGTCCAGGCGCTGTTGCAGCTGCAGCACCTGGGCCTCGAGGGCCTCGATGCGCTCGAGCAGGGTGGCCAGATCGGGCCCTCCTGCCGATGCAGGTCGGGCCTGGGGAGCGGCCGCCAGTGCGCTCATGTCCACCGGCCCGCAGAGCAAATGCGCCCAACGCTGCTCACGCGCGCCCGGGGCGCGGGGCAGCTTGACCACCAGCGGTCCACCCTTGTCGGCTGGGCGGTCTTGCAACTCCTCCAGAAACACCTCCACCGACCCGATGTCGGCAAAGCGGTGCCAGCGCTCTGCGTTCAGGCGCAGCTCGCCCGCCGTTTGCGGGCCCCGCAACATCAGCAGGCCCAAGAGGGCACTGGCCTGGCTGGGCACGCCAATGACGCGCTCGGCGTTGTGCTCGTAACGCACCGCGCGGCCACCGCTGGTCTCGAACACCAGGGTGCGCTGGCGCAGGCCATCGAGGGCCTGGGCGATCTCGTGCTCGCTGAGGTCCATGACCGGCTCGCGGCTGGATTTCTGGTTGCAGCCGGTCTGCAGGCTGTTGAGGGTCAGGGGGTAGCTGTCGGGAACGGTGCGGGCCTTCTCCATCAAGGTGGCCAGCACCCGCGCCTCGGCGGCGCTCAGGGGGTGTTGTTCAAACGATTGCATGTTCGGGAGGTGGGGTCGTATCGGCCCATGGGCCAAGCCTTGGGATTGCACCACAGCCCACCCGGCTAGCGATGCCCATGGGCAAAAAAAAGCCCCCGACCATGCGGACGGGGGCGGCACGGGCGACCGGCTTCAGGCCGTGGCAGCAGGCAGGGCTTGCGCCGAATCGGCGGCAGGGCTCACCGGTGCCGGGAGCTTGTCTTGCACCGCCTTGGCGTAGGCGGCACGGGCTGTTTGGGTGATGGCCAGATCGCGCTGGAGCTCGCGCAGGCGCTGATCGGTCAGGAGCAGCATCTCCAATGTGGTTCGGGCCTCTTGGGTGAAGTCGTCGATCTCGTATTCTTGTTGGTCAATGGTCACTTTTGGCATGTTTTTTCCTCCTTGATGTGCCGCTAAGCATTATTTCACAAAACAATGCGTCTGGCCATGCGCCGATCAACCCAACACGACCGGCTGGGCCAGCAAGCTGCTTTGTGTGCGCACTTGCAGCCGCGACCCCTCTTGCACCACCTCGTAACGGTGCTCGGTGAGCAGGTCCAGGCGCTGCGCCTGCTCGACCCGGTCGGGCCAATCCATGCGGCCCGACAACCAGGCCAAGGTCCATTGACGCAGACAGTGATCGCAGGCCAGCGGCACGCGATCGCGCGACTCCCAACGGGCCACGGCATGGCGCGAGAACCCCATCAAGGTGCTCAAGCGCGGCTGTGTCAAGCCCATCATGCGACGCAAAAAGCGAAACTCCTGTCCGGTCAGGCAGCCCGCTCGTCCAATGAGCGCATAGGCCAGGGCCCGTTGCAGGTCGCCCCGGTCGGTCACCCGCAAACGGGGCCCCTCGTCCGAGTCCTTGATCTCGTAGCCGGCCTTGAGCCACACATTGCTCAAGCCACAAGCCGTGTAGTGAATGCCGTCGTCCATACGCATCGTGCCTTCAAGTCAAAGTCCCATCTTATCCGCAGTCACATGAAACCATTGCATTCTGATTTAAATGAAACCATTTTTACTTTTTTGCATGCAAAACCCGGGTGACACCGCCGCTTGACCCCGCATGGCACACTGGGGCTTCCATCCACAGGAGACGAACCATGTTCAGCCATGTCATGTTGGGTACCAACGACATCGACCGCGCCAAAGCCTTTTACGACGCCGTGCTGGGCGTGCTGGGCGCCCCGCCCGGCGCCCGCAATGAGGCCCGCACCGGCCATGTGCGGGTGTTCTACCGCCACGACGGCAGCACCTTCGGCCTGAGCCAGCCCATTGACAACGCCCCGGCCACCGTCGCCAACGGCGCCACCCTGGGCTTCAAATGCAACTCGCCCGAACAGGTCAAGGCCTTGCACGACACCGCGGTGGCCCACGGCGGCGTGTCCATCGAAGACCCCCCTGGCCTGCGCCAGGGCCCGGCCGGTTCGATGTGGCTGGCCTATGTCCGCGACCCCGACGGTCACAAGATCTGCGCCCTGTACCGGGTGCCCGCCGGGGGCTGACCGGGGACTTGGGCAGGGTTACCATTGGGGCAGGAGCGGCGCCGCCCTCCCCCATGCCACCTTGCCCCCATGAACGAGCTCGGACGAATCGAAGACCTGCCCGCCGACTATGTGGCGGCGCTGCGCGAACGCAATCTGGTGCCCTTGTGGCCGAGTCTGCGGGCGCTCCTGCCCCCTCGGGTGCCGGCGCGCCAGACCCAGCCCACCGCCTGGGCCTACCGCGACATCCGCCCCCTGCTGATGCAGGCGGGCACCCTCACCCCCATCGAGAAGGCCGAGCGCCGGGTGCTGGTGCTGGCCAATCCCGGGCATGGCCTGGACAAGATGCAGGCCAGCAGCGCCATGTACCTGGGCATGCAACTGCTGCTGCCCGGCGAGTGGGCCCCCAGCCACCGCCACACCCCCAACGCGGTGCGCATGATCGTTGAAGGCGAAGGCGCCTACACCACCGTGGACGGCCAGAAGTGCCCCATGTCGCGCGGCGACCTGATCTTGACGCCCACCGGGCTGTGGCACGAGCATGGCCACGATGGCCAGGACCCCGTGGTGTGGCTGGATGTGCTGGACCTGCCGCTCATGCACCTCTTGGAGGTGTCCTACCACGTCAACGGCGCCCGGCAAACCGTGCAAGCCGCTCAAGGCGAGCGGCGCTATGCACAGGGCGGCCTGCTGCCCACCCCGGTCTTCGAGCGCAGCCAGCGGGCCTACCCCATGCTGCGCTATCCCTGGGCGCAGGCCCGTGCCCAGCTGCTGGCCATGGCCGCTCAAGCGCCCGACGAGGCCCATGTGCAGATCACCTACGTCAACCCCGAGACGGGTGCGGACGCCCAAAACGTGCTGGGCTTTTACGCCCTGATGCTGCGCCCAGGCCAGACCCTGGCGCTGCCGGCGCGCTCACCCGCGCAGGTCTACCATGTGATCGAGGGGGGGATCGAGGTGCGCGTCATGGACCACACCCTGCGGCTGGATGCCGCCGACACCTGCTGCGTGCCGGGCTACGAGGCACTGGTGCTGCGCAATCTGCAGGACCAAGCCAGCTTTGTGTTTGTGGCCGACGAGGCGCCGCTGCACCGCAAGCTGGGCGTCTACGAGGTGCGCTGAAGCGCCGCACCGAGCCGGGGCCGTTCAGGCCCAGGTTTCGGTGTCGACCTCGCGCGAGGACTGTTCGTTGTAGCGCGGCCCCGACACGGTCTGCTGGTTGATCAGCGCTTCCAGGCGCTGCACCAGGCCCGCGTCCAGGCGCACCTGGAGGGCGCCCATGTTGTCGTGCAGGTGTTCGAGGCGGGTGGTGCCCGGAATGGGGATGATGTGCGGCGCTTTCTGCAAGAGCCAGGCCAGGGCCAGCTGCGCCGGGGTGCACCCCGCCTCTTGCGCCAGGGCCCGGTAGGCCGGCAACAAGGCCTGGTTGGCAGCCCAATGCGCGGCGGAAAACCGCGGCATGCTGCGCCGGAT
>JACCDT010184178.1_pt1 | contig 11217 bp, 6 predicted proteins | sample 7446291 | NCBI WGS metagenome assembly JACCDT01 (sample SAMN15323446, study PRJNA562643) | freshwater metagenome | isolation source: river surface water | place: USA:Blue River Watershed | collected 2017-08-17 | reverse complement strand
GGAAGTGCAGCTGTTCGCTACGCAGTGGATGTATGGCTACAATCACGATCGCCCAAATATGGCCTTGGGCGGCTTCACCCCAAAACAGCGGTTGGCCATGGCCGCGTGACTCTACTTCTGAATGCCCACAATTCCGGGGGGATTACCGTCTTGGCGTAAATTTTTGGGATTTGGTTTTTCCTCATGGGCTGCGATTGTCTACTAAACCGGAGGCAGCCCAATGCTGTAGTCTTAACAACTAGCAAACTGGAGCCCTGACTCCACTAGTGAAGATAACAGGCCGCGGTTTCGATCAGTCGGAGTGCCGACGACCATGGCGCGATCTAGCCCTTGGTTAATCGTTTCGCAGCACGTTTCCGGCAATAGTGTACATGCGTGACATGCGGCCAAATTAATTAAGCGTGAACCTTGTCCGCCCATATTCTCCGAACACACGGGATCCGCGGAACACCAAGAGGCTCTGTTAATCGCGCGCTCGAATACTGGGCCAAGAAGCTTTGGCTGGCCAAGCCGGACCAACCCACCCAATGTACCCTCAGAGTCGCCAGCGGCCGTGTAGATCATGAAAGCAGCCATGGGCGCTTGGGGATCGTCAGACACAAATAGCCGTTCTCGTAGCGATGCCGTGCTATAACCGCATTCGAATACGAGCTGATTGATGAGGATGTGTGCCAACGAATGCACAAGCAGGAACCTTGCGGCCCATTGTGTGGTGGCCGGTTTCAATGGCGCCATTGCCCTGCAAGTCTCTTGTAGTCGTCTCACGAAGGCATCGTCAATTCGATGGCGAATCCAGTCATTGTTATCCTCAAGCCACTTGGAAATACTGTCCTCACGCAGCTCGAAGTAAAGCCCTTCCCCATATACTTCGACGGCCGGAAGCCATCGTTCTGCAGGAGCCTCTGGCGGAAAACGGAACAGCTGCCTCATTGCTGATTCGGGCATCTCCGCCAGCGGTGAAAGGTCGGGCTCGAGTCTGTCGAAGCCGTAAAACGCACGAGTCTCGCATAGCTTTTCAACTAAACCGACACGACTCAGCCAAGGGGCGACCTCGAGAGGAACTGTGCCTGGGACCACTCTTAATTTGATTTCTCGCGGATCGTCGATGCCTTCACGGATGACGTTGTACTCGGCGCGCCGGAAGGCCTGCAGATCCGACTCCGGCTCGATTGGTACAGCGGCTCCGGGGATTTTCAATTCGCCGCCATTAAATAAGGATTCCAGCGCTTCCATCGCGTGTGCATCGCTTGCCTCGATGCCAATTTTTCTTAATGCTGCAACTGCTGCGTTGGCTGCTTGATCAGGAAATTTCATCTGCCAAAACGTCCGAATGATGGCGATTGAAGACACGTTCTCAAGTTCAGATCGAATCGCTGCGATGTCGTCCTTAGACTCAACGACCAATGGAATTCGTATGGCTGAAGTGGTTCGGGGAAAATAAATATTTGTCTGGTTAATCAGCGCGCCTACTAGCGGCCCTGAGCATATACTTTCATTCGCACCGTCCCCAAGCCATGGGCGCTCAGAGGTGCAGCGGATGCTCGCTTTTTCGAATTCAGTTTTGTCACCGGTGTCGGGCTTCGGTCGAGTCGTGGTACCAGCCAAGCTGCGTCCGCGCTCTCCCTCAGAGCCCGGAGGGCAGGATTTGCAGCGAACCGTGATGCTCGAGAGTTCAGATCCGCCTCGGTCCGTCAGCATCATCTCGCCATCGCCCTCGCACGAGCATCCTATCCATTCTTGCCATGGGAAATCCGATATATGACCATGAGCACACACCGATATAAATCGCACCGGCTGCCAGCGACCTCCGCCGGAAGGCTGCCCGGTCGATCGCGTATCCAAGCTGAACCTGCGCATCAGCCCAGTTTGAGTATTGCGGTACCAGCGAGGGAATCGGAGCGCTGGAATTGTTAGCCCGGCATTCGGGGGAATCTCCTGCCCGGGAACCGGCCGGCGATAGTCCGGCGGCCGTCGGAATCTGTCGACGCCAAGGAGCGCCGACAGTCTGGGCTCGAAAATCTCGAACTCACCCGGATCTGAACAACGCACCAAGCGGCCCGTGTTTCTGTCAACCTCCATGAACCAATGGTCGAGTCCAGCAACGAGATAAGGGGCACCGTAGCGGTCTGTGTAGAGGCTGCCGGGTCCGAATGGTGCGATGAGCTGGCCCGTCCTGATTTGTCTGCTACCCATTGTTGGTACTCCCAGTCTGATTATTTGTGCCTGTTGTTGTCGAACAGCGAGGATCCATTGCGTACCCTTCGCTAACCGCCAACTCGGCGCTAGCATCCACTTGTCTCATGCTGGTGGGTACATCGATGCCCCGGCGTTTTTGTCGCTCAGTGCGGAATTGGCCCGGCCATAGCATCAGGTATTCGCCATCTGACGATTGGGGAAATCGCTCCCATTCCTGCGGGTTTAGGCGCCACTTGGACACCAGCTCGTCAAAGAGCAGATGCATCTCGGCGATGGCCCTGTCGACATCGGATGGACTCTGAATCAGTCGGCAACGAGCCTCTATCGTTTCGAGTGCATCCTCTAGTGCGGATAGATGTAAGTCGAGGCGCGGATCGGGGGAGTGAATTACTTCCCGTGCCCAAGCAAGAAGAGCACCGTCGAATCCGCGACGGAGAGCGCTTATGGCAAACGGCGTCGTCGAGGTTGGCTCAACCTTCTCATAGAGCCTGCGGTGATAACTATGGAATTGCTCGAAATGCGATCGATCTCGGCTTTTCCCGGGGTTATATATCGTTAGAATAAGGCCGGGGCGGTCTTGCCAACGTCGGCCAACGCGCCCGCTGACCTGAATATAAGTTGATGTTGTCTTTGGCTGTCCAACGATCCCCATTAAAGACAGTCGATCAATATCGACCCCTACCTCAATAATGTTGGATGCCAGGCTCGCATCCACTACTTCCGGGCGTCCATAGATCGCGGCCAACCGGTCCATCATCTCCACGATCTCGGACTGCGACAAACGGCTGGTAAGCTCTTCAACCACACGCAGGTTACGGCGCTCTTCAGGTGCCACCGCTTCTCGGTTGAACAGGTACTTCAGTCGAGAACGGATATCTGAATCGAATAGGGTCCGTGCGCCACCAAGTTCCCGGATGCTGTTGTAAAAAGCTAGCAGAGTCCACCAAGGATCACGACGATCAGCTGGAAGTCGAGCGGCGCGATACAGGGCGGAAGAGAATGCGCGAACCTGCGTAGTGAGCACCGACCCGTAACCGGATGCATGGAGTCCGACATACATGCGGCCGTGACTGAGTTTTCCAGAAGGGTCCCGCGCATGACGTCCAAAGAAAGAGTCGCCCATAGAAAGTCCTGGCGGGGGGAATAAGCGAGTCTCTTTCCTGCCGTATAGCGCCAGCACCTGCTCTCCTGCACCTCGAATCGTAGCAGTGGATGCGATCACTTTAGGCCTCAGGGCGTGCCCATTGTCCTCATCCGTGCATAGTCGCTCGAAGATGCTCTCATACAGGGCATACATTGTCCCTAGCGGTCCTGAGATCAAGTGAAGTTCGTCCTGAATGATCAGACTGGGAGGTCTTGCTACTCGGACGACCTTGCCAGACCTCAGTCCTAACCCAAACAGCGCACGTGCAGCAGGGCGGTAAGAAACCATTGCCAGCTTGTCTGTCGTGGCTATGACCAGCGAAGGTGGGTGTGCATAGATTCGTTCATCGATGACTTCAACTGGTAGCCAGAGCTGAGAATCTTCCAAACCGAAGTCGCAACGGTTGTCCGGACAGAGCAATCTCGGTCCGTCATCACGGTGATCAATTATTCCACCCAGCTGATAACCACGGCCTTTCCCATCGCGAACGCGTCCGATTTCGCAACGGCACCATGGACATTCCGTCAGTACGAGAGGATTGCCATTGACCTTGCCATTGCGATATGAACCGATTTGGCCACGCGCATCAGAAATCCGATTTGGCGACCCGGCGCCACCGATCCAGAGTCCAAGTGAAAATCGCCGGCCGGGAATCGAGGAAATTCCCCAGCGCCGAGGCTCGCGCCGCATTCGCTCCATCGCGCAAATCAAACTCGCAGCCCTCTGGAATTGCTGCGTCGTGAGCATCCTGAGCGTATACCGCATTAGTACATTCGTTCCATCGCGCGTAAGTTCAGCGCCCGCATCTGACATCAGGAGGCGCTCACGGAACATATGAAATGCCATTGCAGCGAGATATGCTTCTGTCTTGCCGCCGCCTGTCGGGAACCATATTAAATCGACGATGTTGCGCTGATCTGACGTTGGATCGGCCAGTCCGCGAATCGACATTAAAAGAAATGCGATCTGGAATGCACGCCAGGAGCCGATTCGGGTGCGGTCTTCCTCTTGGCGATCCAAGACATCCAAGGGGGAAAGGAACGTGGTGGCCGGGCCAACACGTCCAAGGCGGGCATCCCATCTCAGATCTCGCCGTCTCAAGTGCTTAGTCGATATCTGCTGGAGCAGCATCGCGAGGTTGGCCAGTCGGAAAGCATCTCGGTCTTTCTGACTATTTCTGAGCAGATCGATCCCGTCGTCAATTCGACCTAAGCAATCTGAGCACAAGTCGAGATGTCGACGCCCCACAGCCGCGAGCGTGGGAGACAGTCTCTGTGCGTCGGCGCGACGCTCATCAATCCAGCTAGCATAGGCATTACGCATTTCTACCAAGGAGTCCCAGGCAGGACCGCGGCCACTGTCGGAAAGCTCAGATAACTCCCTCATTGACAGACTCACCGCTCCATTAGCCGTCTCGATGTCCGGCGTCATGCTCGGCAGCTCAACCGTAGGCATTACATCCGCGTACAGCGCTGCCGGGACCTCACCGGGAGGGCAATCCCATCCCCCGGCACACCCATGTCCGATCGCCCATGTAGCAGAGTCGCGATACAGCAACGCCAGCGACTGTTCATCTTGGTCACGCGATTCAAACGGACGCTGGCTCTCGGGGTAGGGCAGGAAAGATCCTTCCTCCACACTCGCTTCAAAAAAGGACTGATAGAGAATTCTCTCGCGCTCTTCGTCCAATGTATTGCAGGTGCCGGTATTTCGCAGAACAACTGTGACAAGCCATGTGCCGACCTGTTCGAGCCGTCTGGGAAAGACTTGGATCTCAAGCCTCATCGATGTCCCGGCCTGAAGCGTGATTGGTTTTTTTATAACCTTTCCGTGTCGCAGTTCACCGGTACTAATGCGCTCGACGACGTCAAGCCCAATTACCGGGACACGCCGCCAAACCGGCGACTCGCGTGCCACTCCCGAATCGTCCAACCACCGTCGTACGCAACGCTCATAGCGACCATTCACTTGAAAGGAACGGTCATCCTCGGCCTGCCAAGGTAGCTTGCGGGACGAGGGAAGGCGGATAACTAGCGTCCCGTTCTCTCGCAGTTGGACGCACATCGATAGGCCCAAAGATGAAGGGCGTCGAATGTCAGGGCCGGTTACATCGAAATCATCATCGGAATCTTCGTCGCTATCGCCGGCACCATCCATTATAAGACTCTCATCCCCGAGAGGAGTGTCATCGACGGTGTCGGCGCCGACTGAATCAGAGTTCTCGCTTGCCTGTGTCGTTTCATCTACCGGTGGTCGCTCTTGGGGGAACAGAAGTCCCGCACCGTATTTTCGATGCGGCGATTCCCGATCGAAAAATAGAATCTCTTGCGGCTCTCCGTCGGGGGAGGGGATCCACGCGAGCGCACCACGGCGGATCGCGACCGGGTCCTGAAACACTTTGTCCGAAAAGCCGGCAACGGAGTGTTCTACGGCCCGCGACGGTCCCACGATCTCAGATCGTATCCATTCGATGAGTGCAGTTCTTTCTTTCATATCACCTCAGGGGGTAAGCCAGCGAGCAAGCGTCGCCCGCGAAGAGGCGTGGCACAGGACACGGACAGAGTCCGTTGCCCGGGTCATGCCCGTGTAGAAGAGGGAGCGCTCAAAGCCAGCATCGCCCAACATTACATCGGTCAGAATAATCACGCGATTCTCCATCCCTTTGAAGGCATGGACGGTCGAATAGGTTGTCCTCTCTCCGGGTGTCAGTGGGCGCGAAAAAGGTGCGCCGTGCGCAAGTAGCTTTGATGCGAGGCTGCGGTCATCAGACCGGAAAGACAGAAGCGTAATTTCTGCCGGACGGTAGCCGCGGGACTTGAATTCACGAAGAGTCTGCTCCAGCAGTGCCTCTTGCTCCTGTTCGTTATCGTAAAAGTGAATGTCATAGTCTCTACCGCTACCACCCGCACGTAGGTAGCCCGAATACAATTTGGCACCTGAACCAGAAAGACGCTCCGCCATCTCGCCCACGATGCGGTAGTTTCTACAGTTTTCGGAAAGCTCCCACCGTGCTGGATGGACAGTCGAAACGAGGTTGTCCAACGCAAGTGCAGCATCGGATTCTCGCCCGAGTGCTTGATTCTCAAAGTCGCCAAAAATTGCAAACGATCCACTCGCTACTCCGTTCTTCAAAAACAGACAAAGCGCGTGCCACAGAGCTGGTCTCGACATCAGGTCTTGTGCTTCATCGACCACAAGGTAGTCGAAAGCCGCTTCGACGCTGAAGTCGGGATCAGTAAGCCGTTCTTCAAGTTGAAGCGGGAGCTCATGATCCCAAAACCTTAGAGATGGATTTTCAGGTATCCGCAGTCCTGCGAGACGGGTGAGGACTTGGATTGCACGACCCGCGATGAGATTTGGAATAGGCGGCGACGCCACTTTACGAGCAACCCAATCGCCGACCAGCTGGTTATGGCAGAGCAAAGCAACCCTATGTCCGTCCTCAGCAGCACGACGTGCAACTTCCATCGCAATCAAGCTCTTTCCCGTGCCTGCTGGGCCCGTTACAAGCAATCGTGGATTCAGCCGCGCAAGGGTTAGCACAGGCGCTTGTTGGACGCGTAACACGGCATCCATCTCCATGCGCCGGTGTTCAATTTCTTCGCGCTGAGAAGGATTCCGGCGCCGAACCGGAACACAATGACTGACGATGTCTTCGACGATGGACGCAACCAGCGGACGCTGTAGCGGAGTAAACATTGTCTCCGCGCGGATGGCCAGCCGCATGCGACTCAACAGCAATTCGGCGAATGTGTTAGCTGATGCTGCCAATGTCATCGCCGAGCGGTCGATCAGCTCCCATGGCTGTACCGAAAGATTTTTTCTTACTTCAAATTTTGCCTTTGGGAAGATGCATAGGTGGATAACGGGAATCTTTGCTGCCGATGGCATTATGTCCGCAATGCGCCTGGCAAATGTGCGACTGCCATCCAACGCTTGCTTGAACGGTGAGCGTGTGATGGAGGGAGGGGTCCAAGAGTGTCCGTCGAATTCGATGTGCTGGTGGGACTTTACTTCAATGCATAGGATACCAACAGCAGGTACGACGACAACAAAGTCAATCTCTGTTCGAAGTCCACGATTCCAAGGAGCGAGGTCGAGAGAATGAATGGCAACCCAATCGTCCGGCGTCTGCTCTAGCAAGGAAAAAACCTCACGCTCTCCGGGAGGAGTGTGGTCATCGTAAAAAGCAGGTATCAAGCGCGCCATCTGACAGTGTCATCCAGGTCGACGAGCTGCCTCATTTCGGTATCTGGCAGCCGGTAGCCATCTTCGACTCCTTCGATACGCATGAAATACACAGTGCCGTACAGTCCTCCTTCGCCGTTTAATTCCAGACTGAATTCGTTCGACTGCAGATTTTTTTCGGGGATTTGATCCACCCACATCTGCAGAACATTTATGCAGAGCTTGAGCAGGCGCGCATTTTCATGGACACCAGCTTGAATTGCTTCCCCCCGCGATTGCCGCACCTCCGTCCACGCGTCGGTAATAAATCTCGGATTGCCGTTAGCTTGATGGGCGCCAAGAACCTTCATCAGAATGTCGAAGTGCCGTTTTTTTTTGGGAGCGTGAACCACTGTTGACGGGGGGCGTACCCAATTTCTGACAGCGACTTCGGGGTATGCCAGATTCAGTCCGGCTACGCGCAGGCGCCGGGCTAAATTGCTGCTGTTACTTGCCAACTCAGAAGAAAGCAGGGAGCGCCAGATTTCATGGAGTTGTCCACTGGCACCTGCCGATCCTCGTGTCGCATTCTCGTTGACCCGAGGCCAGATAAGGAATGCTCCACGTGACACGTCGTCCCCAACTTGCCGCTCACTTATTGCGCGGTCTGCTGTTGCTGCCGGATCGTATACCAAGACAAAGGCGCCCGGCGGGTAGAGAATTCCCCGTCGGTCGCCAAGGGTGAGCAGCACTGCAGATCGATGCGACTCAATGGCGGCGAGGCCGGCAACGGACAGTAAACCCAGATCATCGATGCCTGTTTCATTCTCCGGGTCATCAAATATTTCCTCCCCACAGGGCATGACGTTCAGCGTCCAATTCACTTCCCCGGGAAGCTCGCGGAATATAGGGTTTACCGCAGCTTGCTCATCTCCGGAAAACGTGCGCAGGATAGGGTCAAGGCCAAAATTTGGATCATCATAGGTGGCATACCAAGTGATCTGCTCTAACTCCCGGAAGCGAGGCGAGCTAAGTATGGCCGAAGGCGCAGCACCCCACCCCTCTCCCCGTAAAGGTCCGACTTTTATCAGCACGTCAAACGCACCGCAATCTCTATATTCGCGGGCTGAATGCAGAAAATGTCGATCGGTAATTTGATTGCGCTCTTTAGAAGCAAGGCAATCGAGGAAATGTCGGCGGACGGTTCTATGGCAAAGAATCCGAAAATCTCGGTTTTTGGCAAACATTGCTTCGATCACGGTCCGCGTCTCTTGCTGCAGGGGCGTCTCAGATTTGGCTATGGCTCCAGCAGCTTCCAGCGCCGCATCGATATGTGCTTTTACTTCGCCTCCCCATCTGGCGCAAAGTCGTTCCACCTCGCTTAAACAGCTAAGCAATTCTTCAGCGGAATCACCTTGGAAACTGCATGGAGTTGTAAGCCATTGAGCCAGAAGGCGTTGTAACCGTAGTAGCTGATCTTCGATCCAGTCATCGCCTGAATCACGTAGTGCAACGATCAGCCCTCGAATAGCACGCCGCAGGCGGGAGAATGCAATGGAGCCAACTTCCCGTCTCGATCGAACAAAGACGTCACAGGAATTCAGCAGGTCGAATACCTCAAGACTGATTTCGATATCCATGCTTAGTCGCCTCGCCTGATGACCTGCACAGCAATACCTAGGGGAATTGGCTGATCTGCAATTAATGGAGTGTCATCTATCGCGTACCATTGGCGCAATGCTGCCAATTTTTCTGCCAACGCTTGGGAATCGTTGTCTGCTGCGGTCCTATGCAGGATTGCGATCACATCCGACCGATCGAATTCTTTGGTTGTCAGGACTCGTTCAAGCGCGGTGTGTCCGTCGGCGATGACCACTCTATTGAAGGAGCTTTCCCGGTCGAACTGTTTGGTTCTTGTGTTGAAGTACGTCATCCTTGAAATTCCCGGCGTGCCCCATCCATGTATCGTCAATAGTTCACTAAGGGAATGCCGAGCTTCAAGCAGCTCAAGATGTACGGCACCGTACCACTCACGGGTGGATGATCCGCCGGCGACTCGACCTGCCAGGCAGGTTCCGGAGAAAGTTCTACGTAAATTGGCCGGATCCAGTACAACGCCACAGGCCAAGGCATCATACGGAGCAGAATTTAACGCCACCCCCTCACGAGCAACGATAGGTGGTGCGCGGTACTCGTAGTAGTCCTTGCCAGAACCGGGGTGTAAGAAGTGGGTGGTTCTTGATTTGTCTGTAAATCGAATTATCGGATTGGGCCCTTCTTCAAAATCGAGAATCGGTCCGTAAAGTTTTCCTGATTTGTGCCGGAGTTTTCCGCTGGCTTCTGAGCTAAAGCCGCAACGCCGTTCAATGGGGTGGCAGCGCGAATCGCAGTGGCTGCATGCTTCAAGGTATTGTTTTGCGTAATGGATTAGCGCGTCGAAGTTACCGTCAACATCAGAAGCACGTGAGTCAGCAAGATCGCCGATCATGACGCCGAGTGCGACCAGCCCCGCGCTCGGTGAATCGCACGGCATCGACAATAGAGCGATTCTGCGTTTGCCCGATGGCTGCCAATGCCGGCCAACGTCAATAAGCCACCTGACCCAAGCAGGCATGGGTCTGCAAGCTCCTCGTCCGACGCTGATCCGCACTTCCGGATACGCAGTTTCATTCAAACAGGACGAGTTCGGTATTGTCCCTCCAAGCTCATCCCGATTCAGGCTACCCATGCGAACCTCCACGGTGTGGCCTGCGTTTGTATGCGGTGCGATGTACAGTCTTCTGTACGTTATCGGATATCTTATTCGCGGGTAACCTGCCAGAGATGATAACTAACCGCAGCAATGCATGTATTGAAAATCTGATGTGGAGATCAAATAATTTAAGAGCAACCCGTTGCGACGGCCTTGAACGCTCCACAAAATGGCGTGGCAAACGAGAATGCAAATATTCAGTCCCGATTGCGTCCGTAATAAAGGTATCTAGATGCCAACTAATTGCAGTAGCACTTGCAACACCTTGCTTCTCGCCGCCAGTCAATGGATGAAATTCAATATTTTCCGATTTCATGCGAAGCAACTCATCCCATGTCAGAAAAGCTCAATAAAATTTATTTTATGATTTATATGCAGTAAATTGCTAGGTAGTCCATGAAAAAATTCGTACAAAAAACTGTAGTTTTGTGGGTCGACGGATTTTTTGTAAAATCGGTCCGCGCATGATATGTTATCAAATACAGATCAAATGAAAATTGTCGATTTCGGATATATAAAAATTTACTTAAATGTTTTTCATTAACGCAGCCGCTTAAATTGGCTGCATTGCTCAACAGCTGCATTCATACCCACGCGATGCAACGGCGATCTGTAATGACCCAGTAAAAACCTGCTCAGGTCATAATTTCGAAAGGAAAATGACATGAGCACCGTAATGGACGAAGACTTCAAACGCTGGACCGCCAAGCGCAAAGCCGCGCTGGTGACGGAAATCATCCAGGGCAAGACCACGACGGCCGAGGCCAGTCGGGCCTTTGACCTGCCGCCCTCGGAGATCGAGGAATGGGTCGAGGACGGGCGGCGCGGCACGGAGAATGCGCTGCGCGCCAAGCCGCTCGAGATCAAGGAACAGTACGAGCGGCAAATCAAGGACCTGCAAGAAGCGTATGGCGAAGCGATGCTGGAGCTACGCGCCAGAAAAAAATTGCAGTCCCTG
>JACCDT011948864.1_pt1 | contig 11224 bp, 8 predicted proteins | sample 7446291 | NCBI WGS metagenome assembly JACCDT01 (sample SAMN15323446, study PRJNA562643) | freshwater metagenome | isolation source: river surface water | place: USA:Blue River Watershed | collected 2017-08-17 | reverse complement strand
TACGGAGATCGTCCACCGCGCAGAGATGGAGATGATCGTCCACCTAGAAGAGAATACAGCGACCGTCCTCCAAGAAGAGATGGAGAAGATCGTGGCCCCAGAAAAACATACGGAGATCGTCCACCGCGCAGAGATGGAGATGATCGTCCGCCTAGAAGAGAATACAGCGACCGTCCTCCAAGAAGAGATGGAGATGATCGTCCACCAAGAAAAACATACGGAGATCGTCCACCGCGCAGAGATGGAGATGATCGTCCACCAAGAAAAACTTACGGAGATCGTCCACCGCGCAGAGACGGAGATGATCGTCCGCCTAGAAGAGAATACAGCGACCGTCCTCCGAGAAGAGACGGAGATGATCGTGGTCCTAGAAAAACTTACGGAGATCGTCCACCGCGCAGAGATGGAGATGATAAACCTAGACGTACTTATGGTGAGCAAGCTGAACGTGGACCGTCGAGAAATCGATTCGAAAAGGAAATCGATAAAGCCGATAAACGAGATCATGAAAAAAAGAAACCTCGTTTTGAAGTGAAAACAAAAAGTAAATCCTTTTCAAATCCCAACAAAGGCAAACCAAAGAGAAACAAAAAGTCATAGTTTTCCCTTATCTTGGTCGCTCTAACCAAGATTATGAAAAAACTTTTATTGAGCTTGGGTGGAATATTTTTTTCCACCCTTTCTTTTTTCGGACAATGTACCGATGGTCGCTACCATCAATTTATATTTTCCAATTACACATTGGAAAGTGACGTCGTATATGGCAGTAATGTCACTTACAACGGAGTACCACAATCACTTACCATGGACATTTACCAGCCTGAAGGAGATGGAGCAACACCTCGTGCCTTAATCGTAATGGCACACGGAGGGTCTTTCATTACAGGATCCAAAACGGGTCCTGATGTTGTCGGCTTTTGCCAGGACTTAGCCAAAATGGGCTATGTAGTTGCCTCAATCAACTATCGATTGGGATTTGGCATTGCCAACTTACAAGCAGAGGCCACAGCGGCAGTAATGCGCGGTACCCAAGATCTAAAAGCTGCAGTGCGTTATTTCCGAAAATCTGTAGCAGAAGATAACAACCCTTACAACATTAATCCTGATTTGATTTATTCAGCCGGAGTAAGTGCTGGTGGATTTTGTGCATTGCATTTGGCCTACCTCGACCAAACAGAAGAGTTACCCTCTTTCCTGGATATGAATGCTACAGGCATCGACAACTCTATGGAAGGAAATAGTGGAAATGCGGGCTATTCTTCCGAAGTAAATGCCATTGTGAATATTTGCGGTGCTCTGGGAGATACAGCTTGGATTCATCCTGGTGATGAACCCGCCATGCTCTTGCATGGCACCAATGACAATACGGTACCATACGCCTCAGCTACACTTAGTTTGTTTGGATTTGCAGTTACAGAAGTAGATGGTAGTTACAGTATCAACCAAAGGATGAACGAAGTTGGCGTCGATCATTGCTTTGAAATTCATGAGGGACAAGACCATGTTCCAAGTTTGAGCAATGAAGCCTATTACGATACTACGTTGTCTTTTATGTCGCAATTTTTAGCACAACAAATTTGCCAGTATAATTTTGATTGTCAATATCAAGCCATAGCAACCCAAACAAATGAGATCACAAGTCAAGTAGTTCATCTGTATCCCAATCCTGCTCGTGAGCTGTTTGTATTAACAGGAATTTCCAAACCTGAAAAGCTTAAGATCTACAATTCCCAAGGTAAATTGGTTAAAGACGTGGTCGCTCAACCAGGAGAATACATAAATATCCAAGATTTTGAAGTGGGTATATACTTTTTGCTCTCCCCTACCCAATCATTTGAAACAATCACCTTTATCAAAGAGTAATGTTTTTTAACTCCTTAGATTTTCTCATTTTCCTTCCTATTGTTTTTGCACTGTATTGGTTGTTGCAAAACAAAGATTTGAAGTGGCAAAACCTTTTGCTATTGCTGGCAAGCTATTATTTTTATGCGTGCTGGGATTATCGTTTCATGTTCTTGCTAATGTTTTCCACATTCTTAGATTACTTCACGGGAATCAAGATGGCCGACGCTGGGGATAATTTTGGCAAAAAGCGATTTTGGTTTTGGACAAGTATCATCATCAACCTAGGATTTTTAGGGGTATTCAAATACTACAATTTCTTTGCAGAAAATTTACAAGCTTCACTTGCTGCTATTGGCTGGCAAGTTGATTTCTGGACTTTGCAGGTTATTTTACCCGTTGGGATTTCCTTTTACACATTTCACGGGCTTTCCTATGTGATTGATATTTACTACAATCGCATTGAGCCCAATCGCAATATTGTCAACTACTCCGTTTTCGTTAGTTTCTTTCCGTTACTTGTCGCAGGTCCTATCGAGCGTGCAACTCACCTATTGCCTCAAATAGAAACCAAAAGAAATTTCAATTATGCCAAAAGCGTAGATGGCTTGCGTCAAATACTTTGGGGATTATTCAAAAAAGTAATCATAGCAGACAACTGCGCTACATATGCCAATGAGATTTTCAACCACTACCAAGACCACAATGGAGCGACACTTTTTGTAGGAGCCATTTTCTTTGCCGTGCAGATCTATGGTGATTTCTCTGGTTACAGTGATATCGCTTTGGGAACCGCTCGACTTTTTGGCATTGAACTGCTCCGCAATTTCTCTTACCCCTATTTCTCAAGAGATATTGCTGAATTTTGGAGAAGATGGCATATCAGCTTGAGTTCTTGGTTCAAAGACTACTTGTACATCCCGCTTGGAGGAAGCAAAGGAGGTAAGTGGATGCAAATCAGAAACACCTTCATTATCTTCTTGGTAAGTGGATTTTGGCATGGCGCCAATTGGACTTTCATTGCTTGGGGCTTTGTGAATGCCCTTTACTTTTTGCCATTGATGTTGCACGGCTCTAACCGAAACAACATCGGCATTGTTGCGGAGGAAAGAGCATATCCCAGTATACGTGAATTGGGCCAAATGGCTTTGACTTTTGCATTGACCTGCTTGGCTTGGATATTCTTCCGTGCAGAAAGCATGACACAAGCGATAGGCATTTTTAAAGGTATTTTTTCCACTAGCTTATTTACCCTTCCTACAGTACGACCAACGTATATGATTTTGACCGTCATAGGTTTCTTTCTCATTGAATGGGTTGGACGCCGCGATCCATATGCTATTCAGCATTTTTTAACTTCGAGGAAAAGATGGATCAGATGGGGATTTTATTATGTTTTGATTATTTCCATTTTATTATTTGCTGGAAAAGAACAGACCTTTATTTATTTTCAGTTTTAAAATTTAGTTCAAGATTAAAGTGTTTAATTTTGTCGCATGAGTGTTAGCAAACAAGCGATTTTAGAGGCGTTGTCCACTGTGATGGAACCTGAGTTAAAGAAAGACATTGTCACCTTGAACTTGGTAAAAATTATTTCCGCAGAAGGATTAAACATTGAATTGGAAGTGAAAGTTTCCAATCCAGCCATGCATTCTAGAATGAGAATGAAAGAGGCCGTGATGTTTGCAATACAGCGCACATTGGGATTTGAATTCAAAACCCATGTTGAAGTCATTCCAATATCCGGAGATGAGCGTGAAGGAGATTTGAGAAAAGTACTTCCCGGAGTTAAAAACATCATTGCTGTTACTTCAGGAAAAGGAGGTGTTGGTAAATCTACCATCAGCGCCAATTTGGCTTGTGGACTGGTTAAAAAAGGATACAGCGTTGGTTATTTGGATGCCGATATATATGGTCCTTCGGCCCCATTGATGTTCGATTTAGAACATGAAAAACCCAATTTAATTCAAGTAGATGGGGCATCTAAGTTAGAGCCCATCTTACAATACGGAGTGAAAGTTTTATCGATTGGTTTTTTTGCAGATTTGAATCAAGCCATCGTATGGCGAGGTCCAATGGCAACCAAAGCCCTCAATCAAATGGTTACTGATGCACATTGGGGTCCATTGGATTATTTGGTTTTGGATTTGCCACCTGGAACTGGAGATGTTCACTTGTCTATCGTTCAAAATATTCCGTTAACCGCGGCGGTTATCGTTTCTACACCACAGCCCGTTGCATTGATTGATGCGGCCAAGGCAGTGGCCATGTTCAATCTACCTGCCATCAATGTACCTATATTGGGCGTTGTAGAAAATATGGCCTGGTATAGTGCAACAGGCAGCGAGGATGATCGTCAATATTTATTTGGTCAAGATGGAGCCAAGAACATGGCCGAGGATCAAGGTCTACCATTGATTGCTCAAATACCATTGATTCAGAGTGTCAGAGAGGCAGGAGATGTGGGTAGACCCGCAGTGCTCAATGAAGATAACAGCGCGCATGTTTATTTTGATGAAATGATTGGTAACTTCGAGCGCGAATTAAGAATGCTTCCCTTTAGAAAAAAGAAAGATGTCAGTGGAGAATAAAGAAGAATTGATGGCGCGCATAGATGCGTCGTTGAATCAAGTACGACCCTATTTGGAAGCTGATGGTGGAGGAATCTCTGTAGTTGATATTACGGATGAAATGGATGTACTTGTCGAATTACATGGTGCATGTACAAGCTGTTCCATGAGTTCCATGACCATGAAAGCGGGTGTTGAAAGTACCATTAGAACTGCATTTCCAGAAATTAGAAGCGTTCAAGCCATTCAGTAATTACTGTTTGATCCAAACCTGCTGCTCCACCTCACTATTGCTCTTTATCACAACAATATAGGCTCCGGCAGATATTGATTTTTCATCAAAACCAGTCAGCTGATTTCCTGAAAACAAACGCTGTCCTACAGCACTGTATATAGTCACTTGCTGATAGTTTCCTCCTGATATTTGAAATCCTGAACTGGAAGGATTGGGGTAAATGACGTAAGTTGATTTTGTATTCCTCGACTCGATACCATTTGCACCGCTGGTTCCATCAGCGTTTACATGGTGCGCATAGATATCATATTGATTGGCTCTTTTATCTTGCCAAGCGTAAATACTACCTCCAAATCCATCAGGTATATTTTTGGGATGTCCTTGAATCTCTATGGCATCAGATACAGTTAATCCATTTTCTAACCATTGAATTTGACCATCACCATTGATCTTCTGAGATTTGACGTCCCAATCATTGAAGGTTGAATCCTGCCAGGTGATGATACACCCATTTGCTCCATCCGAGCAGATATTGGGATTGATTTGATTGTAGGGTGACGTTGAGATCAACATTCCTTGATTGTCCCACTCCGCCAATCCCAGAGGAGTTAACTTCTGCACATATATGTCATTATTGCCAGAACGTCCATCGCGCCATGTAAGAATCAATCCATTGGTTTGTGTCGTGCTGATGATATCAACTGCACTTTGATTTCCAATATCAGTGCAGACATTTAAACCATTTTCTGTCCACAACGCATTCCCCAAAGAATCCAAGCGTTGTGCATAGATGTCATAATCCAATTGACTTCGTTTGTCCGCCCATGCGATGTAAACACCTCCCGATAATGTATCAGGGTCCATCTTTGGATTGATTTGGCTATTCATGCTCTCTGCAATAGGCAGCCCTGAATTCCCCCAAAGTTTTTCACCATTGGCATTAATACGCTGGGCATAAATGTCATAATCCAAACCATTGTGCATTTCCTGCCATACGATGTAAACCCCGCCTTGCTTATCCTTCTGCAACTTGGGATTTAGCCGATTGGCCGTGAATTCACTTACCACCAATCCATCTATACTCCACAGTCTAATTCCTTGGCTATTGATATGCTGCAATGCTATATTCCAAAGTTGTGTGGTTTCATCCAATTGTTCCCAGACGATATAGGCCCCTCCATTATCATCCGAAGTTATCTTTTCATTGTGCTCACGTATCGGCTTATCAGCAACGGGAACTCCATTGGACTGCCATAAAACTTGACCTTCACTATTGATTCGTTGGGCATATACATCTCGCTCTAAACCGCTTCTTAAGTCAGACCAGGTTAAAATAAATCCACCCTCTCCATCTGTACACAAGTTGGGGGTGCTTTGATCTGTGGTATCATCACAAATAACCATCCCATTGTTTCCCCATTGCGGAATACCAAGTGAATCCAAATGCTGAACATAGATGTCTGGATTGTTATTCCCGTATCTCGCATCTTTCCAAGCCAAAAAGGCGCCGTGATGATCATCTCCTAACAACCGAACATCATTCTGCTTTCCAAACTCCGTGCAGACAGGTGTATTAATTAATGTGTTCTCTACCCATTGCGCAGAGGAGAAAATATTCAAGCAACAAATTGCGCAGCAGAGTAATATTATTCTTTTATCCATGTCATTTGCTGCAATTGATCGCCATTTCTCATTCTTAAAAAATACATTCCAGAGGGAAGATGATCCACTTGAATTTGACCGCTTACCGAGTTTTTCACTTCCGATATGCAACACTTGCCTTGAATATCAAAAATTTCTATTTGATCTATTTGATTAAAGGATGTCCAATTCAATTCATTACCCGCTGGATTGGGAAATACTTTCATCGACCACGATTTTACTTCTGGAACGGCAATGAAATCTCCTCCCCAATGAATTGTTGCGCAATAAATATCAGCCAATCCTGTGCGGTTATCTTCCCATGCAAAATAGCCATCTCCGTATTCATTGGATGCGCATTTGGGACTGGTCTGATCGCCCACCGCATTACTCACAACATATCCGGATAGTCCAAACTGAAGCGCTCCAGTTGAATGAAGTCTTTGAGCGCGAACATCAAAATTGCCTAGGGTTTGATCTTGCCAAACTATGGTAGCACCGCCAATTCCATCACCCGTGATATTTGGGTTGATTTGATTTCCTGTATTGTTGCAAACGGGTTTGCCATTGGTTTGCCATTGAGAAACACCCGACCAAGAAAGTTTATCCGCGTAAATATCATAATCAAGCATATTGCGTTGATCTTTCCAGGTAAAGATTACGCCATCTACAACGGCATTAGACAAAAGATCAATGGCACTCTGATTTCCTGGAGCCAAAGCCACCGGAGCACCAGTTGCACCCCACAATAAATTGCCATTGGCATCTATGCGTTGGGCATAAACATCGTAATCAGTACCATTTCTCATATCGGTCCAAGAAACAATGACACCGCCATTGATGTCCGGATCTATCTTGGGATTCGTTTGAGTTCCCGTTGCATTGCAAGCCAACACACCCGTTCCCCACAAATACTCACCATTGGGACCCAAATGTTGAACATAGACATCGTAATCTATGCCATTTCTAAAATCTTGAAAAGTCACGTAAACACCGCCTTGACCATCACTTTGAATTCTCTCATTCAAATGTTCAGATAAAACATTGGTAACGGCTTGGCCACCTGGAGCCCATACAGGATCTCCATTTGCATTGATTCGTTGCGCCCAAATTTCCCAGTCATATGATGATGTGTTTTTTTGTTCAAATACAACAATTACCCCACCTTGACCGTCCATCACCATGCGTTGGTTATGTTCTCGATTTACCTTATTCACAACCACTTTTCCGTCAACAGTCCACAGAATCTGACCATCACCGTTTAAGCGCTGCGCATAAATATCACGTTCTATTCCGCTTCTCCAGTCGCTCCATGAAACAATAATGCCCCCAACGCCATCAGAAATTAAACCCGGCGTGCTCTGATCGGACGTGTTGCCGCAAACCACAACACCACCCATTGGCCACAACAAATTGCCCAATGAATCTACCCTTTGCGCATAAATGTCTGGAGTGCCATTCCGATAATCCTTCCAAACGATAAAAAAGCCTCCAACACCATCCTCCATCATCCTTAAATCAATTTGATAGTTATTTTCCGTGCATACAGGTGTATTCGCACTTGGATCTGTATTCCATTGCGCTTGGCAAAATGAACCAACCCCAATATAAAAAGCGAGCAAGATGTTCTTCATAACACAATGATAACAAATATTCATCTTTCGTTGCCTCATCGCAAAAAATGACAAAGAATAGTTTTCCGTGTGACTTGGAATACCAACAATATCAATCTACAAATTCAACTTTGCTAAAAATAAAATCACCATGAAAGTTGAACAGATCTACACGGGATGTTTGGCGCAAGGCGCTTACTACATCGAAAGCAAAGGCGAAATGGCCATCATTGATCCATTAAGGGAAATTCAACCTTATTTGGAATTGGCCAAAAACCTCAATGCAAAAATCAAATATATTTTTGAGACACACTTCCACGCTGATTTTGTCTCAGGTCACCAAGATCTGGCAGCGGCTACGGGTGCAAAAATCGTATATGGACCAACTGGAATGAAAACGGGGTTTGATTCATATATCGGAAAGGACGATGAAATTTTTCAACTTGGTGATGTAACTATCCAGTTGATTCACACACCGGGCCATACCATGGAAAGCAGTTGTTTCCTTTTAAAAGATGAGAGCGGAAAGGAACACTCGATTTATACCGGTGATACTTTATTCATTGGAGATGTGGGTCGACCCGATTTGGCGCAGCATGTAATTTCAGAGATGACACAAGAAAAATTAGCAGGTCATTTATACGATTCATTGCGAAATAAAATCTTGCCTCTGCCAGACTCTTTAATCGTTTATCCAGGACATGGAGCAGGAAGCGCTTGTGGAAAGAACATGAGCAAAGAAACTAGCGACACTTTAGGGAATCAAAAAAGAAACAATTACGCACTGAGAGAGGGATTAACCAAGGATCAGTTTGTTAAGGAATTACTTACCGGACTTACAATGCCTCCAGCATACTTCCCAAAAAATGTATTGATGAACATCAATGGATATGATTCTATTGGGGAGGTCATGCATAGAGGAAATCAATCATTAAGCCCAGCTGCTTTTGAGGTTGTTGCAAATGAGGAACAAGCATTAATTATTGATACAAGAAAAGCCGAAGAATTCTGCCATGCCTTTATACCTAATTCTGTCAATATCGGTATTGACGGATCATTTGCAGTGTGGGTGGGTTCATTGGTAACTGATATCAAGCAAAAAATATTAATTGTGGCTGATGCAGGACGAGAAGAAGAAGTAATTACCAGACTCGCACGTGTTGGATACGACCATTGCATTGGTTATTTACAAGGCGGAATTAAAGCTTGGCAGGATGCAGGAAAAGAAACGGATACAATAGTTTCCATTGATGTTGCAATGTTCAGCAAAATTGAAAACGATCACCCTGAGATTTCAATTGTCGATGTTCGCAAGAAAAGTGAATTTGATTCTGAGCATATTCTCAATGCAATCAATGCTCCACTTGATTACATCAATGACAGCATGTTATTACTGAATAAAGAACAAACCTATTACGTCCATTGTGCAGGGGGTTACCGATCTATGGTGTTCATTAGTATATTAAAAGCACGCGGTTATGATAATTTAATCAACATTGCCGGCGGATTCGGGGCCATTAAATCAAGCGGTTCATTTAAAGTAACCGACTATGTTTGTCCTTCCACGATGCTCTAAAAAAAACAAAAATGAAAAAAGCCCGCAATAGCGGGCTTTTTTATTTACTTGATCCGTTTACTTGTTGTATTGCTCCAAGGCCACTCGCAGACATTCTACAGAAGCCTTCAAGTCGTTTTCATTTAACACATAAGCCAAACGAACTTGATTCTTTCCACTTCCTGGGGTGGCATAAAATCCGGTAGCAGGCGCCATCATGACTGTTTGATTATTGTGACTAAAACTCTCCAACATCCATTGGCAGAATTTATCTGAATCATCAATAGGCAATTCTGCAATGCAATAAAACGCTCCTTGTGGTTTGGGACAACGAACACCGGGAATGGCATTCAATCCATCTACCAAAATATCTCTTCGCTTCACATACTCTTCCACTACTCCATCAAAATACGATTGCGGAGTATCCAATGCAGCCATTGACGCCCATTGCCCAAATGTGGGGGGTGATAATCGAGCTTGACCAAATTTCAAAGCAGCTGACATCAATTCCTTGTTTCGACTGATCATCGCGCCAATGCGTGCACCACACATGGAGTAACGCTTGCTGACACTGTCAATCATAATGGCATGATTCTCCAATCCTTCGAGGTTCATTACGCTGTATGGAACAGCTCCTTCGTACATGAACTCTCTGTACACTTCATCCGCATACAAAAACAAGTTGTATTTGATAACCAAATCACGCAATTGCTCTAATTCCGCTTTTGAATACAAATACCCCGTAGGATTGCCTGGATTACAAATCAATATCCCTTTGGTTTTATCCGTAATTTTCTTTTCAAATTCTTCAATCGCGGGCAATGCAAATCCATTATCTATCACCGCGGTTACAGGAACTACGGTAGCTCCAGCCATAACTGCAAAGCCATTGTAGTTGGCATAAAAAGGCTCTGGGATGATTACCTCATCACCTGGATTCAAGGTTGACATGAATACAAAAACCAAAGCTTCCGACCCACCTGTTGTGACCATGATATCGGATACCTCCAACTGAATGTCCTTAGAAGCGTAATACTTCTTAAGTCCCTCTCTGTAGGGCATCATGCCCTCTGAATTTGAATACTCTATGACACGAGCGTCTTGCGCACGCATGGCATCTCTAACTACTTGAGGTGTTTCGATATCGGGTTGACCAATATTCAAGTGATACACCTTGGTTCCTCTTTTTTTGGCTGCCTCCGAAAAAGGAACCAACTTTCTGATTGGTGAGGCTGGCATTGCCTCTGCTTTGCTACTTAAATGCGGCATTTCAATTTCTTTTTACAAAAATACGTGATTAATTAGGAGATCGCCTCCAACAAAATTTCTAATATTTCAATGGCGGCACTTGGGATTTTGGTTCCAGGGCCAAAGATTCCTGCACAACCTGCATCATACAAAAAGTCATAGTCTTGTTCGGGAATTACTCCTCCGGCAACGACCATGATATCCGGTCTTCCTTTGTCCTTTAAAATCTGAATTAACTCCGGCACCAAAGTCTTGTGACCCGCAGCCAAGGATGACGCGCCCACGATGTGAACATCATTCTCAATGGCCTGATTGGCCACCTCCTCAGGGGTTTGGAACAATGGCCCCATATCTACATCAAAGCCCAAGTCAGCAAAGGAGGTGGCAATAACCTTGGCTCCCCGGTCGTGACCATCTTGTCCCATTTTGGCAACCATGATTCGAGGTCTGCGCCCCGCTTTGGTAGCAAATTCATTGGCCATCTGTGCAGCCTTTTGAAATGCTGGATCTTGTGAAGATT
>JACCDT010196694.1_pt1 | contig 11224 bp, 4 predicted proteins | sample 7446291 | NCBI WGS metagenome assembly JACCDT01 (sample SAMN15323446, study PRJNA562643) | freshwater metagenome | isolation source: river surface water | place: USA:Blue River Watershed | collected 2017-08-17 | reverse complement strand
TTCTTTGTTAGTCAGAGTCAGAATCCGAGAAGAACAGTTCAATACATTCAATGCATCTCTCTGGAACAATGGCCATGTTTTCCATCACAGCTCTTGAGAGTTCATTGTAGCGCCGATTGAATTCTTTCATATTAGTTCTCATCTTACTGTCAAAACATCCGAAATGTTTGATTCCATCAAGTGTGTAAGAATCTGGATTGAGTCTTATGAATACAATTGGTCTATGGTTTACGTCTCTACTCAATTCCATTGTGCGCCGATTGTTGCACAACTCAGAGTATCCTACGTGTTGAAACTCATCAATCTCAACTATCAGAACATGCGTAAGTACGTCGATAAAGGCGTCAGGGCGACGAAGAGAACAAGCATTATCTATTCTCTTGTCTAAGGTACAGGCGATATCTTGCTTAGCTAGTTCATCCTGTAGTTTCTTAGTGAAAGTCCATTCTTTTGTCTTATGCTTCTTAGCAATAACGTTGTTCGGATTCTCGAAAGCGAAACACTGGCTACATTTATGGCCATTAGACTTATCCACTTGGAATAACCCGCAAGAGTTACATAGAGGAGTTGCTGGCTTGGGCTTCTTGACCTTGCGTTCCATCGCTTTAGACTCTAGAGTCTCAAACAATTTGTTGTAATGGTCGCTTGTCTTAGGAAATTGCTCGCCGTTATCTTTGATTGATTTGAAGTGCTTTGATTTAGTCGCGATCTTTCTTATGATAATATCTGGATACAATACATTATTGTGTTTGAACAGCATGAGTTTCTTAGATCCATCCACTGTAATGTCTCTATGTGTAATGACTAGGTCAGATGTGGATTTGCAAATCACTTCTAAGAAGATCTCAAAGTATTTGACGATACTAATCGAATATGTCTTACTTCCCTGACCGCCAGTCATTGGATCTTCTTGGCTTAAGTAGAATCTTGAAGAATCTTCCGATATGAGTTCATCTACAACCGGCATATAGTCCTGTATATCACAATTCTCGAGACTCATTTGGCGAAGTACCATTTTATGTTTATACGTGGTGAGTATGTCCTTCTCCAATTCGGATATTTCAAGATATGGCTTCTTAGGCGGAGGTTCCGATTTTTCTTGAAGATCTGCGTGAATAGTCTTCATATGCCTACCTAATGAGAAAGCGTTTTTGAACACTTTAAGGCATATACGGCACTTACAGCACTTACTTTGCATTTCAATATTCTTGATATGCTTCTTAGAAGCACAATGCTTTGAAAGATCGTAATTGTCGCGAGCGCTGTACTTGCAAACAGAACAGTTAAACGGCATAATGTTTATCATTGCATTTATTTCGAATAGTCTTTAAAGTCGTTTATTTAAGCATCCATTAGCGGAACCTCCCTTGTTCGTTCATCTCTCAGATATTTGTCGATATAAAACGCATGTATGCATTTCTCTATGGAGTCTTTAGCTTCTAGATACAACTGAGCATCGTCTTCAGTGAAAGCGTTCCTTAGACCATTATACATCTCCAAGAACTGAAGTCTGTCTTTGAACTTAGAATGAGTCTTGATTCGAGGGATAATCCGGTATTCTATGACATCATTGACCGCGTTATAGAACTCATCTCCGTCCTCTAAGATACGTTCATTGAACGGCATCATATGGAAGAACTCACTGTCAAATTGAATGGCTTCGCGCAAGGCTCTAGCTACTTGCAAATACGTAATTTCAGAATCATTCTGGCAATGACTCGCCAAGCACATATCAAATATATCAATGAAGTACGCGGCAGCTTTCTCCTTTCGTTTCATAGAAGCATATAGAGACTTTTGAACATAGTTAAATTTCGACATAGCATCGATCGAAGTATTGGCATTTGTTTCAAAAGACTTGTCTTCGACGCACAGGTCTAGATGTTCTTGAGTCCGAATATGTTTTCCGAACTCAGCAATTTTTTTAGTAACAAAACGGCAAGGAATACAACTATACATCTTTACTCTAAAGAAAAAAATAAGTCCAATTCAGATTAATGTTTGCGATTGGTAATGTTGTATTGATTCTTAGAATTGTTCACATGCTTTACCATTTTAGTGTAAAACTCTGAATATTTCTTCACTACGGCTGCATGAATATATTCATGACTGATACTTGGCATCCGATGCTTAAGACTAGAATGTTCTACCATGCGCATAAGTACTTCGCTAGAATAATACTTTCCATCATGTTTATACAGAATGATCTGTTCGTCATTCATGAACCGTTTCAACGCCATTAAAGTCAATTTACTGAATTGAGATGTAAGAGCATCTGCTATAGCGTCTCTGACATGGTCAGGCCTTAACACATGAATTGAGCATACTTTTCCTTTCTTGCAATCTGCGCACTGATAGTTATCAGAAGAATTCACTTCTAGGTACATGTCAAATTTGCTCATATGATCCATTATGTCAGAATCTTCTAGTTTGAGTTGATTGAACAAGACTTTACCGACGTAATTGAGATACACCGAATTCTCAATTATCTCATCAAAAGTCACTCCTTCTGTGTAGTCAAGATTTGTCTTCTTTTTAGGATGGAATTTATCATTATGTCTCCTAAGATTGAAAGCCGACTTGAATAGTCTATTGCAAATACTACACCCGTGATGTTCAGTCATCTTAATCGAGTGTTTCTTCGAAGCTAAATGCTTAGACAGATTAAACTTGTCCCTTGCTTTATATCCGCAGACTGTGCAATCCAAAGACATATATACGGTATAAGTATCCATTCAATTACATTCGCTCCCTATCTCTCCCGAATCAATAACCATTGTACATGCTCCAATAAGTGTTAATATATGTATTTCTCACCATTTCGCTGATACATAGACATAGACTTAACACATACTTGCTCGCAACCAATGTTCATATATTTTTCTATAGATTTGTCTACGTGTCCGCAAAACAATAAATAACGAGTTTGTAAAACTTTCTTGGCTTTAAGATCTATCCCGTGAATATCCAAAGTATGTCTTCTTAGATTGAAGGATCTTTTGAAAATTTTATCACAATACATGCACGCCAAACTATTCTCCATATTGGCCATATGTTTTTTCGTTAACATGTGTTTAGCTAAAGCATGTTTGTCTCTACCCGAATATCCACACGCGGCGCAAGAATGTTTCATTATCTACTTTAATGGACATAATATTAATTGAATATGGCCCTAAGGATTCTGACTGAGCCTACCTACAAAATCCAAACTATCGTAAATGGAGTTAATGATCATAATTCTAGCGATGTACTTTATGTTTATCATATCCCCCGCTCATGGTTTCGCATGGTTTTTATTGCGATCAACTCCAGCGACAATTATCTTATCAATAGATTTAAGAACATGTGTTAGTTGTTGGATTTAGATTATAGGGCATTGAAAAATAGAGGGTGGTCTTCCTGGCCGGGCTGGCATATTTCTCAAGCCTTCAAATAATCAGCTCCATATGAACCTCGAAGGCCAAAGTCTTTAAACTCGCGCAAATATTATCTGTATTTAGATATACATGTTGGCCGCTATACTAGCCCTTGCCGTGATAGGCATCGCGTATTACGTTTACAATCTCGAGAGTACTCTGATGACTAGTAATGAATCAAGTCTCAAGGCTCTTGCTTCTGTGCAGTCCAAGATAGTATCTCTAAGCGGCAACGTATCGACTCTAGAGGCTTCACTCAAGGACGTTGCTGGGTCTTCGGAAGTGATTACATATCTCGGCAAACTCAAAGGGGATATCTCTGATCTTAAGACAAGCTGGGTAAATGACATGAACACTACTAAGAATGAATGGAGCAAGAACATGAATGACATGTCCGCGACTTGGTCTAAGGACGCGGGGGCGATGGCGACTGACTGGGGTAAGAACATGAATGACATGTCAGATAATTGGTCTAAGAATATTGAAAGTATTGGCAAAGATCTTAGCGGTGTAGTGGACAGCATTAGCACTTTGAGAGACAGTATCGATAAATCCCTACAGGAGCGCGACCTCATTGTCTCAGAAATCGGCAAGCGCTTAGTAGACGCTGAGTTGAGCGGATCCGCGAGTGCTGATGACATCACTAAGCTCAAAGCAACAGTTGCGGTGATAACCTCATTATCTGAAGACTCTGCCAGTTTCAAGAAGTTTATGATTCAGTCGAGTAAGGGTTCTGAAGACGCTAACACTAGGATAGTAAGCCTCGCGAAGGATGTCGCAGATAAGGTCAGTAAGGCCGACTTTGATTCTCTGAAGACTGCGATGTACGGCAAGGCCAACGCATCTGACCTGGCTAAGCTAGCCAGCACTATCGCCGCCATTGATACTCGTTTCATGTCTAAAGAAGAAGTACTGAAGATCTTAGAAACAAAGGCATTGCAGGTCGATGTCGAGAACAGCATCGCGGGAGTGAAGAACATTGTCTCAGGACTTGATTCTAACTTCAAGAAGAGCATTGAAGAACTGACTGAATCTCTGTCCGGTATGTCCGACCTTGTGACTAAGAATGCTGACATGTCTAAAGCCGACTTGACACTCGCCAAGGCAGAGCTATCCACTGCTATTCAAAAGATTTCAGATGCACTAGTTGATTACAGTTCTAAGAAGACAACAGATGATATCTTAGCTCGAGTCGCTGCTGCTGAGCAACAGGTCTCTGATCAAGATGATCGATTGAATGCCGCCGAGCAGAAGACTAACGGTCTTGACGTTGCGGACACAACAAAGAGGCTAAGCGATGCCGAGAAGGGGCTACTTGCTCTTGGGGGTAGAATGACAAGTGTCGAGCAATCTGTGACATCTGCGGTAACTCAGTTGGCGACTATCAATGCCGGATTGAAAGACAAGGCGGACGTGACTGTGACTAACAAACTGACGACCGACTTAGCAACAGCATTATCTTCTTTGAGCTCAATGAAAACATCTATCGAGACTATCACTAAGACAATGGGCGCCATCAAGCCAGTACTGAAGTACACTCCCGATCCGCAGACTTCCTTCAGCGCCGGAAGCGCAAACATCACTCTTCCGATGGTTATCAAGTCGGGTCTTGTGTCCATCGAGTATCCTTCCTGGGCTAGCTCTTACAAGAAGACTACTGTCGGATTAGAGACATTCAACATCCTTCTGAAGTACTTCGACATGCCATTCGACATCGGCCAAGCCACGGTATCCTATAGAAGCAATAAGTCATTATCTGGAGACTACAACATGTACTTCGGTACGGCTGAGAGCTATGTGCTGGGCCTGATGCGGCCTTCGAGTATAGATAATAACAACACTAGGGTTCAGTCCACGAAGTTCAAGCCTGGCAACCTAGACGCCAACACGACGTACAACGTGACCTTAGACAAGTCGGGCGCCGATGTGGTTGGATGGAAGCGGTTTCACCAGAGACTACTCCATAGAGGCATCAATTCAATGATTCAAGTATCCTCTAGATATGACTGTACTATCGAAGTAGTTGCTACGTTCTTCAACAACCAGAACCTGTTCTTGCCAAACGACCGGCCCTTAGATGAATCATCTGTAGAGTGGAAGGTATACAGAGATCAGACCACTGGCGGCGGCAACCGTCATCAGCCCAGAATCATTCCTAATGCTGTGATAGACGCGTCTAATGGTCTGTTGATTCCTGAACCCGACTATTTGAGTTTCGGTGATTCTGGCGTAGTGAGCAATTCTAGCAGTCGATCGATATGTCCTCGGAATACATATGTTTGTGGTATAGAGAACACAGGTACCGGATACAGCCTATCTACTCTGTGTTGTAGATTGAATCCAGGATCTAACTACTGGGGCATGTACGGGGAGGGCGGCACTCACGGCTTCACGTTCTAGACTATCTTCAAAAAAAAAGATAGTATTTTTTTGACAACTTAAGCTTGAAGAGTTTCGCTTATTGTTTGATATCTCTTGACTAGAGCGCGGATCGCGCCATGCATAAGAACCAGTATTTGATCTGTACTGATAGTCTTAAGATTATCAATGACTGTTCCATCTTCTAGAGTAATGGATCCGAGCGTCCTGATTGCCGTCGGTATGAGTTCTTGAACATCCTGTGCAATCCATCCGAGCTTGTGTCTATCGGCAGTGCCTGGTGCGAACTGATCCTTCCACTTGTAATGCTTGAGAGGCAAAGCCTTTACTATCTCTAGACATTGATCATCATCTAGTTTAGAGATATTCTTCTTGAGACGAGCATCTGAGAATATGGTCCATGAGTTCGTGGCTGGCTTGTACGCTCCGTCTGTCTCTAGAGAAATCAATGGTGGATTCTCTGTCGTAGTTGTGTTGAAGTTAGATCCTCCATACATGCGCGCGCCAGTGTATATGCCTCCCTTGTGATTGATTCCGAAAGTAGTGAGTGCAGGATTGGCATGAGCATTGAGTCTCAAGACATTACCTCCCTTAGCTACTAGTGGAAGTGACACTGTCACGCTGAATGAAGTACTCGAAGGACTGGTAGCTGTTATGAGAACGAATCTATCATGAAGAGGACTGTATGCGATGTCTGAGACATTAAGAGTCTGTCCGAGAGGGTACGCCGAGAAGGTAAGCCCGTTGTCCGTGGATACAATGAGATCACTTGACGCCGAGTAGGAGCAAGCGATGAACGCATTATATTCTTTGAAGTATTTGAGACTCATGAAAGTTGACGAGCTAGTATGTACTGTGGTCCAGTTGATTCCATCATTAGTGTATGCGATCTTGCCCGACCACGAAGCCGCTACTACGCGCTTACCGTCTAGTTCTGAGACTGCCGTCCATATGGAAGTATCTGGAAGAGTACCTGCTGTCCAGATATATAGATCAGAAGAGTAGTAGTAAGTGTTCGACGATCCGAGCTTGAATGCGAGGTATACCCCATTGCATTCGACTATGTGGTTATATGCATCGGCAGACGGAAGAGGTATATACTTCCAGAAGTACACCGTCCCGTCGTTCTTAAAGAAGGACAAGCACATCTGCGTGTTTCCTATAGCTATGAGCTGTTTGTTTCTGAGATACGAGACTCCAGTGTACTCGCCCATACCTGCTATTCCTTGTTCTATAGGCGCTAATCTCTGTCCAAAGATCTGCATATACGCAGTGTTTCTAACCGTGACCAAGTAATCCATTCCAGGTACTTCAATGTACTTCAATATTGGGTTTGCTCTGCTCGTGGCGTTGAATGACGTGTACGAGTTAGCGGTATCAGCCGCCCAGACATATCCGTCCATAGAGTAGTACTGTTGAGTGTCCGCAGTTACCTGAACTATGGCAGTCGATCTGTTCATAGAATACATGATAACGAATCTGCTTAAGGCGTTAGACCAGTGTATGTTCCACACCGAGTTAGTACTGGGTCCGCTAGACAATGTATAAGCTAGAGTCTTTAGATTAGTAGATGCTAAGGCTGATGACGCCGGGGCAACGCTAGGGTATAGCTTGGCGATATAGTCCATAGGCACTTCTCTGTTCGTTTTTTGAGTATTCTCCGATAGATCGACTATAGTGAAGCAGTTACCGGATTCGCCTCCTTCCGTGTATCTATACGCAAGTATGCAGTTACTATCTGGATTGTATATGACCAGGTTCGTGCAGTCTGTCTTACCTCCGTTCGCTAGAGTGGCTATGTGTTTGACCGATTCATTGTTGATGGAGAGTAGATATGATCCTCTAGGGTCTAAGCCGTATGAGACAATGTCTCCCACTCCTGGTACGTATGCTACGTATCTGTCTATACTAGTGAATATATTCTGATTGGCGAACGTACCCGAAGATATGGCCGTGGAGTAATCCTTTATCGAATTCAGTCTTTCCCAGTTGAGCCCGTCGTAGCTTCGCCATTGATAATCGCCGCACATGATGAATGCTCCCGAAGCCTCAAACCAATTGATAGTCGCGCCTGTGATCTTAGTCGACTGCGTTGCTTCAGTCGACTGAACAGTAGTGAATGTCTGTAAGTCTGATGAAACAACAGCATCTACGTACTTGTCGCTGTAAGAGACGAACACATACTTATCTAAAGACTGAGAATACGCAAAGTTCTGCAGGTCCGGCATCTGCGGAATGACGACTGTTGTCCACGTGACCCCGTCTGATGACCAAGCCAAGTTAGAGCCAGTTCCCGAGAAGACAGCGACGACCTTGTTAGCAGTGCTACAGTATCTCAATCTACGACACCCGACTGAAGTGACTGGATTTGTCCAAGTCGTCCAGTTTATCAAGTCTGAAGAAATATATAGGGTTCTTCCGTTGTTAGATGCAACGAAGAAAGACCCGGTCCATACGACTAAAGTGATTTGATTGTAACTAGTCAGATATAAGGTTTCTTTCCAATTGAGTCCGTCTCTCGAGTACAAGATCTTGCTGCCTTGGCTCCAAGAATATGAGCCTATGACGTAGTATCCGTTACCGTAGCATCCTGCTCCAAATCCCATGGTATCGTAGTTAGAAATCCCATAGCTAAGAGTGTCGTTCTCCGTAACTCTAACGATCTTGTAGTAGCACTTAGGCGCTGCCGTGTCTGTATGAGACAAGACAAATCCCTTATCATATGCGTGCACGCACTTACTCCAAGACACTCCATTGAATATAACTGGTATGGTGATTTCTGTCCATGTGGTGACTGATCCTACGGCCGATACATATATCTTGCCATTAGCCGCACCGATGCAGAATCGGTTAGTCGTCGGGTTATATGCGCAACACTTCAAAGATACTCCCGATGCGACTGTATAGGCCGTAGATGTAGCAGTACCGGTACCATAGTATATCTTTCCGCTAGCAGTACATATAATTCTTAGGAATCCTGTAGATTGATTGTAGAAGCCGCAAGCCGCGTTGAGTGTTTCTCCTGCGATAGTTGTTACAGTGGAAGCACTGCCTGATGAATGGATGACTATAGCACTTGGAGTCACTCCAAATATCATACCAGCAGACCCTGATGTAGCCATGGCCCATATGTAATTGTTCTCTGTAGTAGAGCTAGAATATGTTTGATTCAATCCTGTAGAGTTTTCGAATTGGAATCTATTAGGATGCGTTCTTCCGTTATTTATAAGGACTACTTCATACAAGGAAGATGTTCCGATCGTAGGCGTGACACACACAATTGAGTCTGATATTACGTTTAGATCGAACGCGTTCTGTGAACCTGTCATATTGGTGTAATAGAAGTTAATGCAGTCTGGCGTGAACAAAGACTTGCATATATGGTTATTCGAATGTAGAAGAATGATAAATCCAGTATTTACATTTGTTAATCCGAAAGAGTTTCTAAGAGGTGAACCCGGTTTAACTGCCTGTATGTGCAAAGACATCGATTTGGTCCCTAGATAAGCTTTTTTCCATTCTATGCAGTCTTTAGAAACAAGTATATAAGCTCTTTCGTACGCCGTACTAACCGTAGCATCATATTGCACTACTGCCGCATATATGCCTAGAACATCATTGTAAGCAACACTCAACACAACGTGTGAATTGCCTCCCGGTGTGTTTCCTACGACTGAGCTATCGTATTTGACAGAGAAGTGCGGTGGTGAATTGACCACATCCGTCAAGCCCAAGGCCATTGATTCCGTAGTCAGCCTGTTTATTCCAATGACTTCTTTAGACGAATTCATCATAAGAGCCTTGCTAGCGGAAGCAACTCCTTGGGTGACTCCCGTGAGAGAAGAAGGCGTCGATCCGGCATACAGCTCTCCGTTAACGATGAGTCCTCCCACATTGATAGACCCTGCGGTCATGTTTCCTGAGTAGTCTAAAGACAAATAACTATCCGATTGTGCTGTCCCCATTGTATCGATGCTAAGCGCGGCAATTGAGTCACATCCCCCATATATATATGAGTTATAAGCATCATTATTGACCTTGATATCTTCTAGAATGTCTAGGTTTATGCCTTGAGGTGCTTCCCAGTTAATGAAAGACGTTCGGTTGACGATCGATCCGCTAGTCCCGTCACTGTTGTTCTTGAAAGTAATAAGAGCAGTATCTGCGACATTGCTGCTGACGTTGAAAGGAGTGTTCGTGCTGAGTGCATTACCCGAATCCGTGATGTTAAAGCTTGACTCGCTTCCAGACGATCTAGTGACTACGAAGTTGGCGTTTGCTACACATAGCCCTGTGTCCAATCCTGTTCCTATAGGTTGAGAACTCATGATTCCTGAAGAAGTAGTTCCTATAAAGCACTGCGTTCGCCAGAACCACTTGCAAGTGGTTAGAGATTGTGAGTAGTGTGAAAACAAGTTAGTAATCTGCGAGTACGTAGAGCAATCTGTTCCTGTGAATATGAACGATCTAAGTACTTCAGAGTAGTCTACTCGATTGTATGACTTGGTGACTACAGAAGGCGTGATAGAGGTAATCTTATCCGAAAGCGCAATGCATCCGCTACCGGCAAGCACCCACTGTCCTCCGAATGCCACATCGTACCAGTTTCCTGTAACTGCAACTACTGTAGGAGCAAAGAGGCTAGAGGTCGTGTAAGCTACTTTATTGTTTCCAACGAGTACCCAAAGACCATTCAAGTACTTGATAGACTTCCATTCACCTACTAAAGTGACTTGAGACCATGTAGTGCCGTCGTCTGACCACGCGACCTTGTCCGTTCCTACTATAGCAAATTGATTCAATAGACTAGACCATGTCGCGCACGTCCACGAACCAGCCATGGAGCTAGATGACCATGTTATCCCATCGCCTGACGACGCTACCTTGTTGGTTCCTACAACTAAGAATAAGTTAGTCGATGCTGTTGCACTCGTCCATGTGCCGGATGTGTTCGTTGACGTGAGATAAGGGAATCCCGGGCCGTACAGTATGTCATTGGTCTTGCAAGCTATGTATGTTCCTCGGCAGTACGCGAGGCCCGTTACGTTAGTCGTTTGAGAAATACTCGTGAAAGGAAATACTTCATTACTCTTTAGGCTTCCGATAGTTGTAGCTCCAGAGAATTTGCTTATAAGTAGAGGAGTTCTACTAATCACCAATCCCTTGGTCGAGTGCACCGTCCTGAAGGAGCCATTGCTTCCTAGAGCGAAGAGGTAACCAGATTTCTTGTCGTATTTGAGTGAGTACGATGAAATGTTGGTAGTGTTGACGTTAAGACCGTTAAGAAGCGGCTCGAACCAGTTCTTCTTATCATAAGAATATACGAATCTAGATGTGGAAAATGAGGCTGAGTCTGCTGTTCTAAATGCTACGAATATCTTTAGAGGATCTATGTATTCTATGTTCGAGAACTGAGAGCCAGCTCCTAC
>JACCDT010675035.1_pt1 | contig 11233 bp, 8 predicted proteins | sample 7446291 | NCBI WGS metagenome assembly JACCDT01 (sample SAMN15323446, study PRJNA562643) | freshwater metagenome | isolation source: river surface water | place: USA:Blue River Watershed | collected 2017-08-17 | reverse complement strand
GTGGGATGTTCACAGAGTTTTTATGAATACGCCTTGTCTCGTGCAGAGACCCCCATCTCGTGGGTCTTAGAAGACTTGCGAACTGCAGTCATTCGACCGACTCCAGCGATTCGAGAATTTTTTTCGAAGCGATTGTCTGTCGCAGACTCTCAGGCTCTATCTAGCGAAAATCTGACGACGGAGCAGATCAATGAAGTTCTTTCGTATCTCACTCCGGCCGAAGCTCAGCAGGTTTTGCTTTCTCGCTTTGTCTTGGCTCCGATTTCTCCAACACTCTTAAGCGATGAGGCGCTGGATCTTTTGTGGGAGGCTCGCTCTCGCGTTTCCGAAGAAACCCGAAAGCGCTGGATTGAAGAAATTTCGCAGTGGCTATCGACAAAGGCTACATCCAACTTAAGAGCACGACACTGGCGCTGGATAGAATCCGCTTGGGAACTCAAGGACGAATGGCTCAATCGCTTTAGTCCGGTCGGAGCCGTCGACTTTCCATGGGAGTCTTATTTAGATCGCCTGGCTCAGCTTGGCAAATCTGAGGAGATTATTTCGCGCTTGAGAGAAATTCCTGATGAGCGAATGCGCGAGCGCTGGATTGAATGGGCTTTGCAAACTGGGGTTCATGATATTCGAATGAAGTCCGCGATTGAGAGTCTGCAGACAGATTATTCTCGCAGCGGGTTGCTGGCGCTTTGGTATGAGTCTAACTTGGATTGGTCAAAGGCTATTGAGGCGCGGCAAGAGGAACTTTCACAAACACCCATTGTCAATGAGCAGATGCGAATAACGCGGCAGATTTTGGATTTGCATCGAAAGGCCAAGGCGAGTTCAAGTTCTGTCACAGATGTCGAAAGTGTTTTGCAGTTGGCTCGCTTTTTGGAATCGAACGGCTCACTGGATGCCAATCTTTGCCTGGAGCTTTCAAAACTTCTCGAAGAAAAATCAGAACTCTTTCAGGCCTGGAAGTTTATCATGCAAGGCTGGATGCGATCGCAGGAGTCCGTGCGAGAAAGTCTCTTGCCTCGAGTGTTGGACTTGGGATTTCGAGCCCGAGCTGTTGATGAGACTCAAAGATTTTTGGTGGATCAGCTTTTTCAGACTGAGGGGCCTACGCCCTTGGCCACTCAGATCATGAGTGCTCTTTTGGAAGAAAAGTCTTACTTGCGACTCAAGCACCTTCGTACGGAATTCATTGAACATGCCTCACAAATTTGTCCTGTGCATCGAGAGCTCCTCAGAGAGCGTGCAGCGCGTGACTATCGAGCCGTTCTCCTTTGGGAGGCCTTTTATGGTGAGGGCTTGAGTCTCACGGCATCGGTGCCTTCGGTTTCTGGCAAGCGAGTCTTTGAACTTTGGGGCCTAACGGATTCTCATTCTTTACCCGAAGCTTTTGCCACCTATGCAAAATATTTGGACCATTTGCCTTTAGCCGATCGCAAAACAGAGTCGCATGAGTTTTTGGAAAAGGCTCAACGAATGGTTGAGAAGGTTTTTAAGCAATTTCGGGTAGGCAAAGCTCCTGTTGTTTTACTTAAAAATGACCAGCTCTCACCGATTCGATTGGGATTTCATCCCGCAAATATTTGTTTGCAGCCTGAGTTCTTTGCAATTTTGGATGAAGAAACTTGGACGGCGATTGGCGTGGGATTTGCTCAAGTATTGGCAGATCGTGAGCGAGGTTTGTTTGATGATCGTCGCTTAATGGAAAGATTTTTTCAGGGAATGCTGCTTTCGGGAGCTCCGATTCAAAAGCTCATTCGACTCTGGGTGTGGCTTGCAATGAATGAAAGCCTGATCGATCCCACATTCCTTAAGTCTCAGCCCCAAAAATTAATTACAGAGCTTCCGTTTCTCAATCAGCTGCTAATCTTTTATCTCAGCAGCGATATGCAGCAAAAAATGAGTCAAACCGGTTTGATTCCGAGTTGATTTATTCTACTCAGACTTTTGCTTTGATCTGACCCTTCCAGAGTTGAATCAAAAGCTTGTCTCCCATTTGAACATCCGAAGCTTTTTTGACGACGCTTCGCGATTTCTCGAGGCGAACAATACTGTAACCTCTTTCCATGATGGCCATGGGATTTAATAGCTTGAGGCGCGTGATGAGGTTTTCGATTCTGGCGCGCCGCCGCTCCAATGGGAGAGTCTGCGAATTCTTTAGGCGTGTGGTCGCTAGTGCGAGTCGAGAGGCGTAAGTCTTCACACGAACAAGCGGCGAGCCCTCACTCAAACGAATTCTCAAGTCCTGAAGGAGGGACTGGAGACCAGAGACTTTAGACTCCAAACTTCGATACATTCGTTGCACAAGCTCATCGAGCTTCATCTGGGCGTACTCAAGTCGATGTGTGATTCGGCTCAGCCGGTTGACCAAATGCTCGAGATGACGAATCAGCTCGAGCTTGTTTCCGATGACGAGTTCTGCGGCAGCCGATGGGGTGGGCGCTCGCAGGTCAGCGACAAAATCTGCAATGGTAAAATCAACTTCGTGGCCGACGGCAGAGATGACGGGAATTTTGGACTCATAGATCGCGCGCGCTACGACTTCTTCATTGAAGGCCCAGAGGTCTTCAATGCTTCCGCCGCCGCGACCCACAATCATCACATCGATCTCCGGAAACATCCGATTGAATGTTTGAATCCCTGACGCAATCTCCTCTGCACTTCCGACACCCTGGACTTTGGCAGGGTAAATCAAGATTCGCACGCCTGAGAATCTACGATTAAGAACATTGAGCATATCGCGAATCGCTGCTCCCGCTGGTGCGGTCACAATGCCGACAGTTTTTGGAAATCGAGGGAGAGGTCTTTTTCGGTCGGGCCTAAAAAGACCTTCGGCTTCGAGTCTCTTTTTGAGTTGTTCAAAGGCGAGCTGGAGTGCGCCCAATCCTGCAGGCTCCAATCGCGAAATGACGATTTGGTAATTTCCGCGGGGTGGATAAACACTGATTCTTCCGATCGCGAGCACTTTCATTCCGTCTTGGAGTTGAAACTTGAGCCGACCGCCGCCAGAGCGAAACATAACGGCCGAGAGAGCAGCCTTTTCGTCTTTGAGAGAAAAATAATAATGGCCTGACGGATGAGGTTTAAAATTACTTACCTCCCCGGTTACAACGACTTCAAAAAATTCTTTTTCGAGCCGAGATTTGATCTGGTCCGTCAGCTCAAAAATACTTAATGGAGTCTCAAGAGAGCCCAGTGAGCGGCCTGAAGACGATTGAGCGTCTGCGTACATACAGGGTCAATTCCTAGTGAAAAACTTCAATCCAGAACAGCAAAAGCTTTGTTGGAAAACCCGAGGGCTCAATTTGATTTCTGTAGGATCTTAGCCACTTCTACTGCATGGTAGCTCAAAATCAAATCCGCACCAGCTCGGCGAATCGCCAGCATGGATTCCATCAGGGCACGCTCTTTCTCAAAAAGTCCCGCTTTGGCTCCCACTTCGATGAGAGCTGCTTCACCACTGACAAAATAAGCGGCGACGGGCACATCACTTGAGGCTTTAAAGTCGGCAATCACATCCAAATACCAGAGAGCCGGCTTCACCATCACCATGTCCGCCCCTTCGTTCAAATCGAGAGAAAGTTCTCGAAGAGCTTCACGGCGATTTGCGGGATCCATTTGGTAGGATTTTTTATCCCCCTGGAGAGAAACATTAAGCGTATCTCGAAAGGGTCCATAGAGTGCAGACGCATACTTGGCCGTATAAGAAAGAATGACTGTTTTAAGGAAGCCTTCTTGATCGAGTGCTTGGCGAATAGCCGCCACTCGTCCATCCATCATATCGGACGGCGATACAATCTGAGCTCCTGCCTTGGCATGCAAAGTAGCCATCTCGCAGAGAACTTGAACCGTTTCGTCATTGATAACTTCTCCGCCTTCATAGAGCCCATCATGTCCGTGACTGGTGTAGGGATCGAGAGCGATATCTGTGGCGACTTGCATTTCCGGACAAACAGAACGTATCTCCTGAATCGCGCGCACGACCGGCCCTTTTTTGTCCAAAGCTTTTGAACCTTCAGAATCCTTCTTGTCCACAACGCCAAACAAAACCACAGAACGAACTCCGACTGCATAGGCCTCTGTCACAATATTTTTGAGTTTGTCGACAGACACCGTCATGAGTGAGGGCACTTGTTTGTGTCGAATAAGCTTATTTTTGCCCTCGCAGATAAAAAGCGGAAAAATCAATTGAGAAGCCTTCAGCGAGCTCTCTCGAATCATTTCACGAATGGCCGGATTTTGCCGTAAGCGGCGGGGTCGAATGAGGGTTTCCATTTCCTAAATTATCCTTTCACTACAAAATTATAGAGTCGCTTGGGCACAAAAATCTCTTTAACAATTTCGCCTTTCAAATACGGCGCGACTTTTTCGCTCTCCATTGCAAGCTTTCGTACTTGCTCCTGAGTTGCGGCGGGGGGTGCCGAAACAGTGGCTCTCAATTTTCCGTTCACTTGAATGGCAAACTCAATGGTGTCTTGAACCAGATACTTTGGATCAAGCGTAGGCCATGCCGTATGGGCAAGAGTCTCCGTATGCCCCAAAGTTACCCAGATCTCTTCAGTCATATGGGGTGCAAAGGGCGAAAGCAAAAGAGTAAACTGCTTGGCCACTTCGTGTGCGATATCCGCTTGCTCAGTCAGGGCATTATGACAAATCATCAACTGCGAAATCGCCGTATTAAATTCTAAATTTTCAATATCTTTAGAAATCTTTTCGATCGTTGGATGCAAAATCTTGAGTTCGGCTTCTGTCGGGGCTCGCTGAGCTACTTTGGATTCGTGGACAAAGCTGCGCCAAACACGATTTAAAAATCGATAGACTCCATCAATGTTTGATGTGGACCAGGGCTTTACCTTTTCGAGCGGGCCCATAAACATTTCATACATTCGAAGCGAATCTGCGCCGTACTTTTCGATGACATCATCGGGATTGACGACGTTTCCTCTCGATTTGCTCATTTTTTCGCCGTCTTCGCCCAGGATCAATCCTTGGTTGACGAGTTTCTTGAAGGGCTCTTTGGTTGAGACGAGTTTGAGATCATAAAGAACTTTGTGCCAAAATCGCGAATACAAAAGATGAAGCACCGCATGCTCAACGCCACCGACATAAAGATCGACGGGCAAAAAATGCTTTTCGATTTTTGGATCCCACGCGGCCTGTGAGTTTTTGGGATCAATGTAACGCAGGTAGTACCAGCATGAACCCGCCCACTGGGGCATCGTATTGGTTTCGCGCTTAGCCTTTTTGCCAGTCTTAGGATCTGTGATATTCACCCACTCAGTGATGGTAGAGAGTGGACTCTCGCCTGTGCCACTGGGTTCATATTTTTCGACATTAGGTAAAAGGAGAGGAAGTTCATCCTCATCAAGAACCCGACTGGTCCCATCCTCAAAGTGAATCACAGGAATGGGCTCACCCCAGTAGCGCTGTCGACTAAACACCCAATCTCGTAATCGGTATGTGACTTTTGCTTCGCCAAATCCTCGTTTACCAAGCTCCTGACACATGACTCGAATCGCCTCTTTGTTGGTCAGGCCGTTCATAAAATCCGAATCAATATGTTTGGCATCACCCGTAAAGGGGAGTTCATCAGCTTCCAGTACCTTTTGAATAGGGAGATCAAACTTCTGAGCAAATTCAAAATCTCTCTCATCGTGAGCGGGAACAGACATTAAGGCTCCAGTTCCGTAGTGGCCAAGTACATAGTCCGCAATCCAGATAGGGATTTCCTTTTTGGTAAAGGGGTGAACGGCATAGGCACCCGTAAACACGCCGGATTTATCCTTGGCGAGTTCCGTGCGATCAAAATCAGACTTTTTGGATGCTGATAATTGATAAGCCTCGACCTTGGTTTTTTGGTCGCCTGTCGCCAGACTCGCAACCAGCGGATGCTCAGGAGCCAAAACGAGGAAGGTGGCTCCAAAGAGAGTATCTGGTCTCGTCGTAAAAACGCGGATTTTTTTTCCAGCGTGTCCTTTGATTTCAAAATCAATTTCTGCGCCCTCCGAGCGACCAATCCAGTGACGCTGCATTTCTTTGATGCTCTCGGGCCAATTGAGTTCGTCGAGGTCCTCGAGCAAGCGATCTGCGTATGCCGTGATCTTGAGCATCCACTGGCGCATGTTCATTCGTACAACGGGATGACGTCCCTCGACGCTCAGACCATTTTCGACTTCTTCATTTGCCAAGACGGCTTTGAGGTTTGGACACCAATTGACGGGAATATTAGCTTGGTAGGCGAGTCCCTTTTTGTAGAGCTGAACAAAAATCCATTGCGTCCATTTATAATAATGAGGATCCGTCGTATCGACTTCGCGGTCCCAGTCATACGCAAATCCAATTCGCTTGAGTTGGCGTCGAAAGGTCGAAATGTTTTTTTCGGTGGTGATGCGAGGATGAGTTCCGGTTTTGAGCGCGTAGTTTTCGGCAGGCAAACCAAAGGCGTCCCATCCCATGGGATGCAAAACATTAAAGCCTTTCATTCTTTTGTAGCGAGCCACAATGTCCGTGGCCGTATATCCCTCAGGATGTCCGACATGCAGCCCAGCTCCCGAAGGATAAGGGAACATATCGAGCACATAAAATTTGGGCTTTGAAGGATCAAAGTCTGTTCGAAAGGTCTTGTGATCTTCCCAGTACTTTTGCCATTTGGGCTCGATACTTTGGGGGTTGTAATGCATAGGGACTCATTATTATTCAGCCAATCATTGAAACTCAAAGGAAAATAGCCAATTCTAAGGACCTTATGACCATTTTTGAAAAGATCGTGGCCGGGCAGATTCCTTGCCACAAGGTTTGGGAGGATGAGCAACATCTGGCATTTCTCGACATTCGCCCTGTGGCTCCTGGACACACTCTTGTAATCCCCAAACGAGTCGCGGACCCTGTGTTTTCCCTCAAAGAAGAGGACTATTTGAATCTCATGCGGGTAGTCCAAAAAGTCGCACTGATCCTCAAAAGCAAAATCCCTTGCGAACGAGTCTGCATGTCCGTGGTTGGTTTTGAAGTCCCCCACGCCCATGTTCATTTGATTCCCGCTCGCTCCATGATGGACTTTCCCTGGCCCGGCGGAAAGGCCGCGTCAGCCGAGGAGCTCTCTCAACTCGCTCAGTTGTTGAGAGCGTGACGAGGGAGCTTGCCGCTCCACAGCATTGTCCAAAACAAAAAGCAGTGCAGCAATTGCGCGTCAGTAATTGCAGCTTGATATAATGGAGGTTGGCTTCGGTGATCGAAGTCGAGTGATAGGGAGGTCACTCTGTTGTGCCAAAAATTTCGACAGCTCTTGTGGGCTTAGGAAAAATCGGACAGCTCCTGGATGAGGGAAAGAATCCAGAATCATTTTGCCTTACGCATGCCGCAGCGTTCACGACCCACAAAGATTTTGAACTTCGAGTGGGAGTAGATCCCAATGCAGAATTGCGCCAAAAGTTTGAATCCCGATTCGGACGAGCAGCCTCCCCCGATCTCGATAAGAAAGTTCCCGCCGATCTGTGGGTTATTGCTGGACCAACGTCCAAAAACTTCTCGATCTTCAAATCCGTTGTCGCTCTCAAACCCAAAATGATTTTGATGGAAAAGCCTCTCGGGGCGAGTCTCGAAGAGGCTCAGCAAATCACAGCGCTCGCTCGTCAGTCGGGAATTTCACTGGCTGTCAATTTTATGCGGCGGGCAGAGCCGGGAGTATTAAAGATTCGAGAAATGATCGGATCGGGACAACTGGGCACCATCGAAAAAGTTATTGTCACTTATTCAAAGGGGCTCCTCAATAATGGATCCCATTTTATTGATCTGATGCGCTTTTGGTTGGGTGATTCGTCTCATCACCAAGTCTTTGGTTCTATTTCTCAGCACTTCGAAAATGATCCAGAGCCAGACTTTTCGATCACGTTTGGCTCAACACCCGTTTATTTTTTGAGCTGCAAAGAAAAAAATTATTCTGTTCGAGATGTTGAGATCTTTGGCTCATTGGGAGCGATCCGCTACCTGCGAGGAGGACAAAAGATTCTTCATAGCCCGGTCGTCGAGTCCTCCCTCTTCAATGGCTATCGATTTCTGGCGATGGAGGAGAAGGAAATTCCCAACTCTCTTGATCGTGTTCAGTATTATGTCGCCGATCAAATTGCAAAAAGTCTCAAAGGGGAGACCTCTATTCTCTTTGACGGAGCCTCAGCGTTCAGAACGATGGAAGATGTCGAAAGGATCAAATCACTATGTCGACTTCAGTAAAACTGGATACCAATGAAGTATTGGCGTTGAGAGGAGGTCCCAAAACTCTTCGCACTGCGATGCCCACGTATTCGAGTTTTGGTTCCGAAGAGAAACTAGCGGCCATGAGAGTGATTGAGCGAGGGAATCTCTCTCAGTTTATTGGAGCTTGGTGTGAGGATTTTTATGGGGGACCCGAAGTAAGGGCCTTTGAATCTGAGTGGTCTCAGGCATTTGAAGTTAAACATTCGGTAACCGTGAATTCAGCGACGTCGGGACTCATTTGTGCGCTCGGCGCATTGGACTTAGAGCCTGGTGACGAAGTGATTTGCAGTCCTTGGACGATGTCTGCCGATCCAGCGGCGATTTTGGTTTGGAACGCGATTCCCGTCTTTGCTGATATTGAGAGTGAGACATTTAATCTTGATCCTCAGTCCATTCTCAAAAATATCAGTCCTCGAACAAAAGCTATTTTGGTCAGCGATATTTTTGGACAGGCTGCCAAACTCGAAGAGATCATGAAGATCGCTCGCGAGCACAACCTCAAAGTCATTGAGGACGCGGCTCAAGCGCCCTGGGCAAAGTATCAAAGCAAGTTCGTAGGCACGATTGCGGATATCGGGGTCTTTAGTCTCAATTATCACAAGCATATTCACACAGGCGAAGGGGGCGTTTGTGTGACGAATGACTCAGCTCTTGCCGAACGTATGCAGCTCATTCGCAATCACGCGGAGTCTGTGGTGGCAAAAAAAGGAGTAACAAAACTCAACAACCTCATTGGGTTTAATTTTAGATTGGGCGAAGTCGAAGCGGCGATGGGACGAGAGCAGCTCAAAAAGCTACCACGCCTCGCGACCGAAAAAACTCGCGCCGGACTCCGTCTCACAGACGGCTTGATGGACCTTCCTTATCTAAGAACCCCTCAGATTCCCCAGGGAAGTACTCATGTATTTTATGTTTATCCGATGGTCTTAGATCTTCGGGGCCTGCAGGTTTCTCGCACTCAAATTTGTCAGGCCTTGATTGCTGAGGGGATCCCTGTAGTCGCTGAAGGATATGCGAGTCTCCATTTGCTGCCGATGTTTCAGGAGAAAGTCGCCTATGGCAAAGAGAGCTTTCCGTGGTCACTCACTGAGCGAGGTCGCCAGCTGAGTTATTCTCGAGGAATTTGTCCTGTCACTGAAGAGCTGCACGAGAAGACATTGATTCGCCTGTCCCCTTGTAGTCACCGATTCAATGATGACGATGTGGATGGCATCATCGCGGCCTTTCACAAAGTTTGGAAGAATCTCGATCAATTGAGGGCGCATGGCTAAATCCACACTCATTGCATGCCATGATGCCGGTGCGGCGGAGATCATCGCTGCGTGGGTCAAGCGGCGACCTCGGCGGCGATTTTTGTTTTTGCTCAAAGGGCCAGCGGTAGGAATTTTTGAGCGTAAGCTTGGCTTTATCAATCGCATTCAATGGGAGGGCCTTGAGGAAGAAGTCTTACAGATAAAAGCTGTGATTACTGGGACGAGTTGGGCAAGCGATCTGGACAAAAAAGTCATTGCATGGGCCAAGCGGCATCGAATTCCTTCCACGACATTCTTGGATCACTGGACACACTATCGAGAGCGATTCGAAACCGTAGACGGATTTGTATTGCCGGACCAAATTGTTGTGCATGATGAAGTCGCAGAGCAAAAGGCACGAGAGGAGCTCAAACATCCTTTGATCCAAAGAGAGCCCAATCCTTATCTCGAGGAGATCGTCAAACGCATCCAAGATCTCGAAAAAGCTCTCGGAGTTCACACAAAGAGAGCACAGCCTTTGGATATCTTGTATGTGGCACAGCCCATTGAAGACGTGGCCGAGATCCACACAGGGCGAAGAGATGGATTTGGATATTCCGAGTTTGAAGCTTTGGATGGATTCATTGACTGGCTCAAATCCCATTCCACAAAAGTGAGAGAGTTTAGAATCCGACCTCACCCCTCGGAAAAGCCCGGAAAGTACGAAGATTTTGCGCGCGAAAAGCTCAACAAGCTCAACGTCACGGTGAGTCTCAATCGAGATCTCGCGCATGATGTCGCCTGGTCTGATTGGGTGGTGGGCTGTGATACCATGGCGCTTGTGATCGCGTTGATGGCGGATCGAAAAGTCTTTTCATGTATTCCAAAAGGGGGGCGACGACTCGAAATCCCTCTCCCCGGAATCAAGAGGTTGTTTGAATGAAACCAGTGGCTGTGATTCCCGCACGCGGAGGAAGCAAACGTATCCCCCACAAAAATATCAAAAATTTTTTTGGAAAGCCCATGATTCAGTATTCAATCGATGCAGCCCTTGAAAGTGGGATTTTTGAGGAAGTCATTGTCTCCACAGATGATCCAAAAATTGCGGACGTCGCACAAAAAGCTGGAGCTCGAGTCCCCTTCACAAGGCCCGAAAGTCTCTCCGATGACTTCAAGCCAATGGGGGAGGTTCTCGTGCATGCTCTTGAGTATTTGAGAGTTGAAGAAAAGAAACCTTACGAACACGTTTGCTTTATTTTGGCCACAGCTCCTTTCATCGAAAGCGAAGATCTCAAGCAATCCTATGCCCTTATTCGAAAGCACCAATCCTCGGCCGTGATACCGGTAACAACGTTTCCATTTCCTATCTTCAGGGCCCTGAAGGAGTCGACGGAAGGTCGCTTGGAGATGGTTTGGCCCGAATACGAAATGGCTCGATCCAATGATTTGCCAGAGGCCTATCATGATGCCGGACAGTTTTATTGGTTGAACGTTGAGACGTTTCTCAAGGATCGCAAAATCTACGCCAAGAACTCCCGCGCCTTTCATTTGCCTCGCCATCGAGTCCAGGACATCGACACACCCGAGGATTGGGAGCGTGCCGAGATGATTTACCGAGCAATGCATTCTGCGCCGCCCCAAACAAATTTGCATCGGTAAAAATTTCAGATCTTCTTTCTCAGAGCCTGCGGCATTAAGATAGAGGGAGAGATGGTACGCTCAGAAGTTCAGCGTCGGGACTTTCAGATCAAAGAATC
>JACCDT011006463.1_pt1 | contig 11239 bp, 11 predicted proteins | sample 7446291 | NCBI WGS metagenome assembly JACCDT01 (sample SAMN15323446, study PRJNA562643) | freshwater metagenome | isolation source: river surface water | place: USA:Blue River Watershed | collected 2017-08-17 | reverse complement strand
TTTGATCGATTGATAATATGATATATATGTCCACCAACATTAACACGAGGTGCTCGAGCCATATTTATATTATATCATAAAAACGATACCTGACACCGATTACCCACCGATTACCTAGACTGCTGGGATGGCTGGACGATGTTAGAACCCTTTTGCTCAATGGAGAAAGTGAGTTTTGGTATCGCTGTCCTGCGTTTGCCGTGTCTTCAAAATAGACGATAACCAATTTTTTCAAGTTTCTCTTTCTTTTCATATTCATCAAACAACCAATCCAGACCATAATACTCAATCCCGTCCTTATGGTCCGTTATTGAAGATTTTGGTATCCAGATTGTCTCTTTGGTCAATTTCATTTTGGGGTCAAAGAGATAAAACTCAATGGCTTTGTCAGTCATTCTTTTGGGGTAAAGATGTATTCTATACCCTGCATATTCAATCCTTCTTATAAGTTCTTTTTTGAGTGTTGTTTTCATACTTTTTTACCCCACCTTGCTCATCACTATTTGTTTTCTTGTAGAGATGTGGGTTTTGCTTCATATCTTGTTTGAGTAGCCAATCAAATGCTCCGAGTAAATTGTGAGTAGCTTCCCACGCTTCACTATCAGAATACTCAACCCCGTATTTTTCTTTGAACATCTTTTTGAAACTAGCGACAGTTTCTTGGGTGATATGGACCATACCTACATTTTACTATGTAGATTAAAATGCCAAAATATGCTATAAAAGTATTATATGGCAAATTCTGATTTCTTGAGAGCAAACAAAAACCAACATTCAATCAAGAACTCCAAGTCCAAGAAGATGGATAAGGATATTGATAAGGCAATTCTGATTGTTATTGATACATTGAGTAAACAATATCCTCAATTAAACTTTGAATACCAGAAAACAATGAAGCTGGTGGATATTATCGCTATGCTATCAAGACAATACCCCGAATATGCTCAACATTTCGGAAAACCATTTGACTCAAGTTTTATAAGTCCAGATGGAGGATTTCTATTTGCTACAAACAAACAGGGCGAGAGACGAATTGTTCTTGTTTCAGAAGTAAAACATCAAGGAACAAACGACAAAAGAAAAGACGAAGGACTACCAAAACAAGCAAGAGGAAATGCTATTGAGCGTCTTGGAAAAAATCTGATAGGTATAAGGGCACTTTTCAAAAATGAAGGTGTTCTGCCTTTTGTTTGTTTCGGAAATGGTGATGATTTTGGAGATGGCTCAACTATTATTGATAGAGTTCTTACTATGAACGATTTCTTTGCATTGAATAAAATTTTTGTGAAAAAGAACTTCTTACCATTTGAACCATCCTCAATGCTTTTTAGGTATGAAGCTTGGTCTGTTGAAGAAATGGTTGATGTTATGCTCAAAATTGCCAAGGAAGCGATTGAATATAAGTTTGCCTAGTTTTTCTTTATAAGCCACAACAACTCTTTCACTTTATTACTCCTATCTCGTAGATTACGAGAACCACGATAAGTATTATATTCTTGCTCCAAAAGTTCCCATTTGCCATATTTACCAACTATTTTTTCAAATTTTTTGATAGGTATAATACCCTCATTGTTGTAAGAAATAAGAATATACTTTGCTGGTGTATTTTTTATCAACTCATCCATTGCTTTCTCTGCTGGAGATGTTTTATTGTAATCGGAGCGTTGCCAATCTTCGGCAATTCCGCTAACACCATTTTGAATAGCTACAGGTTTACCACCATTTATGATATTAAGCATAAAATAGTTTGAGCCGTATGGATGTTGATTATAAGGAGGGTCAAAATATGCTAAATCAACTGGTTCAATTTCTTTCACCAACTCATTTGTATCTCTACAAAAAACTTTTGTTTTATTTTCAGTATCAGCAAAAATCGGAACATCAAGTGTAATCTCTCCCATAATACGAGTAAGAGCGTTTTCTCCAGCACCTCCAAAATGACCTACCCCATTCTTTTTATGAAAACCCTTGAATACACCAGATGTATTATTGTGAATTGATGCTTTTATAAGCAAAGCAGAGAGGCAGTAAATCTTCAAATCATCATCTATTTCGTGCTCTATCATATATCGGACATTATCTATAATCTCCGCATTTTTTCTTGTATAAAAAACTCTCTCACCAGATTTTATATGATTGTCGTCTTGTGGAGCATAGTTTTTAGTTATGAAATAATCTGATTTTGTCTTTTTCAGTTTATTATCATTCAGATACTTTATCGCCTTTTCTAGTCTTGATATATCAACATCCTTTTTATTAGTAAGATACGCAGTATTGATTGTGTGTGTGTATTCTTCAAAGTCATTAGAAATCAAATCGGTTGTGTGATATTTCAAAAGTCTTGCAACAACACCGCTTCCAGAAAAACCATCAAGAGCAGTTATCTTATCTTTCTTTAGTTCCTTTTTTACTTTTACAATAGCTTCATTTATAAAAGGAAGAAGTTTTCTCTTGTTGCCTATATAAGTTATGAGGTGAGATAAAAAATACTCACTATTAAAATCTGGCAACGCATCAAATTCATCAGCATTGTTTAGTCCAGTAAGGGTTGTTTGTTTATTTGAAATCTTTGACTTCATATTTTTGAAAAGTGGTTAGCTGGTCCCTGAAAACTGGACTGCAAATAATTGATAATGTCTTCCTTTCGGTATCTTCGCACTCGTTTCGCACCGATGCGGATGGCTGGAAGTGTGCCATTGTTGTCCCACTGGCGGAGCGTGTTCGGATGGACCTTGAGCAAATCACACGCTTCTTGCAAAGTGAGGAGTTCTGGGACTTCCTCCTGTTCTGGCTTTTTATCGCTGTTTTTTATCATAAAAATTGATTGATTTTCTACTTACCATTTGATACCATTATCTTACAGTATTTTGCTTTTTGAAGCAAAAAAGTTCTGTAGATAAACATTACTATTACCCTATATGTCAAAGATAGAGCCAGTCAAAACTGAAGATGACAAGTCCTTTTGGGATGGCATTGATTTTTCAAATCAGAATAAGCTCTGGTTCTCTGTTGATTTCTTGGAAAGAATTGGGGTCTTGGATAAAAAAGAAGTAGCCAATCTCAAAAAAGAAGACACCGCTCACTTACTCGTGGGAGTTCTCAAACAAGAATACAAAAAAGATAACAAGGACGAGTTTGAAATCACGCACACTATCTCAACACTGGACCTTTTGAGTGGAGATTTTCATATCCAAAAAACAAAGACAACTTCTATTGAAGACATCAATAAAGAATATGAGGAGATGCTATTTCATATCTATGTTGAAAGCATCCACTCTCCACAACCAGAGATTTTGCGTTTTGTGAAAGGTTCAGATTTTCTGAAAGTTTCAACTCAAAAAATTGAAGGCAATCTCTTGTTTATATTGATGAAAAATAATCTTGATGATGTCATCCCTAACTACGATGATGACTTCTGGCACAAATCATACATCTTGAGAAAATTGGTGAACCTCTACGATGAGAAGCCAGAGAAACTGATGCTCGCAAAGCAAGAATATGTTGAACTCTATTTTGAAAAAGAAACCAACTTACTCAAGCGGTTCAATCTTGCTAAAAAAGTATTGCTCAAAAATCCCAAATACGAACCAGCACTAAAAGCAACTTTTGATTACTACACAAAATCAGACAATCAAGAGATTGAGGATTTCAAAAAGTTCTATAAAGACAACTACGAGGAATTGAAAAACACTCTACATTCAAGTGATTTTGTTCGCCTATCTTTTGTTGTCTTCTTGAAAAGCAAGCAGTTTGATAAGTGTGAAGAACTGCTAAAAAACGAACCTTTTATCCATACTCCGTGGAACTATTTGAACGACAATATCAACTCTTATCTGAAAGGTGTCTTGTATTACGAACAAGAAAACTATCGTGAAAGTTTGAGATATTTCAAAGAAACTGTTGAAAATATCGGGGACACAGAATTGCTCTTGGGATGCCATATCTATATGTTTTCAATTTATATGAAACTCAAAGATACCATCGGGATTGAGAGCACTCTAGTCCAGATGTGTAAGCAAATTGAGAGCGTATCAATGAACGATTATTTTGTATTTCAAATGGAGCTACCGACAAAACAATTTTTTCTTGATGAAATACAGTTTGCAATCAATAACAACATCAATGATAAAACGAGATTGACAGCAATTTATCTTTTCAAAAAGTTTCTTTACCAAGACGAAACGGTATTGTCTGAAAATGAAAAGAAAGAGATTGAAGAACTACTCAATGAAATAAAAAATAACACAAAAGAAACCCTCTTTGACTTATATCTTCTGGCTCACGGATACTATCGGATTGAACAATATGACAATGCAGTTATTTATAAACTCAAGTATGTTCTTGCTGGAGGAAAAGAGTGGATTTTTACAGATATTGCAGAGTGCAGTGAGGATTTCTTGTATGATTACGCCACAACCATCAAAGAAGAACTCGCAAAACCTCCAAGCCGTGATGTCCGAGCAGAAAGATACTTCAGAGAGATGTTCAGCAAGGATATTGAGGAGCTTTTCAAAAAGAAGCAATACGATACCATCTCCGATATTTACTCATTGCTTGAGGGCACAGCTTCGGACCTTTTCTTCTCTCCAGACGAGCTTGAAGATGGATATACTTTCTTTGATAGAAGGTTTGAGGTTGCATACTCTCTCAATGAAGTAGGGCGTGAAAAAGATGCTCAAGAAGTATATGAAAGTATTGATGAGCCGAGTTCTTCTGTATTGAACAATCTTGCTTTGATATACGAAAAACAAGGCGATGTAAAAAAGGCAAAAGAAACCATCAAAAGAGCTTTTGACCTAACTGATGGAAAACAAGACATCATCAACAGAAACAAAGAAAGGATGCTCTCTGCAAAGAAAAGTAAAACTACAAGAAACAACGGAGCCGACACTATTCAAAAGCCAAAACTAAACTGGTCCGACATTGAAATAAAGTTCACCGATGAAAACAATATTGAAATCTATACCAAGGGACGATTGTCCAGCAAGGGTGATTACGATACTTTTGGCTTCAAAAAACCAGATAATATATCTTGGGAAATACTACGAGCACTCTCAATTACAAAAGTAAAAATACAAGGAAATGCAGAGTTTTATTTGACCCCAGAAAAGATGTTCAACAAGGATGCTTTCAAAAGAAGCAAGGACAAGAAAAATCTATTCCAAACATATAAATCAGCACTCTCAAAAGCATTGTGTGAGCATTTTGATATATCAGAAGAACCGATACCTTTTGATAAAGCAGTGCAAGGATACAATCCTCTGTTGAAAATAACTCCAGAAAAAAGTTTGAGAAATCTTGAAATACAAGATACAAGAGTATCAGAATACACTGAACTTTGATTGATTGACTGAAGTTTTCAGTGAGCAATAAAAGCAAGAACCGCTTGAAATATGGCGGTTTTTTCTTTTTGACTGATTTTTCAGCGTATAGGGTGAGAGCAGGAACACTCTCGTATTACTAACAATTATTACCCAACCTATATGGCGAATAATAAAACAAAAAAATCATCTATGAGCGAGGGGTTGAGATATTCTCAACTTGATGACCCGTCTGTTGTTTTCACAACATACGACCTCGGCGTATCAACCGCACTTTTGTGTGCGGGTTTTGAGCTTTTATCAGTAGACAAAGCAGACCCACGCAAAGCCCTTTTCATCTTCAAAAAAGAAGACGGGATTGAGGATATTGCAGACCGATACTTTTCGGACCGCTTGGAAGTCAAAGCAAGGTCGTTCTTTGACCACCTCAAAGCTCTCAAAAATAAACTTTATTCAGAGTAGCTATGCAGTTAGCGGATGAACATATCAAAGAGTTTCAAGTGCTTTATAAAAAGCATTTTGGTGTTGAAATCAGCACTACCGAAGCTCTCACAAAAGGCATACGGCTCATCCGCTTGATGGAGATTGTTTTGAAGCACGAAGCAAAGAAAAAAGCAGATGAAGCGGTCCCATCACCTATTACCAACTAAAAACAAAACTATATGAACCTATCAAACATTACAATCAAAGAATACTTGTCGGACAAAGGCATCGCTTTTCGTGAAAGCGGAAAAGAACTTATCACAAAATGCCTTTTCAATGACTGCGACAGAGATAGCAAAGGAGACGAAGCTCATCTCTATTTCAGCACAGAGACAGGACAATACGACTGCAAAAAATGTGGAGAAAAAGGCAATCTTTTTACTCTTGCAAAACATCTCGGAGACACTGGTTCCAAGATAAAGAAAACAAATACTTTCAATGTGGAGCTTGTAGAGAAATGCCACCTTGCACTTCCACCCCACATCAGAGAGTATCTGCACAAGCGTGGGCTTTCTGATGCAGTTATAAACGAATATAAGCTCGGATACGGGCAATTCTATCGCAAGCCGTGGATTACTATTCCCATCAAGGATATTTACGGCAATTATTCATTTTTCAAATTGAGACAAGACCCGAGTTTCGGCAATGACAAAATCACTTATCCCAAAGGAGCCGAAGCACAAGTGTATGACTGGGAGAACCTAACAAAACCTAACCTTTCACTTGTGATATGCGAAGGAGAAATGGACCGATTGCTTCTGCTTTCAAAAGGCGTGCAAGCAATCACTTCAACTCACGGAGTGATGACTTTCAAAGAGGGGTGGGTCAGCAAGATACCAAAAGATACAAAAGTATTTATCTGTTTTGATAATGATGAAGCTGGAAAGAAAGGGTCCGAGCGTGTAGCAAAAATGGTGGAAAATGGTGGATATGAGACACACATCATTACGCTTCCCGAAGAAGTGGGAAAAGCTGGAGACATCACTGATTATTTTGTAAAAATCGGAGGGTCCGTGGATGACTTATTTCAAAAATACGCAAAGCCATATCCAGAGAGGATTGATACATCACAGTTTTCTCAAATCAGTTCAGAAGCACTCTTGGATACACTCGGACTTACCATCAAATACGATGCAGAGAACAAGCTAGCAACTTTCTTGTGTGAGCTTTCTGCCTATACAGAAAAAGCACAATTCAATATCAGCTACAACGCACCTTCATCAACTGGAAAGAGTTATATTCCAACCGAGATTGCTCGTTTATTCCCCGAAGATGATGTGATGGAAATTGCATATTGTTCACCCACCGCTTTCTTTCACGATGTCGGTCAATATGACAAAGAGAAAAATAGCTACTTGGTAGACCTCTCGCACAAGATACTTATTTTCTTGGACCAGCCACACAATGAGCTTCTTGCACGATTGCGACCACTGCTCTCTCACGACAAAAAAGAGATTGCTATCAAAATCACAGACAAGACACAAAAGAACGGGACCAAGACAAAGAACATCCTTTTGCGTGGGTATCCGTCCGTCATTTTCTGCACGGCTGGACTTCGCATTGATGAACAGGAAGCGACACGATTTTTGCTTCTCTCTCCAGAGGTCAATCAAGACAAGATACAACAAGGTATAAGTGCCACAATCCGCAAGGAAGCGAACAGTGATGACTTCAAAAGCTGGCTTGAAGAAAATCCAGAGAGAGCACTTCTCAAAGAGCGTATCCGTGCTATCAAGCTGGAGAAAATCAAAGAGATAAACATCGCATCTCACGAAACGATTGAAAAGAGGTTTTTGGAGAAAAACAAAACACTCAAGCCACGCCATCAGCGAGACATCAAACGACTACTTTCACTTATCAAATCCTTTGCAATTCTCAATGTGTGGTGGAGAGAAAGAAACGGGTCCACAATCACCGCCAACGAGGAGGACATCAATGAAGCGTTCAAGCTCTGGGATAAGATTGCAGTGAGCCAAGAACTCAACTTACCACCCTACATCTACAACCTATACAAAGAGGTCATCTTGCCAGCGTGGGAGGCGAAAAATAGCGACAGGAGCGAAGTATTTGAAGAAATCACAGGCAAGCTCGGACTATCACGCCAAGAGGTCCTTGATAAGCATTTTGCGGTTTATGGAAGGATGCTGGACAGCCATCAGCTTCGTCAGCAGATACTCCCGATGCTTGAAACGGCTGGACTTATTGTTCAAGAACAGGACCCAAGCGACAAGCGAAAAATAATGATATTCCCATCCTCTCTGTATCAACTTTCTGGAGTAAAAATAAATAGTGAAATGGAGAGTGGGGTGAAAAACACGGAAGAAGAAAGCGAAGATATTATCAGCGAAGAAATAGATTTCTAACATTATGGAAAACACATCACAAAAACAAATTGATGCAAACAGAGAGAACGCCAAGAAAGGCGGAGTAAAAACAGACGAAGGAAAAGCCGTGAGCAAATACAACGCACTGAAACACGGCATCCTCTCAAAGCAAATACTGTTTGAGGGTGAAGATGAAAATGAACTACTTGAACTTGAAAAGAAATTGCGTTCAGAACTTTCTCCAGCATCAGAAATTGAACTCTTGCTGGTAGATAAAATTGCTTCAAGTATCTGGCGTTTGAAACGAGCACTCTCTTTTGAAAAAGACGATGTTATATTCACGAGTGATTTTGATGGCACAGTGGGATTGAAAGCAGATGCAGACCGCTTCTTTCGCTACGAGACAATGCTTGAACGAAGTATATACAAGGCACTTCACGAGCTTGAGCGTATCCAAGCAAAAAGAAATGGTGAAAAGGTCCCACCCCCGATTGCGTTAGATGTAGATATTTCAAACGGAAAAGAAAATGGGTTCGTTTCGTAAAAATATCGGAAAATATAAGATGTTCAAAAAGATGAAAATATCAAGCAATACAAAAGTAAAAGGTCGGTTTTATCAGAAAAATAACAGTATCAATCTCAAATGATTTCGGCACTTTATGAGTAAAAGCACAGCAGACGACACAAAGAAAATATCAACGAGTTTTCTCAAGAAGCACAATTACTTCTGCGGATGGAACTCTGGAACGATGACTTGGACCCGAAGCGGTATGTGGGGCGAACATAAAAGCAGTGTCGGTATTGAAGTATCAACAATGCACGATGACAAATATCTTCGCATCCACTACACCCAAACAGACCGAGACACGGAGGAGAAAAAGGACTTTGATTACAAAATCCCTCTTACCACAACACCTTGCAGATATGGTGGTGTGAGATATTGGTTCACTTGTCCGTGGTATAAGAACGGCGTGTATTGTGGGAGACGAGTATCAACCCTCTACAAAGACGGAGATTATTTTGCTTGTCGCCATTGCTACAACCTAACTTACGAGAGCAGAAACCGAAGCGGATTGTATCGGAGTTTCGTGTCAGAGCCAGATGTTGAAGAAGCGTGGAAAGCCGTGAAGCGAACTCATTATCGTGGAAAACCTACGAGAAAATACAAACGCTATATGAGATTGAGCGAGCAATGCAATAGAGGATGGATTGAAATGGCGGTCCGTCTTGATAAGAGGTTTGCTCGCTTTATAGATAAGAAAAAATAATGTATAATGTTCTTGTTGACCCAGTATTATATAAAGATGTTCCCGAAGTTTTTTTGTGCAAAAATGGGACCCGAAAGGGGCGTTCTGCCATCTATTTTTGCAATCTTCGGATTACACTTTATAGCTGGGTCAACCAGAGCGTCCCTTTCGGGTTTTTTATATGACAAAAGATAAAAATAAAATCAAATACTTCGCCTATGTGCGAAAATCAACCGAAGGAGAAGAACGGCAAGCTCTTTCAATTCCTGCACAGAAAGATAAGCTCAAAGAGATTTTTGGTGATATAGAAGTAGAGTTTATTGAAGACAAAGCGAGTGCTTTCAAACCATTCAATCGTCCGAACTTTGCAAGTATGCTTGAACGAATACGCAAGGGTGAAAAAACTGGATTGATTGCGTGGCATCCAGACCGATTATCTCGTAATGAAAAAGATGCTGGAGAAATCACTTATATGCTCCGAACTGGAGTTATTGAAGACCTCAAGCTCGCCACTTACCACTTTGAGAATACTCCAGAAGGTATCTGGATGCTTCAAATGGCTCTTTCTCAATCTCAATACGAGAGTGCGAAGAAAGGACGAGATGTAAAGCGTGGATTGATGCAAAGTATCAAGATGGGTTTTTATCCTGCCCCTGCACCTCTTGGATACTTGGATGACAAGTTTACAGAACGAGGAAAGAAATTGAAAAAGCCAGACCCAGAGCGTTTTGATATTGTGAGAAAAATGTTTGACTTGATGCTCACTGGAGAATATACAGTCCCTCAAATACTAAAAATAGTGAACAAGGAGTGGGGGTTCAAAGGACCGAACGGAAAGAAATTGAGCCGAAGCACTCTTTACAATACTTTTATACGACCATTTTATTACGGAGAGTTTGAGTATCCTCTTGGTAGTGGCAATTTTCATCAAGGAAGCCACAAGCCGATGATTACACGGGACGAATACGAACGAATACAAGTTCTTCTGGGTAGAAAAAGCACTCCACGACAAAAGAGACACGAGATTGTATATCGTGGTCCGATGAAATGCGGAGAGTGTGGAGCAATGATTACTGCCGAAGAAAAAGTGAAGCGACAGAAAAACGGCAATGTGCATCACTACACTTACTATCACTGCACAAAAAGAAAAGACGAGAACTGTTCACAGAAATCTATTGAAGAAAAAGAACTAGAAAAACAAATTGCCGAAGAACTTGGCAAAATAGAAATACCATCTGATTTCAAAGAGTGGGCTCTTTCACGATTGAAAGAACAGAACTCAAAAGAAATTGAGGACCGAGAGAAGATATATGGCTCACAAAGGCGTGGTTATGATGCAAGTGTGAGAAAGATTGATAACTTGATTGATATGCGTGCAAATGGAGAAATTGACGAAGATGAGTTCAGAAATAGAAAAGAAGCACTACTATCAGAAAAATCAAAGTTTCAAGAACTTCTCAAAGATACAGATAAGCGTGTTGAAAATTGGCTTGAAGTAGCAGAAAGAGGTTTCAACTTTGCAGAAAAAGCATCAACAGTATTTGCAGATATTGAAAATCCAAACACACTTGAAGCAAAGAAAGAGATTTTTGCCACACTAGGTTCGGACCTCATACTAAAAGACAGAAAACTCTTTATTTCTTGGGATAAATTGCTATTCCCAATAAAATCAATGGCTTTGGAGGTTCGTGAAATAAAAGAAAGGTTAGAACCTACTAAAAAGCCAATGACTACAAAGGATATGGGAGAAATCTACTCACAAAATCCACGATTGCTGGGGTGCAAGGACTCGAACCTCAATAAACGGTACCAGAAACCGTTGTCCTACCATTAGACGACACCCCAATAATTACCGTACCACTAT
>JACCDT010250002.1_pt1 | contig 11240 bp, 12 predicted proteins | sample 7446291 | NCBI WGS metagenome assembly JACCDT01 (sample SAMN15323446, study PRJNA562643) | freshwater metagenome | isolation source: river surface water | place: USA:Blue River Watershed | collected 2017-08-17 | reverse complement strand
CTACAGGGTCTCTTGCTATGGCTTTTCCTCAGCAGTTAGGGATATTGGTGTTTATTTTTCTTGTACCACTTTTTGTATATTTTTTGTGTATACCAGAACAGAGTAAATATAAAAATTCATTTTTTGTTACATTATTTTTTGCTGCTATTTTTTTTATAGGCTCCACTCTGTGGGCGATTTCAGCATACCCTTTCGACTGGCTTGGTATTACAAGTCCTTCGTTAAGCATCTTTCTACTCCTCCTCGTTTGGTTTTTATTTGTAGTAAGTCTTTCTTTGCCGCTTGCGCTTTTTGGGCCATTTTTTTTAAAAATTAAAACAGGTATAACTTTTATTGACGCGCTTTGTGTTGCCAGTGTCTGGGTTATTCTTGAGCACCTTCGAAGCTTGACTGTAGCTCTGGGTGTTTATGGAGACGAGACGTTATTTGGGCCACACCACACTTACTACTCTCTTGGGTATCTTTTTGCACATATCCCTATATTTAAAAGTGTTCTGTCTTTAGGAGGTCTTTATCTTGCTTCTTTTGTTGCTGTTTTTGTTGGATATTTTGTCGCTTCATTGTATTGCAGGAAAATAATATTTTCCAATAAAAAGTACGGTAGTTTTTTGGTATGTATTTTTATTTTTTTTATTATTGGTGACATCTATCTGAAAAATATAAGCGCCTCTGACGTTAAGATGGAAAAAATCTCTATAACTGTTGTTGCGACGAATATTTCAGCACCACCATCTTCTCGTCTTGTTACTTATAAAAACAGCCTTGCTAGTACTTTTTTATCTAGCTATAAAAAAAGATCTGATATTATAGTTTTTCCAGAAAATTTTAATGTATTGAATAGTTCTCAGTCTGCTTCAGTTGTAACAACTGAAGCTGCGATTGTTGGTTCTTATAGTGGAGAGCATTCATACATTAAGTATGTGGCTAACCCTAGTGGGAGTGTGGAGTTTTCTACAAAACAACTCCTAATGCCTCTTGGTGAGTATCATTTAAAAATTGTTGACATATTTTCTAAGTTTTTTAATGGTGAATGGTCGCCTCTCTATAAAAATCTAGAAAGATCGGCACGCAAATATTCACATAGTAACGTATTTTTTCTTAATAATTTAGGTGCTTCTTTTTCGGTCGCTCTCTGTTCTGAAAATATTTCTCCCTATTTATACGGTAACGCAAAGAGACAAGGAGCTCAGTTTTTCTTAACCCTTTCTTCGCTTGCCCCATTTCATGACTCAGCCTTACTTGCTCGTCAAACAAGAGCCATTGGAACCGTAAGAGCGCTCGAGTACGGCAGATACTTCGTGTACGCTTCCAACGTTTCAGAAAGTTTTGTGGTAGATGATAGGGGTGTGCTCATTAGTGAATTAAAGACAGATAAAGAAATGGATTCTTTTGATGTGATGGTTCTTCCAAAGAATTATAAGACACCGTATGGAAAATATGGAGACTATATACTTATTGTTGCCATCATGATTCTTGCTATCCGTTTTCTTTGGATTTCGAGTAATCAGAAACCAATTAATGGGTGAAAACGTATGTGACAACAACAGCAATAGTGAGTATTGTTAGAAAGAGATGGTAGGTGAATTTAGGGGCCTCTTCTTTCACGTTAATTATAAAAAGAATGAAAACAATACATGCTATTTTGTTTTGTAGAGAATCAGTGATGAGAAAAAAGAAACTCAATATTCCAATAAGAATACCTTTAGTTATTTTTTGACCAAGTACAGTTGGAAGTGTTTTTATGTTTGAAACTTTGTCGCCTTGCTCATCAGGAATATCCCAAATAATTTCAAAGATTAACACAAGAAAAAAGGAGGGTAATAGTATTTTTAAAATGGTTATGAGTGATAGCGTTTCGGTGCTTGCGATAATAATAGTTGCAAAAGAGAGGTACCAACAAAAAGCAGGAAGAATATTCTTAACGATGAAGATATTCTTTAGGCGGTACTGTCTTGGAAATGAGTAAAGTATCCCTAGTATTGTTAAGAAAATTCCAATAGGAATAAGGGTTATTTTTTGAGGGATAAGGTAGAGTAGTCCTGCGGCACCAAAAAATAGCAAGGTTATCAAGTAAAGAGATTTTGTTGAATAAGGAAGTACGGGAATAGCATTTAACAGGTCTTCCTTGCGATCGCTCACTGTGTTTATTATATAAATTCCGATGACCCCTAAAACGTTGGCAAGTATGACAGCAGAAAAATTGAGCACATTTAAATTAAAGTGTGTTATCTTGTGGAGCAGAATTAAAGAAAATGAAAGATACATAAACACGATATCTAGTTTATGGCTATAAAACAGTGTAAAAATTCTTTTGAAGGTTGCTGCCATTTTTATCTTACTTTTAATCCAAAAGTTTTTTGTTTTCTTGGTTCCGTATATGTTCTAAATAGTTTATCCCAAATAGAGAATATTGCCCCAAAATTACTATTCTGTTCTTCTTTCACTGTGCTGTGGTGGTTCTTGTGAAGTGCTGGTGTAATTAGTATTTTTTCTAAAGTTTTTGGAAAATTAATATAAGCACTATGGCACAGCATTTGATATGAAATAAGAATAAAGGCACACGCAAAAACTAATATAGGATTAAAGCCGATAATAATAATAGGAAGTAAGAATAAAAATATGTATGTCTGTTCAACGATTGATATCCTTAATGAGGTGCTAAGATTGTAGTGCTCGTCACTGTGGTGAACCTTGTGAAGATGTTTCAATATTTTGTATGTATGATGAATTCTATGAAAGAAATAATATTGCATGTCAACCAGGAGCAAGCAAAATACAAAACTTAAAAATGTAAATGCTGAATAAGAATACCCCAAGAAAAGAAATATGTTTTCAAAAAAAATAAAGTAAAGACTTGCAAGTGCGTATGAGATAGACATCAAAAATATTCCTTGTTTCAGATTCTCATATAATTGATTTTTGCTATAGATGTTATCTTTCTTATAATTACTATATAAAAACTCAATTGCAATTAGAGTAAAAGCAGATATTAAAATAATTATAAAACTAAGCATTTTTTTTATTTTTTAATAAAAGGCGATAGTTGATTTTTTATCCAGTTATCTTCATTGTCTCCTTCGATGCCGGGGATCAGATTGTCGCATCGTTCTGTTGCTGTGTTAAATAGTGTATCCCAAAAACTAAACATGGCACCGTAGTTGCTTTGTTGGAACTTTGTCCGTCTGTCGTGATGGATTTTATGGAGACGAGGACTCACAAAGATTTTTTCTAAAAATGTTGGCATACCAATATATGCGTTATGTGCATAAATTTGATACACAGAAAGAATGACAAAACTTAAAAGAACTGTTACAAGAGGAAAGCCAATCATGAGTATCGGTATAAGAAAAAGATAAACGTACAGCTGCTCTACAAGAGACACTCGTAATGTTGTGGTGGTGTTAATTTTTTTATCGCTGTGGTGATACTTATGAAATTCCCAAAGAAAAGAAAAAGAATGTTTTGTTTTATGAAGGAGATACATAACAAAATCCATAATAATAAGACATAAGAAAAGTGAAAATAAGGAGTAGTTCGATGTTATTTGCTTAAAAGAAAAAAAACTAAAAATAAATAAAGAGTAAAAAAGAAGAACTTGTTTTGAAAAAAAATAAACAATAATTCCGTTAAGAATATTGTTAAGAGATGTATATTTTATGTGTCTGTTGTCTTTTTTGTATAAGCTATAAAAAAACTCAGTAAAGATAAAAAGAAATATAAGACAACCAAGAAAAGCAAAAATTGACATTACATTTATATCTAAAAGTGTAGCATATCGGTTTGTGTTAATATAAATGTATCCATAAAGAACAGTAAGCTCTATACTTAGTGTATGAAATTAATCTTTTTTTTGTTATCAGGGAGTGTTTTGTTTTTTCAGGTTTCTTTTGCTCAAAATAATCCGGTTAAGCAAGATTTACCACCTGTTCCCACATTTGAAAGACGTCAGACAGCTATTGTGGCTGATGTGGATGTGACAGATCTTACTGCAACAACAACGAAGTCCACAATTGAGGGTGGTTTTCTTATTAAAAATAATATAGGGACCCAGCAAGGTATTTTTTATGGTCTTGTGGTTGAGACCCAGGAAGGAGGAATATTCAATATAGTCAACCTTGGGTCAATAAATTCCCTGCGAGAGGGTGAAACAAAAAAAGTTATTTTTTCAACGCCACTGATATCTATACCAGAAAAAGGAAAAGTTTTTCTTAGGGTTGAAAATGAAGCAGGGTTATCTCTTGGATCTGCGCTTCTTTCTAATAAAGTTGATTTACTTACAATTTCAAGACCAGATTTTATCTGCACTCAACAAGAGTCAGCTTTTTTAGTTTGCCAAGGTAAGGAAGCTTCTTATCTGCAAAATGTCACTGTCGCTAGAACATTCTTTGGAAACCCTTTAGAAGAAGGTTTCCTTTTCCAGGAAGGACCAAGAATAAAAACCCACACTTCAAAACTTTCACCTGGAAGATATTACGCCTCTATTTATTCTAAAGATAAACAGATAGTTGCTGTTGTGCCTTTTACTGTTTTAGGAGTTTTTGCTCAAGTTGGGAATATTATTGTTGCAAAAAAAGAGGGCGAAACAGCCCCACTCGCATCTATTTTAGTTGAAGGGTTTTTTCTAAAAGAATATCAGCTTGCTGTTTCACTTACTGACTCAGCCGGCAACGAGTGTTTTTCCACATCTGTTATTTCTAAAGATAGAGTGTTCGCTTTACCAACAGATCTTGATTGTTCTTCCGGTTTCATTACGGTTACTGTAAAAAATAAAGAAGGCCTAACTCTTGCTACAAAAACAGAGAGTTACAACATTATGCCAGTTGTTGACCGGCTACAAGAAAAAGCAAGCACAACACAAAAGAAAGCAAATGATAAATCTTTTTTTATTGGAGTTATTGTCATTATGTTTATGATACTTATTTGCCTTTCTTTTGTTTTATATGTTCGATATTATCGTCATCGAAATAGTGATGGCAATCTGCAAGAGAAAATTAATTAATTGATACTTACAAACTTTATGAAGTCATTTAGTGCGTACTCTTTTATGTTAAAAAAAATAATTGCTAGTTTACTGCTTTGTGTTGCTTGTATGTCGTTTAAAAATGTAGAAGCAACAAGCTTTAGCACCTCTGTTTTTGGTGGTAACGGTGAAGTTTCTTATACGTGCGGAGCTACTGTAAGTAACGATAAAAGTTCTTATTTATCAAGTGACACTATTATATTTTACGCAGATGGGACAATGAATTACGATGCAGGGTATCAGGGCCAGTCGGGAAGCTGTAATCTTGGGTATGTTTTTGATACATGGAATATTCCAGTTTCAGGTGGCGCCCCAGCTTTTTTACCGATGAATTCAAATGGAACATTTGTAAACTCAAATGACAGCCTTGTTTTAAGCTTCTCCGGTCTTTCTCTTGGTTCAAATTACAAAGGTATGAGATTGGTTGTCTGGGACCACGCAAATCCTGGTTACGGAGCAGATTACGGTAGTCAGTACTTTACAGTAGTTTCTCCTCCTTCTGTAGATCTTTATTTTAGTAGTAATACGACGAAAGCATACCTTCTCATTAAACGGAGTTAGTGTTTACGGGTAATTTTATATTTATTGGTTTTTGTTAATATTTATTATTGTGTATTTGTGTATCGCTTTTATCATTTTTTAAAAAATGGTAGAATCAAGCCCATTATGAAGCAGAAAATAAAAGCGGTTTGGATACTCATCCTTGTGGCTGTATTTGCAGTATGGCTTGCAAAAGGGGGCACATTATTTAATGGAGAATTTAAAAAAGACTTCGTACTTGGTCTTGATCTTGCTGGTGGAGCGTCACTTGTATACACAATTGATACAAATGCTCTCCCTGAGGGAACAGATGTTAACGAAAGTGTTAATGCACTTCGTGACGTTATTGAGCGTCGTGTGAACCTTTTTGGGGTTCGTGAGCCTACTGTGATAACTCAGTTTAGTCGTTTAGAAAATGAGTGGCGCCTTGTAGTAGAGCTCCCTGGGGTGACCGATGTCGAGGAGGCTGCGAAGCTTATCGGAGAGACTCCTGTACTTGATTTTAGAACTGAGAAACCAGGAAGTGCGCCGCTTACGGCCTCTTCTACGATGTTTGAGTTTATTCAGAACTATGAGCAAACACAACTTACCGGAAGTTACTTGAAGCGTGCTGCGCTTATGTTTGACCCGACTACTAATCGTCCAATGGTGGAACTTACCTTTAACGAAGAAGGTTCCAATCTTTTCGCTGCTATTACTAAAGCAAATATCGGGAAGCAGGTCTCTATCTTCTTAGACGGCATGCCAATCTCCTCTCCTACGGTTAATGAAGAAATTACGGGAGGAAAAGCTGTCATCTCAGGAACCTTTACAACAGAAGAGGCTCGTCAACTCGTAGGCCGTCTTAACTCAGGAGCTCTTCCTGTGCCGATTGAATTAGCTGGAAAAGCTGTAGTCGGGGCAACGCTCGGTGAGAAAGCTGTTGAAGCTGGAAAGGCATCTGCTATCTACGGATTCCTGCTTATCGTTATCTTCATGATTATTTGGTACAGAGTTCCTGGTGTATTGGCTGGTATTGCGCTCGTGTCATATGTAGCTATTATGCTTGCACTCTTTAAGTTTATCCCGGTAACCCTTACTGCTTCAGGTCTTGCAGGTTTCATTATCTCTATTGGTCTTGCGGTGGATGCGAACGTGCTTACTTTTGAAAGAATGAAAGAAGAGCTCAGATCAGGGAAGGGGCTTAAGGAAGCTCTTGAAATCGGATTCGCTCGTGCGTGGACATCAATTAGAGACTCTCACCTAGCGGCCATCATTGTTTCTGTGGTGCTCTTCTTTATTGGAACATCGATCGTTAAAGGATTCGCATTTACGTTCTTCCTAGGAGCTGTTATCTCACTATTCTCAGCGCAGGTGGTTACTCGCACACTCCTTCGCGCCGCTGCGCCTAAGAGTCTAGGGAAGGTCGGTCGCTTCCTCTTCGGATCTGGCTTTGTTAACAAGTAACTATCAACTAATAAACAAATATATGTTCATAGTAAAAAATAAATTTATATTCATAGGGCTTGCAGTTGCTTTAGTGCTCGCCAGCTTCTTCTCGATTAATTACTTTGGTATTAAGAAGGGGATTGACTTTACTGGAGGTACTGTCATTGAACTTACGGTTGCAACTTCAACAACAAAGGAGATTAATCTTATTGGCATAGAAGAAGGGGTGAAGGCATACAAGACAGGGGAGTATTCTTACAAGTTTATTTCTTCTGGTTCTTACGAATCAACAAAAGCACTTGTTGCTAATAAGTTGGCTGGTGTAGCTTTTACTGAGACTCAGATTAATACGGTCGGACCAACACTTGGAAAAGAAATGACCAAGAAGGCAGCAATAGCTATTATCGTTGTGGTACTCGCAATTCTTGCGTTCATCGCGTTTGCATTCCGTGAGGTGTCTGTGCCGGTTGCTTCTTGGAAATATGGTGTGGCTGCGATGGTGACTATTGTTCATGACATCGTCATCCCTGCCGGAGTGTATGCTTACCTCTCTCATGTGTACGGCGCAGAAGTAGACACGCTCTTTGTGGTGGCGCTTCTTACTATCATGGCGGTGACTATTTCTGATAAGATAGTAGTATTCGATAGAATAAGAGAGAATCTTAAGGCTGCTAAAGGGTCTTTTGAAGAAATTATCGGTATGAGCCTTAAGCAGACCGCAGTGAGATCTATTAACACATCACTCACTACAGTGCTCGCCCTCGTCGCGCTCTATATGTGGGGTCCTGAGACAACCAAGTTCTTCTCCCTAACGCTTATGGTTGGGCTCGTTGTGGGAACATATTCTTCAATCTTCGTAGCAAGTCCACTCCTTACATTGCTAAAAGGGAAGAAGTAGAAATGGTTAATAGTTAATGGTAACTGGTAATGAGTTAAAAGGGTGCCCTTTTGTTGACATGAAGTTTACCTTTAGGTAAACTTCATGTCATGGTAACAAAAATACTTAAAAATCAAATCATCGGACTTAAAGAGTTCAGGCTCGATACAGAAAAATATATTAATGAGATTGAGAAAGGGGCCTCTTTTGTTGTTGTTAAGAGGTCTAAGCCTGTTTTTAAATTGACCAAGATAGAACAAGAATGGGAAACGGTAGCTGACTTTAGTTCCGTTGGAGGTATTCCAGTTGATGAGCTGACCGATGCGCTCAAGAAGTAGCATGACATCTCTCATTGAAAAATTTTTGAAAAAAGTTTCTCAAAAAGAAAGAGAGATTATTTTAAATATTTTCGAAAAAATAAAAACAGAGACCTCGTTGGCTTTGATGTAAAAAAGTTACAAGGGCATAAAGATTTTTTCCGCATCAGGAAAGGAAAGATGAGAATCGTGTATGTTTTAAACAGAGAAGAGGTAAGAATAATCTCAGTAGAAAAAAGAAGTGATGACACCTATTCATTGTAGAATAACAATTATTTCAAATAGCGCCCATTTGTTATACTAATTACATATGATGTTAACTGCAGAAAAACAGGCATTATTAGATTTTCTTAATAGTCATTTGGCGCTTGCTACTCTTATTGGGTTTATTGTTCTTTGTCTTTGGATTGTAGACATACTCGCTCTTAAGACCAAAGCTTTTGCTGGCTATCGAAAGTACTATGAGCCCGTCTCTCGTTACGCTCTTCCTATTGGATTCTTCATGACACTGTTCTCGACTATCATGTCGCTTGTTTACTCTGATTATCTCGGTGTTCTTCCGTGCGGACTCTGCTGGTTCCAGAGGATCTTCATTTATTCTTTGGTATTTATTTTTGGCGTTGCGTGGTACAAAAATGATCGTAAAGTCTTCGACTACGTCCTTACACTCTCTATTGCGGGACTTATTGTTGCCCTTTATCACCAATACCTACAGATGGGCTACTCAGAGCTCATTCCATGTCCAGCAATAGCTTCAACCGTTAATTGTGACAAGCCTACCTTTATGGAATACGGCTTCGTCACTTTCCCATTCATGGCAGTTGTGACTTTCGGTTACACAATCATGCTTTCATTAACAGCTAAGATGTTTAATAAATAATAGACAACACCATGTTATCAGAAAATGCACCGAGACAGTCAATTCCCGAAGGAGAAGGGTTTGAAATCACTCCTGATTTTCTTCTGGCGAATAAAGAAGTCGTTACAGATTTTTTTGGAGATAATCGACAGACTTACGCGCTTCTAAAAAAATCAAGCGCAACACGCCCGTCCGTAGCTCTTGAAACCAAAGAACTACTTGCTCACGATGAAGACGGCGGAAAAAGTGAAGAACAACAAAGAACAATGCCAATAGATGACCTCCCGTTAGACCCATCACTGATAACACAGGAAAGAGCTAAACATGTAGCTGATTTTTTTAGAGAAAATCCGCTAGCTCTTAACAAGTTTCTGCAATACCGTGAGTGGTATACAAAAAATTCACCGATCAATGAGCCAACCCATTAAGCCTAATGTTCGCGCAACAGTTGTACTGCTTATCGACAAAGAGGGTCGGGTAGTTCTTGCGAGAAAGAAGAAAGCCATACACCATGATACCGGAGAGATATCATATAGTCTTGGTCTCTATAATGGATATGGAGGGAAAATGGAAGAAACAGACGAGAGTATTGAGGTGACAGCGATTCGTGAGCTCTATGACGAAAGTGGTGTCACGGGGAAAGAGGAAGATCTAGAACAATGTGCCCGGGTTTATTTTTATATCCGTAAAGACGACGTTGATACTCCATTCATGGATGTTACGTTTTATATTTTAAGAGAATGGTCAGGTGTACCAAAAGAGGGTCTAGAAATGGGAGAGCCTGTATTCTTTCCACTAAGCGACCTACCATATGGCGAAATGATGCCAGCAGACAAAGTTCTTTTTGGGAAAATCTTAAGTGGAGAAAAAGGCGAGTACAATATTTTCCTAAGAGGGAAAGACGTCGAACCAGTTATTGAGAAGCTTCTTTAAGTAAAACCTTTTATTCTAGAGAGGTAATACCTTTTTGCTTACACCAAGTTATACATTCTTCTAGTACTTCATCGATTGTCATATCGCTGTTGTCAATAAGAAATGCGTCTGGTGCTAGTTTAAGTGCTCCAACCTCATGCGCCTTGTCTGTTTCGTCACGCTTCCTTAGCTCCTCACAGAGGACCTCATAGGTTTTACCAGAGCCTCTTCTTTCTTCGTCTTTAAGGCGTCTCTTTGCTCTCGCTTCAACTGAGGCATCTAGGTAGATTTTTGCTTGAGCGTCTCTAAAAACAGCCGTACCCATATCTCTTCCTTCTGCTACAAGCCCTGGAGACATGATGCGCCCTCTTTGGAAGTCTCGTATTGCGTATCGAAGTGGTGGGTAAAAACTGATGAGGGCGGCATTGTTCCCTGCTTCTTGTGAAGAGAGAAGAGGCCAGATGTCGTGACCATTATAAATAACCTGCTTGTCGATAAAAGAAATATTTGCACTCTCCTTAATAATAAGAGAGACAATCTGGTTAAGATTGTCTTCTGTGTGGTCATTGAGGTCAATGTTATTAATAATGGCGAGATGTGCAGAAAGTCGATAAAGCGCACCTGAGTTGAGGTAGTGGAACCCAAGTTTTTTCGCCAATAGGCTGGCGATTGTGCCCTTCCCGGAAGAAGATGTCCCATCTATAGCTACTATCGGAATGGGATTAACTTCTGTCATAATTCCAATATAGTATAGCAGGTTGATTCAATTTTTGTATAGGTGTTGTATTGAACAACTGATGTAATGGTTAGGTGCCATAAACAAGAAGTGACTGAGCGGAAGTAATTCCGTAGAACATCAAGCATTACAGACCTTAAATACTGGCAACAGCTAGAGGAGATGATATTGGCTCCGGTAGCATGGAAGCCGAAAACCTAGGGTAACTCTAGGTTTTTGTGTCTCTGATTCGTCATTTCCTGAGTAGCTCAAAGAGATAGTTAAAATCTGTATAAATTCCTTGACTTTGCTTTTCTTTTCCTATAGAATAGGCACTACTTCGTACTGATAAACAGTATGTGGTTAAGGTTGTCACTTTGTCAAACCAATAGAAGTTACTCTCTAAAAGTTTATTTCTTCGAAAATAAACTTTTAGAGAGGTGACACTTCAATACATTACACATTAGTGCTTTTTGTTTTTCTTTTGTCACTCTCTATTAAATAGAGTTTGATCCTAGCTCAGGATGAACGCTGGCGGCGTGGATAAGGCATGCAAGTTGAACGGAACTAAT
>JACCDT011492258.1_pt1 | contig 11243 bp, 10 predicted proteins | sample 7446291 | NCBI WGS metagenome assembly JACCDT01 (sample SAMN15323446, study PRJNA562643) | freshwater metagenome | isolation source: river surface water | place: USA:Blue River Watershed | collected 2017-08-17 | reverse complement strand
CGTTACGCCATACGCTAGCCTCTAGTAGCGAACGTTCATCGATTTCATAATGGCCGTCAATGATGGGTGGTAGGACCGTTTTGGCATCCTCAAACGGGATGTCGGTCATGTAACCCAAGCGCCCCATATTGATTCCCAAGAGTGGCACCCCTGTCCCGGCAATTTGGCGACCAATGCCGAGCATGGTGCCATCACCCCCCAAAATAACCGCCAAATCCGTGGATTTCTGGAAATCCTGGAGTTGGATAATCTGCAAATTGGTCTTTGGCAAATGGGTGGCCGTGGACGCTTCAATGCTGAGCTCGCAGCCATGATTGGTAAGGATTTGGGCTAATTCGTGTAAATGCTGCCCAATACCGTCTGCTTGGTGCTTACCCACGAGGGTTACGCGCCTAAACTTCTTCTGCAGGGAGGTGCTTGATGGGCTTAACATATGACGATTAAACCATAGGCATAAAATTACTCCAATCATGGACGATCGCTCAAAAGTTCTGCTTAAAACCTTAATCGAGAGATATATCGAAGAAGGCCAGCCAGTAGGCTCGCGGACCCTCTCACGCTTTTCAGGATTGGATCTCTCGGCAGCAACGATTCGGAATGTGATGGCCGATCTTGAGGACCTTGGTTTGGTGACGAGTCCTCATACCTCGGCTGGACGTATTCCAACCCCTCGGGGTTACCGTTTGTTTGTTGACACAATGTTGACCATTCGGCCCCTAGAGGAGGTAGCCTCTAAACAGGTTGAGCAATCCCTATATCCCGATGCTCCCCAAAAGGTGATTAGTTCTGCAGCCCAGCTCTTATCCAATCTGACGCATTTTGCTGGCGTGGTCATGACCCCGAAGCGCTCTCAGATCTTTAAACATATTGAGTTTTTGCGTCTTGGTGAAGGCAAGATTTTGTTAATTTTGGTGACCCCCGAAGGGGATGTACAAAATCGCATCTTGCCGACCAATCAAGATTACAGTCCTGCACAGCTGACCGAGGCAAGTAATTTCATTAATGCTCATTTTTCAGGAAAGAGTTTTTCGGAGGTCCGCAGTCGCTTACGCGCAGAGCTGGATCATTTGCGTGGCGACATTGCTGGATTAATGGCACTTGCCCTCGAGAATGGTGTGAGTGATACAGGTTTAAATCACCCGGATATGGTGATTTCCGGAGAGCGCCACTTATTGGATGTGGGTGAGCTGAGCTCCAATCTGAGCAAATTGCGCAAAATGTTCGATATGTTGGAGCAAAAATCCCTGCTCATGCAATTATTGGACGTATCAAGCCATGCCGATGGCATTCAGATCTTCATTGGTGGCGAAAGTGAGCTGTTGCCCTATGAGGATTTGGCGGTGATTAGTGCTCCGTATAGTGTGGATGGACAAGTAGTGGGAACACTCGGCGTGATTGGGCCCACTCGAATGGCGTATGATCGCGTGATTCCGATTGTGGATATCACCTCGAAGCTATTAAGCGGGGCTCTGAGTTCCCCTTAATGATTGGATCACTTTGAAAACGAACCCTCATTTAAGAACCTCCCAAACCGGCGTTTTGTTGATTAATCTGGGCACCCCAGAGGCACCCACGCGCGCGGCGGTGAAAACCTACTTAAAGCAATTTTTGTCGGATCCTCGGGTCGTTGAAATTCCGCGCATTATCTGGTGGTTCATTCTGCACGGCATTATTTTGCCCATTCGCAGTGGCGCTTCGGCTAAAAAATACGCATCGATTTGGCTAAAAGAGGGCTCTCCCTTGCTGGTCTATTCGCAAGCACAGGCTCAAGGATTGCGGGTTCAATTTGCAGGCAAGGATTCCAATGTGATCGTGGATCTGGCGATGCGTTACGGTAAACCATCCATTCCTGAAGTACTCAAACGTTTTCAGGAAGCAAATGTTGAGCGTCTATTGGTATTGCCTTTATATCCTCAATATTCAGCGACCACCAGCGCCTCTAGTTTTGATGAGGTGTTCTCAGTTCTTAAAACGTGGCGCAATCAACCCGAACTCCGAATCGTGAAGCACTACCATGATCACGGCTCTTACATTGAGTCCCTACGTCAGCAGATTGAAGCCTATTGGGCCCAACATGGTCGACCTGAATTTGCCAAGGGCGCCAAGCTCATCATGTCGTTTCATGGTCTGCCCAAACGAAATTTGATGCAAGGGGATCCCTATCATTGCGAATGTCTGAAATCAGGTCGCTTGCTAGGAGAGGCGCTGGGTTTGGAGCCAGCCCATTACCGAATCACCTTTCAGTCTCGCTTTGGTCGTGCGGAATGGTTAAAGCCTTACACCGCCTTGACCATTGAGGAGCTTGGGAAAGCGGGCTGCCCTCACATGGATATCGTTTGTCCTGGTTTCCCAGCAGACTGTTTAGAGACCCTAGAAGAAATTGCCATGGAGGGTCAGGAGATCTTTCATGAGCATGGGGGCAAAGAGTATCGATACATCCCATGCTTGAATGACGATCCTAATTTCATTTCGGCTTTGCATGCAATTGCCTTAGAGCATATGCATGGCTGGTCAAAAGAGCTTGAGCCCCCTGCGGTTTTGGAGGTACGCAATCAGCGCGCTCAGGCAGCAGAGGCCGCAATTATTTCTGAATAACGCAGCCCCCCTTGAAATGGGTGATCATGAACCCCATATAAAATGTAGAAAACAAGGTGGAACGACTATGAGTGATCATAAATCTGAGCAGCAGGTTGCTGACAACACAACAGCCGAAGTGAATGAGCAGCCTCCCCAGAGTATGGAAGAGGAGCTTGTAGAGCTCAAGACGAAGCTCGCTGAAATGCAAGACAACTTCTTGCGTGCCAAGGCGGAGGGTGAGAATATTCGGCGTCGCGCTGCTGAAGACATTGCAAAAGCCCACAAATTTGCCATTGAAAATTTTGCCGAGCACTTGATTCCAGTCAGTGATAGCTTATATGCCGCTCTAGCCACTGAGGCTGGTGATGCAAAAGCCTTCAAGGAGGGTCTCGAAATCACCTTAAAGCAACTCATTGCTGCCTTCGAAAAAGGCCGCTTGGTTGAGATTAACCCTGAGCCTGGCGCTAAGTTTGACCCGCACCAGCATCAAGCAATTTCTATGGTCCCATCAGACCAAGAGCCCAACACAGTGGTCTCGGTCTTGCAAAGAGGCTTTTTGATCGCCGACAGAGTATTAAGACCAGCATTGGTCACTGTTAGCCAAGCAAAATAAGTTAGGGCCAATCATTTCAAGGACTTAGAGCCCTTGAAATTACCGAACTTGCCCCCATCTAGTCATTATTCGAAACAACGCCTCACCATCATTTGGAGCCATTATGGGAAAAATTATTGGAATTGACCTAGGAACAACTAACTCTTGCGTCGCTGTTATTGAGAACAACGCCCCTAAAGTCATTGAAAATGCCGAGGGCGCTAGAACCACCCCTTCCATCATTGCGTATATGGAAGACGGAGAGGTATTGGTTGGTGCGCCCGCTAAGCGACAGTCAGTCACTAATCCTAAAAATACCATCTATGCCGTCAAGCGCTTAATAGGACGCAAATTTACTGATGCAGAAGTACAAAAAGATATTGGCCTAATGCCTTACAGCATCATTGCCGCAGACAATGGCGATGCCTGGGTATCGGTGCGCGATAAGAAAATTGCCCCTCAGCAGGTATCAGCCGAAGTCTTGCGCAAAATGAAAAAGACTGCCGAAGATTATTTAGGCGAAGAGGTTACCGAGGCCGTGATTACGGTGCCTGCTTACTTTAATGATAGTCAGCGTCAAGCCACGAAAGATGCTGGTCGGATTGCTGGTTTGGAAGTCAAGCGCATCATTAATGAGCCTACCGCTGCTGCTCTAGCATTTGGATTGGATAAGCAAGACAAGACTGATCGCAAGATTGCTGTTTATGACTTAGGCGGTGGCACCTTCGACGTTTCGATTATTGAAATCGCGAATGTGGATGGAGAAAAACAGTTTGAAGTGTTATCAACCAATGGTGATACTTTCTTAGGTGGTGAAGACTTTGACCAGCGCATCATTGATTGGATCATTGCTGAGTTCAAGAAAGAACAGGGCGTTGATTTGAGCAAAGATGTCTTGGCATTGCAGCGCCTAAAAGATGCTGCTGAGAAAGCCAAGATTGAACTGTCTTCCTCCCAGCAAACCGAAATCAACTTGCCTTATGTAACGGCCGATGCAAGTGGTCCTAAGCATTTGAACCTGAAGTTGACTCGCTCTAAATTGGAGTCTTTGGTTGAAGAGTTGATTACTCGTACTATGGGTCCATGCCAAGTGGCAATGAAAGATGCGGGAGTTTCTGCAGCAGATATTGATGATGTCATCCTAGTCGGCGGTCAAACTCGTATGCCGAAGGTACAAGAGCAAGTGAAGGCCATCTTTGGTAAGGAACCCCGCAAAGACGTGAATCCCGATGAGGCGGTTGCGGTTGGTGCTGCGATTCAGGGATCGGTATTGGCCGGTGATCGTAAGGATGTCTTGTTACTTGATGTCACACCGCTATCGTTGGGTATTGAGACCTTGGGTGGTGTGATGACCAAGATGATCCCCAAAAATACGACGATTCCGACCAAGCACGCCCAAGTGTTTTCAACGGCTGAAGACAATCAGCCAGCGGTGACTATCAAGTGCTTCCAGGGTGAGCGTGAGATGGCCAGTGCTAATAAATTGCTTGGTGAGTTTAATTTGGAAGGTATTCCGCCATCACCCCGTGGCTTGCCGCAAATTGAGGTGACCTTTGATATCGATGCCAACGGAATCTTGCACGTCACTGCTAAAGACAAAGCGTCTGGCAAGGAGAACAAGATCACAATCAAGGCAAACTCAGGCCTCTCTGAGGATGAGATTCAGCGGATGGTGAAGGATGCCGAAGCCAATGCTGAGGAAGATCGTAAATTGCTTGAGCTGGTCACTGTCCGAAATGCGGCCGATGCCTTAGCGCACTCGACCAAGAAAGCGCTTGATGAGCATGGCGCGAGTCTTGATGCTTCAGAGAAGAGTGCCATTGAATCGGCACTGAAAGAACTAGAGGAAGCTATCAAAGGAAGTGATAAGGCAGCGATTGAGTCAAAAACTGAGGCATTGGCAAAAGCAAGTCAGAAGCTTGGCGAGAAAGCCTATGCTGCCGAGCAAGCGAAGACTAATCCAAGCGCTGCCAATCCAGCGGGTGAGTCAAAAGCCAACAATGATGCAGAAGTAGTCGACGCTGACTTTAAGGAAGTCAATGATAAGAAGTGATAGGTAAAAAATAATGATGCAAATTGGTGAGTCGGCCCTGCGCCGACTTCGCCTTTTGGGAAATTAAAAAAGGAATGGGTTGTGGCTACTGGTAAACGTGATTTTTATGAGGTGCTAGGGGTTGGTAAAAATGCCAGCGATGAGGACCTTAAAAAGGCTTATCGCAAATTAGCCATGAAATACCACCCTGACCGCAACCCTGACAACCCATCTGCCGAGGGAAAGTTCAAAGAGGCCAAGGAGGCTTACGAGACCCTTGCAGATCCACAAAAGCGGAGTGCGTACGATCAGTACGGCCATGCTGGAGTGGATCCTAGCATGGGCGGTTTTGGAGGTGCTGCAGGGGGTTTTGCTGACGCCTTTGGCGATATCTTTGGGGATATCTTTGGTCAAGGAAGAAGTTCTGGTCCTCAGGTTTATAAGGGCGCCGACCTGCGCTACAACATGGAGATTACCCTCGAGCAAGCCGCTGAGGGTTACACCACCCAAATTCGAGTGCCCAGCTGGAGTAATTGCAAAACCTGTAGCGGTTCTGGCGCAGAGCCAGGTTCAAAGATTGAGGAATGCCCAACCTGTGATGGCCGCGGCCAAGTCCGGATTGCTCAAGGCTTTTTCTCAATGCAACAAACCTGTCCTAAGTGTCGTGGTACCGGCCAATACATACCGAAGCCCTGCAAGACCTGCCAAGGCAGCGGTAAGCTTAAAGAGCAAAAGACGCTTGAAATTAAGATCCCAGCCGGCATCGATGACGGTATGCGGGTGCGCTCCGTTGGTAATGGCGAGCCTGGGATTAACGGTGGTCCTTCGGGCGATCTCTACGTCGAAGTGCATGTCAAGGAGCATCCCGTATTTGAGCGCGATGGCAGCGATTTGCATATTCAAATGCCCGTTTCATTTGCGACCGCCACTTTGGGCGGTGATATTGAAGTCCCAACACTTGGTGGCAGAGTTGAGCTGACGATTCCTGAGGGAACTCAAACCGGCAAAACCTTCCGTCTGCGCGGCAAAGGAATTAAACAGTTACGTTCTTCCCTATTAGGCGATTTGTATGTGCATGTCTTGCTTGAAACCCCAGTGAAGTTATCGGAGGAACAAAAATCATTGCTCTCTCAATTTGATGAGTCACTTCGAAGCGGTGGTAAAAAACACAGTCCCCAGCAAGAGGGTTGGTTTGATCGAATGAAGAGTTTTTTTAATTAAGAGGCAAAGCAGTGCTCAGGTCCGGGAAATTTTCCGGACTTGACTTCACGAACATAAGCTTTAATCGCAGCCTCAATCGAGTTGCTGCCGGCCATAAAGTCTTTCACAAACTTTGGCGCTTTTCCAGGACCAATTCCGAGCAAATCCGGTAGGACTAAAACTTGTCCAGAGCAATTTGGCCCCGCTCCAATCCCAATCGTTGGAATATGAAGTGATTGGGTAATTTTTTCTCCGAGCGCCGATGGGATCGCCTCTAGAACGAGCATTTGGGCCCCTGCAGCTTGGCAAGCATGGGCTTGCTCAAACATCAGAGCGCCGGCATCTTTTGACTTGCCTTGGACTTTATAACCACCCAGCAAGTGCACGGACTGAGGTAAGAGCCCCAGGTGAGCGCAAACTGGAACACTGCGCTCCACTAAAAATTGAATGATATCGACCTGCCAACCGCCACCTTCAAGTTTCACCATGTCAGCGCCAGCGCGCATCAGCTCAGCGGCTGATTCCAATGCTTGCACGGGGTCTCCATAGCTTGCAAATGGTAGATCGGCAATTAAGAATGCATGGTGATTGGCACGGGCAACGCATTGCGTGTGATAGGCCATTGCCTCAACGGTAACCGGTGTAGTGCTGCTGTGACCTTGGATGACATTGCCAAGCGAATCTCCAATCAGAATCACTTCAACTCCACAGCGATTGAGAAGGGCACTCATAGTTGAATCGTATGCGGTAAGAACCGCAATTTTCTCGCCATCCGCATGCATGGCCAATAACTTCGTGATCGTAATTGGCTTATCGCCTTGTAAATAACTCATGAGCCAATTTTAAGCCTAATGCAGCTGTTGGCCGCAATCGCAGTGTTTGCAGGTGATTCGGGTAATGCGTTGATGCGCAATATTCGGCAAAAGATTCTTTAAGGGGCCGTAATTTGGTAAGAAGAAATCGGGGCAGATTTCAAGTAAAGGAAGGATCACAAATGAGCGTTCGGCAATGCGCGGATGGGGAATGGTGAGCTCGGAATGATTTTGTTCGATGCCTTCATAAAACAAAATATCGAGATCAAGGGTGCGGGGCGCATTCGCATAAGGACGTTCGCGACCAAACTGATGCTCAATGGATTGGCAGACATACAAAAGTCCATAGGGATTGAGTTCGGTATCAATCTCCACAACCGCATTGATGTAATCACCACCCACAGCATTCACAGGCGCGCTTTGATAAAAGCAGCTTTTGTTAACGATATGAATTTGAATATGCTGAGCAAGGCAGACAATCGCATCGGTGATGCTCTGCCGAGCATCGCCAATGTTGCCACCAAATCCAATAAAGGCCTGCGCCATGAGTTCCCTACTAAGAATATGCGCTTACTTTACTGAAAATCAGTTAACTTTGCTTGGCGTCATTTGGTCCAGAATCGGGGGGGAGTATTCAGGTTTGGCTTTGGCTTTTTTGGCCTGCGGCGCCTGTTCCTATTTGGGTTAACTGGGGTTTTGCCAGAGGCTAAATCGTCAAGCTTGGCGCTCGCCAACAACGCTTCACGTTCGGGTAAATCCGCATGATAAAAGTCTGTCCACCATTGCCCAAGGCTGGGTTTGCAATACCCTGTTTGGCTGCGTAGAAGCATGAAGTCGTAGCCAGCCCGAAAGCGCGGAACCTCTAGCAGTCGCTCGGGGTAGCGCCCCACTCGTTTTTCAAAACGCGGTTGCATGGTCCAGATATCCCGCATATCACCCTCATGGCGGCGTTGAATGGTGATGCCGGTATGTGATGGGGCAACAACCGTATCAATTGCAGCATGGAGCGCTGCTACCGCTGGCATCCCAGTATTTCGAAGAACTTGCCACTGCTTCTCCAGATCAGGCCAAAGCAGGGCTGCAAACAGAAAACCCGGGGAAACCGATTTGCCCATTTGAATTCGTTCATCGGTATTGCGCAGCGCCTGTTCAATAAATTGAGCCGCTTGAGTATCTTCAAGTGCACGATTCATAAATGGCAAAAGCCCATGGTGCAAGTTTGCATGATGCAATGCCTGGATTCCAGCCCAAGCATGCCCCGACATGAGTAATTTCAAAATCTCATCAAACAGGCGAGCGCTTGGCACGTCATGGATTAATTGGCTAAGCTCATGAATCGGTGCGAGGGTTTTGGGCTCAATCTGGAAACCTGTCTTTGCGGCAAAGCGAATCGCTCGCAACATACGGACTGGGTCTTCACGGTAACGTTTCGTTGGGTTGCCGATCATGCGTATGGTTTTAGAGCGGATATCTTCCATGCCACCGTGATAATCGAGCACCGTTTCTGTACTGGGGTCGTAATACATTGCATTGATCGTAAAGTCACGGCGGGCAGCGTCTTCGGCATGCGTGCCCCAAACATTGTCACGCAGAATGCGACCACTTTCAGCAATATGCTCACCCACACTCTCTAACACCGCTCGAAAGGTAGAGACTTCAATGATTTCAGGGCGCTCTTTACCAAAATAAGTGACATGCACAATCTGAAAGCGACGCCCAATCAATCGTGAGCGCCTAAATAATTTTTGTACTTGTTCGGGAGTGGCATTGGTTGCCACATCAAAGTCTTTAGGGGCGATACCCAAAACGAGATCGCGAACTGCCCCACCCACGATATAGGCTTTATAGCCTCCTTGCTGTAAGGTATGGGTGACCTTGACCGCATTTTTTGAGAGCAAGGCAGGATCGATGCGATGGGTTTTCTTAGAAATCTTATGAGCCACCAAGGTGGCCCCGGATTGATCCGACTTTGGGCGGGGACCACGACGCAATAACCGATCGATGAATTTAGTGATCATAAGGATGCGCCAGAATCCATTTAATGAAATAGCTCTAAGATCGGCCAGTGACGCTTTTCTGCTTCAGCGCGTAGACGCGCATCTGGATTGGTAGCCACTGGATTCGTTACTTTTTCCAATAATGGCAAATCATTCATGGAGTCGGAGTAAAAGAAGCTTTGCTCAATGGCTTCCAAACGCAATCCTAGACCGGTTAACCAATCATTGACTCGAGTAATTTTTCCTTCTTTAAAGCTCGGAATTCCTGCAATGCTACCCGTGAAGTTCGCGCCCGGTTGATTATTCTCAGTCGCCGGTTCAGTAGCAACCAGATGTTCAATTCCAAAGGCGTTCACAATTGGGCGCGTAACAAAACTATTGGTGGCGGTTACGACACAACACAAATCGCCCGCTTCGAGATGCCGTTGTACAAGGGCAATAGCTTGCGGATGCAGACGTCCATCGATCTTCTCTTGCATAAATGCACGATGCCAGCCTTCCAATTGCACACGCGGATTGTCAGCCAAGGGTCTTAAGGCAAAACGTAAGAATGCATCAATATCGAGCTTACCAATTTTGTAATCGGCATAAAACTGATCGTTGGCTTTGGCATACTGCTCCCCATCGACAACACCTAAGCGCACCAGAAACTGCCCCCACTCGTAATCGCTATCAAACGGTAAGAGGGTGTGATCCAAATCAAACAGGGCTAAGCGAGTCATGGTGCATGTCCAGAAATTTGTAAGAGCTCACGAACCAAGGGTAGGGTAATGGCACGCTTGGTCTCCAAAGAGTAGGCATCGAGCGCATCGAGGAGCGCCATCAAACTTGGCATATCCCGATAAAAATGATGAATCAACCAAGGCAAAACTTCGTTCGATAAGACCAGCCCCCGCTCTTTCGCAGCGCACGACAGAGCCTCAATCTTCTCTGAATCAGACAGCGGATGAACTTCAAAGATCAGCCCCCAGCCGATACGTGTTCGTAAATCCTCTCGTAATGCCAATTGTGCAGGAGGTGCATGCCCAGACAAATACACGAATGAGTGTGGTGAAGCGTGTACTAAATTGAGTAAGCGAAAAAGACTGGCTTGTTGATGCGTATCCAGCTGATCCACATCATCCAAGGTCATGATGATCGGTACGGAGCTCACAGCAGCAGCGAGTTTATGCTCAGCATCAACCCAGCCACTCGGTTCATTGGGGGATAGTCGAATCGAACCTATTACATATTGCTCGGCTTGGTTAGCCATAGCGCTTAGGAGATGAGAGCACCCGGCACCATTGGTCCCCCACCAATAAAACCAGCGTCCTTCAATCGAGTGGGAGGAGGTTTTGGGTGATGAGCTCCAACGAGCGATGGACTGATTCAGTGAGTCAATCAGCGCTTCATTACCATTTGGTAAAAAATTATGGAGTGAGGGCTTGGGAGCTTGATTGATATCAAGCGCAAATTGACGGGGCAGTGCGGATGAGGCCATTACTTTTGATACCAGCTACTTTGGGCGTATTGCGACCATGCAAAGCGGATCAGCACCAATACAACCGCGCTGGCTGGCAGGGCAAGTAACACACCAAAAAATCCAAATAACTTAGCGAAGATTAGCAAGGCAAATAAAACCGCCACTGGGTGTAGCCCAATTCGTTCGCCTACTAAACGGGGGGTTAGGAAAAATCCCTCGAGCACTTGGCCGATCCCAAATACGACCAACACAATCACGAGTTCAGGCCCAAGCCCGAATTGCAAAACGACTGATAGGACTGCCAGAATCAGACCCAGCGCAATTCCAATGTAAGGAATCACAATCACCAAGGCGGTAAATACGCCAAGACCAAGCGCTCCATGCATGCCCGTCAAACTCAATCCAGCGCTATAGAAAACCGCCATGATCAAAATCACCAACATTTGCCCGCGCAGGTACTGCGACAGTAACAAGTCGGTTTCTAGTGCCAGTCTGAGCGCAGTATCTTGATAGCGAATGGGAAGTAGTTGCTTGAGTAATTCAAAGAAGTGCTGCCAATCAATCAACAGAT
>JACCDT011895013.1_pt1 | contig 11244 bp, 11 predicted proteins | sample 7446291 | NCBI WGS metagenome assembly JACCDT01 (sample SAMN15323446, study PRJNA562643) | freshwater metagenome | isolation source: river surface water | place: USA:Blue River Watershed | collected 2017-08-17 | reverse complement strand
GTGAAGCTGGTGCTCACGATGATTTCGCTGGGTGTGGCGCTGTTGGCAAACTGGGGTTGCATCTCGGAACGCTGATAAACCAGATCGAGCGGATACACGCCTTTCCAGGCTTTTTTGTACTCTTCCGACACCACCTCGACCATGCGGTTGATGACGCGCTGCTCGGTGGGTGAAAAGTCGCGTCCCTCAATGCGCGTATGAAACTTGCCGTTCCCACCAAACAGGCTGTCGATGACGCCAAACAGCAGCGTCGGTTCACACACGATCAGGCCGCTGCCGCGCAGCGGACGCACCGCCATGATGTTGAAGTTGGTGGGCACCACCAGTTCCCGCAGGAACATGCTGTACTTTTGCACCTGCACCGTACCCACCGAAATTTCGGGGCTGCGGCGGATGAAGTTGAACAGACCCACCCGCAGGTTGCGCGCAAAGCGTTCGTTGATCACCTCCATCGTGGGCATGCGCCCCCGAACGATCCGTTCCTGGCTGGACAGGTCGTAGGTGCGCACGCCGTCGGTCGGCATGTCCTCTTTGGCGAGCTTCTGGCTTTCGCCGGTCACGCCCTCGAGCAGGGCATCGATCTCGTCCTGGGAGAGAAAGGCTTCGCTCATGGTGCAACTCTGGTGGCTGGTCGGAAGTTACTGCACGATCAGGCTGGCAAACAGCACGGCCTGCACGGGGCTGTAGCCTTTGGTCACGGGCATGCCGGCTTCGGTGCGCACCAGTTCCAGCAGGTCGTTGGCCAGGGCCTCTTTGCCCTCAGGGCGCAGCAGTTCTTCGGCCGTGCGGCGCGAAATCTGCAGCAGCATTCCATTGCGGATGGCCGGCATGAAGGCCTTGATGGCATCGCTCGTGGCAGCGTCGTCCACCTGCAGCGTCAGCCCCACCTGGGCGTAACGGGTTCCACCGGGGTCTGCCAGATTGATCACCATCGGGTCCAGGGGCATGAATTGAGGGGGCGCTTTGGGCTTGGACGAGGCCTTTTTGGCTGGCGCCGCTTCGCTCGCGGTTTCCTCACCCTCCTCAGGATGGGGCTTGAGCAGGAAAAAGGCCGCAGCCGCGCCGGCCACGGCCAGCAACACCACCGCCACGATGATGATCAGCAATTTCTTGCTTTTGGGTTTGGCTTCGGCGCCTTCGGCGCTTGCAGCGGGTTTTGCGGCCATGTGCTTGCTTTCGATACGGGTTTGGCAAACGCCCCCAAGCCATTTGGCGGGGACACCCGGTCTATTGTGTCATGACCGATTATGGCGACGAGGGCGCCCGCCTTAAGCTCGATGAACGGGCGCTTTGGGGCGTTGTTTGGGCGTTTGTCTCGGCGCCGGAGGTCGACCGATCAGGCGTAGACGTCGAGGCCGGCGCGACCGTGCCCGGTCCGCCGAATTGCAGTGCCATCGGGGCGTTGGGCCACTTCAGGTTCTAGCCGCAGTTGGACTCGGGTGCTTGGTTGGCCCGGCTGGCCGTGTTCGTGGCCACGCCCCGTCTGCTGCCCGCCGATGGAGAGGCTGTCCAGCGCGATGCCCGAGCGGGCCAGCAGGTCCGACAGGATGGTCTCAGCCTGGGTGCGCAGGTTTTCACGCACCAGAAGGTCGTCGGTGCGGAAGGCGAGCTGCGCCTTTCCGTCGTTCATGGAAACGTCCACCTCCAAGGCCCGCTCCTGGCCCAGATCCACCGTCATGCTCGCGCGTTTGGTGTTGGCCGCCGACCACACGCTCACCTGAGTGCCCAAGGCTTCGTAGGCATCGCCCATGGCCTCGCCCAGGCTCATGGCGAAGTCGGCTTCCGCTCCGGGGCTGATGTCGTTTCCAGATGGGGCCCCGGGTTGATCCAACCACACACGGGCCTGTGAGGCGCCACCCTGCGCTGAGCCATCGCTGCCTGTCTGGCCTTGGCTCCCCTGACCCAGTCCGCCTGCGGCGGTGGCCACGGCTTGCCCCCAGGTGGTGGCCGAGAGGGCAGAGTCTGACAATGCTGTGCCGGGCTGGCCGGGTTGCAGCATGTGCCACGCTTTGGTGGTCAGCTGAGCGGTCAGGTCGGCCAGCGGCAAGGGCGGTTGGGCTTCGATCCCGTGGCGTTGCAGCAGCGCTGTTTCGCTGACCAAGGTACCAGCCCCAGTCCCTCCTTTGGCTGCGGCGCGTCCCGTCGTGCTTGGGGCGGTCCAGCCTAGCGGCTGTTCGACCCCCTTGCTGGTCGCGCGGCTGGCGCTGGCCAGATCCAGCGTCAGGGGCGCTTCGCCGGCTGCCGCCATCAGGGGCGCCTCAGGTTCAGCGGCACCTTTCAAGGGCATGTCGGGTTGGAACAAGGCCAAAAAGGCGGCCCGGGGGCCTACCTCTTCGCCGTCGGTCACCGGAGCGCCTGTCGTCGGTTCGGCCAGCACCACCACAGGCAACACCCCGCCGGCTGCCGCCATCAGGGCCGCAGCCTCAGAGTCCACGCTGTCTTCGGCTGGTGCCGGCGTGATTTCTGTGCTGGCCTCGGTCTGGGTCTGGGCCTGGCCTTCCTGAGCCGACAGCAATTGTGCGAACAGATCGGCTGGCGCAGCCTTGTCGCCCGGCTGGGCACGCTGTGCGGCCCCTGCCGATGTGGCGTTGGCGGTGCGTGTCGGTTCTTGACGCGGTGCGGCGCTGGTGGTCTCGGTTTTCATGCTGGGGGCCTCCAGTCGTTGTGGCCGTGGTGCTGCCGGTGCAGGTTGGCGGCCATTTCATCGTTGCTTTTCTGCTCTTGGCGCTGCAGCTGGTGTTGCCAGGTTTGTTGCCGGCGTTCCAGGTACTTTTGCAGGCTGGCCAGGTCGCGCTCGGTTTGCAGCCATTGCTCGTGGCAATGGTCGACATGCAGCTGCAGCCGCTGGACCACCCCGTTCTGGAAAGTGACAGCGTGGTCCAGTTTGCCCATGAAGGTCTGGTGGGTGCGCAGCAGCGCTGGGCTGAAGCCCAACGACGCACGCTGGCCCCAGCGCTGCATCGATTCGGCGCTGTAGCCTTGCAGCTGCGTCATCTGCAGTTGCGCCTGCTGGTGCTCGCGCTGGGCTTGTCCCAGGGCTTGCAATGCCTCGTCGCGGCGGCGAGTCGCCACTTCGATCATGGTGTTCAGGGCGGCACTGTCTTTCATGGCTGACGGGCCTGGTGGGTGCGGGCGCCGCCGGGCGCGCCCAAAGTCTGGCCGAGCAGGGCCACGCTGTCGTTGAAAGGCGCTTTCTCGCGCATGTCCTGCATCAGAAAACGCTGCATGCTTGGGAACAGGGCAATCGACTGGTCGGTTTCGGCGTCGCTGCCTGCCACGTAGGCACCCAGTTGAATCAGGTCGCGGCTCTTCTGGTAGCGCGAGTACAACTGTCGGTAGCGCCGCGCTTGCTCCAGGTGCTGCTGGGTGACGACGTTGTGCATCACGCGCGAGGCCGACGCTTCGATGTCGATGGCTGGGTACACGCCCGATTCGGCCATGGCGCGCGACAACACGATGTGACCATCCAAAATGGCTCGGGCCGCGTCGGCAATCGGGTCTTGCTGGTCGTCGCCTTCTGACAGCACGGTGTAAAAGGCCGTGATGGAGCCTTTGCCTTCGGGCCCGTTGCCGCTGCGCTCCACCAGTTGCGGCAGCTTGGCAAAGCAGCTCGGCGGGTAGCCCTTGGTCGCTGGGGGTTCACCAATGGCAAGGGCGATTTCACGCTGTGCCATGGCGTAGCGGCTCAGCGAATCCATCAGCAACAGCACGTCCAGTCCGTCATCGCGGAAGCGTTCTGCAATGGCGGTGGCGTAGTTGGCGCCCTGCATCCGCACCAGTGGCGGTGAATCCGCGGGGGCGGCCACCACCACTGAACGCTGGCGGCCTTCCTCGCCCAGAATGTCTTCAATGAATTCCTTCACCTCACGGCCGCGTTCGCCAATCAGGCCGACCACGATGACATCGGCCTGAGTGAAGCGGGCCATCATGCCCAGCAGCACGCTCTTACCCACGCCGGAGCCGGCGAACAGGCCGATCCGTTGCCCGCGCCCCACCGTCAGCAGCGCGTTGATGGCGCGCACACCGGTGTCCAGCGGTTGTCGCACCGGGGCCCGGTCCATCGCGTTGATGGGCGCGCGCTCCAGCGCTTCCACCTCAACGTTCAGCAAAGGACCCTGGTGATCCATAGGGTGGCCATGGGCGTCCACCACCCGGCCCAGCAGACCGCGGCCCAGGGGCAGGCGAAGCACTCCCCGGTCACTGGAAGGCAGGGGTTTGGGTTCTTGACCCAGGCGGGGTTGGGGCCGGTAAGGGGGCAGGGGGCGCACGCGGGCGCCACTGCTGAGACCTTGCACCTCACCAGCGGGCATCAGGTAGGCGCGTTCGCTGTTGAAGCCTACCACCTCGGCCAGCACGGCGGTGTCCGGGTCGCCGGGCATGTCGATCACGCATTGCGAGCCGACCGGAACTTTCACCCCTTGTGCTTCCAGCACCAGCCCGGCCACGCGGGTCAGCTTGCCGCTCGATTCGAGCGGCGTATGCTGGCCCGCAGCCTGCCGGGCCACGGCCATGAACTGTTGCCAGCGGCGCTGCAGCGGGGTGTCAGACATCGGCCTGCTCCCCCGGGTTCCAAGGGGCTTGCAGCCCCAGGTTGGCCAGGGCACGCGCCCAGCGCTTTTCTACCGTGGCATCCACCGCGCCTTGGCTGCTTTCCACCACACAGCCGCCTGGCGCGATGGCATCGTCGGGCACCAGTTTCACTGCGGCAGGGCCATCGGTCCAGCCCGTTTGCAGCCATTCAAGGTCTTTGGGGTGGACGCGCAGAGTCGCCGGGCGACCGTCCTCCACTGCCAGCGCCAGTGCTTCATTCACGACGGCACGCAAAGTTTCGGGGGCGGTGCTCAGTTCAGCGCGCACCACCTGCCGCGCCAGGTCGCAGGCCAATTCCAGCAATTGTGCCGACAGGGTTTCCTCCAGTCGGGTGATATCGCCTTGAGCCTGCTGCACCAGTTTGTCCAGCCGTTTTGAAAGTTGCTGGATTTCCTGCTTCATCACAGGCTCCAGCGCATTGCGCGCCTCCTGGGCGCCCGCCAGCTTGCCATCATCAAAGCCCTGGTTGTAGGCTTGCTGGCGCACCTCTTCCAGGCCTTCAGGCTCTGGCGCTTCGGTCGCGGCCTCGGGCTCTGCAGCGACTTTGGCCGGCGCGCTGCCGTCCATGGGGGCAAATTCCCAAGCGGCCACTTCCACCACTTCCTCGCTGGGAATGAAGCGGTGGTAGTGCGTGGTGCGGTTAGAGGAAGGCATCGTCCCCGCCTCCGCCCAACACAATCTGACCTTCGTCAGACAGGCGGCGAACCACCTTCAGAATGTCTTTCTGCTGGCTTTCCACCTCCGACAGGCGCACCGGACCCCGGCTTTCCAGGTCCTCGCGCAGTGCCTCGGCGGCGCGGCTGGACATGTTGCCCAGGATTTTTTCCTTCAGTTCGCCGCTGGCACCCTTGAGCGCGATCACCAGCGCGTCCGACGCCACCTCTTTGAGCACCATCTGGATGGCTTTGTTGTCCAGCTTGAGCAGATCCTCGAAGGTGAACATCTTGTCCATGATCTTCTGGGCCAGGTCTGGGTCGCTTTCGCGGATGGAGTCGACCACACTGCCTTCCAGGCTGGTGCCCAGCAGGTTGATGATCTCGGCCGCGGTTTTGACCCCACCCAGCGAGCTTTTGCGGATCTTGTCGCCACCGGCCAGCACCTGGTACAGCGCCTCGTTCAGATCTTTCAGTGCGGTGGGCTGTATGCCCTCAAGCGTGGCAATGCGCAGCATCACCTCGTTGCGGGTGCGTTCGGTGAAGTGCTTGAGCACGCTGGCGGCGTGGTCCTGGTCCAGATGAACCAGGATGGCGGCCAGAATCTGCGGATGCTCGTTGCGCAGCAACTCGGCCACCGAAATCGGGTCCATCCACTTCAGGCTCTCAATGCCCGAAACGTCGCCGCCTTGCAAAATGCGGTCGATCAACAGCGCGGCTTTGTCGTCGCCCAGCGCCCGTTTGAGCACTGAGCGCACGTAGTTATCGGTGTCGGACACCAGCAGGCTCTGCGAAGCGGCCTCGCGAGTGAACTTGTCGATGACGCCATCCACCTTTTCCTTGGAGACTGCGCGCATCCGGGCTATGGTTTCACCCAGGCGTTGTACTTCCTTGGGCGAAAAGTGCTTGAACACCTCGGCCGCTTCCTCTTCCCCCAGGGACATGAGGAAGATCGCGGCGTCCTGCAATCCGTCGTCGGGTTCTGCCATGTCGCTTCACTTTCAGGGTCACGCGGTGCTGGCGCCTTCCCCGTTGACCCAACTTTTCACAATGTTCGCCACGGCCACCGGGTTCTCCCGCGCCAGCCGCTTGGCGTCTTCCAGTCGCAGCATTTCGACCGTGACCTCATTTTGCACTGGTTGCGGCAGACCAGGGCGGGTGGTTTCATCGTCGATCAGTGTGTCCAGCTGGGTGCCCGTGGTGGTGGCCGCCAACTTGTCGGATTCAGCCACAGGTGGCGGCGCTTTCATCATCTTCAGGCTCGGGCGCACCATGCCCAGGAACAGGATCAGGCCCAACAGCAGCATGCCCACTGGCCACGCCAGGCTGCGCGCCAGGTCGAAGGTGTCCGGCTGCTTCCACCAAGCCACTTCCGTTGTGTCCTGTGTGGGTTTGGTGAAGGCGGCGTTCATCACGTTCACCGAATCGCCGCGCTGCTCGTTGAAACCGATGGCTTCGCGCACCAGGGCGTTGATTTGCTCCATTTGCGCGGCCGGCAGCGGGTTGGTGGTGGCCTGGCCCTTCTTGTCGGTGCTGGAGACATGGTTCAGCACCACCGCTGCGCTCAGCCTGCGCACATTGCCTGTTGAGTTGCGCGTCACCTGCACCGTGCGGTCTACTTCGTAGTTGATGACCTGTTCGCGGCGGCGCGATGCTTCGCTGGTGCCCCCGTTGTTACCCGTGACGCCGACGGGCGCAGCCGCACCGTTGATCGGCGCTTGTGCCGCGCCGGGCGGTATGTTGCTCACCGCGCCAGGTACACCCGGGGCGGCCTGATCCAGATTGCTGCCGCTTTCGACCAACTGCTGGCTGCGCACAGCGGCAGGCTCATTGCCCTGATTCGGGCGGTGCTGTTCGCTGGTTTGCTCGATTTGCGAGAAATCCACATCGGCCGTTACCTGGGCGCGCACGTTGTCGCGGCCCAATACGGGCTCCAGCAAATCCATGATGCGCTTGGCGTACATCTGCTCCAGGGTGCGCACGTATTCCAGCTGCTGCGATTCGGCGCTGCCCGGTTGCGCATCGCCCACTTGAGACAGCAGGGCGCCGTGCTGGTCCACCACACTCACGGCTTTGGGGTTCATTTCGGGCACGCTGCTGGCCACCAAATGCACAATGCCAGCCACTTGAGTCTTGTCCAGCGTGCGGCCAGGGTAGAGCGTCAACAGCACGCTGGCCGATGGTTTCTGCTGTTCCCGGAAAAAACCATTCTGGTTGGGCAGGGCCAGGTGTACCCGCGCTTCAGCCACCGAGCTCAGTGCGCTGATGGAGCGCGTCAGCTCGCCTTCCAGCCCCCGCTGAAATGTCAGCCGTTCCTGGAACTGGGTCATGCCCAGTTTGTTGCTGTCCATCAACTCAAACCCGGTGATCGCGCCTTTGGGCAGACCCTGAGAAGCCAGCCGCAGGCGGATGTCGTGCACCTGGTTGGCGGGCACCAGAATGGCGTTGCCACCTTCCGCGTGCTTGTATGGCACATTCATTTGCGACAGTTGGGCCAGCACCGCACCGCCATCCTTGTCGGACAGGTTGCTGTACAACACCCGGTAATCGGGCTGGTTGGCCATGAAGAAGGTTGCGGCCAGCAAGCCCACCATGGCCAGTGCGCCCAAGCCCAGCATGGCTTTGCGCGTGGTGTCCAGACGCGAGAACCCTGCCGCCAGCGCGTTGGGCTTGCGCTCGGTCAGGGTGTTGGGGTCGAGTTCGGCAACGGCGGTATTCATGGTGTGGCTGATTATGAAAGCCGACACCCGAAACTAAAGCCCAAAAAGGCAGGTATTGCCCGGCTTATTTCCGCTCAAGTTGCAGGGCTGGCCGCCGTAGCATTGCGGGACTGGATCAATGCCTTGATAGGAGAGCCCCATGGACCTGCGCCTGAATTCGCTGAACGCCCTGACCGCGTCCACCGTGCGTCCGGCTGCGGCTGGTGTGGCCAAACCCCTGGGTCAAACAGCTGGTGTGCAAAACACCGGTTTTGGCGAGGCCTTCAAAGCTGCGCTGCAAAACGTGAGCGCGGCGCAAAACAAGTCGAGCGAGTTGCAAACTCAGTTTCAGCTGGGCAACCCGAACGTCAGCCTAGAAGAAACGATGCTCAGCATGCAAAAGTCACAGATCGGCTTCCAGGCCGCGCTGCATGTGCGTAACCGCATGATGCAGGCTTACACCGATGTGATGAACATGCAGGTGTGACGCCGCGCTGGACGGTTCAATGCAAGCGCATGGGGCGCTGAACTTCCACCATTTCGCCCAGATCGTCGATCCAGGGTTCCACCAGTTCGCGGATTTGCGCATCATGACGCAATATCGTCATCATGATGCGGTGCTTTTCGGCACGCTCTTCGGCGGTCAGGTCGCGGTGTGCCGACGTTTCCCGAAGTTGCTCGATCAATACCGCGCAAGCCCCTTCCAGGCGCACCACTTCATCCCAGTCTTCCACCAAGGCGGCGTCCAGCATGGCCTGGCTGGTGCTTTCAATGGCCTTGTAGAAGTCGAGTGGGGTGGCGGACATCTGTCAGTTCCTGAACGGTCTGGATTTTAGTAGTTACCCTGATTTATCGGCAAGGACCGGTCCGACTTGACCGTCGGGAAACGCATTTCAGCGTACTGTCGGTGCATGTCGGGCTCAGCCAGTGCGCGCACCTCGGCTTCATGCCGCAACACGGCCAACAGAGCGCGGTGGCGTGCCTGGCATTCTTTCAGGCTGGGGCGGGTTGCGACCATCTTCGCTCGCAGCGCACAAATCTGCTGCGCGGCTACGCATTCCAGCCGTTGCACCTCCTGCCAGTTGGCCTGCCGGGCGGCAGATACCATCAGGTGGCTCGTGCGTTCCAAGTCTTGGTAGGTGTGCTGAAGCGCCATGGCGAAGTCTTGTTGTTTGATCTGATGTTTCTTTTATCGGCGCTCATCCCTTCGACATAAGTGGTTAGGTCTCCTAAATAGACTGGTTAGATGTGGGGTTATGAGCCTTTCAAAAGTCTGACCTCTTTGTATTTCGTCGCTACGGCCCAAGTACTTTCGGTGTCTTGCGGTGATGCCTGGGCTTGTGTTGTTCGGGGTGTCTGAATTTTTGTGAGTGGAAGACTAATCCTCAGGATCAGGTGGGCTTATCGATGCACTTCCTGGCTTTCTTGGTGCCGACGCCCGGCATAATGAAACAAGGCTTGTTCAATGTCAGTTTCATGCCAACAAAGAGATGATCAGCATGCAGAAATATTCATCCGCTACACCTGTCGAACCCCATGAAGAGATAAGCATGCTGGTAAACCTTTTTGAGGCTGAAAAAAGCAGCATGGAGGAGGATCTGGTTCGGGCGCTGGCGCGGTACACCGCCGCACTAGCGGTCGACCCCAAACATGCAGATACCTGGATGCGCATCGGGCGCACCTATCTCAAAATGCAAAACTGGGCTGCTGCTATACCGGCACTACAAACCGCCTTGCAACTTCAGCCTAACCTCATAGCTGCTGATCATGGGCTTGCCTATGCCAAGTTCAATCTAGGGCAGAAAGAGCAAGCCAAAGTCCTAATTGATGACTTATGTAAACGTTGCAACGAGCCAGGCATGTGGACTATGCGGGCTTACATACATAGCCACGCCGATAGCGACCCAGTCAATGCCCTTCAGGTACACCAAGATTGGGGTCGACGGTTCGCAGACCCTTTAACCCGAAAGGCGAAGCCGCTTGTTGTTGCGGATCGTAATCCACGTAAGTGCCTGCGAGTGGGTTACGTGACTGCTGATTTCCGCGAGCATTCGGTAGCTTTTTTCATGATGCCGGTGCTCAAGCACCACAACCCCAACGAAGTTGAGGTGCATGTCTACTCCAGTGGAAAGAGAGACACTATTACCGACGCCATGCAGCAACTGGTGCCTTACTGGCATGAAGTTAAGCACTTAAGTGATGAGGCGCTGTGCGAGCTCATTCGTTCACATCAAATTGATGTTCTGGTGGATTTGTCTGGCCACACAGCGGGCAACCGGCTGATGGCATTTGCCAGGCGTGCTGCGCCGGTACAAGTGACTTGGTTAGGCTACATGCAACCTCTTGGTATGAAAGCTATGGACTACCGATTGGTGGATTACGGCATCGCTCCGAAAGGCCATGAACGTTACTACAGCGAAAAATTGTTCAGGCTGGAGTGTATGGCGTCTTATGCACCACCTACTTATGCGCCCTTGTGCGAACAACTGCCTATGCTGCGCAACGGCTACCCTACCCTGATTTCATTGAACAACTCGGCCAAAATCACCGATCAAATGCTTCAAATTTGGGCCAAGATCTTGATCGCCAGGCCAGATGCGCGCTTGATTATCATGGTCAAAGAGGCAACCGCTGAAGCGGCGCAAGCCAATATGCAACCCAGGGTGGAAGCTGCTGGTATGCCGCTGGATAGGGTGTTTGTTATGCCACAACTGCCCTTGAATCAATTTATGGAACTGGGCCACATTGCTGATGTGGCCTTGGATACTTCGCCCATTTCAGGCGGGACGACCACATTGCATGCGCTTTGGATGGGCTTGCTGCTGGTTACTTTAGACGCGGAAAGGGGTGTCGACGCTTCTACGGCCCGCACCCTGTCTGGCCTAGGCTTTGGGGGGGAGATCGCTAAAGATGAGCAAGGGTACATTGATTCAGCCTTGTTACTAATGAACAGCCCAGATCTACTCCGTGCACGGCGTATTGATTTACGAGATAGATTGCGCGTCAGTGTGCTGATGGACTACGCAAACAGAACCACCGAACTTGAAAAAGCCTTTCGCTTAATGTGGATCAACTTTCTGAAGGGCAATGTATTGTCTCTTGAAGTTGATTCCGATGCCGAAAAAACAATTTTAGGGGCCGAAGCTTGACTAACAGGTTGTTACCGAATCGGGATCCTGAATGGATACCCTTGTTGGTTCCGGATATGCCGACGCCTGAAGAGCTTTTACCCTGGCTGGAGCAGATGCATCGCAATCGGTATTACTCAAACTTTGGGCCTCTGGTGCGTGAGCTAGAAGCTG
>JACCDT010526455.1_pt1 | contig 11256 bp, 9 predicted proteins | sample 7446291 | NCBI WGS metagenome assembly JACCDT01 (sample SAMN15323446, study PRJNA562643) | freshwater metagenome | isolation source: river surface water | place: USA:Blue River Watershed | collected 2017-08-17 | reverse complement strand
CCTGCTACGGCACACCCGAGCTCAAGCACCCGGGCACGCACGTGCTGTACAACAACAACCAGCACGTCATGGACGGCGGCGGCAACTTCCGCGCCAACTTCGGCGTCGAGAAAGATGGTGTCAGCCTCCTGGCTGCTGACGGCTCTCACTCGCTGGGCGCCGAAATCACCACCGGCTACCCCGAGCTGACCGATGAGCTGCTGAAGAAGGTGGGCTGGTGGGACGAACTGTCCGACGCGGAAAAAGCCAAGGCCGAGGGCAAGAACTGGAAGACCGACCCGACCGGCGCCATGATCCGTGTCTTCATGAAGCACGGTTGCCACCCGTTTGGCAACGCCAAGGCGCGCGCCGTGGTGTGGAACTTCCCGGATGCCATTCCGCAGCACCGCGAGCCGATTTACGGCATCCGCCCCGATCTGGTGGCCAAGTACCCCAGCCACGACGACCAGAAGACCCGTTGGCGCCTGCCGATTCTGTACAAATCGCTCCAGCAGAAGAACGTGGATGACAAGGTGCATGAAAAGTATCCGCTGATCATGACCTCCGGGCGTCTGGTGGAGTACGAGGGCGGCGGCGAGGAAACCCGCTCCAACCCCTGGCTGGCCGAGCTGCAGCAGGAAATGTTTGTCGAAATCAACCCGGCAACGGCAGCCCAGCGCGGCATCCGCGACGGCGAGCGCGTGTGGGTGACCACCCCCACTGGCGCGCGCATCAACGTGCAGGCCCTGGTCACCCCGCGGGTCGATGAGGTGACAGTGTTCCTGCCGTTCCACTTCTCGGGTCGCTGGCAGGGCGTCGACATGAAGGCGCATTACCCCGAGGGTGCAGCGCCCATCGTGCGCGGCGAGGCGGTCAATACCGCGACCACCTATGGTTACGACATCGTGACCATGATGCAGGAAACCAAGAGCACCATTTGCAACGTAGCGAAAGCGTAAGGAGACAACAACATGGCCCGAATGAAATTTGCGTGCGATGCCGAGCGCTGCATCGAGTGCAACGGCTGCGTCACGGCCTGCAAGGCCGAGCACGATGTGCCCTGGGGCGTGAACCGCCGCCGCGTGGTTACCATCAACGACGGTGTGCCGGGCGAGAAGTCCATTTCGGTGGCCTGCATGCATTGCTCCGACGCGCCCTGCATGGCCGTTTGCCCGGTGCAGTGTTTCTACCGCACCGATGAGGGCGTGGTGCTGCACGACAAGGACGTCTGCATCGGGTGTGGTTACTGCAGCTACGCCTGCCCGTTCGGCGCGCCCCAGTTTCCGTCGCAGGGCACGTTCGGCGTGCGCGGCAAGATGGATAAGTGCACCTTCTGCGCTGGCGGCCCCGAGGCCAATGGCAGCCAGGCCGAGTTTGAAAAATACGGCCGCAACCGGCTGGCCGAAGGTAAGTTGCCCGCTTGTGCCGAAATGTGTTCCACCAAAGCCCTGTTGGCTGGTGATGGTGATGTGGTTGCCGACATCTTCCGTACCCGCGTGGTTCAGCGCGGCAAGGGCGCCGAGGTGTGGGGTTGGGGCACGGCGTACGGCAGCCAATCCAACGCGAAAGGGGCGTGACCATGAAGCACCAACGTACCTACTGCGCACTGGCTCTCGCGGCATCCGCGTTGATGCTGGCTGCCTGCGGTGAGAAACCGCAGGGCATGAGTGGCATCAAGTCTGACAGTGCGCCCAGTGCGGGTGTGGGCAGCAGCCAATACGCAGCGCCAGGCTGGAAGTCCGGTGACGCCACCGGTTGGCAGCAACAGCTGCGCGCCCGCACGCAGTACGGCCAGAATGAATACAACCGCGCCACCGCTGCGCAGTGAGGAGGCCCCGATGACAGGCTCTCTATCCTTGTGGGCGCGGCGCGCTCTGACCAGTGGTGCTGTGGCGCTGGGGTTGGTCTGGGCCGCGTCTGGTGCCTGGGCTCAGGCAGCGTCGGCAGGCGCGGCATCTCCAGGCTCGTCTGCTGCAGCAGCCCCTGCAGGGGGCATCCAGCACGGCAACATTCTTGAGATCACCGACGCCGCCAACCAACCCGGCTACGCCGAACAGACCAACGCCCAGCGGCGCGATGTGCAGCCCGGCAACAATGCGCCCATGTGGCGCGAGGTAGGCAAGGGCACCACGGGCGTGACCAACTTCCCGTACGCCGAATATGGCACGCTGATTCAACCGTTTGTCCAGTACCCGGGTTCCGGCTACACCAATGCGGGTGAGGCGTGGCGTCAGGTGCGCAACAACATCATCCTGCCCTACGGCGGTTCGCTGATGTTGATCGTGCTGGTGGCCATCGGTATCTTTTACTACAGCAAAGGCACCATTCAACTCCACGGTGCGGAGACCGGGCGCAAGATCGAGCGGTTCACCGCCTTCGAGCGGGCCGCCCACTGGACCAACGCCATCGCTTTCGTGGCATTGGCCGTCTCGGGCATCGTGATGGCGTTTGGTCAGTTTTTCCTGCTGCCGGTCATTGGTACCACGCTGTTTGGCTGGCTGACCTACGCGCTCAAGAATATCCACAACTTCACGGGGCCGCTGTTTGCCGTGTCGCTGGTGGTGGTCATCCTCACTTTCGTGAAGGACAACCTGCCCCGCAAAGAGGACATCACCTGGCTGCTCAAGGGTGGCGGGTTGCTCGGCGGGCACGAGGTGCCGTCTCACCGCTTCAATGCCGGCGAAAAAGTGCTGTTCTGGGCCGGGGTTTTCCTGTTCGGGCTGATCGTGGTGGCTTCAGGTCTGGTGCTGGACAAAGTGGTTCCTGGAATGGCCTACCTGCGTGCCGACATGCAGATTGCTCACATGATCCACGCGAGCGCGGCCGTGATCATGATGGTGATGTTCATGGGTCACATTTACATGGGTACCATCGGTATGCAGGGCGCCTACAGTGCCATGCGGACTGGTTATGTGGATGAGACCTGGGCCAAGGAACACCACGAACTCTGGCACGACGACATTCAGGCTGGGAAGATTCCGGCGGTCCGCAGCGCAAAGCCTGAGGGTACCGCTGTACCGGGCGGCATCCCTGCGACCGGTAAGGCTTGATCTACCTCAGTCTACGCTGTGCATCTGCTCGTGTTAAGGTGATTCCATGTTGCTGACCGAGCCTCGCCACGCCGCCTTCCATGCGCCATTGCCTCGTTTGACCGAGGCGAAGGCGGCGTTGACACGCGAGGTGTTGGTGGTGAACGAATTCGGTGATCAGCGTTTGCTGTCCATCCCGGCCGAGCGCGACCTCACGGTGTATGTGGACAAGCGCGAATTGGTGACCCTGATGACCCTGGGCCAACACCCCGAGTGGCTGGTTCTGGGTTACCTGCGCAACCAGCGGCTGGTGCGTTCGGTGCATGACATCGAATCCATCACGGTCGACTGGGAGGTGGGAGCCGCATCGGTCAAAACCCGGGCTGGTATCGACTCGATCGAAGAGCGCACGGCTCGCAGGGTGGTGACCACGGGTTGCGGTCAGGGTAGCGTGTTTGGTGGGTTGATGGATGAGATCGACCAGATTCGTCTCGCCCCCGAAGCCCGTTTGCGTCAGTCCGACTTGTACGCCATGGTCAAGGCCATCCGCGAGCAGGAATCGACGTACAAAACCGCGGGTTCGGTGCACGGCTGTGCGCTGTTTCGCGGCAGCGAAATGCTGGTGTTCGTCGAGGACGTTGGTCGCCACAACGCGGTAGACACCATTGCCGGCTGGATGTGGCTGCAAGACCCCGAAAGCATGGACGGTGCCGACAAGGCCTTCTACACCACCGGGCGGTTGACCAGTGAAATGGTCATCAAGTCGGCCCAGATGGGTGTTCCGGTGGTGATCTCTCGCAGCGGTACCACGCAAATGGGGCTGGAGGTGGCTCAGCGCGTGGGTTTGTGTGCGATTGGTCGTGCCACCCACCAGCGTTTTCTGTGCTTCACTCACCCTAATCGTTTGTGGCGCGACGTGGAACCACAGCGGCCGCCAGCGCCATTGGCTCAGACCAGCTCCATGTAGCGGTTCAGCTCCCAGTCGGTGACAGCGCGCTGGAAACGATCGCATTCCCAGCGGCGTGTTTGTGCGAAGTGGCGCACAAAATCCTCACCCAGCAACTCGTTCGCCAGCGTTGACTCTTCGAGCTGCTCAACCGCTTGTTCCAAACTCCGGCTCAATGGGCGCCCTGAGGCTTCGCTGGCCACCTGATCCAGGTCCAGCTCTTGGCGGATGCCGCGCAGCCCTGCAGCCACCGATGCCGCAATCACCAGGTAGGTGTTGGCGTCAGCGCCTGGAATGCGGGTTTCGAGGCGGGTGGCGTTGGCACTGCCTGGCACCACCCGCAGCGCGGCGTGCCGGTCGTCCATGCCCCAGGTGGCGTGCACCGGCGCCAGCATGCCCGGTACCAGCCGTTTGTAACTGTTGATGAATGGGGCGTACACCGCCAGCAGGTCGGGCAGGGCTTGCAGTTGTCCCGCAATGTAATGGCGCAAGGTCTGGCTCATGCCGTGGGGGGCTTGCGCATCGTGGAACAAGTTGCGCCCGTCACGCCAGACACTCTGGTGCAGGTGCTGGCCGCAGCCCCCATAGGCGGTGGACCACTTGGCCATGAAAGTGTGCAGCAGCCCATGCGGGCGGCCGATTTCTCGCACCGCCTGTTTGAACAAGGCGGCTCGGTCAGCGGCATGCAGGGCCTCGGTGTGCCGGAGCGCGACTTCCAGATTCCCCGGTCCGGCCTCCGTGTGCAAGGCTTCCAGTGGAATTTCGGCGGCTGGCAGCCACTGGAACAGCTCATTGACAAAGCCTTTGACAGCATCTACCCGGAACGGCGAGTAGTTGGTCACCGCTTCGGTGGCGGTTAGCAGACCTTTGAAGCCTTTTTCACGGGCGCTGCGCTCGGTTTCGGCCAGGGCAAACCACTCCAGTTCCACCCCCACTTGCACGGTGATTCCGTCTTGCGCAGCCTGCGCCAGCACCCGCTTGAGCAGCTGGCGTGGGCACAGGGGCAGGGGCGAGCCATCCGGGCGCAGGTGCTCGCCGATCAGCACCCAGCGTTGGTCGTCCCAGGGAAGCCGCCGCGCGGTGGCGGGGTCCAGCCGCAGACCGATTTCACCCAGCGCGGTGCCCATGCCCGCAAAGTCCACGCTGTGGGTGTACAGGTCGTCAGCAATATCCCAGCCAAACACCGCGCTGGCGATGGTGCCACCACCCACCAGCATGTCGGCCATGCGTTCGCCGCTCAGGGTTTTTCCCCGGCAAACGCCGTCGATGTCGGTGATGAAAAATCGCGCATGGCTGGCGCTGCGCAGTTGCTGTTCCAGCGAGGTATGGGGCGTGTGTTGCATCCGCTCATTGTGCGGGCTGCGTGTCGTGGTTTTGGGTCCACTTCGCGGGGGCGCCCGTTGTCAGTATGCGGTCCATTGGTGTTTTTCAAGAATCAGGACAAATCCCGCTTTAGGCAACGACTCAGGGTTTGCGCTAACCTCTGTGGCATGAATGGTGTTGCAGTCAGTTTTTGGTCGATAGGGTGGCGCGCATTGCTGCGGGACTGGCGTGCCGGTGAACTGCGGGTGCTGGTGCTGGCCATCGCCTTGGCGGTGGCCGCGCTGACGGCCGTAGGGTTTTTTGCCGATCGTTTGCAAAGTGGCCTTTCACGCGACGCTCGCCAGTTGCTCGGCGGTGATGCGGTGGTGCGCAGTGACCAGCCCGTACCATCCGCATTCCTGGCCCAGGCGCAGGCGCTGGGTTTGCAGACGACCCAGCATGTGAGCTTCCCGACCATGGGGCGTGCCGACGACGCTCATGGGGGCGCGGCGCGTTTGGTTGCCTTGAAAGCGGTGGAGGCGGGCTACCCACTGCGGGGCGAGTTGCGGGTGGCCGATGGCCCTGGGCAGCCTGAGCAAGGTGCGGCTGGTGTGCCCCAACCGGGCACCGCGTGGGTCGACGAGCCCCTGTTGATGGCGCTCGACTTGAAGGTGGGTGACACCCTCTGGCTGGGCGATGCGTCGTTCCGCATCGCGCGGCTGATCGTGGTCGAGCCCGACCGGGGTGCCGGCTTCATGAGTTTTGCCCCCCGCGTGATGATCCACAGCAGCGACCTGGCCGCCACCGGTTTGGTGCAGCCCGCCAGCCGCTTGAGCTACCGCCTCGCGGTGGCGGGTGACGACCCTGCGGTGCGTCGCTATGTGCGCTGGGCTGAGTTAGAGCAAGACAAACCCACGGTGCGCGGCGTGCGGCTGGAGTCGTTTGAAAGCGGCCGGCCCGAAATGCAACAAACCCTGGCCCGGGCCGAAAAATTCCTGAATCTTGTGGCCTTGCTTGCGGCGTTGTTGAGTGCCGTGGCCGTGGCGATTGCAGCCCGCGTGTACGCGGCCCGCCATCTGGATGATTGCGCGATGTTGCGGGTGCTGGGTCTGTCCCAGGCCACCATGGCCAAGGCCTACACCTTGGCGTTTGTGCTGGTGGGCACCTTGGCCGGTGCGGTGGGGGTGGTCCTGGGCTACGCGGTGCACCACGGCTTTGTGTGGCTGCTGGCCGAGCTGGTCAAGACCGCCATGCCGGCGCCCACGCTGTGGCCCGCCCTGTTCGGTCTGGGCGTTGGACTGACGTTGATGCTGGCTTTTGGATTGCCGCCTGTGTTGCAGTTGGCCCGAGTCCCACCGTTGCGTGTGATTCGCCGTGAAGTGGGCAACCTCAAACCCGCATCTCTGGCGGTTTTGGCGGTGGGCGCAGCTGGTTTTGCCGCGTTGTTGTTGGCGGCCAGTCGCGACCTGACGCTGGGTTTGATTGCAGTGGGTGGCTTCACTGTGGCCGTCGGGTTGTTTGCAGCGGCCAGTTACGCCGCGGTTCGCCTGTTGCGCGCCGTGGTGAACGAGGCCACCGCGCCGCGTTGGTTGCGCCTGGCCACGCGTCAGCTGTGCGCCCGGCCGGGTTACGCCGTGGTGCAGGTCAGTGCCCTGTCGGTCGGCCTCCTGGCGCTGGTGCTGCTGGTGCTGTTGCGCACCGATCTCATCAGCAGCTGGCGCCAGGCCACACCGCCCGACGCGCCCAATCGCTTTGTCATCAACATCCAACCCGAACAGGCGCAGCCGTTCCAGACCACTCTGCGCGAACAAGGCGTCAGCCAGTACGACTGGTATCCCATGATCCGTGGCCGGCTGGTGGCCATCAATGGCCGCACCGTGTCGCCCGACGATTTCGAGGGCGACCGCGCTCGCCGTCTGGTGGACCGCGAGTTCAACCTCTCGCACAGCGCCGAGGCGCCCGCACACAACCAGGTGGTGGCCGGCCGCTGGCAGCCCGACGAAGCGGGTGCCATCAGTGTGGAGGATGGTCTGGCCGATACCTTGGGTTTGAAACTGGGCGACCGCCTGACCTTCGACATCGCCGGCATACCGGTCGAGTCGACCATCACCAGCTTGCGCAAGGTGGACTGGGGCTCCATGAGGGTCAACTTCTTCGCCATGTTTCCAGTGGCGGCCATGCCTTCCGTGCCACTCACCTACATCAGTGCTTACCGCGCCCCTGAAAAACCTGGGTTTGACAACGCGTTGGTGCGTGCCTATCCCAACATCACCAACGTGGACATGAGCAGCACCATCGCTCAGGTGCAGCGTGTGCTGGGGCAAGTGATCCGTGCGGTGGAATTTCTGTTCGGCTTCACCTTGGCGGCTGGGTTGGTGGTGTTGTTCGCTGCCGTTACAGCCACCCGCACCGAGCGGGAGCGCGAGTTTGCGATCCTGCGCGCAGTGGGTGCGCAGTCCAGCCTGCTGCGTCAGGTGCAGCGTGCCGAGCTGCTGGGTGTGGGACTTCTGGCGGGATTTCTCGCGTCGGTGGTGGCCGTGGCGGTGGGTTGGGCCTTGGCGCGTTATGCCTTTGAATTCACCTGGAACCCTTCACCCTGGGTTCCGCTCGCGGGTGCTTTGGCCGGTGGGGTGCTGGCGCTTCTGGCCGGCTGGTGGGGCTTGCGGGGCGTCTTGCGGACCCCGGTGGTGACCACCTTGCGCAAAGCGACACAATAGACGTCATGCAGATTCAGGAACCACCACCCAAAGATGCCGCTGGCCAGCCCTTGACACCTTTTGACTGGCTGGGCGGGGAGCCCGCGGTCGAGCGCCTGGTGAACCGTTTCTACGATCTCATGGACCTGGAGCCTGGATTCCGCGAATTGCGTGCCAGCCATGGCACCACGCTGGACGATGCTCGCCAGAAGCTGTTCTGGTTCCTGTGTGGGTGGTTGGGCGGTCCTCAGCACTACCAGGACCGTTTTGGCCATCCGCGCCTGCGCATGCGCCACATGCCGTTCAAAATCGGGATCCAGGAACGGGATCAGTGGCTGGCCTGCATGGACCAGGCGATGGGCGACGTGGGCGTTCCGACCGAATTGCACCAGCGTCTCAACCAGAGTTTTTTCCAGACCGCCGACTGGATGCGCAACACGCCGGCTTGAACCCTTCATGCAATTCAAGACACGCGGCGCGATCTTCCCAGCCTGCCTTGCCGCCGCCCTTCTCCTGGCGGCCTGTGCTTCGGGTCCGGCCAGCGGCAGCGGTCAGGCCGAAGCGGCGCCGGTCACCAGTTGGCGCACCGCTCCACGTCATTCTGCCGGGCTGGCACCCGACCCGGTCGCGCTGCGGAAAGACGCTATCGTTCAGGTGTACGCCGCCAAAACCTTTGGCTGGCGAGGCCGTTTTGCAGTGCATCCCTGGATCATTTACAAGCGAGCTGGCGAAGACAGCTACACCCGCTACGACGTGGTGGGCTGGCGCGCGCCCGAGGTGGTGCAACGCAACTACGCCGTGCCCGATGGACTCTGGTACGGAGCCGTCCCTCAATTGCTGGTCGAGCACCGCGGGCCCGCCACCATGGTCATGATCGAGCGCATTGAGGCCGCCGTAGCCAGTTATCCCTATGCCGACCGGTACCGCAGCTACCCCGGGCCCAACAGCAACACCTTTCTCGCCCACATTGGGCGCGAGGTGCCCGAGCTCAAGTTGGACTTGCCGCCGAACGCCATCGGCAAAGACTACCGGCCGCTGACGCAGCCGTTCGGACTGTCGAGCAGCGGCTCGGGCGTACAAGCGTCGCTGGTGGGGCTGCTGGGTGTCAGCCTGGGTTGGCAGGAAGGGCTGGAGGTCAATCTGCTGGGCCTGAATTTTGGCTTCGATCTGAACCGCCCGGCGGTTCGTTTGCCCCTGCTCGGGCGGGTTGGCATGGCTGACACCGTCACCCACGCACACCCCCAGACCCCTTGACGGGTGGATGCTTGATTCAGTGGGCCCGCGGTGAAGGCTTCAACAACACCACCAGTGCGCCCGCACCGCCTTCAGCGGGCCGGGCCTGCACGAACGCCATCACTTCGGTTTTCTGAACCAGCCAGCTGTGCACTTTGCCTTTGAGCACGGGCGTCTTGCCGGGTGAGCCCAGGCCTTTGCCGTGGACCACCCGCACGCAGCGCAAGCCGTGTTTGTGCGCCTCGCGCACAAAGGTGGCCAAGGTGGCGCGTGCTTCGTCGGTACGCAGGCCGTGCAAGTCCACCTGGGCTTGAATGCTCCATTCGCCCTGGCGCAGCTTGCGGGCCACATCTGGTCCGACGCCGGGGCGCCGAAAACTCAGGTGTTCGTCGGTGTGCAACAGCGTTTCGGCGTCGAACTCGTCGCTCAGGGCTTCCTGCATCACCGCTTGTTCGTCGCGCTGGCGCTGGGCTGGGATTGGCCGCAACGGCGTCGCCGACGGCATATGCCGTCCGTGGTGCGGCAAACGCTGCACCTTGCCGATGGCACGCTCGAACAGCAAACGGTCGCGGTGCAGGCGTTCCAGCGCCTCGCGCCGCGCCGCCTCTTCGGCCGCACGAGCAGCCGCCTCACGCGCAGCGCGTGTGGCGATCGCCTTTTTCAGCGATTTGAGATCGGACAGGCTGTCTGCCCTCATCAGACCGGCTTTCATGCCCCTTATTGTGGTGCACCCGCTGACCCCTTGCGTCGGGGTACACGAGTAGCCCCAGGGGCGTCTTGTTTCCGATCAGACCCGTCCCATCTCTGCCATGGAACGGCAACCCACCGCCGTCACGATGAAATGGTCCAGCACTCGCACGTCCACCAGCGCGAGGGCCGATTTCAGGGTTTGGGTGAGCAACTCGTCGGCGCGCGACGGTTCGGCGGTTCCACTGGGGTGGTTGTGTGCGAGCACCACGGCGGCGGCATGGTGGTGCAGGGCGCGCAGCACCACCTCGCGCGGGTAGACGGAGGTCTGGGTCAACGTACCCCTGAACATTTCTTCCATCGCCAGCAGCCGGTGCTGACTGTCCAGAAACAGCACCGCAAACACCTCGTGCGGCTTGTGTCCCAGGTGCAGTTGCAGGTAGTGCGCCACAGCCTGAGGGCTGTCGAACAGCGGCTTCTGCCGGATTTCCTGTGCCAGCGCGCGGCGTGCCAGTTCCACCACGGCCATGATTTCAGCCCGTTTCGCTGGCCCCAGGCCCTTGACCGATTTCAGCGCATCGGCGCCGCTGTGCAGCAAGCCGGCCACGCCGCCGAAACGGTCCACCAGTTCTTGGGCCAGTTGCACCACGTTTTTGCCCTGTATGCCGGTGCGCAGCAGCAACGCCAGCAATTCGGCGTCGCTCAAGGCCGCCGGGCCGCGTTGCAGCAGCTTTTCGCGGGGCCGGGTGTCGGGCGGCAGCCCCTTCAGCGGCATGGACAGATGTGCGCTCGCTGTCATGCGATTCCTCCCATTTTTTACAATCGCGTTTTGTTTTGTATGACGCCCTCCATCATGCCCCAAGTCGAAGCCGGCTCTTTCCGCACCTTGCACTACCGCCTTTCGGGGCCGGACGGGCGCGATTTCATCAACACTTTCGAGGCGCAACCTGCCACCTTGAGCCTGGGCGGGGGCGAACTGTCCCCTGCCATCGAGCAGCGTTTGCTGGGTCTTGACGAGGGCACGCACACCGTGATCGACCTGGCCGAGGGTGAGGCCTTTGGCGACCGTCAGCCCGACATGGTGCAGTGGGTGGCGCGCAAGCTGCTCGATCAGCTTGGCGACCCTCACGAGCAGTACGCGGCGGGCGATGTGGTGCAGTTTCCCACGCCCGATGGGCTGGGCAGCTACGCCGGCGCCGTGCGAGAGGTTCGCGAAGACGGTGCAGTCCTGTTCGACTTCAACCACCCGCTCGCCGGTCAGCCAGTGCGGTTCGAAGTCCAGATCATCGGGGTGCTGTGATGGCGGACGTTCAAGAAGTGCTGCTGGCCGAACCGCGAGGCTTTTGCGCCGGCGTGGATCGAGCCATCGAGATCGTCGAGCGTG
>JACCDT010653731.1_pt1 | contig 11259 bp, 10 predicted proteins | sample 7446291 | NCBI WGS metagenome assembly JACCDT01 (sample SAMN15323446, study PRJNA562643) | freshwater metagenome | isolation source: river surface water | place: USA:Blue River Watershed | collected 2017-08-17 | reverse complement strand
CGACGCCGATATCGACGACCGAACGGCCAGGCACGTTATAAAGGATGATCGGAATATTGGTGGCGTCATGCACCGCCTTGTAGTGCAAATACAATCCTTCTTGGGTCGGCTTGTTGTAATAAGGGGCTGCGATCAGCGCGCCATCCGCGCCCAGTTTTTCCGCAAGCTTGGTGTTTTCAATCGTCGTCTGGGTGCAATTGGACGCCGTCCCTGCGATCACCGGAACACGTTTTTTGGCCGTTTCTATGGCCAAGGAAACTACACTTTCAAACTCCCCTTCGCTAAGCGTCGGCGCTTCGCCGGTCGTACCACAAGTTACGATTCCGTTAATGCCAGATTCGATTTGTGTTTCGATCAATGCGCAATAAGCCGATTCATCAACTTTTAATTTAGAATCGAATGGTGTAATAAGAGCGGTATAATAACCTTCCAGCATTCTTTCTCTCCCAAAAATCATGATTTGCAGTATGCCATATTCCAGTTCAACGCGCCATGTCAAAAAGACGCGGATAACGGCCTTTCTGGCTTTTATCGCTGCCATATCTTTTGCCTGCGCGGCTTTTGCGGCGCTAAACAACGCTGCCTGGCAAGAAGGCCTATCGCATCTGCGCGCGCAGAACTGGGAAGCGGCCATCAGAACAGCCGAATCCAGCGAGGACAGCTTGCTGCAAGATTACGTCGCCTGGAAGTATTATCTAAACGATTCCAGCGCGCCACAGTTCGAAAACGTGGCCGATTTTATGCGGCGAAACCCGGATTTTCCCAGCCAGCGCAGCTTGCAATCCAAAGCGGAATATTCTATGCCCGGCGAATGGAGCGACGGCGCGGTCATCGCCTGGTTTGGCCGGCATCCGCCGGTTGGCTTGGAAGGGAAAAGACGCCTAGGCCTTGCCTTACTGTCGCAAAACAAGACCAAAGAAGCGCAAAATTGGATTCGCGAATACTGGCATAAAGCCAGCCTAAGCGCGCATGCCCAAAATGAATATCTTAATCGGCATAAAAAGTTTTTAACGCCGGAAGACCATATGTGGCGGATTTATTTTATGACCGAAGGAAAGAATTATTCAACGGCATCCGCGCTTGGAAAAAAACTGGGGAAATCCTATTGGAATTTTGCCGAATGTATGACGGCTTTTTTCAAAGGCAAAAGCAACGCCGCGTCGCTTGCATCCAAACTGCCGGAAAATTTTCAACAACACCCCGCAACGGTGTTAAAACTAACCACCTATTATAGAAAAAAAGAGCATAATAAAACCGCATCTTCGCAGCTAAGACTTCAGCCTAAAAATACGAAATATCTGGAACAAGATTTTTGGAAAGAGCGTGAAGTCGTCATCCGCCGGCATTTGCGCCAAAAATCCGCCCAGCAAGCCTATTCCCTTGCCAAGGCGCATCAACTAACGCCGGAAAGCGGCATCGAATATTACGAGGCGGAGTTTCTGGCAGGCTGGATCAGCTTGCGCTGGCTAAAGGATCCCCATGGCGCGATCAAGCATTTCGAGACTTTGAACGAGGAGTCGCGGCACGCGCTTTTAATAGCAAGGGGAAAATATTGGCTGGCGCGCAGTTACGAGGCGCTCAAGAAAAAGCAGCTGGCAGAGCAGTTCTACCAGCAGGCCAGCGCCTTCCCCACCGTATTTTACGGGCAGCTGGCACGCAAAAAGCAAGCCGATAGCGGCGCTTTCCGGCTGCCGGAGCCGCCCGCGATCAGCGAAAGCGCCAAACAGGAATTCCAAAGCCGCAACAGTGTCCGCCTGTTGCGTGTACTGCACCAGCTTGGCCAAGACGAAGACGCCGAAAGTTTTGCCGCAAGCATCCAGGCCAGCCTGAAAAACCCGGCGGAACATTTTTTGCTGGCGCAGAGCCTTAGCAAAATGGGGCGCGTCGACCTTGCCGTGCTGCATTCCAAGCTGGCGCGCAAAAGCAATGTCGACCTTACCGAATTCGGATATCCTCTTTCCGCCCCGATGCCCAAAAACCGCCCGCCGGTCGAAGACGCGTTGATTTACGCGGTGATCCGGCAGGAAAGCGGATTTAAAGACGGCGCGCAAAGCCATGCCGGCGCCATGGGATTGATGCAGATCATGCCTGCGACCGCGCATTCGGTCGCAAAAAAACACGGCATCGACTTCAGCAAGAAACTGCTGCTGACCGATAACAAATACAATGTTGAGATCGGCAATCTGCTTCTTACGCAGAAAGTTTCCAGCTATGACAACGCCTATGCATTGGCGCTCGCCGCTTATAACGCCGGGCCGGGCCGGGTGCGGGAATGGCTGAACGATTTCGGTGACCCACGCACAGGAAAAGTCGATCTGATCGACTGGATCGAATCGATTCCGTATACGGAAACGCGCAACTATGTCCACAGGGTTTTGGAGAATCTGGTGGTATATCGTTTTCTATTGGCGTCCGATTCGCAAGAACGCAAGCTTGCGGAAAATGGGCATCCTTAAGCCTTAAGCGCCGCTCTTTTTAATGATATCGGTCAATGAAACTATTTCCGCGCTTTGCGGCGGCGCTTTCGTCATGGCCCTGGATTGCGGAAAGCGGATATACGCCTTTGTGCCGCAGCCAATGGCGCTGTCCAGACGGAAATTGCCCTGGTGCAGCTCAACAAGCGATTTCACCAGCGGCAATCCCAGCCCCGTCCCGGGATGCTTGCGCGACAGCGACGAATCGATTTGCGAAAATGGCTGCATGGCGACGGGGATGTCTTCCGGCGCGATGCCGATGCCAGTGTCTTCGACGCAAATCGTGATGCCGCCACTGGATTCTTCATAACTGCTGACGCTGATGCTGCCGCCTTCCGGGGTGAATTTGACGGCATTGGACAGAAGGTTGATCATAACCTGTTTCAAGGCGCGTTTATCGGCCTTTAATTGCGGTAAAGCAGAGCTTAGATTCATGCCTAGTTGCAACTTGCCGTCGGCGATGCGGCCTTCCATCAAATGAATCGCCGAACGGATGACGAAATTGGCGTCGAACACTTCTTCGTTCAGGACGACCTTGCCAGCTTCGAGCTTGGATAGATCCAGAATGTCATTAATGATATCCAACAAATGCGAGCCGCTGTCATGGATGTCTTGCGCATAATCCCGGTAGCGTTCCGATCCGATCGGCCCCAGCATCTGATTGCGGATAACGTCGGAAAAACCGATAATCGCGTTTAGCGGCGTACGCAATTCATGGCTGACCGTCGCCAAGAAGGATGTTTTGGCCCTGCTTGCAACTTCCGCCTGTTCCTTAGCAATACGCAGCTCTCGCTCCACCGCTTTGCGGCTGGTGATGTCGCGCACGATTGCCAGAACTTCTTTGTCGCGTATCGCGACGATGCGTACTTCGTAATCATGCGGTATATTATCGATACGGAATTGATATTCAAAAAGTTGGGTGCGCCCTGTTTTAAAGGCCTCGGCGATATGCTTTCGGGCAAGTGCCGCCGCCTCTTTAGGAAAAGCTTGTTCCAAAGTTTGTCCAAGAAACTGCACCGGCGCTATGCCGATCACAGTGTCTTTACCGGCTTCCATATCCAAAAAAACGCCATCCGAGCTGATCTTGAAAATCGCATCCGGCATGGCGGCGATCAAAGCTTGGTTTTTGCGCTCGGCTTCTTGCAAAGCCTGCTCCATGCGTTTGTGGTCGGTCAAATCCAGCGCCACACCGTGAATAAGTTTGATCGCGCCCTTTTCATCGCGAACGGGGTACAGCGTTATATTCCAGCATACCCGGCCGCCTGGCAGAACCATAAACTCGTAAAAGCTGTAAATCGCCGCTATTTGCCGGCAATGTTCCAAGCTGTCGTTGAATGTCTGCGCGTCATGCGCCAGCATGAAATCCTGGGCCGAGAAGCCTTGGACCTGGTCACGGCCATAGCCCGACAGGCGGTAAAAAGCGTCGCTGACGCAATCGAACACATGCCTGCCCTTTTGCCCTTCATCCATACGGACGGCAAAAGCGGCGATATCTTTATGCGCGAGCAGCAAATGAAACCAGCTTTCCATGATATTTTGTATATCCAAATCCAGGCCCAAGGGAATTTGTTATTGTTATGCCCTATCGGCTTTTGGCCCTATCGTTGCTATATAAGCAACATCCCCATGCCCACTGTTACACATCTGGAATTAAAATAATATTAATCCTTTCATGCTATCGTGCATATCCCAGCCAGAAACTGTATATTTCAAAGAAATAATGGCCTAGAACCTTATGCCCGAAGCATCCAAGAATCACCCGCCCGCAAAGCTGCCAACGCTGATCGCCAGCATTGAGCGGCAGTTTGCCGATATAGCCAAGCGCGTAGGCAGCGACCTCAAACTCGCGCGCGACGAGCAATCCACCTCGCACAGCAGCTTCATCTCTTACCCCCTATTCGATCACGAGAATAAAAATCTTAGCGAAGATCTTCTGACCGAAATGAAGCTCAAGATTGCAGATCTTGAAAAACTGGCCCATTACCGCAGTGTCCATAAAATCATGGAGAATAATTTCTGCCGCATGATTTTCGATCCCTATTTGGACTTTTCCGCAACCCCTCCGCGGCGCTGCTTGCGCCTAACGATAGACGGCTGGTAATTTCATGAAGAAAGAAGAAATATTCCACGTCATCGACAGCCATGAAAAATGGCTGAAGGATCTGCCCGGTGGGCAACGCGCCAATCTTTCCGGCTGCGATATGTCCGGGCTTGATTTCAGCAAGCGCGTCTTGAAGTCGATGAAGCTTTCGGGATCTAATCTCAGCCTTGCGAATTTCAGCCGCTCGGACCTAAGCTTTGCTGATCTTTTTTGCTCCAACATGGACCAAACTGATTTTTCCAACGCCAATCTTGTGCGCGCCAATATGCGCGGCGCGCAGATTCGCAACGCCAACTTCCTGGGCGCGAATCTGCAAGACGCGGATATGCGCAGCGGTTCCATTATTATGTACGGACAAAACAATAAGGAACCCGCAACTGTAAAGCGCACCAATCTTTCCGGTTCGGATTTGCAGAACGCGCAAATGCAAAATGTCAACATGTCGGGGGCGGATTTATCGCATTCCAACATGAAAAATGCGAATCTGCAGGGGGCCTCGCTTAGCGGCGCGAATCTCGCCGCAGTCAATCTGGAAAACGCCAACCTAACCAACGCCGATTTGGTTGGCGCAAATTTGCGCGACGTTAGGATTTTCGGCGCCATTTTTTCCGGCGCGAACCTGACCGGCGCGATTTACAACCAGGAGTTCCTCACCTCTGCCAATCTGGCCGGAGCCATTATCGAGGCCGAAACAACAGCCCTGATCCATAAAATCCGGCTTGAATCCGGCGAAGGCGACGAGGCCGCCAGCATACAGGAAATTTTGCAGCAGCATTATTTATGGGTTCAAACCACCGGACAGAAAGGCGAGCGCGCGCAATTGCAAGGGCGCGACATTAGTATGGCGGATTTATCCAGCGCGGACATTAGCGGGGCAAACCTGTCGAAATGCAACCTTACAGGGACAAAATTCCTGCAATCGCAATTGATCATGGCGGACATGTCCGGGGCAAATCTGAGCAACGCCGATTTGCGCATGGCCGCGCTGGACGGCGTCAATTTTTCCCATGCAAATCTTAGCCGCGCCAAACTGTCCAATGCCAGCCTGGGTATGGTCAATTTGAAAAACGCCGAAGGCATCCCCACAGGAAAACTTTGGCCTGCAAACTTGGAATCGGCGAATCTGACTATGGCAGATCTAAGCGGGGCGGATTTGCGTGGCGCGAATCTTAGCGGCGCGGATTTGACCGGCGCGAATCTTAGCCATGCCAACTTGATGGGCGCGAACATCACCGGCGCGAAACTGCAAGACATCCGGTCGGACGGCGCGATCATGCCATCCGGCGCTGCTTAAATTCCAACCTATCTTTTTAGACTCCGGCAGGCAGCGATTATATCCGCCTCGCTTTGCTGCGATAGGTCTTTGCCATTATAGCTCAGCCGCCCGGTTTTCAAATTATAGCTTAGTTTCCCGAGGTCGGCCCGTTGCTCTAAATCCGGATGAGATGCCGGCGTAGCGAATTCAATTGGAATTGTAACTTCTAGGGGTAATTCTATTTTTTGCGCATTCATATCCGCCGGAAATTCTGCGTTTTGTTCCGGCTGATATTCAACCCCAACGTCGGGGATATGAGATATCGCCGCGTCGCAAGAATCCGCCGTTACGACAAGGATCTTGGATTCCGCAGCGACAAAGGACGCAGCAAGGCAAAACATAGCTGCAAGGAAAAAAGTTTTAAACTTCATAACCAATCACCTTTAAGAAATGTTCCGAATTCAAATATTGCCGCAACAACAGCCAAACCACAAAGGCTATCCCCGTCGTGACCAGGAATTTTTTCTTTAATTCAGGCTTAAGCGGAGCGCCATGGTCGTGCCCCGGCTTTGGCGCAGGATCACGCTGAATGTTCAGCGGCAGTGTAACAAACAAAACCACCCACCAAATCGTAAAATACAAGGCAAGGTCGGAAATAATTTGGCTTATGACGCTAGGCATGGCGATACCTCTTAGACGTATAGCAAACTGATTTCGACAGCGGATTTCTTGCCACTGAAATCCTGAACGACGCGCCGCACTTCGCGGCGAAGCTTTTCACGGACCGCGTCCTGACGAAGCCTTTCGCTGCGCGACATAGATTCTATACAGGACTCCACCGCGTCGCTAATTGCTTGCTGCAACTGCTCGGCTGCATCGTCTTCCGCCACAGCTATGAGATTGACGGCAATTTCACTCGCGATGCGGCCTTTGTTGTCCAAAGCCAGCGCGACATTGACCGCGCCATGCCAAACCAGGCGGGTTTTTTCTTTTTGCAGGTCTCCGCCGATGTCCACCCATTGCTCGCCGTCAAGGCCGAATGCGCCGCATTCGACTTCGCCGATGATTTCCTCGCCTTGCTTGGTGATGCGCAGCAGGTTGCCGTTTTCCACCACCATGGCGCGGGGAACTTGCAAGCTTTTGGCAAGCGCCGCATGTTCGGTTAAATGCCGGAATTCGCCATGCATCGGGATCGCCAATTGCGGCCTGATCGCCTGATACATCAAAGACAATTCATCGCGATAAGGATGTCCCGACACATGGGTAAAGGCGTTATTCGCGGTGACCAGCTCGACGCCCTTGCGCGCCAGGCCATTTTGCACCGCCTGGATTTGCAGTTCGTTGCCGGGTATTTCCCGCGACGAGTAAATAACGGTATCCCCCGGCCCCAATTTCACCGCCTTATGCATCCCTTCGGCGATTCTGGTCATGGCCGAGCGGCGCTCGCCCTGACATCCGGTGCAGATATACAAAATCTTGCTTTTGGGAAAATATCCCGCCTGATCCTCGTCGATCAACTCGGCGATAGGCTCAATTAAACCTTGGTTCAAGGCAATATCGTAAATGCGGTGCAAAGACCGCCCGACAAGCACGACATGGCGTTCCGATTGCCGCGCCGCCTCGACGATGCTAAGCACCCTCGCCAAATTGCTGGCGAACAAGGTAACGGCGACCTTGCCGGTTTTATGCTTTACGATCTCTATCAGGCTTTTGCGCACCTCGGTTTCGGAACCGGAATGGCCGGGTTCGAACACATTGGTCGAATCGCAAGTCATCGCGAGGACGCCTTTGTCGCCTATGCCGCGCAGCCGCGCCATATCCATTGGCTTCCCCAAAAGCGGATTCGCGTCGATCTTCCAATCGCCGCTGTGGAATATAGTTCCGATTTTCGTGTTAATGACAAGCCCGTGATTGTCGGGTATGGAATGGGTCAAGGGGACATATTCAAGCCCGAAGCTGCCCAGAGAAAACGGATGATCCGCTTCGATGGTATGTACCTTTATTTCGCGGTTTAATCCTTCTTCTTCGAGCTTATGGCGGATCAGCCCTGCGGTAAAAGCGGTGGCGTAAACAGGGCAACCCAGATCCGCAGCCAAGAAACTGATCGCGCCGATATGGTCTTCGTGGCCATGGGTGATTACGATGCCTTTTAAATTTTCCTTGTGATCCAAAGCGAATCCGGCATCGGGAATAATGATTTCAATACCGGGGATACCGTCATGCGCAAAGCTCATGCCACAATCGACCATAATCCAATCGCCGTCATGGCCGTAAAGATACATGTTCATGCCGATTTGCCCTGCCCCGCCAAGCGGCAGGTACAGCACTTCGTCGGATTTCGGGATCACTTGCTGGGGCTTACGCACTGCGGATCCGTTTGATTTTATTCGCGGAGTTTTGCTTGTAAATGTGGCTTAGCCCATAAAGCGTCAATTCCTGGTCCACCGCCTGCAGGTTAGGAATAGCGCCGGAGAAAAACCGCGCAAGGCCGCCGGTTGCGACCACCGGCAATTTCTGGCCGAATTCCTTTTCCATGCGCGACATCACGCCTTCGATCATGCCGATATAGCCCCAATACAATCCCGATTGCATCGCCGCGACCGTATTTTTTCCAACCACTTTTTTAGGCTTGGAAAATGTAATGCGCGGCAACATCGCGGTGGCCGAAATCAAAGCGTTCAAAGATAAATTGATCCCGGGGCAGATGACCCCGCCCAAATAATTGCCCTTGCTGTCGACCAAATCGAATGTCGTGGCCGTGCCGAAATCCACCACCACGGCAGGAAGATCGTATTTTTGCCGAACTGCCACAGCATTGACCAACCTATCCGCGCCGACTTCTTCGGGGGAATCGACCAGCACGCGCAAGCCAAGGTCTATGCCCGGCTGCCCGATGACCAGCGGCTTGCTTTGAAAGTAATTCTCGCACAGCTTGTCCAGCGCATATTGGGTTTGTGGCACCACATTGGCGATGATCGCCCCGCGCACCTTGGCGTGGTCGATATTCTTCAATTGCATCAATTGTTGCAGCCATACGGCGTATTCATCCGCCGTGCGTTGGGATTCCGTGGTTATCCGCCAGGACGCAAGCAGCTTATCGCCTTCGAACACCGCGAAGACGGTGTTGCTGTTTCCCGAATCAATGCAAAGGTGATACATGGCTTTTCCTATCGTAAAAAATCGCCCGCATAAATAGCGGCAACCCTATCTGCCTGTTGTAGCAGCAAAGCGCCGTCGGGCGCAATATCCAGGAATACGCCGCGCTTTTGCGGCTCCTGCTCATCGCCGGAAACCCCGATTTCCTGGCCCAGGCGGTACGCGCGCCGCAGCCAAAGCCCGCGCAACGGCCCAAATCCATGATCTTCTAGAGCTTTTACATACTCACTTATCCGCCCAGCCAGGTCTTGCGCCAAAAATTCCGGTGACGGAATGGTTGCCGTGTAATCATCCAGTTTAGCGGGCGGCCAGCGCGCTTCTGTGGGCATAAAGCGCAGGTTAACGCCGACGCCTATCAACAACAGAACGCCTTGCGCATCCTGGCTTATGTTTTCGATCAAAATCCCGGCGATCTTTTTTTCATCCAGCAAAACATCGTTCGGCCATTTTAACGCCAAGATGGCGGGATCGACGCCGCACTGAACAACGCAATCATATAACGCAAGAGCAACCGCATATGTCAGCGCAGCAAGCGGCTTGGCGCGGCACGGCATTGCAATAGTACAATACAGATTGCCCTTGGGCGAAGTCCAGCTTCGACCCAGCCTGCCCCGGCCCCGGGTTTGGCTTTCCGCCAAAACAAGAAACGGCGCCGGCTTTCCTTGCGCAAGCAGGCGTTTCGCCTGTTCTTGCGTCGAATCAACCTCGCCGAAGGAAATCAGGGAAATGGGGTCAGTCGCTTTATTGATAGGCATAAATCATGTTCGCGGCTCGCGCGGCCCAATTCATCACCGAATCCGGCCAAGCGACGAATAGACACAGCATCGCGGCGGATACCATGGCAAGCCCTCTTAGCTCCGGCGCAAGGGCAAGGTCCAGCGGCTGCTTGGCATCCTCGAAATACATGATCTTGATGATATTGACATAGTAATAGGCGGCGACCACGCTGCTAAGCACGGCAATAACCGCAAGCCAAGTCAAATTGCTGCCTACCGCCGCCATAATCACATAATATTTGGCAAAGAATCCCGCAAGCGGCGGGATGCCAGCCATCGAAAACATAATCAGCATAAAGCATAGCGCCAAGGCCGGATGGGTTTTCGACAGCCCGCCAAGGTCGGAAATTTTGCTGGCCTCTTTGCCGTCGCGGCGCAGGGCCAAGATGCAGGCGAAAACGCCTGCGGTCATAACGAAATAGATCAGGATATAAGCGGTCAGCGCGCGTACGCCCTCGCTGCCCAAAGACACAATCCCCATCAAGATAAAGCCGATATGCCCGATAGAGCTGAACGCCATCAGGCGTTTCAAATCGGTCTGGCGCAGCGCGGCAAATGCCCCAAGCAGCATGGATAAGGCGGCAAGAAAACACAAGACATCGCGCCACAATTCCGGATGCCCCGCAAAAGGCGTCGCGACAAGGCGGACGAACAATGCCACCGCCGCCACCTTGGGCGCCAACGCAAAAAAGGCTGTCACCGGGGTCGGCGCACCTTGATAGACGTCCGGCGTCCACATATGGAAGGGAACCGCCGATATCTTAAAGGCAAGCCCGGACAAAAGCATGACAACGCCCGTGACAAAACCAAGATTTTGTTCGATCTTAAAGCCATGCAAGGCGGCGGTTATTTTGTTGAAATCCAATGTTCCCGTGAACCCATAAATAAGCGAAATGCCGAACAGCATAAGTCCCGAGGACAAGGCCCCAAGGATAAAATATTTCAACCCCGCCTCGTTCGATTCCGCTTTGTCGCGCGCAAAAGCGGCAAGCACATAAAGGCTTAGGCTTTGCAATTCCAATCCCATGTATAGCGTCAGGAAATTATTGGCCGATATCATCACCATCATGCCCAGAACCGCCGTCTGCATCAAAACGAACAATTCATAGCGCTTGTCCTCGTCTTGATCGAAATAACGATAGCTCAATACCACGCCCAAAACGCCGCCCAGAGCCACAAGGCTTTTGAATATGATCGCCAGCGCATCGACACGCAAAAGATTGCCAAAGCCTAAAACCGCGTATCTGCCGTGTTCCGTGGAAAGCTCAGATAAATAGCTGTCGAGCCCGATTAAAGCGCAAAAAACGCAAATAAAACCGGAAGCCGCCAACACCGCCGAAGAAAGATAAGAATTGCGGCGGTCGAACGCGCCCCAAATCAAAGTCAGGACAATAAAGAACGCCAAGACCCATTCAGGCATCATCATCTTAAAATCGAACAATTCCGGCCAGTTTTTCATAACGCATCCAGGTCAAAGGGTGGATTTATTTTCAATTT
>JACCDT010755956.1_pt1 | contig 11261 bp, 14 predicted proteins | sample 7446291 | NCBI WGS metagenome assembly JACCDT01 (sample SAMN15323446, study PRJNA562643) | freshwater metagenome | isolation source: river surface water | place: USA:Blue River Watershed | collected 2017-08-17 | reverse complement strand
TACAAGACAAAGACGGGTCTAACTACCTTAACACTGTATTGTATGGGGTTAAGACATTCAGAGATAACTCATTTGCGATGGTAGACGTTACAATCAGATGTGATGCTTACAACGCATAACTACTATAGGATGGGCGGCTTCGGTCGCGCCTCCGATTAGTTTTGTATGCTTTATACTAGGCAATGATTATTGAATACATTGGTGCAGATGGCAATAAGAAACAAACAGCTGATGTTGTAGCTGTACCTGCTAATCTTGAACAGATCGGCAAGATTTGGTTTGAAAAAAGAGAAGTAGAAAAGAAAGAGGACAAGAAAGTTGTTATAGAGGATGTTGTCGCTGAGGTAGCTAACGATGAAGTAGAATTAAGAGCTAAAGAGTTCTTGAAAGAAAAAAAAGTAAGAGGATTTGGTTTGCTTAAGGGAGAAAACCTTATCAAAAGAGCAGTAGAAGAAGGCTTTATTATTAACTCATAGACTTATGACACGAGAGCAACCAAAAAACACTACCTATGATGCTGCAAGTTTTACTGTAGCTACAGGTCAAACAAATAGAGATATAAAAGCTAATGTTACTGATTTGTGGAAAAGTTTCACAGATGCTAGATTTATGAGAATATCTACAGACCAGACGATAACAATAAGATTGAATAGCACCGATAATGCTGGTATAGTTATGACATCATCTGAAAGCCCTAGAGAGTTTACTAGAAGCGATGAAGGTCTTATCATTACTAATCTATATGTAACTAACGCATCAGGTAGCACAGCAAACATGAAAGTAGAACTTTATCAATAATATATCCTCATGGATAAGGCAACTTTGGATAAAGAAATTAAGGAGTTAGAGAAGAAGAAAGAGAAATTAGAGTCTGAAATATCACAGGCTAATATGGCTCTTAATTCGACTATAGATGCAACTACACAAGCTGAGAAACGCTTAGAAGATGTCAAGAAACAGACATCTGAACAGCATTTGTCTATCCAAAAAGATACAGAGAGGCTAATAGTAGATGTTCAATCTGCACATAACGACATAGAATCTAAGAAATCTGAACAAGATGCTTATTTTGCTAGTGTTGAAAAACAATTAGCAGACAAACAGGCTGAAAACGAAGAACAAGCTAGTCTAAATATGATCGCTAAAGCAGAAAACGATAACAAACTACTAGAGTTATCTAAAAAAGAGCAAGAATTGGAATCTATTGCAAAGAAATACGATGATATAGATGCTAAAATAGCTCATAATGACTCTCTTCTTAAGCAAATCAAGAAAGAAGAAGCCGAAGTAAAAGCAAAAGAGGCTGATTTGTTGGTTATCCAGAAGTCTATAGACCAAAAGATAGCAGAAAACGAAGACTTGCTACAAAAGATTGTTAAAAACAAGGCTGATGTAGAAGCTAGACAAGATGAATTAGAGCAAACATACGAACTCAATAAAACAGTACTAGAGGATATAAGTGCCGCTCAAGATGAATTGCAAGCAAAAGAGGCTGCCTTATCACAAGGAGAAGCTACATTACTCAAAGGAAATAAGGAGTTGGCTATGCAAAAACAGATGCTAGAAGAAAAGGAGTATAATTTGACTATCCTAGATTTGAATCTAAGGGATAAGCAAAAGAAGATTGTTAAGCAAAGTAAACTTTACAACTTAGAGAAATAGTATGGACGAAACAGAAAGAGTCGCTATAGTGGATAAGGAAGACCCTACAAAGGTTGTTAATGTTGTGGAGAGTACGTCTACTCCTTGAGTATATGGCATAGTTTTACTGAACCCAGACGGGTCTAACATATAGATATGGCTGAAACCAAACGCACAGGGATTATAGATAAAGATTGAGGTAATATACTAGCTAATGTTGTAGAAAGTACAGCAACACCTTGAACGTATGGGCTTGTTGCGTTAAACCCTGACTGATCTGATATAGGATGACCAGCTTCTGCTATAGTAATCTGAAATCCAGTAGTAGGCTGAAACCCTTGACGAATACTCTATATTGACCAAGCAGGCAATCTTTTTGGTGATGATGCAGCAGTAAGAGATAGCGGAGTCCAGAAACAAACAACAATAGGTTCAGGGACATACGCACAAACTAACGCTAACGACTGAGTTAATGCTGAGGTATATTTTCAAGCAGATGTTATAGGTGATACAGGAAACTCTATATCCCTAGTATTTGATGGAGTAGATGATGCAGATACTGTTCTTAATGCTTGGAATACTGCAAACCCTTGAAATACAGCTTCTATTGTAGATTGAGTAGGTACAACCGTACCAACAGCAGGTACTAGACCATTTATAGGTTGATGAGAGATAATATACGAATCAGGTACTGTAAATAATGGGGCAAGTACATTTTTCCAAGGTTCTGGTTCTACTCTTCTTGATACTACAAACGATAAAATATGATTTAGTGCAACGGGTAATCTAATATCTGTAATATGAGAACCGTCATTATGATTTGTAGCCGCAGGTATAGACTTCAATACTGGAAATTTATGAGCTATGGTTGTTTCTGATTCAGGGATAAACTTCTTTGTTACAGACCAATCTACATATAATGCTAGACTACAAGGCGATGATGTTGAGATAATCCTAGATTATAATGGCACATATCTTTGAGTAAACGGTCTTAGTTGACCTCTTTGGTGAGACTCTAGTAGTAATAGATACATATTGCCTACCAATGTAACTCCGTCTGTAGGCGATACTCTAGCAGTAGCAGGTATCTCAGGTAATGATTATGCCTTAGATTTTGTTGCTTGATGAGTAACAATAGGGGATGCAATAAGTGGTGGTTCTGCTAATCAGATATTGTTTGGTGATGCCTCTACTAATGTAGCCCAAAGTCCAGATTTGTTTTTTGATGCTACTCAAAAGATTTTCCGTGTGTGAGATGTATCTTGAACTAGCAATTGAGTTACTTTTGTGTTAGATGATACAATACCAGCTATAAAATCAATGTTTGCTGATGGTATAGGAACATTTGAAATATCATGAACTGGAGGGAATAGATTGTTTCTAGCTACTGCTAGTAATTGATCGTTTCAGGCTTGAGATGTTGATTTAGTTAGTTGAGGTGCATTATTATTAGTTAATAGTAGTTTTTGAGAAGTAAAAAATGTATGAGATTATTACAGATTTTCACCAACAGGAGCTTTGTTTGATTATTTATTTGAGATAAATAGTTCTGCTAAAACTACAAAAATTTGAGATGTAGCAGGTATAGCTAACAGCACATTACTAACAGTAGATGATACAAACTCCAGAATAACTGTTAGCAAACCATTCTGATTGAAAGGCTATACAGTAGCAACACTCCCTACTTGATTTACAGGAGCAACAGCGTATGTTACAGATGCTTTAGCTCCAGCTTTTGGCTCTACGGTAGTATGATGATGAGCTGTTGTAATTAAAGTATTCTATAATGGTTCTAACCGAATTGTTTGATAATTTATTTACTATACTATAATGGATAAAAAACTCCAAAACGCTATCAGGAACGCAATACAAAGACCTGTAATGCAAAGAATGAAAGTAGAAGAACCAAAGGTTATAGAGAAAAAAGAGAAAAGAGTATCTAAAAAACTAGAGAAGAAACCGCTTGATACCTTTATCCCTATAGAGCTAACAACGATAGTTACTAAGGAAGAGGAGATTGTAGCTTGAGATAAAAAATTGACTGTAACTTACACTACTACAAAAGTGTTGCAAGATGCAAAAGAATAAGTAAATGAAAAGTATTTATGATTTAATCTAATCAATGTCGCCTAATGAAAAATTTAAGCAATGGCTAGAAGAAAACAACTTTGTCATCAAAGCTAATGTATCTATTGACCACGACAATAAAGTAACTGCTGGTACGATACTACACATAGTACAATGATTGTGAGTAAAATTAAACCCTATATTTGAGATAGTAGAAAAACCAGCACCTGAACCAGAAGTTTTATCTGAGTAGTAGTTATATGACACCATCCGATAAAGAACGTATAGCTGTTGTCGAGGCATTACTCAAAGAGCATAAAATAAATTCTGAGGAGAATTATAAAACTATGCGTGAGATGCTAACTTGACACGACACCAAAGACCAACAGAGGACAAACGAGATAATGAGTAAGATAAATGATATGGAGAAAAAATTTGATGAAACATTTGTCCAAAGAAGAGAAGTCTGGGCTATAAGTTCTTTTGTCGGGTTCTTGGTAACTCTCATCGGATTAACTAAAATCTTTATCACTAAGCAACCATAATGAGTAATGTAGGTAAAATGACTACTAACAACCGAAGTTCATTCTTGCAGCAAGCAAGCATCGTGCTTCTATCAGTAGCATTAGCAACACTCACTGAAAGTTTGCCAGAATTGCAGACACTATCTCAAGAATATCTTAATATGCCAATAGAGGTATCTTGACCTTTGTTTACTATTATTTGATTGTTCTTGAGAAAATTGTTATCTAATACTAAGTAACGACAGATTTATTTAGGCAACGATTGATGACTCTAAATAAAATACTAATATATGAATGCCCGTAGTAATTTTCGCTACGGGTTTTTGTTTAGCATAAAAAAATGGTAATGGATCAATCAACAACATATCTTATCTTGAGTGCAATAGTGTGCTTTATACTTTATATCAAACTCCCAAAATAATGGTAAATATGTATATTGCAACAGACGAAGATACAATCTTCTACGGGACTAGGGATTATGTTATGAAACAACCACACACAAGACGATGTATAGAAGATGTGAGTAGCGAAATGTTTGAAGCCTTTATGCAGATAGGTAGTATGTCGCCACAACATAAAAGAGTTATATCGTATCTTTTATATAGTGTCTTAGATACGAAATGATTAAGCAACAACTAAGACCAAAGATAAATAGCGAGGACTGAGGCAAACCTTGGGAAGAAGATACCCACCATATCCTAGCGACTTCTGTATGAGGCACAAACCATAGGGACAACCGCATAGAATTGTACAAAGACTTGCATAGTGCGTATCATAGGGTATTTGGTACACTGGACATCCAAAACCAGATAAAACAGCTGTTCTTGATAAACCAGACAGCTTTGAGCAAAGATTTCAGTATTGATTTGATGAAATGCCTAGCAGAAGATGACCCAGTATATTACTATAAAACGCATATCCTCAAAAACAAATAACGATTTACTACCTTACAAAATAATATGAGTCACCGCACACCTCTTGAAGTGGAGAAGAGAGTTGTTGCATTAAGGGAAGAATGATATGGGTATTGAACTATATCGACTATTATTAACAAAGAGTTTGGATATTATCTGCCAAGGTCTACGGTAGTAAAGATCGTACAAAGAAAAGAAGCTATTTTGTCTTCTATTGATAATCTGAACAGCAGGATAGAAGACACACCGAAATACGATTACGATGAGGAGAACTACATATTCTATAAAGCAAACATCGATTGACCTAGCCAGAAGTACACAATCCCTATCCAGCTAGTAGACGATATGTTTACAAGATACTCTAGGTATGGTAGTAATCGATCAGGGCAGCAATGTATAGACTACTTCAAACTAAAGCCAGTAGTTTGGAATATGTTACGCTCTAGGCTAGACTTATCAAAGAACTCTGATGTGCTTAGTCCGATAGGGTTGGCTAGGTTGGAGAAAATAGACGAGGAGCTGGTAGACAAAAAGATAGAAGAAGCAACCTATGAGAATATCCAAAACAAGTACAAAGGCAAGTACATAAAAACCTATAACGATGTCATCAGGAACGACTACAAGAAGCTGATGAAGATATCCGCCAATAGAGATAACTACTTGGAGCATCTTAGAAGTTATTTGGACAGCTACAAACCGCAGGTCATACCGTTCGTTAAACACAAGATAAAGAACCAAAAGAGCGTAACCTATATATTCTCGGACATACACCTATGAATGAAAGGAACAGCCGACATACAAACCAGATTACAAAATATAACGGCTGATATGTGTGCAGAAGAAGCGAGGGATATATTTATACTCAATCTTGGTGATTTAGCAGAAACATTTGTTGAGTGAGGAATGCACCCATGACAAGTAGAGGATATGGAGGGGATATACTGATTTGATTTGATGATGTTTGTAGTAAATAATTTGGAAGCTATGATCTTGCAGCTCTATAAACAAGGCAAGAATGTGCATTTCGTAGGGATAGGCGGTAATCATGGCAGACTCCAAAAAGACCACAACCAAGATATGAGAAGAACTTGAGATATAATAGTCTATGAATTGCTTAAAAGATGACTACAAAATATCGATGTAACGATAGAGTATTACCAGAACAAAGTAAACACTATCACTAAGGACATCCATCGGATATTTGCACATGGCGACGAATGATTTGATAAAAGGAAGCCAGAGGATATACTATGGAAACACTGAAAACAAGGAGTTGATAACATAATAATACATTGAGATAAGCACCATATATCAGCTACCGAAACCAAAGATGCTACTATGATAGGAACTCCAGCATTAGCCAGTAGATGAGAGTACGCACAGAGGATAGATGTATGGAGTGAGCCTTGATATGTAAGAGTGCAGAGAAACCACTACGATAAGCTAGATGTTTTAATTCGTAGAATGCCATAATGAGAGAGCAAACGGTATCTATCAGGTGGAAACAAATGTCTTGGAATGAGGCTACTATATCTATAGAAGTCGATGATGAGGTAGAGTTTGAGGAGCTAGGTACTTTGTTGTGAGAAGCACTAGCCCAGCACTTGAAAATGGTGAGGGGATATATAAACAAGAAAGACAAAGTAGATGTAAAGATGTATAACGACTATGTAAGGATGCTATTAGACGACATAACTAAAACTATTATATCTTAATTATTATAAATGGCGATCGCTAAAGACAATACATTTGATTTTGTGGACTCTAACTCATTCTGGATAGATAAGGATGAGAAAGCTATGGCTTGCATAGATAAGCTGCCAGTCCAAGACAAAGAAATCTACCAATACAACCAGCATATCCAAGCTCCAGTAGATACCAGATATATGTGTACTGTGTTTGCTAGTGCTATATGTGTGTCTTCGTTGTTCAACCAGAAACGAACCAGAGAACAACTAGAAGCAGCTTGTATGGTATGAGTAACCAAGTATAGAATGAAGCTCACAGGCGGCAATGCTAGCCAAACAGGAGCTAAAACAGTAGCTGTATATAACAACGAGTTTATGGATAAACAAGCAGCGTTCTTTGTAGCTAACTTATTTGATGAATGGTGTGAGAAAGCACTAGATAAATGATTGCTTGGTGTTGTTACTCTTAGATGATACCCACAAGGAACGGTATGGTTCTTTGCCCAGATGCTGAAGTGAGTAATAACAGGCGGTAAAGATATGCGTTCAAAGACAGGACACGCTATAGCTATAGGTAGATGAGCAAATGGTGGATATAGGTTCTATGATAGCGATAGTAGAGGCACACAAGCAGAATGTAGTAAGGAAATGATGAAAGACCTCATCAAACAAGGTGTATTCTACCCAGTCATAAGGATATGGTTGCCACTAGAGGAGATAACTACACTTACACCACAGGCATACACAGCTATCCAGACAGCTATCAAAGGCAATAGTGATGCTCGACAGTACGCAGATGATAATTGAAAAAAGCTCTTGAATGACGCAAACAATTACTTAAGAAGCCTCTTGTAGTTTTATATCTAAACAACATATGATGATCTTAGATGGAGATGATGTTGTAGTAGCTGAAGAAGCTATTGCAGAAGACGAAGTGGTTGAAGAAGTAGCATAATTGGTGGACAGTCCCCACTATATAGTCCGTATATGGTAGGCAGGGCTGTCTATCAATAGTTAAAGCCTAGTGTATCACTGGGCTTTTCCTTATACCCAAAAAAAGTATAACTTGCTCTTGCAAATGTTTTTTGATTGTGTATACTACTAACTGTACTTCCTCTTAAATGGCTTCGCAAGCATAAGTTAGGGGTGAGGAAGCGAAGCCAGCCCCTAACTTTTTGCTTATTATATTTCAATGCAGGACAACTGATTTATAAAATTGCATAGAAAACTATTAGATAATCCAATATCTAGTAATCCACTATTGATATGATTGTTTTGTTATTTGCTTTTACTGGTGAGTTACAAGGATCATATCTTTTTTTTATGAAAAATTAAAATAGAGCAAAAAAGGGGTGAAGCGATCATTTCAAAAAAGGATATTGCAAAGTGATTTGGTATATCTCGTGCAACTCTATCTTCCTACCTATCTATACTACACAGTGAGCATATGATTGACATCAAATCTACTAACAAATACACGGTACTAACTATAGTAAATCGAGATAAGTATCAGACTACTGACATCAAACTGACATCAACTTGACATCAACTTGAGCATCAACCTGACACAATCAATAAAGATAAGAATATAAAAGAAGAATATATAACAGAACTGGATGATGTGATTAAACAACGAAACGGACAACCAGAATTTCTAAAATTACCAAAGACTATAAAAACAACACAAGCAATAAAAGATACTCGATGTACTCGTAGACAAGAATATACACTAGAAGAAGTAAAGATGTCTATAAACGCATATCTCATAAATATAAAAAATAGAGTAGATGATGGGAAGTGATTTTTTCATCACCGTTTTACATTCTATGACTTTATTAAACAATCCAACTGACTACAAAAATTTATCAATAACCAACCACAATGATAAAAGACGAAATAAAAATGGAAATGGGTATAGCCTGAAACTTTGAGCATATCACTTATGAGGAGAAGATCAAAAGAGCTTTCAATGAGTGGTTTGATACTGACCCTAAAAAGATAATGAGCTGGTGATGGAAAGTATGGGATGATGTATTGGGTGGTATCTATGGCTGAAAGATATATGTGATAGGTGCTGACACTGGGATAGGTAAATCTACCTTTGTGAACCAAATATGTAGAAATCTAGCTAGTAGTTGAGTAAAGGTAGTAAAATACTCTTTGGAGGATAGGATGGAAGATTTGGGTAAAGAAGAAATATACTACGAAGTAAATAGGATGAGAAAGTTGGATGGCAAACCGTGATACTTGTGGACTGACTTTGTAAACAAGAAGATCACAGGAGAAGAAATAATGGTCTATGTTGGGAAAGCTGTAGAGAAACTTATGGCTATAAACATAACAGAGCTAGACAAACAGAAGCAAGTAAACATTGAGGAGCTAGTATATCTTATGGAAGAAGAATGTAAGAAATGAGCTAGAGCGTTTGCTATTGACCATTTGCACTACTTTGAGATGAAAGATGGTAAAGAACGCCACGATCTCCAAATCCAAAACATAATGCACAACATAAACGAAGTAGCAAGAAAATATAATGTAGCGGTGTTTTTGATAGCACACTACAAGATGTGAAAGCAACCATGAACTCCAAGCTACGATAACTTCAAGGATGGTGCAGCTATCAAACAAGTAGCCAATATAATAATCCAAATAGATAGGGACACCGATACAACTAAAAGCCAATTCTATATAACTAAGATACGCTGACCTATCAAACCTTGTGTTATAGATGCAGACTTTAATATATGAACCTTTGAGTATGACTTCAAGCCAATGACAAAAAAGCATTTTGGGGTTGTTTAGGAACTATGTAAAACAACACACCGAATATAATAAACATGACTATATGATAGATGATCGAGAGCATCATTGAGTAGAGCTTTTGGATGTCTATTGTAAGGAAGAAGCCTTTGAGAAACTACACAAAATCATTATAAACAAGTGATACGAAATCCATCGCATCCATAGTCCAGTCGAAACATTGATACAACTAAAAAATGCTATGGATAGCGATCTACACATAGAGTATTACAAGCCATCATTACAGTCGGCTAAGTGTGAATATGAAACAATACCAGACCGAGATATAGAAATAACTTTGCTTTTACTTAGATACAATAAAAAATATGGAAACCTTACACAGTAATATCCGATATGAAAAACGCATACAAGAGATTAAGGAGATACTAAAGTATTGTAGGACTTTTGACTCTACTGTATTTTGGAGAGATAGATTAACTCATTTTGAAACACTATTAGAAAGTGTAAATCAGGAGAGCTAGAGATGTTGTTTTATGACGTAAACCGCAAAATGGACTCAATCCAAATAAATAACAGATACAAAGCAGAAAAGAAAGAAACAAAAAAGAAAACCAAGAGATATACATACACCGAAGTCCAGAAAGATGTAGTGAAACACCGCTTGTCATCTAAGCCAAAAGTAAAAAAAACGCCAGAGAAGAAGCTCAAGGCTATATTGTTGGAGCTTGCACTTATTTGGGGTAAAATAAAGAATACCGACTCAATGGGTAAAGGCTTTTGTTGTACTTGTATGCTTTTTGAATACTGGTGGCATATGAGTTGAGGACATTTTATCCCGCAGAGCAAAGGACTTTCCTGTAAGTTTGAGCTAGATAATATCAATCTCCAGTGTGCAGGATGTAATTGACAGGCGAACCAATGAGAACAATTTAAGCACTGACAGTATATAGATAGGACATACTGACACGGTAGGGCTGATGAACTACACCAACAAGGGCAATCAATAAAGAAGCGAAAGAGATGGGAGCTAGAAGAAGCTATAACAGAAGTAGAGGATAAGATAGTAGCTTTGTGTGGTATAATGCCACAATCACGAGTTAATCATCTATTGACCTATATCAAAAAAGATGGTAGTAGGAAATCAAACTGCAAAAATTTACTTATAAAACTAGGGTATGGTAAGTAAAGAACGCAAGAACGAGATCCAGAAAGCCTACTATCGCAGACATAAAGAATACTACAAAGAGTACAGGAAGAAATATCGAGAGAAGTATGGTGAAGAAATAAAGGCTTTATATCGTGAGAGAACTGTAGCAAGATGAGGCAAGAACTACCAAAGGAGTATCGCATAGACTATAATATCCACCAAGACCAACTCATATCAGCTGTAGTACAGGTAGACTGAAAAGAACATTACCTTCCAGCTTATGAGATCAATATGTTATTGGCAGAATGGGTACATAATAACGGCAAATTCTACATAGATAATAAAGAAAAGGAACATTTGCAAGAATAATCTCTTGATTTCTTAATTATTTTTCGTATATTATCATCACTTTACTACTTACCGATGCAAAATGAAACCAACAAGCGACTACTGAGTTATGGATGCGTTCCTTATAGCTTATGGGCTAAAAATCCAGAACTTACAAAACAAACTATCCCAG
>JACCDT011549664.1_pt1 | contig 11264 bp, 12 predicted proteins | sample 7446291 | NCBI WGS metagenome assembly JACCDT01 (sample SAMN15323446, study PRJNA562643) | freshwater metagenome | isolation source: river surface water | place: USA:Blue River Watershed | collected 2017-08-17 | reverse complement strand
TTGAATGACATTGGATGATGCACTTGTTGTGGTTGCTTTTTTACACCTCATTCCCATCTTCGTTTTTGGGTTGTATGGCAATAGGGGTGGCAAGATCGATCGCCTTGTGGTGCTTTTAGTAATGGGATCTTTCGGAGGAGATGTTATAGCCACTATTGTTGCTCAATACAATTGGAATACAACCCTTGTTAATGTGGCCTACTCTCTGTTGGAATATTATTGTTTTTATCGGTTGATAATCATAATGACAGAAAAGAAAGGAGTGGTCGCTCGTATGAGTAAGTATTGTCTTGGGGCATTGCTCTTATTGGCGCCGATCGTCTTGTGGATGGGCGGTGAGCACAAGTCCATTGCAATATTCTGGATGATTGAAAATGCCATGATTGTGCTCCTTTCGGTTTATCTTCTGTTTCGAATTACGGGGTTGGAAAATGAAACACAAATTGAATTTAATGCCTTCCGAATTCTTTTGATTTACTTCTGCTATACGTCTATTTTCTTCATCCCTTCCATTGCTTTTATTTTTGTTGAGTCATACTCAAAAAGCAAAAAATGGGTTGAAACGTATTGGATTTTTGCAATGGCAGCCAATTTGACCCGGGATGTTTTGTTTTCGATTTACTTCATGTCACCTAAAAGCATAGGAAATGGAACCAGATGAAATTTTGATATTGACCAGTGTCATTGTATCCATATACACCATTTTGATGGTGTGCGTTTTTTTTATTTTGTTCAAAAGGAAAGTAATCCAGAATCAACAAGCCTTGGAATTTCAGCAGAATCTCCAAAAGACCATTGTGGCTACTCAGGAGGCTGAACGAGAGGAATTGTCCAACAACCTACATGACGATTTGGGTCCGCAATTGGGATTAATCTCTCGGCAAATCGGCGACTTGAATCTGCAGATGCCAGCAGTTGACAACGATGCCAATATTCAAAAGTTGGAGGAGGTCAGGGAAAACATCAAAAGACTTTTGGAGGATGTCAAGCATTATTCAAATTTATTGTTCCCCAATCAACTCAAATACCTTGGACTATCAGGAGCTTTGGAATCGATGTTTCAAAATCTAAGCAAGGAAATCACCGCTTCGTTTCATGGTGACGTTCGGTTAAATGAACTGCCCTTTGATGCGTCATTATCCATGTATCGAATTTGCGCTGAGGTATTGAATAACATCGTCACACATAGTCAACCCAAACAAATAGATTTCATGGTAGATGTTGAAGATAAAAAGTTGGTTTTGGAATTCAATCATGATGGAATTCCATACGAGCAAGAAGCGTTTTTACGAAATACAAAGGCGCATGTTGGCAAAGGAAGTGCCTCCATTTTTGGTCGCGTGAACATGCTGGGTGGGGAAATTTATTTTGGGACAATGCCCATGAATCTTGTGCAGGTTAAGATTAAAATCCCCTTTCATGATGTTAGAAATTAAAATTGCGATAATCGATGATCATACTTTGATCAGAGAAGGATTGAAGAATGTATTTAAAAACAATCTAGATCCCGTATTTTCCATTGTAGGCGAATTTGAAAATGGCGAAGATTTTTTGTCATTCATGAAAAACGGATCGGGTTGCGATGTGGCCATTATGGATCTTCACATGCCTGGGAAAGGCGGATTGGTGACATTGCAATTGATGACGCAATTGGGGTTGGGGATTCGTTCGGTTGTGTTGTCCATGGGTATAAATGAGTATGTCCAAGAAGTTTTAATCAAGAATCATGTATTTGCTTTTTTACCCAAGGAAAGTGCTACGGAAGAGTTGATCAAAGCTGTGGTTTCGGCTTATTATGGTGAGATGTATTTTAATGAAACCTTTACGCAGGAGTTGTATGTCAGTTTAAAGAGTCAGAGAAAGGCCCGGTTGAATTTGACATTGCAGGAGATCAAGATCTTGGAGTTGGTGGTGCTTGGAAAAAGCAACAAGGAAATTTCTGAGCTTTTATTTATCAGTCCCCATACGGTGAAGACCCACCGCGAGCGCGCATTGAAGAAGACCAATACCCACAACGTAATGGAGCTGTACAAGTATGCAATAGACAATGGGATCATTCAATCCCCTGCATAAATTATTGCCTTGTAGGTATATCTGCGTATTCTTTGAGTGAAAGCTTCATGTAGTTTTGATTTGTTGTAGTTTAGAGAAACAAATGATGCGATGTTTTTTGATGGGTACATGGTTCAACTGGAAATGTTCAATCGCCCAGTGGGGACTCAAAAATTAAGTGTCATTAAATAATTTAGGAAATGAAAAAAATACTTGTATTCATTTGCGCATTAATTTTCAGTGCACTGAAAGGCAATGCGCAGTCTCAAGACATACTTTGGCAAAATAGTTTTTACATTAACGCTAATGATGAACCTTCCGAGGCGGCCGGGTCAGATCCCATGTATGTAAAGCATTCTGTTTTCGATTCTGCAGATTCTTCTTTGATTTTGGTAGGAGGCAGACAAACTACATCCGAATTTAGTTATTTGGTCATCCAGAAAATAGATAAATCCGGTAACACAATTGCATTTAATACCATAAAAGGAGATGCAGGAAATTGTTGGGGTAATCGAATAGTATCTGATGGTGAGACAGGTTATTGGATTGCAGGGGTTACGTCTGCTGTGGGTGGGGATGTAATAGGTGAGAATGGTGATTTAGATATTTGGTTTGTTCATATAGATGAAAATTTAAATATGATAGATCAAATTCGTTTTGAAGATGAATTTATTCAAGGGCTTGAAATGCAATTTATTCGAACGGCAGATAGTGGTTATTTGCTAGCCCATACTTTTAAAAGGGATTCCATACAATGCTCTCCATTTCTGGATGTTCAAGTGATCAAATTTGACAGTCAATTTAATGTGGAATGGGAGATAGAAAAAGGTGATCACTTTTTAGTTGACGAAAAGGATGAGGATTTAATCAAAGATGTTATTCAATTGGCAGATTCAGGATATTTATTTGTTGGAATGACAAATAGCGATGATTCTATCGTGGAAAACAATGTTGAACGTATTTGGACATTTAAGTTAGGTTTTGATGGCTCAACAGAATGGGAGAAAATCTATGAAGGGCTGGGGCAAGGAGTTGGTTATAAAGCCAGTATTTTACCCAATGATAATGTTGTTCTGAGCGGTTATTCAAACTGTTTTAATTGCGATCCACAATCAGAAGTTGGAGGAGTTGTTTTGGAAATTGATTCTTTAGGTAATCTTATCCGTAGTCAACTCTATGGAGGTTCATATCCTGATGCTTTTTATCAATTACAAATACTTCCGAATGGACACTTATTGCTGGCAGGGTTTACTAGTTCTGATGATGGGGATTTAATTTCGACTGTAAGTAAAGGTGGACCATTTGATATTTGGGTGTTGGAACTGTTCGATAATTGGGAAATTTATAGACAATGGCGTTTGGGAGGGGATCAGTATGATTACCCGATAAATATGCATACATTGGATAATGATAGTTATATTTTAATCAATACAACAAATTCGAATTCGACTTGGTACGGAGATGTCCTCAATAACCCCAATGAGAACTGTATTTTTTGGACGATTAAAATAGGAAAAAGGGTTGAGGATGCAATGGGTGTGGAAGAACAAAAATTGAATCTGGTGCTTTATCCCAACCCTACCTCAGATGTCGTTCACGTAAAGGTTCCATTCTCTCTGATGGGCGCAAAATACAACGTATACAATGCAAATGGACAACGGATAATGTCTTCTGTATTTACCTCAACAGACTCATTAATCGATTTATCTAACCTATCTTCCGGCACCTACACCGTTTCCGTTCCACAATGGGGTTGGTCCAAATCAATTTTAAAAGGAAAATAATGTTTACTCCCTGGTTCGAGCCCAGGTGGGCGCACAAAAAAAGGTAGCATCGCTACCTTTTTTTATTGCTGCTTGGATCGATAATCTTCGCCTATGCCTTTGCCATTCAAAATGTCAGGAATAGCCTTTTGTATGCGACTGGTTTTGGTCGCCGATTGCTTGGGCTGTGTAAAGTGCATCAAGTACGCACGCTTTTTGCCGGGTGTTAAGGCATTGAAGGCTTTTTCTACCTCCGGCAATTCTGCAAATATGTCCAACAATTCTTGGGGATGTTCGATTTCCTTATTGGCTTTGGGAACAAATTTTACACCCGCTCGCTCGGCTTCGATGGCTTGAAAAATGTACGATTGGACGTGTGCTAAATTTTTAGTGATTTGACCAACATCTGTGAATCGCATCTGCCTCCCGGATTGGGTGTGCTCGCCGGGTTGGGTCAGCAATTGCTCACTGTCTTCTATCAAGGCGCCATTGAAAAAATTCAAAGCGCAATATTCTTTGAAAGGGGCTAAAATCAAAATGTTCCTGCCGTTATCCGTATAACAGGGCTGCCCCCATTTCACTTCCTCTTGTAACCCAGTATTCAATAAAATATCTCTCAACATGGCCAATTCTTTTTCCCATTTGTGCACCTTGCATTGTGGCGTCCCATGCCATTTGCAGCGACCACAGCCTTCGGCCAATATCAAATCTACTTGTGGATTCATGTTTGTTTTTTCTGTGACCAATTTACTTCATCCATGCATTCTCCAAACTTTATACTTTGATACCTCAGCAAAATCTGCGACCTTTCGGAAAATTTCTGTCAATGGAAAACTTACAATCTATCCAAATCGAAGTCGATGCGTCATTCTTGTATGCACTGCTAGCCGATCACGAACAAGATGCGCATGTTGCCAAGGTTTTTCGTGAGATGAGCGAAATAGAAATGGGTCACGCACGCGCTTTTTTAAAAAGCAAGGGGTTGCCAGAATCTGCTATGCCCAAGCCTTCTCGCCGTGCCTTGACTTTGAGATGGATTGGAAAAGTTTTCGGTTACGATTATGTGTTGGGCGTGTTGTTGGACACTGAAAAGGGTCTATCGTCGGGTGTCATCGCAGCGCGAAAAAAACAGAATCAGCAAAATTCAATTTCCGATACTGCCCACGTTTCTATTCTCAGAAATCTATTGCACGCCAATAAAAATATATCGGGTGCAGGTTTGGCTCGTTTTGAAAAACGCCACCGCAATGTGGGTGGCAATGCCATTCGCGCTGCCGTATTGGGCGGGAACGATGGTTTGGTTTCAAACTTTAGTTTGGTGATGGGCGTGGCGGGTGCAAGCGCTGGAAGCGGTCCTGTATTGATGACAGGTTTGGCTGGCATGTTGGCCGGTGCTTTGTCGATGTCATTGGGAGAGTGGATCAGTGTCAAGTCTTCGCAAGAATTGGCGGAGAATCAAATGGAATTGGAAGCAGAGGAATTGGAAATCAATCCAGAGGGAGAACAGCAGGAAATTGCGTTGATTTATATGGCAAAAGGAATTCCTGAAGAACAAGCCAAGCAAATGGCTGCGGATATCATGAAAAACAAAGATCAAGCCTTGGATATGTTGGTGAAAGAAGAGTTGGGAATCAATGCAGATGAGATGGAAGGTTCTGCTATGGAAGCGGCTTATTCTTCTTTCTTCTTGTTTGTTGCGGGCGCAATTATTCCAGTGATTCCATTCTTTTTTACAGCAGGTACGACGGCTATTTTGTGGAGTGCGTTTTTAAGTGCTTTGGGGCTTTTTGGAATTGGCGCGGCCATCACGCTCTTTACCAATCGAAGCGTTTGGATGAGTGGTATGCGTCAAGTATTGTTTGGTCTAATGGCTGCAGCCATTACTTATGGCGTTGGCTCGCTGATTGGTGCGCAGATCTGATTACTTGAGTTTGATTGCAGGACAACCGATGTAAGTTCCACTTTCGAGTATGTCTTTTAAAACAACAGCGCCCATGCCAATGGTGGTGTTTGAACAGATGCTTACACCTTGCTTGGTCATCGCGTTTGTCCCCATGTATACAGCATCTCCAATGGTGCAATTGCCATTGACGCGCACGCCAGGTGCGGTGGTGAAATAATCGCCAATCACACAATCATGTCCGATTGTGGTCTGCAAATTCAAATGGGTATGTTGGCCAATTTTAATTTGAGTGGTCATGATAACGCCTGCTGTAACTATCGCGCCAGCTCCCAATTCCACCCATTCAGATACTACCGCAGAGGGATGAATCAAAGTGTGATAAGCTTGATTGGCAGGCATTGATTCTGCTATTCTTTTCCGAATACGCGGATCAGAAATCGCGATGATTACATTGTAATTAGTGGTATCTATTTCATCTTGAATCAACACAGGGTAGCCGTTGATTTCTTTTTGGTTGGCACAAAAATCTGCAGTTTCGGCAAAGGCAATTTTATCGGTAGGATCAATTCCTTGGTGTAGAAGTGAATCCAACAAACAACACAAAACTTCGCGACCGAATCCACTAGCGCCGACGATGAGATATTTTTTTTCTGATGCAGACATAGACCACTGACTTTAGCCGAAAGATAAGCAGCTTGATTTATTGGAATTAAAAAAAATGTGAAAGTGGAACTTAATCAAGGTCATTTTTAAAATCCTGAGCAACGTTCCAACTGCGAATCGGTCTTGATAGAAAGCCATTTTTCAAAATTGAGTTATGCGTTCACTAATCATACATATGGGTATTCTTGGTTTGCTTGTCGCAACGATATGGCTGGGAGGTCAGCGCTCAAGGCGGGTCATATATTCTAGCGAACTAAAAACTGAACCTACCTATTACACACCGCCGGTAGATACGGTTTCAGCACCTTATCTATTTATTATCGGTGATTATTGGCTCAATTTCACAATCGACTGGTCAGGGATGAATTATTATCCTTGGAGTATGGGTTGCGGCGGATGTATCGTTTACAATGAATATTATCCCGGTTGGAATCCTGGAGGTTTTGGATCATTCAATTTTCCAAACCCCGTTGTATCAGCGTCTACAGATACGTTGTGTCAAGATACAATAAAAAGAGTCCGCTTTATCGAGGACTCTTTGATAGAAAAAGTTGCGGTTTCAATTGTCACCAAGAAAAAAATGGGACAAAAGGTCAAGTTGTTTTTTCAGAATTTGCGGTCGGCTGGTCGGAAATACCAAGATAGGACAACCAAAGCAAAAGTTAGGATGGATCCAAACATGTCTGAAAACGCATCGCCTATGGCCATGTGAGAAACAAAGGCACCGATCATGGTGAATCCCAATCCGGCATATGCCCATTCTTTAATCAAGGGATACTTGGGAATTAACAAGGCGATAACGGCTAAAATTTTCCATGTTCCTAACAAGGTCATAAAATAATCGGGATAACCCAATTTGGTGAAATTTTCCGCTGCTTCTGGCCGATGTAGCAACTGAAAAACACCTCCGAATGCTGTTCCAAAGCACAACCAAATGGTAAATACCCAATACAAAATTTTGTTTCTTTTTTCCATAATATAATTATTTCAAAACAATAATACGCTAAAATTTTGCTGGGCTTTCTATCTATCTTTGTTTGTGTCTCACCTTAACTATTGATGGCCATGACCTCTAGGATTATTTTTTTTATCGCATGCTGTTTTTTGATAAAATCTGTATGTTTAGCTCAAACTTACTCTATCGGTCATGTGCAAGAAAATTGGATAGATCCAACACGATCTAATCGCAATGTGACATGTGAGATTTATTATCCATCGAATAATTCGGGTGATAACGTTACCGTTGCTACTGGAGCTTTTCCAGTAGTGGTAATTGGACATGGATTTGTGATGTCACCAGCTGTTTATGATATTTATTGGGAAGCATTGGTTCCTGCGGGATACATTGTGGTGGTTCCAACTACGGAAGGCTCACTCTTCCCTTCACACGATAATTTTGGAAAGGACATGGCGTTTTTGGTTACCCAGTTGCAATCTGAAGCAGCAGTAAATGGCTCCATGTTTTGGAACGCCGTTGCAACGAAAAGCGCTGTTATGGGCCACTCGATGGGGGGAGGTGCTGCTTTTTTGGCGATGAACGAGAACCCCAGTATCACAGCCTTGGTCGCCATGGCACCTGCTGAAACCAACCCTTCAGCAATCTCAGCAGCGAGTACAATCAATCGTCCTGCTTTGGTTTTCTCCGGAATCAATGATTGCGTTGCGCCACCAGCAGAGCATCAAATTCCCATGTATGAAGCTTTGTCAAGCAGTTGCAAAACCTATTTGGGAATTGTAGGAGGTGATCATTGTCAATTTGCTTCGCCCAATTTCAATTGTACTTTCGGACAAAGTACTTGTTCGCCACAAGGCACAATATCTGCAACAGAGCAACAAGCCGATGTGTTGAGTAATCTGATTCCTTGGTTGGATTACTATTTGAAAAATGATTGTGTACGAGGCGAAACATTTCAGAGCAACATCGCCGGTAATGTAGCATTTGAAGTTCAGCAGAATTGTGTTCTGGGATGTGGTGTAGGAATTTTAAATGAGAGTGAAAAAGAATTCGCTATTTATCCAAATCCATTCGAAGATCAATTGAATTATTTGGTCAACTCCACTCTTATTGATAAAGAATACAGGGTTGTTGACGTCTTTGGAAAGAAGATAATAGAAGGTAGGATTGCGTCAGTAAATGGTTCTGTGAATACCGAAAATTGGTCTAGTGGATTGTATTTCTTTAAAGTTCAAGATGGGCCTAGTTTCAAAGTAGTTAAGCCGTAATGGTTACCTTGTTCTGAGTCTTACAAAAAAACCGGATAGCAATGTGATCATACCAATGATGGCTATTGAAAACGATATACCCCACTGATCGGCAATCCATCCTGAAATAAGCGCACCAAAGACGTATCCCAAGTCTCGCCAAAGTCTAAATGTGCCAATAAGCTCAGCGCGTTGTTGGGGATGAGCTATTTTGGAGATTAAGGTTGAGAATGTGGGATAAACCAACGCTGTTCCAAGTCCCAATAGTACTGCCAATAATAGCAAACTGAAAAAGTGAGTGCTGAAGGCAATGATGATAATGGCCAAGCCTTGGATGACCATGCCCCAGAATATCATTTTCGAATTGGAAATGATATCAGCTAGTTTTCCTGTGAATAATTGACCTATTCCCCAGGTGATTGGATACAGGGCAGTCATAATACCTATCTCTGATAGGTTGTAATGTAATTCAAAAAGAAAAATTGGAAATAGCCCCCACATCATACCGTCATTCAGATTGTTGACCAAACCCGCTTGATTGATGGCACTCAACACAGGATGTTGCCAAGTCATGGCTTGAAATGGTTTTTTAAATATGACTTTTTCTGACGTTGAACTTTCTTCTTGAACATGCTGACGTGTATCCTTGATAAATAGCAGAGTGGTCAGCCAACCCATTAAACTTAACGCAATTCCGAGATAAAAAGGAAACGGTACTATTCCCCAATGAAAAGCAATCCAACCACTGAGCCAAGCAAAGAATCCAACAGCCAGGTATCCTGCAAATTCATTTAAACCCATTGCAAGGCCGCGATCTTTTTCACCGGCAAGATCAATTTTCATGAATATCGTACTGCTCCATGCAAATCCTTGGCTCAGGCCAAGTAGGATATTGGCTAGAATCACAACCCACCAATGTGATGCCCCAATGAGTATGAAGGGTATCGGCAAGGCGATCGTCCATCCGAGCATCAGTATTTTTTTTCGTCCCCATCGGGATGACCATTTTCCAGCATAGAAGTTGGCGATGGCCTTGGAAAGTCCAAATGCGATGATGAATGAAAGTATGGCAGCGTTTGAGGAAATACCAAAAACGGTTTCGGCATATTGCGGGAATATGGATCGCTCCAATCCAATCATACCCCCGACAAAGGCATTGACAATCACGAGCAAAACAAATTGTTTCCAATTGTGTTTTAAACCTAAGCGAATTTTATCTTGCTCCAAATTGAATTTTGCCATAGGACAAAATTCATTGGATAAAAATGAAGTCTATTTTACAAATGATAAATAATCACCTCTGACCTCGGATTCTGCTTAAGCTTACCTGGGTAATACCCAAGTAGGAGGCAATGTATTTCAGTGGAATAAGTTGAACCAATTCCGTTTCTTTCATCAAATGATGATAACGTTCTTGAGCTGTTTGCAATTGCAAACTTTCGATACGTTTGTTGGCCTGAAGATATTCCTGCACGATGATTTTATAAAACAGTCTTTCAATATTGGGGTAAGCAGGGAATAAATTAAAAAGCTCATCAGCATTGATAGAGATGAGATCTACAGGTGTAATGGACTGAATGCCTTTGTGCGTGGCTTGGTTTTGGAACAGACTTTCTGCTCTGATAATGATATTGTCATTAAAAGCAAAGTGTTCAGTAATGTCTTGATCTTCTTTCCAATAAAATATTCGTGCTACGCCAGTGCTAACGAAATAGATTGTTTTGCAAGTAGTTCCTGGTTTTTGAATGATCGTGTTTTTATCGATGTGAGTTGACACGATAAGCCTTTCGAGCACCTCTATTTCTTGAGGAGTAAGGTCTATTATCTTTTTAAAGTGATTTAGTATGTTGGGTGTAGGTTGCAATTAGTAGAGCGCTAAAATTGTTGATACTTCCCCTTAATCAACTCCAGTCTCTCCAAAATCTCCGCCAAATTACTCGAGGTAACCAAAGCCATTCGGTCTTCTTTGAAATGCGAAAATCCTTTGAAGTAATTGGTGTAGTGCCTGCGCATTTCTAGGATACCTAACACTTCGCCTTTCCATTGAATGCTAAACATCAAATGTTTCTTGCATGTCTCTACGCGCTCATCAATCGTGGGCGGCGCCAATTTTTCTCCTGTGGCCAAATAGTGCTTAACCTCTCTAAAAATCCAAGGATACCCGATACTCGCACGACCAATCATGATCCCATCGACACCGTATTTGTTTTTGTACTCCAAGGCTTTCTCGGGGCTATCAATGTCGCCATTTCCAAAAATGGGAATATGAATGCGTGGATTCTCTTTGACCTTGGCTATGAGGCTCCAATCGGCCTCTCCTTTGTACATCTGCACACGCGTTCTTCCATGTATCGTCAATGCCTTGATGCCGATGTCTTGCAATCGCTCCGCAACTTCTAAAATATTTTTGGATCCATCATCCCAACCTAATCGGGTTTTTACGGTTACAGGTAGGGTAGTTGCTTTTACAATGGCTTCTGTCATGCGAACCATCTTGTCAATGTCTTTCAAGATACCAGCGCCAGCTCCCTTGCAAGCCACTTTCATCACGGGGCAACCATAATTGATGTCCAACAAATCGGGTTTGGTTTCTTCAATGATTTTGGCGCATTGCACCATGGTGTCAATTTCGCTTCCAAAAATCTGAACGCCAATGGGTCGCTCGTATTCGAAAATATCGA
>JACCDT010678235.1_pt1 | contig 11276 bp, 5 predicted proteins | sample 7446291 | NCBI WGS metagenome assembly JACCDT01 (sample SAMN15323446, study PRJNA562643) | freshwater metagenome | isolation source: river surface water | place: USA:Blue River Watershed | collected 2017-08-17 | reverse complement strand
GGCGGGGCGGAGGGCGCCGAGCAATTCCTGGGCGGCGCCGTGCGGGCAGACGTGGTGGCAGTAAAACGGTTTGCGCGTCGCCCAGGGCACGAGGAGGGCGGCGGCGAAGCAGAGGAGGAGTGGCCGCAAGAAGGCGCACGAGACCGTCCGGCGAAGGAAGGCGGGAGCCGACCGGTTCACGGCAGGCCCTTCATCCAGATCATGGCGTCGACGTAGGCGACGTTGAGGACGACGGCGACGGCGACGAGGACGAGGGCGAAAGCATCGCGGCTCGTCCAGCGGTCGGTGGTGCCGCGGGCGCGGACGAAGTTGAGCAGTGCGCCGGTGGGGCAGCCGAAGCGGCAGTAGGCCTGCGGCACGAAAAAGGAGGCGACGAGGCCGACGCCGGCGACGACGAGCGTGGCGATGCCGGCGTTGCGGAGCAGGTAGGCGTCGAAGGGCTCGATGCCGGTCAGGTCGAACGGGAGACCGAGCAGCGCGGTGAGGGCGACGAGCAGGAGCAGCAAGGCGGGCAGGCGGCCGAGGGCGCGGGCGACGTCGGCGCGGAGGTTGATGCGCCAGCGGGCGGGGCGGAGGGCGCCGAGCAATTCCTGGGCGGCGCCGTGCGGGCAGACGTGGTGGCAGTAAAACGGTTTGCGCGTCGCCCAGGGCACGAGGAGGGCGGCGGCGACGAGGAGGACGAGGCCGGGGGCGGTGGTCCACGGGATGCCGGAGCGGGCCCAGCCGGCGAGGAGGCCCTGGGCGACGAGGTCGCCGGACACGAGGCCGACGTAGCCGACCAAGAAAATCTGATACGGGCGGTTCCAGCGGTGGCGGAGCGAGGCGGGACCGAAGGCCATGAGGGCGGCGAGCGCCAGGACGCCGAGCATGCCGTAGTCGCGCCAGCCGAAGCGCAACGGCGGGCGGGCGGCGAGTTCGTCGCGGCTCATCTGGAGGCGGGCCTTCACGCTGCGCGCGATGGCCATGCTGGTCATGGTGGCGCCGGAGACGCCTTCGATGCCGGCCTTTTTGAGATCGAGATCGGCGGCGGCATCCCAGGTGAGATCGTTCCAGCTTTTGAGGAAGCGCCGGTGGGTGACGACGTCTTTGACGTGGTCGGGCGTGTCGTCGGAGCGGCGGACTTTCAGGCCGAGGATTTTCCAGTTGGTGTCGAGGGCGACGAGGGTGTCGGTGACGCCGCAGTAGCCGATGATGTCTTCGCAACGGGGCTGGGTGCGGACGACGTAGCCGAGTTCGCGGCTTTCGCGGTCGAGGACGAAGAGGCCGTCGCGGGCGGAGTCGTCGGGGCGGAGCCGGGCGGCGGTGGGAAAGAACGATTTCACCTCGTCGACGACGATGGGGGCATCGCCGTGCGAGCGCTGTTTGACCGCGACATCGCGCACGAGCCAGGCAATCGCGGCGACGAGGGCGAAGCGGTAGAGCTGCAGGAGAAACGTGCGGAGGGTGAGTCCGGCCATGGGCGGGAAGAGGCGGAAGACGGGGAAGACCAGGAAGACGCCGGAGAGGCGGAGGAGGATAAGATGGAGAGAGGGAGAGGCGGAGAGAAGGAGAGAGGCGCGTTGAGGAACGGGGAAAATAAAACGCGCCGCGGGGGAACGCGGCGCGGGAGGAGACCGGCGGTAACCGGGAGACGATTACGGGACGGCGACGAGGTGGACGGCGTCGATGTGGGCGTTGCCGTTGGCGGTGGCGGCGTCGATCACGACGGCGCCGGGGGTGCCGGCCTTGAAGCGGAAGGTGCCGAGGACGACCCAGCGGTTGTCGACGGGGCCGGGTTTCTTCTGGTCGATGGTGCCCTTCTTTTCGCCGTCGGCATGGCGCACGGTGTAGGCGGTGTTGCTGGCGCGGTTTTCATGCGGGGCGGTGGCGAAGCGGACCTCGTAGCGGCCGTCGGTCGGGACGTTGAGGACGAAGGTGGCGGTGTTGCCGGGACCGCGGGCGTAGGCGTAGTCGGTGCCGACGTGTTCGAGACCTTCGCCGCCGGCCCATTTGCCGGTGAGCTTGGCGGCGGTGTTGTCGACGACGACGCCCTTGAGGGAGGAGAGGGCGAGGCCTTTGCCGGAGGTCTCGGCGAGCGGCGCGGGGGCGGGGCCGCTGATGTCGAAGGTGTTGTCGGGGAGGCGGCGGGCGCGGCCGGGGAGCTGGAGCAGGCGGTCGAGCTCGGCCCAGTGGAGGTGGTAGACGTCGCGCGGCGTGCAGTTGTTTTTGACGGCGATGGCGGCGGCCTTGCCGACGACCTCGCCCATCATGCCGATGGTCTTCATGACGCGGATGGTGCCGAGGGCGTGGTCGGTGACGCTGATATTACGGCCGGCCATGAACATGTTCTCGACGTTGACGGAGTAGAGCGTGCGGTAAGGGATCGGGTAGCCGTAGTTGCGGTCGACGCGGCGATCGTGGTCGGCGTAGGAGATGAAGGGATTATCGGGGAATTTTTTGGCGAACTCGGCCTTCGGGAAGTGGAGGTCGATGCTCCAGGTGGAGGGCACGCAGCCGTCGGGGAATTCCTTTTTGGTGATGATATCCTGATGGGTGAGCATGACATCGCCGACGATGCGGCGGGGTTCGCGGGTGCCGCCGAGGTAGGCGACACAGTCGCGCTTGGCCTTGGCGTGGTCGGCGGCGCCGTCGCGGTTCTTCATCGCGTTGAAGGCGCCGAAGACGGCGCGGAGGTTCCAGTCGCGGATGAGTTCGAGATCGTTGATCGGGTGCTTGTTGAAGCCGCTCTCCCAGAACCACTCGCCCTTGCCCTTGTCGGCCATGTCGGCGCGGCCCTTCTTGGGGTAGGGGAAGTCGTCCATGGTGAGCGGGAGAGCCCAGGGCGTCTCGGGGAATTTCTGCGCGGCGGGGGCGTCGGACCAGACCCACATGTTGGACATGCCGAGCAGGTCCTTCATCTCGATCTCGTATTTGGCGCCGGCGAGGTGGGCGAGGTTGCCGTGGCCGGTGCAGTCGACGAAGAACTTGCCGCGGTAGAGGGACTGGCGGGAGGAGGCGGTGTTGAGGGAGGTGACGGAGACGATGCGGCCGTTCTGGGTGGCGGCGGCGAAGACGTGCTCGTTGAGGAAGAGGGTGATGTTTTTCTCGGAGCGGATGAGCGCTTCCTTCTGGGCGTCGCCGAATTCTTCATACGTGCCGGGGGAGTTCTTGGCCTTGTCGGCGAACTCCTCGACCATCTCGCCGATGTGCGGGTATTTGCCGCGGCGGATGAGGCCCTGGGCCCAGACGCGGACCTCGGAGGAGCCGTTGCCGCCGAGGACGGGGCGGTTCTGGATGAGGGCGACCTTGAGGCCCTGGCGGGCGGCGGAGATGGCGCTGCCCATGCCGCCGTAGCCGCCGCCGACGACGACGAGATCAAAGAGGCCCTTGTCGTCGGGCGCGGGCGGGAGGCCGAGGGTGGATTTGCGCCAGGCGGAGAGCGGGGCGGTGTCGTTGGGGGGCGTCTCCTGCAGGTCGGTCGTGAAGTAGACGGCGTCGCAGCGGCCGTCGAAGCCGGTGAGGTCGCGGAGGGCGACGGTGGCGGACTTGGCTCCGATGTCGACGGTGCCGCCGTCGTGCCAGAACCACGTGGCGCTCCTGGTGCCGAAGGTTTCGGCGAGCGGCTGGCCGTTGACGAGGACCTGGAACTTGCCGGGGGCGCCGGGGGCCTGCCAGTGGGCGACCCAATCCTTGGTGCGAACCCAGACGCGGTATTTGCCGGCCGCGGGGAAGGTGGCGGTGGTGACGGCGTCCTTCACCGGCGTGCCGAGGCCGTGGGCGAGCAGGTAGGGCGAGCCCATGAGGTCGATGAACTGGGTGTCGAGCGACCAGCCGCCGGCGGACTGGAAGCTCTCGGCTTCGAGCAGCAGGCGGTCGGCGGCGGCGGCGAACGGCGCCGCGAGCGAGGCGGCGAGGGCGAGGAGCAGACGCGGGAGGCGGGGGCGTTTCATAGAGAGGATTTTTTGACCACGGATGGCACGGATGAACACGGAGGGATCAACTCAGTTGTAGACGAGCCAGGCGGTGGCGGTGGTGGCGGCGGACGCGGTGACGCGGAGCCAGTAGGCCTGGTAACCGGCCGGGAAGGTATGGCTGGCGGTTTGGCCCGGGGCGACGTCGTAAGCGGCGTAGGTGACCCAATGGCCGGTGCCGGTGAGGTCGACCTCGACGGTCAGGCGCACGGGGGCGGCGGAGGAGTGGGAGAGGGCGATCGATTTCCGATCGTAGCCGGTGAACAGATACGGATCGGAGGGGACGCCGGCGGCGACGGCGGTGTCTTTCCAGGGGCCGCCGACGCCGACCGGTTTGCCGAAGGCCCAGAGGTCGTCGACGGCGCCGACCCAGACGGCGGCGGCGCCGTCGGTCGAGCGGATGAGGTGGCGATTGGCGGCGGGGCCGGCCCCGGCATCGACGCCGCTCAGCACGAGCAGGCCGCGCCAGGTGGCGTAGTCGTGGATGCGGCGCCCGTGCGTGGCGACGGGGCGGAGCTTGGCGATGCCGCCGGCGTTTTCGGCGGGCAGTTCGAAAAACGTGCCGGCGGCGTTGAGCAGGTCGCGCTCGGTGCAGACCTCGCGGCAGGTGCGCTCGGGGCCGTGGGGGCCGGCGAGGGTCCAGTCGGCGCGGGCCTTGGGCAGGCGAAAGCGCCGGCCGGCTTCGTGGGTGTAGACGACGGACGCGGGGTCGAGGACGACGGCATCGCGGGGGATGGCGGCGTTCTTCTTGGTCCACGCGGCGGCGGCGGCGTCACCGGACGGCGCGAGGCGCATGTCGGGGCCCATTTCGTAGTGGGTGTCGCCGACGACGACGGTGAGGGTTTTTTTCTCGGCGCCGCGGGCGTGGAGCAGGCCGCCGGAGGTGGCGGCGGCGGAGCGGTCGGCAGTGAGGCCGGCGAAACGGGCGTCGGCCGCGGCGGGGCGGGCGTCGGGCTGGCGGTAGGAGAAGAAGGCGGTGGCGCGGGCAAGGTCGCGCGGGGCGCGGATGCGGATCCAGGCGCCGCGCTCCGCGGCGGCGAAGGCGGTGAAGGCGTAGCCGGAGGCGGGGACCTCGAGGCGGCGCAGTTCGGACCAGCGGCCGTCGCCGGCGCGGTCGACCTCGAGGACGAAGGAGACGGGCGCGCCGGCGTCGTGGGCGAGGTGCAGGACGCGCTCTTCGAATCCGGAGAACAGATACGCGTCGGAGGGCGCGTCCTTTTTCACCGGTTCGTCGAACCAGACGGCGCCGCGGCCGAGCGGAGGGCCGAGGCGATCGAGCAGGGCGGGCTCGACGAACCACAGGTTGGACTGGCTTTGGCCGGGGCCGACGAGGCCGCCCTTGGCTTTGCGCTTGTTGAGGAATTCGCTCTGCGCGGTGTCGTCGCAGCCGAGGACCAGGCGGTCGCCCCAGCGGGCGAAGTCGCCGACGACCTTGAGGTAGTTGGAGCGGGGCGCGATGCCGGCGGAGCGGGCGGAGGAGAAGTTTCTCGGGAAGCGCCAGAACGAGCCGTGCATGGTCATGAGCAGGTCGGGCTCGCCGATGTCGCGGATGCGGGGCCATTCGGTGTTCCAGCCGTGGGCGCCGTCGTAGCTGTGGCTGGCCTTGGGCAGGCGGTAGCTGTGCCAGGTGCCGGCGTCGCGCACCATGAGAATGAGGGAGCGGTGATCCCAGCCGATGGACCAGATGGGATCGGTGGCGGGGTTCCGGTTGCCGGAGATGTCGCCGGGGCCGGTGACCTCGGTGAACTGGTTGCGGCGGACGATGGTCCACTGGTCGGAGACGCCGTCCCACTCGGCGAGGACGCCGCTGGGGATGTCGGGCTTGGTGCGGGCGAGGGTGCCGTGTTCGCCGTTGTTGGCGTAGACGACGACGCCTTGGCCGGAGTAGAAGCCCTTGCCGTGGTAGCCGGGGAGGTCGGCGCGGCGGAAAGGCTCTTTCACCTGTTCGTCGCGGAACAGTTCGGTGACGGCGAGGGTGTGGACGTCGACCTCGTAGATGCCCTCTTCCATCGAGGCGTAGTAGAGTTTGTTGGCGGGGTCGGTGAGGTGGCGGGCGTTGCCGGTGGGGCGGCCATACATCTTGCTGAACGGAATCGCGCGGACGCGGCGCTGGGCGTCGATGGCGTAGGGCCCGATGAAGAGCTGCTGCGATTCGCGGTGGATGAAGCGGTTGGCCGGCGTGCCGCCGATGCTCTCGGGGCGGATGATTTGGCGCAGGTCGGGCGTGATCTCGTAGAGTTTGTCGCTGCCGCCGGTGGGTTGGTGGGGCGCGTAGGTGACGACCCAGAGGCGATCGGCCCAGGGGACGACGGCACCGGTGCCGCATTCGCCGTGGGTGTTGAACATGGCGAGGTGCGGGTAGATGCCGCTGATCTCGAAGGGGGCGTTCGGGCCGGTCGGGGGAGTCTGGGCCCGGGCGGGCGCAAGGCCGGCGAAGGCAAGCCCGGCGAGCAAGGCGGGACGGGCGGGAAGGCGGCGGGCGAGGGCGAACATGGGAGGGGAGGAGCGGGGAGCGACGACAACGGGAGTGGTGTGACAGGGCCGGCTCGCGGCCGGGCGCACCGGCGCCCCGAGCGAGGGAGGAGGAGGGCGCCGCGCCGGGGCGGCGGGGAACAGGGGCGGGGCGGAAGGGCCCGGCCCCCGGGGTGCCGACGCGCGGCGATCAGTAGGTCAGGCGGGTGGTGATCGCGAGGCGGCGGGGGGTGTTGAACCAGCCGGCGTAGCGCAAGGTGCCGTCGCTCGAGCGGACCTGATAGAGGACGCGCTGTTCGTCGAGGAGGTTGGAGACGTTGACCTGGACGGAGGCGCGGACGAAGCGGTTGAGCCGGAAACTGTAGGACGCGAAGGCGTCGTTCAGGAAGCGGTTCGGGTAGTAATACATCTTCCGGGCGCCGCCGTCCGCGGCGTCGGTATACATGTAGGCGCGGTGGTTTTGCTGGAGGCTGGTGGTGAGGCCGACGCGCAGACCGCGGAGGCGGCCCTCGGAGAAGCTGTAGGAATTGACGAGGCTGTAGGCGTGCTCGGCGTAGCCGGCGGTCTTTTCACCCGAGCGGCGGACGATCCAGGTGCCGCCGGAGGGGGAGGTGAAGCCGAGCTGGTGGTCGGTGATGGGCAGGCCGGTGACGCCGGTGCCGATGCCCGGGGTGTCGAGGCCGAGCTGCTGGGCGTTGGTGATCTGGCCGCCCTCGCGATCGATCACGGCGAAGTAGGGGCTGTTGGGGTCGCGCATCATGGCGAGCGACAGCGGGATCGTGGCGGAGGCGGGATCGCGCGGGTCGGAGAGGACCATGAAGGGGGCGACGGCCGAGGTGGGCGTGGCCTTGATGCCGACGACCTGCTGGCCGCCGACGGTGGTGGTGTTGAACTGGTCGTTGTAGAACTGGGGCAGCACGACGTCGCTGCGTTCGGAGCCGTTGGCGGTGGCGAAGTTCAGGCGGACCTCCCAGCCGCGCAGGGGGCGGGCGCTGAGGGTGATGTTGATGCCGTCGGAGGTCTTCGAGTAGGTGTAGGCATTGCCGCCGTGGCGGCCGTTGATGCCGTTGGGGTCGATGTCGTCGCGGTTGCCGAAGGTGGCGGTGAAGTTCTGCGCCTCGGACTTGTAGTAGTTGATGTTGCCGGAGAGGCGGCGGTCGAAGAGGTCGAGCTTGAGGCCGATGTCCTTGCTGACGCCCTTGCCCGGAGGCAGCGGGTTGTTGAAGAGGTCGCGGGTGGTGTCGAAGTTGATCTTGCCGTTGGAGGCGTAGTTGAGGGAGAGGCGGAGATTCTTGACCGGGGTGTCGATGACGGCGCCGAGGTTCAGGCTGTCGTAGGAGATGGGGCCGCGTTTGAGGCCGAGGGCCTTGCGCAGGCCGGTGGCTTCCTCGCTGCGGAGGCCGGCCATGGTGTCGATGCGGCCGCCCCACCATTCGGAGAAGAGGCTGGCGCCCCAGCTCTTCTCGTCGGTGTCGTCCATGATGTAGGACGTGTTGGAGGGATTGCCGGTGTTGGCGTTGACGCCGCCGGACATGCCCATGGGGTTGGTGGCGGTGGGGGTGACGGCGCCGGAATAGACCTGGGGCGCGAGTTTGTAGGTGCGGCCGTTGGGGTGCTTGATCGTCGAGACGGGCCAGTCGTTGCCGCCGAGGATGGTGTCGGGGAACATGCGGGTCCAGACGGCGGGCATCACGTTGCGGCCGGACTCGGCGTTGTTGATGTTGGCGAGGTTCTGGATGATGGCGCCGTTGGCGTCGGTCTCGTAGAAGCGGACGGTGTATTGGTTGGACCAGCTCTCCATGACCTGGCGGAAGACGTTGGCCTGGTGGCGGCCGAACCATTTGCCGAGGTCCTTCTGGTAGGCGATGGCGCCGCGGTAGCCGCGGGCGCCGGTGAAGAACGGCGTGCCGACGACGGAGGTGTTGAAGGCCCATTGCTGGCCGACCTGGCCGGTGACGGGGTCGACGTAGTTGTTGCCGGTGGCGCCGGGGGCGAAGACGGTGGTGGAGCTGGCGCGGGGCGCCTCGTTGACGCGGGCATCGTGGCCGTAGCGGAGCTGGACCGCGAGGCCCTCGGCGAGGGTGGCCTCGGCGACGACGGACTTGATGCGGTTGAAGTAGAAGTCGCGGTGGTAGGGGCCGACCGCGGAGTCGACCTTGTCGAGGTCGATGACGCCGCCGGTGATGCCGACGATCTCGGGGAAGGCGACGAGGTAGCGGGCGCTCTGGTTGTCGACGCGGACGCCGTTGGGCAGGAGCCAGCTGAGCGGAGCGCGGACGGTGGGGGCCTGGGCGAAGATGGTGTCGCGGCTGTAGTAGCGGTATTCGCCGCGGATCTGGAGGCGCTTCCAGGGCTGGAAGGTGGCGGCGATGTGGTAGCCCTCGGCGGCGCGGCCGAGACCGGGGCGGGAATACTTGGTGTCGTCCTTCACGCCGTTGAAGCGGAAGCCGAAATATTTCTCACCGAAGCCGGTATCCACGGTGTAGCGACGCGAGCCCTCGGAGTCGCCGGTGGCGGACCACGACCTGGTCCGGCGGCGGACGCGGTAGGCGCGCTTGGAGGCGGATGTGTTGACGCCGCCGGCGTCGCCGGAGCCGAAGAGGAGGGAGTTGGAGCCGCCGATGGCTTCGACGCGCTCGATGTCGAAGGTGTCGAGGAGGGTGGTGTCGGAGCGGAGGAAGCCGTCGCGGCGCGGGTTGTTGATCTGGAGACCGCGCATGGTCATCGACTTCGGGTCCTGGCGGTCGCCGTCGACCATGCCGCGGACGTCTTCGCCGGCGTTGATGACGGCGGCGCCGAGGCCGCCGATTTTCCAGAGCATGTCGGTCATGTCGACGGTGCCCATGTCGTCGAGCATCTGGCGGTTGAAGATCTTGGCGTCGAGGGGGGTCTTGCTGAGGGCGAGGTTGGTGCCGGTGACGGAGTTGGTGTTGGTGGCGTCGTAGGTGTCGGACTCGTCGGCCTTGACCTCGAAGACGTTGAGGAGGACGGCGTCGTCGCGGCCGGAGGCGGGCTTGGCCTCGTCGGCGCGGAGGGCGGCGAGTTCGGCGGCGTCGAGTTTGCCGTCCTTGTTCTTGTCGTATTTGGCGACCTGGGCCGGGGTGGGCACGGCGGGCGCGGGGGCGGCGGCCTGGGCGCGGAGGAGGGGGGAGACAGCGGACAGGGCCGCGGCGACAAGGGCGCCGGAGGCGAGAAGGCTGGCGGGGAGACGACGGGGCGCGCGACGGTCGGAGACGGCAGGAGACATGGGGAGGGTCAGGGTGGGGTTGGGAAGGGAACCCGACGGCGCCGCGGGCGCGGCGAGGGGAGGGGTTCCCACGCTAGGGTTGTCGCGAGCGTGGCGGAGTAACACCGCGGGGCGAAATTTTTTTTGCGAAAGGTGTGTTCCCGACGGCGTCTGGGAACAACCTTCCTTGGGCACGATGATCACCGACGCGGCAGAAAAGGGTCTGGTCGTAGCGGCGCAGCAGGGCGACGCGGGGGCCTTTGCCGCGCTGGTGGAGCGGCATCACCGCGGGGTGCGGGCCTGCCTGGTGGCGCGCATGCACGACCCGCACGAGGCGGAGGATCTGGCGCAGGAGGTGTTTGTGACGGCGTTCCGGCGGTTCGGGGAATTCGACCCGACGCGGCCGCTGGCGCCTTGGCTGCGGAGCATCGCGCTGAATCTCCTGCGCAACCACTGGCGCAAGTTCCGGGCGCAGGCCGTGGGCGGCAGCGCGGAACTGGCGGACCTGGTGGACGAGCGGATCGCGGCGGAGTGCGGGCCGGCGCGCGAGCCGCTGCTGCACGCGGCGCTGCAGGATTGTCTCGAGCGGATGGACGGGCCGGCCCGCGAGTTGTTGCACCGCCGTTACGGCGAAGAGGAATCGGTGCGCGATCTCGCGCGGCAGCTGCGGCGGGGCTACTCGGCGCTGACGATGCAGCTGCACCGGCTGCGGGAGATTCTGGCGGAGTGCATCGGCCGCAAAGTCGGCCCGGGGGAGGCGGCGTCATGAACGCGGAGGAGCAGGCGAGCTTGCTCGCGCGGGCGGCGACGGGCGACCTGACGCCGGAGGAAGCGGCGCGGCTCGCGGCGGCCTGCCGGCAGGACCCGGCGCTGCTGGCCCGCCTGAGTCGACTGACGATCGTGGAGCGCCTGCTGGCGCACGGGCACCTTTATCCGGACGACGGGAGCTTTGTGCGCGAAGTGCGCACGCGTCTGGACGACGAGGCGGCGGCGGCGCGCGTGGTGCCGATCGGGTTGGGGGAGACGCCGGCGGCGCGGGCGCGGCGCGGTGGCTTCGGCACCTGGATCTGGGGCGCAGCGGCGGCGCTGGTGCTCGGGGCGACCACCTGGTGGACGCTGGGCCGCGGGGCGGCGGAGGCGCACATCGTGCGGATGGAATCGGCGACGTGGGAGGCCGGATACGCGGCGCCGAAGGTCGGCGATGCGGTGGAGGCGCGGCGGCTGCAACTGGCGGGCGGACTCGTGGAGCTCAAGTTTGCGCAGGGCGCGACCGTGATCGTGGAAGGGCCGGCGGATTTCGAGGTGCGCGGGCCGCAGCACGCCTATCTGCGCCAGGGCCGGGCGGTGACGCGGCTGCCGCAGGGGACGAAGGGCTTTGTGTTGGACAGCCCGCGCGGGCGGCTGGTGGACCAGGGCACGGAGTTCGGCGTGAGCGTGGGACCCTCGGGCGACACCGAGGTGCACGTGCTGGAAGGCAAGGTCGAGGCCGTGCCGAGCAACCGGGGCGAGACGATGCAGCTGACCGTGAACCAAGGCGCCCGGATGACGACGCAGCGGATCGAAGCGATCGCGGCGGACGCGGCGGGCTTTATCACGGATTTGCCGCCGCCGGCATTGGGCGAGATCGG
>JACCDT010825726.1_pt1 | contig 11281 bp, 10 predicted proteins | sample 7446291 | NCBI WGS metagenome assembly JACCDT01 (sample SAMN15323446, study PRJNA562643) | freshwater metagenome | isolation source: river surface water | place: USA:Blue River Watershed | collected 2017-08-17 | reverse complement strand
GGCCGTTGATGATGATCTTGCCGATGGCCGACTCGCTGTTGCTGGCCATGCCCTGCACGTCCTTGAACTTGCCGGCCTGCAAGAGCGGCAGCACCTGGTCCCAGAGCTTGCGGTTCTCGGCACGGGCCTTGCGCAGGAAGACAAACCGTTCGATGGCAATGGCCACGCCAAGGGCCGCCATGGCCAGGCTGGGGTAGAGGAAGGGTCCGCAATCGACGAAGAACTTGACGACGGTATTGAAGGTATCCATGGGCGGGCTTTCTGCGACGTTCTTTTGGGTGAGCGGAAGGGTTCAGGAATTCGGGCTCGGAACTCAGGGCTTGGCAGGCGTGGCCGGGGCTTGCACAGCCGCAGCGGCGCGTGCGGCCACCTGACCGTTGTAGTCCACCTGGCGGCGGAAAACCTCGCGGTCCACCGGGGCCAGGGCTTCGTCCAGCACGCTTTGCACCGGGCGGCCATGCAGGGTGCCGGGCAGCGGCTTCTTCCAGGGCACGATGTACAACACCTTGGGCAGTTCGCGGTTGCCGATGATCTGCGTTCGGTCGATGTCGGCACGGTCTTGGGCGTGGGCAGCGGTGCTGCTCAGGATGGCAGCCAGGCACAGCGTGCGTTTCATGACTTCTCCTTGGTGCTGGCGGCCACGGCGGGCGCGGCGGTGGCGGCGGGAGCGGCAGGCGCCACGGGCTTGCGGCCCTTCAGTTCGGCCATCCAGCGGTTGAGCTGTTGCGCGTCGCCAGGCGAGAGTTCAAGGCTCTTCTGGTACGCCGCTTGCGCCTGCGGCACATCGCCCATGTACAGGTCCAGCAGGATGGCCAGGTTCAGTTGTGCGGGCAGGTATTTCGGGTCCGCCGCCAGCGCCGCTTCGTAGCTTTTGCGCGCCGCGTCAAACCGGCCGGCCTGGCGCTGCGCGATGCCCAGCTGGTTCAGCACCGCCGCCGAGGCCGGTGCCTTGTCGGCCACAGCCTGCAACGTGGCGATGTCCGTGCCCAGCGCCGCGTCGCCGCGTTCCACCTTGCCATAGCGCACGGGCTTGAGCTTGGCCAGTTCGGCCAGGCTCTTCTGCACATGGGCGTCCCACAGGCCCTGCGTGGTGCGGCGCGCGTTGGTCTCGTGCAGCTCGATCGCCTTTTCCTCGAAGGGGAAGGCCTGCTCTTCCAGCAGCACGTTGTACTGCTCCAGTTCCAGCTTCTTCAGGCCCTTGGGCCGCTGCGAAGCGATCAGCGCCTTGCCGAAGTCCTGGTACAGCGCCGCGGTCTGGAAGGTGGCGGCGGTGGTGACGTCGGCCACGCCGGCCTCGCTGGCCTGGGCGTAGGCCTTGAGCACCTCGTCCATCTTGGCCTTCTTGAGCTTCAGCTGCTTCTGCAGCGGCTCGATCAGCGGCACCTTCCTGTAGGCCTCCAGCAGCGGCTCGCTCAGGGTCAGCGTGGCCTGCCCCCCCAGGCTGCGGGTCAGCGGCGTGCGGGCATCGCCTGCGTCGCGGTCGGCGGCCTGCACGGCGCGCAGCCAGGCGGCGCTGCGCGGCAGCTGGTTGTCCTGCCGGGTCAGTTGGGCCAGCTGCCAGCGCGCCTGCACGGCGGGCTCCACGGGCTGAGGCCAGGCCTGCAGGTAGCGTTCCCAGGACTTGATGGCCGTGGCCAGCAACGGCGACTTGGGCGGCGCCTTGTCGGCCGCCTTGTGGCGCAGCTCCGCCGCCTGCCATTGCGCGCCACGCGCCAGCGCGGGGTCTTGCGCGGTGGCCGCCACGCGCTCGAACTCCACGGCGGCCTGTGCGGACTTGCCACCTTCCATGTAGGCCAGCGCCAGCTTGGGCGCCACATCGGCCTGCGCGGGGTGGTTGGGGTGCTGGCGGCGGAAGTCTTCCAGCGTGCGCGCCGCAGCGTCCCAGTCCTTCAGGCCCAGCTGCGCCACGGCCGTGTCCAGCAGCGCACTGGCGCGCACGGCGGACGCCGCCGGCAGCGCGCCCAGGCTGGCGATGCGGGCAAAGTGCCCCACGGCATCTCGCGCCAGCCCGGCCTCGCGCGCAGCCTCGCCCTGCTTGTAGATGGCCGCCGCCTGGCGCTCGACCAGCTCGGCGCGGCCGGGTGCCCTGTCCGCGGTGAGCGCCAGCACCTCGCCATAGGCCGTTTCGGCCTCTGCAAAGGCACCGGTCTCGAAGCTCTGGATGGCCATCACCGTCCAGGCCACGCGGCGCAGTTCAGGTGCCGGTGCAGGCGTCAACGCCAGGGCCCGGCGGGCCACCTTCACGGCCTCGCCGCCGTCCTTCAGGGACAGCAGCTGTTCGGCAGCGTTGGTGAGCACGGAACCCACACGTGGGTCGCCAGGGAAGGCCCGGGCAAACAACAAGCCGCTCTGCACGGACTGGCGGCGCAGCGCCGCCTTGTCGGACCCGGCCTTTTCCAGCTCGATGGTGGCCAGCAGCGAGGAATAGCCCGCGTCAGCGGCCCTGGCAAAAGGCGCCGCGCGGGTGCTGGCGGTCGGGTAGGCCACCGTGTTGAACTCCTTCACCGCACGCTCGAAGCGCCTGTCGTCAAACAGCAACTCGGCCAGCAGGAAGCGGTTGGCCGGCACCTCGGCGTCCTGCGGGAAGGACGTGAGCAGCAGGTCGTACCAGCGTATGGCCTCCTGCACATCGGCCAGCTGGCGGCTCTTCTGCGCCAGCGCGTGGTGGTGGCGGGCCAGGTCCACCAGGTGGGTCTTCACCAGCGGCTGCGCCAGCTGCCAGCCGCTGGGGTTGGCGCGGCGGAACTCGCTGTCCACGCCGTAGCGGCCCACGTGGTCTTTCTTGGCCGACAAGGCCTGCGTGTCAAAGCCGGCAGCGGCGTAGATCTCGATGACACGCGCCTGCATCAGCGGTGCCTGCACGTGCAGCGGCTGGCGCCTGACAAAGGCCGACAGCGCGTCGGCCGCGTCCTTCACGCGCTCTTGCCGGATGTAGAGCTCGGCCAGCTGCTGGTAGACGCGGAACTGGTAACCCTCACGGACCTTGGAAGACGCGGCCACGTCCACCAGGCGGGGAATGCTCTCGGCCCCTTGCAGGCTGGCCAGGCTGATGCTCACCACGCGGAAGGTGTCGTCCAGCAGTTCGCGGTCGGCGCGCGACAGGCTGCGCACGTCCTCCAGCCTGGCCTCATCACGCTGCAGGGGGCTGAGGCCCGCCAGCTTGAGGTCGAAGACGGCGAAGAAGGGCTGCAGCGCGTCTTCCACGCGGCCCTGCTTGAACAGCGACCAGCCCTGCATGTACAGCGCACGCTCGGTGAAGGGTGAGCGGTTGCCTTGCCCATCGCCGGGCCGCCCCAAGGCGGGCAAACCCCCTTGGGGGGAGGCCGCCGTCTGCGGCGGCCTGGGGGCAGCATTCGCGAGCACCGTGGCGTAGGCCGTTTCCGCGTCCTTGTAGTTGCGCATGGCAAAGAGCATTTCGCCACGGCGGAACTGGGCCTCGTCGGCGTGCACGGTGCCGGGGTACTTGCTGACCAGCATGTTCAGCGTCTGCAGCGACGCTTCCAGCTGCCCCGCGCTTTCACGCGCACGGGCCAGCTGGTAGAGCACGCGGTCGTTGCGCGGGTCGTCCGGGTAGGCCGCCAGGGCTTCTTCGTAGCGGGCGATGGCGGCCTTGTAGTCGGGGACCTCGGCCGTGGCGCTGTCGGCGCTCTTGCGGTCGGCGCTGTCCATTTCCAGGTCGCCCAGGCGGCGCATGGCCTCGGGGCGCTGCGGCGCCTTGGGCGCGGCGTCCAGGAACTGGCGGTAGGCGGTGATGGTCTGCTCTTCCACCACCGCGCGCGGCGTGTTGGCAGGGTCGGGTACCAAGGCCACGGTGCGGTCGCGCAGGCTGGCCAGCGTGGGCTCGTTGTCCCCCGCCGGGCGCTTGGGGCCGGACGAGCAGGCCGCCAGCAGCACGGCCATGGCCAGCACGGAAAGACGCGGCGCGTTCATGGCCGGGCCGCCCCTGCGGGCGCGCCGCCCTGCTTGTCATCGCCCCGCTGGGCCAGCTGCGCCCGGTCCATGATCTGCGCGATGGCCAGCGTGGCCTGCGCAGCATAGGCATCCAGCCGGTCCTTCTGGTTCTGCAGCTCGGCCACGGCAATGTCCTGCAGCTGGGCCTGCACCTCCGCGTCCAGCTGCGCCACGCGTGGCTGCAGGGCCTGGATGCGCGCGGCCAGTTCGGCCACGCGCGCGGCCAGGCGGGCGTTGCGCTCGGGCTCTTGCTTCTGCGCTTGCAGCAGGGCGGCGTCGCGGGCGCGGGCGTCGGCCAGGGCGCGCTCGCTGTCGCGCAGGCCCCTGCGCGCCACCCAGGCCCGCTCGCTGAACTGCTGGCTCAGCTGCCAGCCGAGCGCACCTTCGGCGCGGCGCAGGCGCTCTTGCGCAGCGGCGCGGTCTTCCGCGTTCATCAGCGCAGCAGACCCGGCCAGCGTGGCCCGGGCTTGCTGGATGCGCTGCAGCAGGGCGCGTTCCTGGGGGTTGGCAAAGGCGGCGGCGCCCTGCTCGGCGTCCACACGGGCCAGCTCCGCGGCCAGCGCGTCACGCCGCTGCTGCAGCTGGGGCAGGTTGATGATGCCGGCACGTTCACGCACCACCGGCAGGCGCTGCGCAAAGGCCTCTTGCCGCGTGGCCAGCATGTCGCTGAAGCTGCCCAGGTTGTCCTGCCACTGCGCCAGGTTGCGCTGCAGGAAGTTCAGGTCACGCAGGTGCTTGAAATGCTCCTGGAAGGGGTGGTCAGCCAGCAAGGGCACCAGGTGCGAGGTGTGCGGCATCTCGGGCAACTGGTCCAGCCGCGCAAACGCGTCCAGGCCCTGCTCGGCCCCCACGGGGTTCTGCTGCAGCAGGCCACGCAGAAAGCCACCCTGGCGGATGCTGCTCATGGACCCGTCCAGGGCCGTCTTCTCGCGTGCGAACAGGGCCGCCGCGCCGCGGTAGCGCTCCAGGGCCTGCGTGTAGGCGCCGATCTCGGCCATGGCAAAGGGCACGGCGATCTGCGCTTCCAGCACGGCGGCGTCGGTGAGGTCGCGCGTGGCCAGTTCGGTCCACGGCACCAGGGCCAGGCGCGGGTCGTTCAGTTCAGACGCGGCCCAGCCGTAGCCCAGCAACGCCTTGTTGGCCAGCGGCCCGGCCAGGCGCACGCGCTGCAGGGCAGCCCGGGCTTCGCGCGGTTTCTTCTCCTGCAGCGCCACGAAGCCCAGGGCCACGTTGGCGCGGTCGCGCAGGCTGCGCAGCTCTTCGGTGGCCGCACCGGCCTGGCCCACCTCGTGCAACAACGCGCTGCCGCGGGTGATGTTGGCTTGGTCGCCCGTCTTGATGAGCGCCACGCCCAGGTTGAAGCGTGCGTAGAGGTTGGCGGCTTCGCTGCCCTTCACGTCGCCCGTTACGCCGCCCTTCACGCCTTCCAGCACGGTGATGGCACTGGCGTAGTCCTGCCGTGCCATGTGCAGCTGCGCCTGCAGCAGTTGACGTTCGTCTTCCAGGCCCTTGCCTGCGCCCTGCACCAGCGGCGCGCTGATCTTGTCCAGCGCGTCCTGGGCGGCTTGCACGTTGCCGCGCTGGTGGCGCATGCGGGCCAGGAAGAACCAGGCGCGGTCGCGCACGGCCGGTGGCGCATTGCGCTCGATGAGCCGGGCAAAGATCTCGGCCGCCTGGTCGTGCAGGCCGTAGGACAGCAGCATGCCGCCGCGCAGCACCTCGGCTTCGTCGTCGTGCGGCGCCACGCGCTGGAAGTGCTGCGACACCATCAAGCCCGTGATGGCGGTGAAGAAGTGGTCTTGGTAGAAGTGGAACAGCGTGTCGCCGTAATGTGGCGCACCCACGGCGCGCACGCTGAAGGGCAGCGTCTTGTCGCTGGACAGCGCGGGCTCGGCCGCGCTGGCAGCCCCCAAGGCCGACGCACAGCACACCGCAACGAAGACGCGAGAGAACTTCACCGCCGGGTCACTGCCACACTTTGACTTCGAACTCGGGCTGCAACTTGCCCAGCGAGTCCTTCACGCGCAGTTCGATGTACCGCGGCTCGGTGCCCTTTTCGAACTGCAGCGTGGTGCCGCGCTTGTAGTCACGCTCGTGCGGGCCGCGACCGGTGAAGAAGGCGTCTATGCGGTGGGTGCCCGTCTTCAGGTTGCCCAGGAAGACCCGTTGCACACCGCCGCGGTGCAGGGCCTGCACCTGCTGCGGGGTGTACAGGTGCTGGCTGACCAGCTTGTCGTCCAGCTTGATCTGCACCGACTCCAGCTCGAACAGGCGGCCCACATCCATGCTCACGAAGACGGCCACCTGCGTGCCGGCGGGGTAGAGCAGCTCTTCTTCCAGGATCAGCAGGTCGCGGTTCAGGCGGATGACCTCGGCCTTGAGGTCCTGCACCCGCGCGTCCAGCGCGGTGGGGGCAGCGGCCGCAGGGGCAACAGGGGCCGAGGCTGCGGGGGCTGGCGCGGACACGGGCTGGGCCGTGGCCGCCCAGGCGCTCAGTTGCAGCGCCAGCACGAGCAGGAGGTTTCGGAACGAGGTGGCCATGGGCGGTGTCCGTCAGAAGGCTAGAAGCCAGCGGTCACGTACAGCTGCAGCACGTGGGCGTTGTGGCGGTAGAGGTTGCCGCTGCGCAGGTCGGTGAAGTCCTTGAAGCGGAACTGCTTGAACTCGTAGCCGCCGTTGAACTTCACATCCCAGCCCTTGGGCGCGCCGGGCCAGCTGTAGCCCAGGCGGGCGGACAGGCTGGTGCTGCCGAAGCTGCTGAGCTGGCGGTTGCGCGACAGGTAGACCGTTTCGGCCTGGGCGTTGTCGCTGTAGAAGAGGGCCTTGGTCTGCGAGTAGCTGCGCAGGCTCAAGTCCAGCACAAAGCTTTCGCCCAGGTAGCGGCTGCCACCCACTTCAAAGGTGTGCGCCTTGATGGCCCAGGTGTCCCAGTAGTAGCGGTACTCCACGCGCAGCGAACTGCGCGGCAGCAGCGTGCCGGTGTCGGTGACGCTGCGCAGCTTGACGGCCCGGCTGGTGCGCGTGCGCGGGTTGCGCTCCTTCACCGCCGCGCCAAACACGCGTGCCGCGCGGTAGGGGCTGCCCAGGTAGCCGGAGTCGGCCACCACCTCCAGGTTGGCGCTCACCAGCCAGGTGGGCGTGAGGATCTGCGTGAGGCCCGTGCGGTACTGCCAGTGCGCGGCCTCGTCCAGCCAGCCCGCCACACCCTTCATGCCCACCTGGTCACGGGCGCGGCTGAAGCCCAGGCTCAGCGTGGTCATGCCCCCAAACACCTCATGCGCGGCGTCGGCGCTCAGCGTGTCGGCGGTGTAGTCGGGCTCTCGGCTCTTGTTCAGGCCCAGGCTCAGCGTGGTGTCGCGCACCACGGTGTCCAGGCTCAGGTCCCAGGCCGTGCGGGTTTCCTTGAAGGGGCTGGCCGTGGTGACCACGTCGATGCTGGCATTGCTGACGGCGTCCACGTAGTACTGGGCCGACACGCTGACCTTGTCGGCGATGCTCTTGCGCACCAGCAGCGCCGGCCCCTGCGCCTTGACGCCGCCGCCGTCGTACACGTGGTACAGCAGCTCGGCCTTGTCCTCGGGCAGGGCCGCGGCGCCGGCCTGCGTGGCGGCGCTGCCGGCCATGGCGCCACCGAGCAACTCGCGCCAGCGCCCCAGGAGCGACCAAGGCCATGCGCGGAACCGGCTTTGCCGGGCCGCTGCATGAGCCCCCTCGGGGGGTAGCGACCGAAGGGAGCTTGGGGGCATGTCAGTTGCAACCACAGCCACCGCCCTGCACGCCGGTTGCGCCGCGTGCACCCTCGCGCACGTTGTGGATGTGCTCACGGTGCTTGTCCGCCAGCGGCGCGCGCGTGAACTGCATGATGGGGTCGGACAGCTTCTCGCGTTCGTACGGCTTCACCCAGGGCTGCACGGCGCAGCCGGAGAGCAAGGCAGCCAGCAAAAGAGCAACGGCAGTGCGCATGGTGGCCCTCACTCTTTAACGAGTTCGCGGACCTGCCGCTCGTACAGCTCTTCCACGCCCTCGCGGTAGCCGCGGTGCAGGTAACGCACCTTGCCGTCGCGGTCGATCAGCACCGTGGCCGGCATGCTGCCCAGGTCGTAGAGCCTGGAGACCTGCTTGTCGGCGTCCAGCAGCACGGGGAATTTCAAGCCCCACTTGGTGGCGGTGGCCGCGCCGGTGCGGGCGTCGTCGTCGATGTTCACCGCCAGCAGCGTGAAGCCGCTGGCGCGGTACTTGTCATACAGCTTGTTCAGGTGCGGCATCTCCACCTTGCAGGGGCCGCACCAGCTGGCCCAGAAGTTCACCAGCACCACCTGCCCGCGCTGCTCGGCCAGGCGCAGGTTGCGGCCTTCGGCACTCTTGAGGGTGAAGTCCGGTGCCACGGCCTGCGGCGTGACGGCAGCGTGGGCGGCCGCGGCCGTGGCCAGCAGCAGGCTCAACAAGGTGGCGCGCATGGTGGGAGGCGTCATCAGAAGTAGAAGGTCAGGCCGCCGGTGATTTCGGGGTTGTGCGTGGTCTTGCGCCGGCCCAGCAGGTCCAGCGAGAAGACGTGGTCACGCACGTCGGCCTGCAGCGCAAACCAGTCGGCCAGCACCAGGCGCAGGCCGAAGCCGTAGTTGACCGTCTGCCGCTTCTGGCCGGCGAATTCGGTGCTGCCTATGCCGGCCAGGATGTAGCCCTGTGTGGCCTTGGCCGTGCTGCGGCCGAAGAACACTTCTCCGGGCAGCAGGTTGTAGCCCACGCTCACGCCGTAGTAGCGCAGCCGCTCGGTGCGATTGACGAAGATGCCGCCGGGCAGCACCTGGCGGAAGGCGTCGTCGCTGACCTTGGTCTGGCCGTAGGTGCCGTCGAAGAAGATGTCCTCGGTGACGTGGTACGACACACGCAGGCCGCTGACACCGCTGGAGCCGAAGTTCTCGGTGGAGTACACGCCGCCATAAAGACCCACGGCCACGTCGTGCGACGGGTACTGCGGGCGCTTGACCTCGCGCCGCAGCACCTGAGGCTGCACCACCTGCTCGGACGCGGGCTGCGACGCAGCGGCCGCGGGTGCGGCCGGCTGGGCCTGCGCCTGCGCCGGGCGCGCGCCCAGCAGTGCCAGGGCCATCAACACAAACGTCAGGGCAAGCTGCATGGGGTGGGGCTTTAGAAGAAGAAGGCAAAGCCGGCCGTGTAGGCGCGGTACTCGATGCTGCGGGTGTCGGCCACGAAGGCGGTGTACAGCGAGGCGTCCACGCGCACGACAAAACGCTCGGCCAGGTACCAGCGCAGGCCCGCGGTGGCATGGGCCAGCCGTGCGTTGACGGGCGCGGCGTTCACCAGGCTGGCGTTGGGGATGTTGCGAAACTGGCCCAGGCCGACGCTGAAGAACGGTGACAGGCGCTTGTCGGCCCAAGGCTCGGAGGTGACCGACAGGCCCCAGAAGTCGGTGCCAGAGAACACGCCCTGCACCTGGCCCACGGCCAGCTCCATGCCCACCGTGTCGGCCAGGCGCACCTGGGTCCACAGCTTGAGCATGGGCTCCTTCTGGAAACGGCCCCAGGCCCCGCCAAACTCCACGCGGCGGGCCAGGTAGTCGTCCACCACCACGTCGCGGAAGGTCTTGCCGCTGCCGGCTTCGGTGAGCGTGGCTTCCAGCTGCGCGCGCGGCACCCAGCCGGTCTGCCCGCCTTCGGCACGCACGCGGTACCAGTCGGTGCGGCGGAACTCCACCACCACCCATTGGTGCCGCTCCACCACAAAAAACACCGGGTAGCCGCGGCCCGGGCCCGTGTGCAGTTCCAGGAAGGGGTCGGCGACCTGCAAGCGTTCGGCGCTTAGCGCCACGGTGGGCTTGAGGCCTTGTGCGTGCGCCAGCGCCGGAACGCAACACAACAGCGCAAGCACGAGGCCCAGCTTCCCGCCGTGGAACCGGCTTTGCCGGGCCACTGGCGGACGGCCCCCACGGGGGGTAGCGAGCGCTAGCGAGCTTGGGGGCACCATCTCACCATCAATCTGTATTGCAGGAACCGGTCGCAGGGTCGGCGGGCGTGAACATGGAGTTGGCCGCGGCGCTGAATTCATCCTGGCCCTGTGGCATGGGGCGGCTGATCCAGTAGCGGATGATCTTGGCCTCGTGCATGTCCACGCTGTCGAAGATGAGGCCGCCGCCGTGCAGCACGTCGCGCACCAGTGGCTTGTTCATCAGGCGGCTCTGGTCCGGACTGCCGACCACGGTTTCCCCCAAGGACGAGTAGTAGTTCTTGTACATGTCGCTGGCGCGCACGGCGGCCGCTCCCAGCGCCGGGTCCACCGCCGGCGCGCTGCCAAACAGGCGCAGCGCACCGCCGGTGCCAGTGGCATTGTCGTGGCAGCCCCCCGACGCACAGGTGTTGGTGGTGGCCACGCCATTGATGACCACACGCAGTTGCGCGTTGAGCACCGGGTTCACACAGCGCTGGAAGTACAGGTAGGACAGCTTCTGGCCCTGTGCCCCCGGCGGGTTGGCCACGTCGGGCGGGTTGTCCAGCGCGCCGCTGCCGCCGCATGCGGCAAGCAGTGCGGCGGCAGCGGTGGCCAGGAAAGCGGTGGGAAGGGCCCGTGCGGCGGTCATGAAGGCGTGGTGCAGGTCCGGTGGCGTCAACGGGTGGGGCAGCCTTGCTGTATCCACGCGCTGATCTGGTTGTAACCGCTGCCGCCCACCGGCAACAAGGCAGTGACCTGTGCCAGATCACCGCTGGGGTGGGGCACCGTGGAAGGACGTTGCAACAAGGCGTTGCTGGCCGGTGTGCAGGTGTTGCTGATCATGGACAGCGTGACGTTGAAGTCCCCTTCGGCGCTGCCGGTCAGCACGAAGCGGTTGCGCGGGTTGCCCAGGCCGGCCTGGTGGCAGCTGGCGCACTGCGCCTGCAGGATGGGCTGCACCTGCGACAGGAAGTTGGCCTCGCTCAGGCCGGTGACGCTGCGCACGCCGCTGTTGGCGTCGAAGGGGTCGTTGTAGTACTGGCCGCCCAGGTCCATCCACTCGGCCACCAGCCGCTTCTCGGCCTTGTTGAGCAGGCGCGAATGGTCCGGCGCCGTCGCCGGGGGGTTGGGGTGGGCGGCCAGCGCGCCGCTGCCGGCCAGCAGGGTCTGGCCCCACAGGATTTCCGTCAGCCGGCTCTTGCGCGCCTGGCCTGCGGTGTTGGATGCGCCCGAGCTGGTTTCCACCAACGCGGCGCCGCGCTCCACCTCGGGCACGCCTTCACGCAGGCGCACCACCGGCCGGCCGTCGCTGCCGATGACCGGGTCGCCCATCACCAGTTCTTCGTAGGACACCAGCCGGCCGGTGCCCGACACCGTGGCGCGC
>JACCDT011039698.1_pt1 | contig 11282 bp, 16 predicted proteins | sample 7446291 | NCBI WGS metagenome assembly JACCDT01 (sample SAMN15323446, study PRJNA562643) | freshwater metagenome | isolation source: river surface water | place: USA:Blue River Watershed | collected 2017-08-17 | reverse complement strand
GCGCAGTTGGCCTGTCCGGAAAATTTGGAAATGACAAAAGCCCCGAAGCAAGTTTTTGCAAGGTGACGGCTAAATTCGAGATCTTGTCGCTTGTGGCTGCATTTGTGGCAATTTTTTCTGCGGTCACGGCCTCTGCCGCCAAGCGATCTGTAGTGATGGTGCTGGTGACCGAGCTCAAAGCAGACTGAAAATCTGCGGCAGTAATGCGAAGCCCAACAACAGTGCCGGACGAGAAAGCCCGCGCGGTCGTTCCCTCTTGTCCGCGCATCACATTGCTCAACACGCCGGAGCCCGTCGATCTTGTCCGGACATAGACAATTTCAAAATCCCCGAGTGAGTCCTGCAAAACAACTTTGAACCAATTGGATGCCGAAGGCACGGCACCGGTGCCGACGTTTGCAGACGGGAACAAATCGGCTTTGCCGGCCTCAATGGTCAGTGTCGTGTCGGTTGCCGTGACCCCAGAGACCAGGCTCGCCCGCGCATTGTTTGTAAATAACTGTGGCATAGGCTTGCTTAGGCAATTCGCAGAAAGAGCGTTATTTGACCGGCCTTTGCGGAACCTCTGGATTGCCATGTGCCTGCCGCAACCAAGTCTCCACTGTCCTCATACGAGTTTGCGTATAGCAAATTTGTATACGACACGGTGCTTCCGGGTGACACTGCAACATAGGTCAAGCAAAAGGCATATGTCCCAATCGCCCCAACTGCGGCGGCAGTGATGGTTGGGATGATCTCGCTCGTCTTGGCAAAGCCGGGGTCGTTGGTGAAAGCGCTCAACGCCGTTGGGCGATTTGCAATGTTGGCCCAAGCCATGACGCCGGAAGCCAACTTTGCCAATGTGATTGCGGCATCCGGGATCTTTGCTGTCGTAACTGCTCCATTGCCCAATTTGGCAGAAGTAACGGCGCCGTCTGCAATTCTGGATGTTGTAACAACACTTGTTTCGGCGTTCAAAGCCGACTGGAAATCTGCGGCGGTGATGCGAAGCCCAACAACAGTGCCGGACGAGAAGGCCCGCGCGGTCGTTCCCTCTTGCCCACGCATCACATTGCTCAAAACACCAGAGCCCAGTGTGCGGGACCTAACGTAAACAATCTCGACGTTGCCAGCAGTGTCTTTGAGCACCACCTTAAACCAGTCAAGTGTCGAAGGCACGGCACCTGTGCCGACGTTTGCAGACGGGAACAAATCGGCCTTACCTGCCTCAATGGTCAGTGTCGTATCAGTTGCCGCGACCCCAGAGACCAGGCTCGCCCGCGCATTGTTCGTGAATAACTGTGGCATGGATGATGTCCTTAATAATCTTTGACCTTGACGATGAATTCGCTCTGGTCAACTCGTCCTGCTGCAGTTGTGACATCCACCGACACCTTGTACCGCTCTCCAGATGTACCGCCTGAAAGCCAAACGGACACAGCCGTAGGCGTCATGACAAGGTTGCTGATGATCAAATCTGTATCTTGCGCATTCGTCAGGCACACAACTGAAGCCGCCACGTCGGAAATGGTGTCTGCCACCTCCGCCAGCCAGTCGCTGTAATCAATGGGGTAATCCTTAACCTCAACAGGCTGCTTTTCTTTTTTGTCCAAAATCATGGTGCCACCATGTTCCTTCCCTCTGCAAGGCGACTCATTGAGCCAGCCGCAAACACCGCCATATCGACATCACCAGGCCCCCTACTCATTCCGCGAAGTTCAGCGAACCTCGGCATGGCGTCCACCTGGTCAATAAACTGAGCCAGACCGACAGACCTGGGATCAAAATCAGAGGAGGAAATGCCATCAATCTCGCTGAGCGCAACCTGGATTGGTCTGGCAAAGTCCACATAGGACGCGCCACTCGAATCCACTGCCCCCACTGAGAATTTCTGAGTCTTGAAATCAACGGCTGATTGCGCTGCATCAATCTCAACCTGCGCCCTCTTGACCTTGACGGTGCCAATGTCGCTTAACGATGCCCCATTTGATGCAAACGAGACCAATGGCACCTGGTTTGCCAGCAGAACGAGACGCGTTGCCGTGACGGATGCAAATGAGCAGTGTGCGAATTTGAGCGTTTTGAGTGACAAAGTGGCACCGGACTGCACTTGCAGGGCGGCATCGAGCTTTGAGACTTTTTGTACTTGGAACACACCAGAGGAGCTGGCACCTGACTGAAAGGAGGCGTCGTAATAGACAGGCAATCCAAGGCCCGCGATCTCAATCGCAAGAACTTCAGAACCAAGCAACTCAGAGGTGTCTAGCACGGCTTAGTCTTCCGTGATCGTGCTGGAATTCTTGATTCGCGTGATCACCCCCACCGCGTACGCGATTGATGGGTTGAGTGCACCTCGGTACAGGATTTTTCCCGCCCCTGTCAGACTAACTCCGATAGAGGCGTGAGTAGCTGTGCCTGCCGTGCCAGCGGTCATCTCCCCAAATTCGACGCTTGCCACTGGACTCACCACGTTGGCCGCGACAGTCCATCCACTTGGGCTGCGCGCCACTGGAATCCTTGCGTACCCAGTGTAGGCAACCTCGCTGGTTGACTGATCACCAGTTTCGCCTGGATCAGCCGTGTGCAAAGCAAGATACAGCGAAGTCAGTGGCCCGGATGCCGCATTGTCAGCAATTCCGGCAATAGGGATACCCTGAAAAATCAATTTCAGAAGATCGTTTTCGAATGTTTTGGACTTGGACATAAAGACCTACCGTTTAAGAGCTCGGAGCCGCTTCCGAAGATGATTTGAGCTGAATGCCAATGGCCCCCATGAACATGTCGTGATAGCTCTTGGCCATGACTGCATTCCCACCAAACTCGGCATCTTTGGAATAGGCGCGGAAAAGCACATAGTCAAGCAAAGCAGACTGCCAATAATCTGGCAAATCAATGTTGCCCACCACGCTCGCATGGGTGGGTCCAGTCGGGGTGGCTATTGGTGTTGGATACAAGCCAACAGTGGCTAGGACTTTCACGCCTGGCTGCACAGGCGGGTACACATCAAATTTGCGCGGCTCAACGATGTTGTGCATGAAATGCTTCACGTACAGTCCTTGCGTGCCACTGCGCCAGTCAGGCACCACATGATCCAGAAGCTGCAAATCAACTTTTGTGATGCGCGACTTTTTGCCTTCGGCGTTATTCGGGATGTCAATCAACGCCGTGACTTCGGGGGGGATCGACTGCTCAAACCCCGCCGCCAGGGTTAGCGTTAAGGTTGATCGTTTTTGATCTGGCCTCGTTGTTGCGATTGCAATCTGGCCAAGGTTCAAATAGCCGACCAACTCGGCAGCGGGCCAGCGATCACCATCCACATCAAACAATATGATGTGTGCATCCTTGATGATGGTGCTGGCCGCTGTTGTCATGGCTAAAGAATCCCACAAACCATGTCGGAGTCAAGACCACCACCACTTGACCTTGATGTGCTCAACAGTCGCCACGGCAGCCGCCACAAAGGCGATCACCCACAAAACCGGTTTAGCCACCTTTGCAAGCCAATCCAGAACGGTGAATGCGCCTTGGGCCGCCTGAAAGGCGGAGACCATGCCCTCGGTGTTCGAGTCGATTTTGTCAACCTTCTCTTCCACTGCAATCAAGCGATCGAAGATTTCGCGATGGGATACTTCTTGCATATTCGCCTCACGCATGTGCTGGAACGCAGGCGGTTTGCCATGGTCCGTTCAGGACTGCGAACAATCCATTTGGCCCCAGGCGCCAGCCGTCTTTAAAGCCCAGCGCCTGCGCTGTAGCCTCCGAACAAAATGCCGCGTGATCAGAATCAGGCAAGAACCCAAAGACAAACCGGGCGTTACCCAAAATGTCGTAAGGCATGCCCTGATTTTGAACAAACCAAGCCCGCGCCTTTTCTTCGTTTGCCCACGGCACCGGAACAAAATCCCACCGCGATGGGTCGAAGTCGATCTTTTTAATCCGGACACCCTTGTCAATGAAGCTTGCGCTTGCGGCCATGCCATCACTGAACACAAGCTCCACATGGGAATATGGGCCTCGATCAATCAATCGCACGGCTCTGCTGTAGATGCCCTGCCAACCAGGGCGTGTGCCTTTGTAAAAAGCGACTTGCATACCTTAATCCATTGCTGTCTTGATGCCACATCTTGTGTAGCGAAATTTTCGGAGTCAAGACCACTGCCAGATTAATCCGACGATCGAATCACATGCACCCCTGGCACAACAAAAGTCGCCGGGCCTTCAAGCACTCGGGTTGTCAATATCTGCCCCTGGGCATTGACCGCTGTCACCTCATGAAGCTCACGCCCGTTAGAGCCGCCGACGAGCACATCGAATAGCTGGCCCACCTTGACGGTATCAAGCACGCTGCGCAAGCTTGCGATGGAGTTGACCGTTTGGGGTCTTTGCGCCGTCTGTGGACAAACGCCATGCAATACGTTTGTCACCATGGCGTCAAGCGCCTGGCGCAGTTCTTCAACTGTCTTGCGCAGGGTGTCAATATTTTGACTCTGTGTTGCCAAAGCCGTTTCAAGGTCTTTGACTCGCTGGCGCTCCTGTTGTCGTCGCTCCAGTGCATCCAACAAAATTTCGGAATCCATGGCTTCTCCTTTGGACAAAAAAAAGCCGAGCACTCAGGCCCGGCTCCTGCCGTATTCGGCGGTGTCGATTACATCTGCTGAGACGAGCTCGGACCGGAATTGACGTCGGCGGTGCCGTCGTCGTTGGCGTCGGTGGTGTCCGCGCCATCGGCTTGACCAGTGACGGCTGAGAAGATCGCGCTGATGTCGCCATCGTGGCCGGACAGGCGTTGCTCTGCTGCGTCAGCGCGGGCTTCGGCAGTGGCCACACGACCGGTCACGGCGGACAGATCGGCTTGCAGCTGGTTGATTGCTTGAGTCTGAGCAGTGTTTTGCGCAGCCAGCAGGTTGATACCGGCAGCGACGGTGTTGCCAGCGCGGCCAGCACGTGCGATCAAAGAATCGCGTTGGTCTTGAGTCAAGGACATGGTTTTCTCCAAAAAATAGAGGGGTTGTGGAATCTCAGATTTTATCTGAGCATTTATCTCAAATGGTCAGATAAATCCGAACAATTGAAATTCTGTTGCACCCGGGTGGGTGCCGGTCTCGCTGATGGCATCAACGCGAATCCTCGCGCCAGCGCATTTGCGAAACCCTATGCGGATGACGACACCCTCAGGGTCGTGCTGCGCGTCTTGCGCGGGCACGTGCCAGCTCAGTGTGTTGTCTGTGTTTCGAGTTGCAAGCTCTGCTGTGCACTGCGTGATGCGTGCTGCCGAGCTTGATTGACGGTGTGCGAACTCCAAGCGGTCAATCGTGACAATGCCAGCGCCGAGCACCGCGCCGATGTGCCACGGGCAAGGCGGTCTTTCGTCTGCCGTGGCGAACTCATGCCCAAGCCCCGCAAAAGCACTCCAAAGCGTGCGGTACGGGTACTGTGGGTTGAAAATCTCGCCGTAGCTTGGCATGTTGCACACAAAACTCCACGGGCCAGAGGTCTCGGGCGTGTCTTCGCCCTGAATACCTGTGACGCCGCTTATGAGTGGGTACGGCTGCTGGCGGATTGACCTGATGATCGGCACGTCGTCAGGCTTTCTTGTAGCGAAAAGCTTCCGAGAAGCTGATACCGGTGTAGCCCGAGCTCATCTGGAAATAGTCGCTGCGGACTTTGTTCCAGCCGTTGTAGATCAAGAACAAAATGAAGCGGTTGGCGTCGTATGCCATGGCAGCACACGGGTAATGATTGCCATCGCTTCGCGAGACGGTGCCACCTGACGACCCGGGGATGGTGCGCGTCACCTCGGGGTGGCCGCTAATGGTGCCAATGGTAGCTGTGTTGACCCGGTGGTAATTCGTGTCCATGGGGGGCGCACCGGCTGGCAGACGAAACAGATAAATGCCGTTGCCCGGACCCGCGCCCGCCAGTGATGTCTCGTAGGCAAGGTGCATCGTTAGCTCGCACCACCCAGAGCCATCGTCAACCACGGTGATGTGGTCAACTGTAGGGGTAGCCGTTGGTTTTGTGGGTGCCGTGATGGTGCCGTCGATCAGCACCGGGCTGGTGTATGTGATGGGCGTGGCCGCCGATGGCGTGCCTGCAATGGCCTGCACGACTGCCCAACAACCGGGGGTGTTGACGAAATCAGAAGTATTGCCTACGACAATAGAAGCACCCTGAGTGAGCCGCAGGGAGACCACCGTGGTGGTTGTGGCCGTGACCACGGCTTTGGATGGGCCGCCAGACACCGAAGTTGCTGCCGTATCGGCGGGAGAGTAGTACGACGACGGCAACCCCACCCAACCGTTTGTGGTCTCGTTGTACCACTGATATTGCAGCCTTGCAACGCCGCTCGACACCGACGAAACGGAACCTTCGAGCTCGTAGGTCTGACCTGCCGAAAGAGTAATTTGGCCGGTTGTGGTGTTTAGGCTGATGCCTGTGCCCGCCTTGTACTCATCGGCTGTAAAAATGATGCGCCCACCGACAGCAACAGTCTGAGATGTGGTGCGCGTCATGCGCGAATAGGTGAGCGCGGAGCTGCCGCCACCGGAGCCAACCTCGGCCCAATAGCCTGCGCTCTTGTAGTAGGTCTTGCCAGACGGCCCAAAAACAGTCGCCGGAGCCCACGCATATTTCTTGTGAACGCCCATGGCGCTTTGAGCAAGCCGGTAGAGCATATCGCCCCTCACGGGGTTGCCCATCACCCCTGTCGCCCCGTCAAACCCGAGGATGTACATGCCGTTTGCTGTGGCAGACACATCGTTGATCGCAGCCGTGAGCGCCGCTTGCGTGTCCAAGAAAGCAATCACGGGCAGATCGTCAGAATGAATCACCGTGCCTGCGTTGCTGGTGATCATCAAGTCTTTGCAGTCCGTCACAACGACTGTCCAGCCTGTGCCGACCGACAATCGGGCGGATGCGGTGCGTGTCAAGTAAAGCGTGGCGGTACCAGCGCCAAGGTTTTGCAAAAAGATGTTGCTGCTGTTGAGTGTGCTTGTCAGATCACAGTCGCTGATGATCGCAAAGCCACGCGCAGTGATGCCGCCGAAGAAAACAAAATTGCTCAGACCACCCACGCCCAAGAGCTGGTGCCCACCGGTGGTATCGGACCATGTGACAGTGCCAGCCATATTGACGTCGCGCAGCCGAAACCGCGCCGCATTGAGCGTCAAATTGTCTGACATCGTGCACTGGTTTGAGCCGTTGGCCCCTTTGCCGACAACAAAGACGTTTTGCTTCGTGACGGACACCGAGGCCCCTAACGTGCCGTAGGTGCCTGGCGCCAATTCAATCGTGCCGGGCTGGGCCACCACGGCAAGCGCACCCGTGAAAGTCTTTTTTGGCCGCAGCATCGTGCCAGACTGTGTATCCACACCCGTGGAGCTTGCCGCATAGACGCTTGCCGCATCAAAGATATCACCAAGGGCTTGCTGCTTACCCCAAACTTTGTCGCCCGTTGGCGTCTGTGCGACGAGCAATCGGTCGCCAACAATCCAGGATTGTCCGTAGCGCGTGCCCGCCGTGGCCGTTTCGTAGTAACCACCTATGGGTTCTGTCGTTGGGGTCGCGCCAAGGGTCGCACCAGTCGTAGCAAGCGCAGTGGCGGCATTCCACTGCCCCATCTGCGTCAGGCCGGCGGCTGCTTTAGAAATGATCGACGCACTGAGCTGATCGGGCGTGTAGCCGAGATCGGTTGCGTCACCCGTAGGTGACACCGCAAGCAGGTTTCCCGGCGCGAAATCAGGCGGTTCGGCCATCAGGCCATCGGTTGCGGCTGCTGGATATTGCAATGGCATTGCAGCTCTCCTTAAGGCTTGATGACCATGTAGTCGATCGTCACGCCAACGGGCGCTCCAACTGACATTGCTTCCAATGCGTATCCGCTTGGCGCGACAAAATTAAGTGTGACCCCATCGGGATCAGTGACAGGCCGCAAAATAGTAAAAGCAGGAGCCATTGACGTTGTGCTAAAAGTTGCGTTTGAGGCCCCGGTATTCGCAATTGACACCTCAAATGCGCCCTCTGGAATATTTAATATTTGCGCATTAACAGTGCTCGTAAATTTTTTGAATGCGACTTTTGCAACGCCTGTTGCGCTAGATACATCTGCCTCCCCGGCAAGAGCCACAACGGGGGCGTGGGTGCCATCACCTAAGTCTTTGTAGACGAGGTTGATTTGGCCGAACACTTGCTGCGTAAAGTCACTCATTTTCATCATCCTTTTTTTGATGTTGCGTACACACCAGTCCACCCTCCCCGATCAGCTCGTAGAGGTCTTTTCCTTTGCGCTTTTCGGCCCAAGCAAAACCCGCGCGCACGATCACCCAGCCAGGCAGACCCGCTGCAAAGATCAATCCACCCAAGCCCATGAGACCGATGGTGTTGTCCGCCCAATGATTTAGGCCAAGGTGCTGCACAAGTGCAGCACCCCCACAGACACTACTGACCACTGTCGATATCAGCGCCACCGCCCATTCACGGACGCTCTTGGGCCGCATCCACAGCATGACCACGATCGCAGCTAGACCGGCCGGCAGTCCGAAGGCAATCGCCAGCTTGTATGCCGCGAAGCCACCGGCAGCGGAGGATGTTGCGGGATCCGGCACATCAGCCTTCCGAGACGTGGCTGTCCTGTAGCAGGAGTGCATCAGTAACATTTGATTCGGTCGTGGCTTTGCCTTGTGCAATGCCTTCAGTAACTTTGATCTCGGAGGCTTTTGAGGAACCGGCGATCTTGCGCGACTCTCGATGGGCTTTGCCCTCGGCCGCGAGGCCTAAGCGGCTGTAATGCGCAAGCGTAGGTTCGTCGTAGTCGCCGGGCAGCTCATCACCTACAGTGATCAGTCGGCCTTTGCCGTCCAAAAATGATTTTTGTGCTATCAGAGGCATGGAGTTCTCCGTAAATAAAAAAAGGGCCAACCTGCTTTGCGGCGGGTCAGCCCCTGGGTGGCGAGATCAGCTCAATCAGGCGGGGAATGCGCCCGAAATGATGGCCGCTGGACGCTCCACAGTGAAGCCCAGGCGCTCTTCGCACAGCAGGGCCACCATGTTCTTGATGAAGAAGTCGGCGTGCTGCTCGGCGGCGCGCACGGTCACGTCTTCACGGTCCCAGATGGTGGCAGCCATACTGGAGCCAGCCAGGAAGTTGCTGGCGGTCAGGCTGTGGCTTTCGACCACGCGTTTGCCCCAGATGCGGGGCGCTGCGCCGTCGGTGGGTGTGCCAAAAAGGTATGCGCCTTCAGTGGTTTTGGTCAGCTGGATCAGCGCCCAGTCTGTTGGACTCAGCACCGCAAAGTCAGCCGGGTACAGTGCTTTAGATGCCTGAAGGAACGCCCAACGCAGGTGGTCGACCCTCGTGGGGTTGGCAGGGATGCCGGTGGCCACGTAGTTGGTGGCTTGTGGGATCAAGCCCAGCAAGTTGCCATTCGTGCCGTCACCCAGCATGAGCTGCTGGTCTTCCTTGAGCTTCAGGCCGTAGCGCAGGCGGCCGTCAATCAAGCCTGCCAGCATAGGGGCGTCAGCCAAGACTTGGCGACTGGCGGGGATCCAGTGCGCCAGGGTGGCCACGGCGCTGGTCATCTTCTCGAAGGTGAGGCCAGACTCGTTTTTGGCGGTGCCCTCGCCGTTTTGTGGGCCTGCGTTGTTGGTGAAAAGCTTTTCCTTGACCCACTCAATGGCGTTGGAGCCAGTGGTCACGGCCATAAACAGGTCGCGCACGGTCAGTGGCTGCTCAGGGCCCATCAACACGCCGTCAACGCGGTAGGGGTTGATCAAAGCGCCTGCACTGGTGCTGCCGCTGGTGACGTTGGCTTTGGCAAACAAGGGGCCGCTGTGCTCAACCAGGGTGACGTTGCCGCCACGGTAGTTTTTGGCTTCGTCAGACGCTGCGGCCAGTTGGCCCAGTGTCTTTTGGCTTTCGGGACCTTTGAGCAGATTGGCTGCTTTTTGGGCCAGCTCGGTGACTTCTTTGTTCAGTTCGTCCAGCTTGGCTTCGGATTTTTCGACCTTGGCCACAGCGTCTTGGAATGCAGCCTTGGTCACGGCGTCAGGCTTGCCCAAACCCAGCTCTTCGTGGATCTTGGCGACGCGGCCGTCGAGGTCTTCGTGCGCTTTGCGCACAGATTCCACGGTTTCTTTGGCCGCTTTGGCGGTGTCGGTCAGCTGAGACAGCATTTTCTGCACATCGCCGCCCATTTCGCCGACGACAGGCATGCCAAGCATGCCCAAGCCAGTCAGCACGGACGGGTCAATGAGGGGAGCGCCTGCCAGGGCAAAGGCTGCAGAGACGGTGAGGACGGCGAAAAAGCCAAATTTCAGAAAGTTTTTCATGGGGTTTTCCTTAGAAAGTGAGGTGGGTTTGAAGGGACTTGAGGGCGTCTGCCAGCGTCGCGCTGTCTTGGTTGTCACCATCCCGGTGATTTCCAAGCGACTTGAAGCCGCCAGAGGCCAAGGCCTTCGCCTCGGTCTGGCTGTATCCGAGGCCTCGGAGTTGGGTCTCGAAATCTCGAATGCTTTTGACCGCATCCACCTTTGCAAGCGGGTTCATGCCAAAAGCCACAATTGAAAATTCCCAAAGCTCGGCGGCCTTGATGACGCGCACAAACTTGCCGCTGCGCTCTTCGTAGTCGCTGCCGTCTTTCAGGATGTTGAAGCCGACCGACAGGCCATCCATGACGCCATCGCGCATGAGTTGGTAGGTGTCTTTGACGTAGCTCACGCCCAGGCTCAATTTGCCTTCGACCCACAGGCCTTTGTCGTCCTGCTTGAAGCTGGCCTTGCCTGCCAAGCGGCCCATGTTGTGGTCGATGGCAATGCGGAGCTGGCCGTCTGCGGTGGTCTTGGCGCTTTTGAATGCGCCGGGCTCGATCACGTCGTAACCCAGGTCGATGTTGCCGAAAACGGCGGCATAGCCGCTGAAGGTGCCGTCGTCTTTGGCGGACTTGATCTCTAGCGGTACGTTGATGCGGTCCATGGTGGGCCTCTTCAGTTGGTTTGGGGTTTCTGGATCTCGCGCAGCAAGTCGCTGGGGGCCATGTTCAGCGGCACGTGCAAGTCGTCTGCGCCGTCGTGGCGGTCCATGTTTTCCAGCTCGCGGATCTCGTTTTGGGTCATGCCGCCCGCCATGCGCATGCTCACGTAGTACTGAGAGCGCTGGGTGCTGTCGCCGCGCAGCAGGCCGCGCACGTCAAATTCAAAATAGTGGCCTTTGCGCCGGTCTTCGGCGGTCAAAAGGCTGCTGTTCAGGCCCTGCTCGATGCGCACCAGGTAGGGCATGAGCGTGTAGTCCAAAAAGTGCTTGTTGGCCT
>JACCDT010093748.1_pt1 | contig 11289 bp, 9 predicted proteins | sample 7446291 | NCBI WGS metagenome assembly JACCDT01 (sample SAMN15323446, study PRJNA562643) | freshwater metagenome | isolation source: river surface water | place: USA:Blue River Watershed | collected 2017-08-17 | reverse complement strand
TGAAAACTTCTGCGTTTCCTGTCTTGGTCCCTAAGTTGACTTTGCTGTTTTATGTCAGTCGCGATCAAGAGGATTCAGAGACCAAAGACTTGTCCGTGGTGTGCAAGTTGAATGATGCGGAGATATTTAAAGTCGAAGTCTCAGTCGATTTCAAGGGCGAAGACTCCACCCGTGTGGTGCTGGGTGTTGATGGCTTGACTTTGACAGAGAAGGGCGTCTTACAGGTTTTTTTGATGGATCAGAATAAGTCGCTAGGTGTCTTGGATTTGGCTATTGAGCACCATCAGTCGTGAATGAAAAAGCCCCTGCTGACTGTCAGCAGGGGCTTTTGTTTTGGCGGAGCAAGCGTCCGCCAAATAAGTAAATATTGATGCACATGGTTGTACAAGTGATCGTCTGAAACGCGCGTATTTATTGGTTTTTTTACATTTTCATCTATTTTTCACCATCACATTTTGTGCAAGGATGTGCAATAAAATGTGGGAAATAAAGTGGGAATTGTTAAGATGAAACGCAATGTACTCAAGGCCAATCAGGTACTAACTCTCCCCGCAGGCGTTTATGGCGACGGTATGGGGCTTTCTCTCAAGGTTGGGAAAACCGGCAGTAGGAGTTGGATTTATCGCTATCGTTTTCAAGGGCTGACAAAGGAGGCTGGACTCGGCAGTGCTAGTCTCGTGCCCTTGGCTGTTGCAAGGGCCAAGCGAGACGAAATGTTGGCTCAGTTAAATGCAGGCAAAGACCCCATTCAGCTAAAGCAGGAGGCAAATGGGCTTCCAATATTCGATCAAGCAGCTGCCGAATTCATTGCGGCTAAGCGACCTACATGGAAGAATGCAAAACACTGTCAGCAGTGGGAAAACACCCTTAAGACCTACGCTAGCCCTGTGATAGGCGAGCTTCATATTGACAAGATTACCCCAACCCATGTGGTTAGGGTTCTTGCCCCAATATGGCAGTCTAAGCACGAGACTGCAACACGCGTGCTCAGTCGTATTCATCAGGTCCTTGGTGCTGCCCGTTACAGAGCGGGTTTAACAGGCACTAATCCCGCGGAGTGGAAGGGCCATCTTGAGAACGACATAGCCCTTAGTCACAACCCTAAGGTAAAACACTTTGCCAGCCTTGCTCATAGCCAGACTGGTGAGGTCCTACGTCTGCTCATGGAGTCTTCCAGAGTCTCTGATCTTGCGTTAGCGTTCTCAATTCTCACTGCCGCTCGTACGGGTTCTGTTATCGGTGCAAAGTGGCAGGAGATAGATGAGGATGCTGCTGTGTGGAGGATACCTAGTGAGCGCATGAAGATGGGAGTTGCATTTGATATTCCATTGTCTGAAGCAGCTTTGCAGCTACTTTCAACGGTCAAAGAGCTTCACCCCGTATGGATATTTCCAAGTCCTAACAAACCCAGCCAGCACGTGTCCAATGCAGCAATGGGAGTCGCGCTTCGGAGATTTATTCCGCAATCCGTTGCCGTTCCCCATGGGTTCCGTGCCACCTTCCGCACATGGGCTGGAGATGTTGGAGTCGATTTCGAAATTTCAGAGGAGTGCCTCGCGCATAGCAAGGGTGATAGCGTTGTCAAGGCATATCACCGGACCACGATGATTGAACGTCGGCGTCAAGTTATGGAACGATGGGCTAGCTATTTAACTATGTGAAAAGTATTCAACGCTTGATTCTGCGTAAAAAATAAAAACAAGTTGGACATTTAGACGCTAAGATATCGCTAATTGCACATGCAATGTCATCCGGTTGACTAATCCGGACAACGCCATTGGCCGCTCTCCCTCAGCGGCCTTTTTTATTGCCGCTGCCTTGAAATTCATCAGGAGCATGTCGTGCAAAACATTCCTATTTTTTACAACACTAAGGATGTCCAGCAGCTTATGCGTTGCTGCCGTTCCACGGTGAACAACCACATTCGGAATAATTCCGACTTCCCCAAACCCAGAAAATTCGGGCGAAACCTACTCTGGCCTGCAAGTATCTTTAATGCTTGGCTTGCTCGTCGATATGGGGTGGAGTCATGAGTAATGTTTGCGCCGTTTCGGGCATGGCAAGTGAGCAAAGCCCCAGCCCGCAAACAAGTAGCTGGCAGTCTCATTCTGTAGTCATATTCTGTGGTCAGTATGACTCTCACGCCAGCACAAAGATTCCAGAGAAGATGGGGGATGACTATCAAACTCTAACCCTTGGTGAAGTATTTCTCTTAGAGCCAGAAAGAAAGGAAAAGGGAGAAGGCTTAGCCATGATTCCCTCAAGCTATTCAGGTTACGACGCAAGGAATCACGAGGTGCAAAGACAGCGCGGCAGGTATGTGGCGCTAGCAGGTGACATTGATAAGGGGGACTACCCCATCGAATCGGTTGAGTCGGCCGTCCATAGCTTTGTTGGAGATGGCATTGCCTTCTTGATTTATTCATCCAGTAGCACCGATGCCAAAGTTAAAAAGTGGCGTGTACTCATTCCATTGGAACAATTTTGCAACTTCAACCAATGGCAAGAAATCCAAGAAGCCTTTTTTGGGTTTATGGAGGAACGAGGGTTCGCTATGGACTGGTCCTTAACAAGATCAGCGCAACTCGTTTACCTATGAGGCAGATCGGAAGATTGACTTGACTGAGTCTCAAACGGAGACAGGTACTCGATTCTCAAATGTGACAGTAACGCTGTTTAAAGAAATTGGCGGGAATTTGCCAGTGAAGCAAGTGTCAGCAGATAACTTTTAACTGGAATCATTCATGCAAATTCTCTACGTAGACATGGATAACGTCCTAGTAGATTTTTCAACAGGAATATCGAAAATCGCGCCCGATTTACAAGTTGAATACGAAGGTAGATTCGATGAGGTTCCAGGTATCTTCGGGTTGATGCAGCCCATGCCTGGTGCTATTGAGAGCTTCAATGAACTATCTGTTCAATTTGATACTTACATCTTGTCGACTGCCCCATGGCATAACCCAAGCGCATGGTCAGACAAGTTGCTTTGGGTGCAAAAATACTTAGGAGCTTCAGCCTACAAGCGCTTGATTCTTTCTCACCATAAAAATCTGAATGACGGCCACTACTTGATAGATGACCGGACTAAGAACGGCGCTGATCGATTTCGTGGTCAGCACATTCATTTTGGTACTGATCGATTTCCAGATTGGCCAAGTGTCGTGAAGTATTTGAGAGAGTGAAGGAAAATCAAAATGGGCAAGATTACGTTGCGAGGGCCAGTGCCGAAGGACGATCCGATGTTCTCGACTGGGCCAGAGATTATCTCGCGCCACGAGTCCAGCGAGTCTTCGACGAATTCAGCGAGCGATACGACTGGGGTGACGCAGGAAAAATCCAATTCAGCAAACGCGCCACTCGACCTGATGAACCTGCCGGAAGATCCAGCATTGGGCGCGATCAGGGCGATGCAGTCAAGGTTGAAGGCGCAGTCCACTACGGGCATCAAAAAGTGATCGCTGGCATGCGACATAAGCAAGAACTTGAATTTACTTTGCATCGCCAATTGAATCGTATTGAGGCGCGCCTTGCGTGGGTTGGTGGTGGGCTGATTTATTTATGGATTTACTTCCACTCCATCGAGTTGTGGATGGCTTTAGTAGAGACGTATCCTTGGCTAAACGAGTGGTCGCAAAGCGATTTAGTGAGCGTTGTTTTTCAATTTGGAAGCCTTGCTTTTGCAATGCTAGCTGGCAAGCTCATTTCAAGACTAATGACGGTGAACTTGGCAAATGGCGGTTAACAATCTGTTCACTATTAATTGGGCGTGCAAGGTTTTATTTTGCGAGTAACACGCTATCTAAAAGTGGGAATAAAAATGGGAAAGGCCCGACATAAATACTAGAAGATCTAGTGTGTATGCGGGCCTTAACTTTATCAGTGGCGGAGCAAGCGGGATTCGAACCCGCGGTGGGCTATTAACCCTCACACGCTTTCCAGGCGTGCGACTTAAACCACTCATCCATCGCTCCGAAGCCAAAGATTGTAACAGCGGGCGAGTACACTTCGGCGCTATTGTTTTGTTCTAGCTTGAAACGCTCGGAGACCCGCATGAAATTTCGCTTCCCCATTGTCATCATCGACGAGGATTTTCGTTCTGAAAATACCTCAGGCTTGGGCATTCGTGCGTTGGCCGAGGCGATCGAGGGCGAGGGCTATGAGGTCATGGGCGCCACCAGTTACGGCGACCTGAGCCAATTCGCGCAACAACAGTCGCGTGCCAGTGCGTTCATCTTGTCGATTGACGATGAAGAGTTCACACCAGGCCCTGACCTTGATCCTGCCGTGCTGAACCTGCGGACTTTCATCGAAGAGGTTCGACGCAAGAACGCCGATGTGCCCATTTATGTGTACGGCGAAACCAAAACATCACGCCACTTGCCTAACGACATCTTGCGCGAGTTGCACGGTTTTATTCACATGTTTGAAGATACGCCTGAGTTCGTGGCGCGTCACATCATCCGTGAAGCCAAGAGCTATTTGGAGAGCGTGCAGCCGCCATTTTTCAAAGCCTTGCTGGATTACGCCGAAGACGGGTCGTACTCATGGCATTGCCCTGGCCACTCGGGTGGCGTGGCATTTTTGAAGAGCCCAGTAGGCCAGATGTACCACCAGTTTTATGGTGAAAACATGCTGCGTGCTGACGTGTGTAACGCGGTGGAAGAGTTGGGCCAGCTGTTGGACCACAACGGCGCGATTGGCGAGAGCGAGCGCAATGCCGCCCGCATCTTCAACGCGGACCATTGCTTCTTCGTGACCAACGGCACGAGCACTTCGAACAAGATTGTTTGGCACCACACCGTGGCCCCTGACGATGTGGTGGTGGTCGACCGCAACTGCCACAAATCGGTCTTGCACGCCATCATCATGACGGGCGCTGTGCCTGTGTTCTTGAAGCCCACGCGCAACCATTACGGCATCATTGGCCCCATTCCCCAGAGTGAATTTGAGCCGGCGAACATTCAAGCCAAGATCAAGGCCAACCCCTTGCTCAAAGGTGTGGATGCCAAGAAGGTCAAGCCGCGTGTGTTGACACTCACACAGTCCACCTATGACGGCGTGTTGTACAACACCGAAACCATCAAGAACATGCTTGACGGCTATGTGGCCAATTTGCACTTTGACGAAGCTTGGTTGCCTCATGCGGCGTTTAACCCGTTCTACGGCACTTACCACGCCATGGGCAAAAAGCGTGAGCGCCCCATGCATTCTGTCGTGTACGCCACGCAGTCCATTCACAAGCTGTTGGCTGGTATCAGCCAAGCCAGCCACGTGTTGGTGCAAGACTCGCAAAAAACCAAGTTGGACCGTCATCTGTTCAACGAAGCGTATTTGATGCACACCAGCACCAGCCCGCAGTACAGCATCATCGCCAGCTGTGACGTGGCAGCCGCCATGATGGAGCCGCCCGGCGGCACAGCCTTGGTGGAAGAAAGTATTGCCGAAGCTTTGGATTTCCGCCGCGCCATGCGCAAGGTGGACGATGAGTACGGCAAAGACTGGTGGTTCAAGGTGTGGGGGCCCGATGAGTTGGTGGAGGACGGCATTGGCCGTGCTGACAGTTGGATCATCAAAGGCAAAGGCAAGTCATCCAAATGGCATGGCTTTGGCAACTTGGCCGATGGCTTCAACATGTTGGACCCGATCAAGGCCACCATCGTCACGCCCGGTTTGGACCTCAACGGTAAGTTCGACAAAACAGGCATCCCTGCCAGCATCGTGACCAAGTTTTTGGCCGAGCACGGCGTGATCGTGGAGAAGACGGGTTTGTACAGCTTCTTCATCATGTTCACCATCGGCATCACCAAGGGGCGCTGGAACTCGTTGCTGACTGCTCTGCAGCAGTTCAAAGACGACTACGACCGCAACCAACCCATGTGGCGCATCCTGCCCGAGTTCTGCCAAAAGCACCGCGCCTACGAGCGCATGGGCTTGCGCGACTTGTGCCAGCACGTTCACACGCTCTATGCCAAGTACGACATCGCACGTTTGACCACCGAGATGTACCTGAGCGATTTGACGCCCGCCATGAAGCCCAGCGATGCTTACGCACAAATCGCACACCGCAACACCGAGCGTGTGCCTGTGGACGATTTGCTGGGTCGCATCACCACGAGCTTGGTCACGCCATACCCACCTGGTATTCCGTTGCTCATTCCTGGGGAAGTGTTCAATAAGAAGATCGTGGACTACCTCAAGTTTGCTCGTGAATTCAATTTGCAATGCCCTGGCTTTGAGACCGACATCCACGGCTTGGTCGAGGTCGTGGGCGATGATGGCGTCAAACGCTATTACGCTGACTGTGTGAAGACATAAAAAAAGGAGCGCTCAGCGCTCCTTTTTTCTTGGGGCTTGTTCAGATCAAGCGTCTGTAGGTTCAGCAATACCGCCCACCACTTGGCTAAAACCACCGTCCACATAGGTGATCTCTGCGGTCACGCCAGCAGCCAAGTTGGACATCAAGAACGCAGCCACATTACCCACGTCTTCAATGGTCACGTTGCGTCGGATCGGTGAGGCTTCAGCCACCACGCTCAAAATCTTGCCAAAGCCCTTGATGCCGCTGGCAGCCAAGGTTTTGATGGGGCCTGCGCTGATGCCGTTGGCACGCAGATTGCGGCCCTTGGCACCCAAAGATTCGGCCAAGTAGCGCACAGACGCTTCGAGGGAGGCTTTGGCCAAGCCCATGGTGTTGTAGTTGGGCACAGTACGGATGGCACCCAAGTACGACAGGGTCAGCACGGCTGAGTTGTCGTTGAGGTAGGGCAGAGCAGCTTTGGCCATTGCAGGGAAGCTGTAAGCGCTGATGTCGTGCGCGATTTGAAAACCTTCGCGTGACAAACCATCCAGAAAGTCGCCAGCAATGGCTTCGCGGGGAGCATAGCCAATTGAGTGGACGAAGCCATCAAACGTGGGCCAGTGGGCCGACAGGTCTTTGAACATTTGGGTGATTTGTTCGTCGCTGCTCACGTCACAGTCGAAAATGAGTTTAGAGTTGAAGTCAGCCGCGAATTCAGTGATACGGTCTTTGAAGCGTTCGCCAACATAGCTGAAGGCCAGTTCGGCCCCTTGGTCATGGCATGCTTTGGCAATGCCATAAGCGATGGAGCGGTTAGACAACACACCCGTGATGAGAAGCTTTTTGCCTGACAGGAAACCCGTTTTTGTACTCATGAAATCTCTCCAAAAAAATCTTGCAGAATTGTCGCATGCGTAGCTTCTTCATTTTGTTGGCGTTTTTGTGCTCAGGCCCATCTTGGGCTGGGCATGCCTACGCGCAATTTGGGGACATCAAATACCCAGCCAATTTCAAGAATTTTGACTACGCCAACCCAATAGCGCCCAAAGGGGGCGAACTGATCTTGGTGCCTCCCTCACGCTTGTCGAGCTTTGATAAATACAACCCGTTCACGCTCAAAGGCAATGCCGCCCCAGGCCTCACGGGTTTGGTGTTTGAGTCCTTGCTCACGGGCACGATGGATGAACCTACGACGGCCTATGGGCTGTTGGCTGAAGATGTGAGTGTGGCGGCTGATCGCCGCTCTGTTACTTTCAAGCTACGACCACAAGCGCGCTTTCACACGGGTGATGCAGTGTTGGCCGAGGATGTGAAGTACTCGTTTGAACAACTCATCAGCAAGCAAGCTGCCCCGCAGTTTCGAACTCTGTACGCCGAGGTGGCCAGCGTCACCGTTGTAGATTCACGCACCGTGCGCTTTGATTTCAAGCGTGTGAATCCCGAGTTACCACTCATTGTGGGGGGCATGCCAGTGTTCAGTCGCCAATGGGGCATGGAAAACGGTGCGCCCAAACCCTTTGACAAAATCGTGACTGACACGCCCATCGGCAGCGGCCCCTACAAAATGGGGCGTGTGGTGTTTGGCCGCGATGTGAGTTACGAACGCGATAACAACTACTGGGCGCGTGATCTGAATGTGCGCAAGGGTTTGTTCAATTTTGACCGCATCACTTATCGCCTGTACAAAGACAACACCGCGCAACTTGAGGGCTTCAAAGCGGGGGAGTTTGATTTGGTGCAGTCTTTCATTGCACGCGAGTGGGCGAGGGGTTACACGGGCAAACAATTCGTCAACCGTGAGTTGATGAAAAGTGAGTTCAAGCACAGCAATGCGGGAGATTTTCAGGGCTTTATGTTCAACACCCGTTTGGCGAAGTTCAAAGACGTGCGCGTGCGTGAAGCCATTGCCTTGGCGATGGACTTTGAGTGGATGAATCGACAGCTGTTTTACGGTGCTTATCAACGCGTGCGTGGTTATTTTGTGGCCAGTGACTTTGAAGCCAGAGGCATGCCAGATGCGGCTGAATTGGCCCTGCTCACGCCGCTGCGTGACAAGCTGTCTCCCAATGTGTTTAACGATGCCGTGCCACAACCCCCGCGTACCTCACTCGATCCCAAATCTGGTGAAACCTTGCGTGACCATTTACGTCGCGCAAAAACTTTGCTGGCCGAGGCAGGTTGGACATATCGCGATGGCGCTTTGCGCAACGCCAAAGGCGAACCTTTCACGGTCGAGTTTTTAGACAACTCAGGCGCCATGGGACGTGTCATCACGCCGTACACCAAGAATTTAGAAAAGCTCGGGTTTCAGGTGAACTACAAAGTCATTGACTTTGCCATTTTGCAAAAGCGGCTCGACTTGTTTGACTTTGAAATCATCAGCAACCGCATTGTGGGCAGCGAGTCGCCAGGCACGGAGTTGATGGAACGTTTTGGCTCTAAAGCTGCGACCACCGAAGGCTCTGGCAACTTCATTGGTATTCAAGACCCTGCAGTCGATGCATTGCTCGAAAATGTCATCTCTGCAAAAACCCGACCCCAGCTCATCACAGCGGTTCGCGCGCTAGATCGGGTGTTGCGCCATGGCCATTACACCGTGCCGCATTGGTATGGCCCCGTGCATCGGGTGGCGTGGCGCAATGGTCGGTTTGAGTTACCTGCCGTCATGCCGCGCTACTACCAACCCGAAACATGGGCCTCGTCCACTTGGTGGGCCACCATTGACAACCGCGCCACTTTGGCCGCGATCAAAAGAGCGGAGCGTGCGCCATGAGTTCTTACATCCTCAGACGTTTGCTGTTGATGATCCCCACTTTGTTTGGCGTGTTGCTGATGACCTTTGTGGTCATTCAGTTCGTGCCTGGCGGACCCGTGGAGCAAATGGTGTCGCAGCTGCAAGGACGCGACAGTGGCGGCGAGGGCGCTGCGATTGCAGGGGCTGGCTACCGTGGTCGCCAAGGTGTGGATGCCGCGCGGATTGAAGAAATTCGTCAGCAATACGGCTTTGACAAGCCGCCAGCCGAGCGTTTTTGGCAAATGCTCCAACAGTTTGCGGTGTTTGATTTGGGTAAGAGTTTTTTCTATCCCAAAACCGTGTGGGAGTTGGTGAAGGAAAAAATGCCTGTCTCCATCAGTTTGGGCTTGTGGACGTTTTTGTTGAGCTACCTCATTTCTGTGCCGCTGGGCGTCGCCAAAGCGGTGCGTGCGGGATCTTCTTTTGACTTGGTGACAAGCCTCTTGGTGTTGGTCGGTTTTGCTATCCCTGGCTTTGTGTTGGGTGTGGCTTTGCTGGTGGTGTTTGGCGGTCAGCTGCAGTGGTTCCCGCTGCGTGGCTTGACCTCAGCCAACTGGGAGCAACTCACCTGGGGGGCTCGCATCACCGACTATCTGTGGCATATCGTGTTGCCTGTGACATCAAGCGTCCTGGGTGCATTCGCAGTCACCACGCTACTGACCAAGAATGCCATGCTGGAAGAGATCCGCAAGCAATACGTCCTCACCGCCCGTGCCAAGGGTTTGTCTGAGCGCCGTGTGATTTGGAACCATGTGTTTCGCAACGCACTCATTCCCCTGGTCACAGGTTTTCCTGCGGCTTTCATCGGCGCGTTCTTCACAGGATCGTTGCTGATCGAAACCCTGTTCTCGCTTGATGGCTTAGGACTCTTGAGTTATGAAAGCGTCATGCGCCGAGACTACCCCGTGGTGTTGGGGACTTTGTATTTGTTCACATTGATTGGCTTGGTGACCAAGCTCATCAGTGATCTTTGTTATGTATGGGTGGACCCGCGTGTCAAATTCGACTGAAGCATCTTTGTCGCCCACCCAGCGCGCTTGGCTGAGGTTCAGGCGCAACCGCCTTGGCTTTTACAGCTTGGTGCTGTTTGCATTTTTCTTTGGCCTGAGTCTGCTGGCTGAAGTGTTATGCAACGACAAACCTTTGCTGGCTCGCTACAACGGCAGTTTTTACATGCCCATCGTTTATAACCAGCCAGAGACCACTTTTGGTGGCGACTTTGATACACCGACCGATTACCTCGATCCGTTCATCCAAGCCCAGTTTGACAAGCCTGGAAACTGGGCCTTGTATCCGCTCATTCCATACAACCACAATACGTTGAACTACTTTTCCGCGACACCCAATCCAGCCCCCCCTTCAGCGGCGAACTGGTTGGGGACGGATGACCGTGGCCGTGATGTGTTGGCGCGTTTGTTGTATGGCTTTCGCATCTCTGTCTTGTTTGCTTTGGCGCTGACTTTGTTTGGCACGGTCATCGGTATCTTCACGGGGGCTTTGCAAGGCTTTTTCGGAGGCAAGACCGACCTGGCCATGCAACGCTTCATCGAGGTGTGGAGTGCCATGCCCGAGTTGTACTTGCTCATCATCTTCTCGGCCGTGTTTGACCCGAGCATCACCTTGCTGCTCATTTTGTTAGGCTTGTTTGGCTGGATGGGTTTGTCCGACTATGTGCGTGCTGAATTCTTGCGCAATCGCCAACTCGATTACGTGCGCGCCGCACGTGCCTTGGGTTTGTCTGATGCGCAAATCATGTGGCGTCATGTGTTGCCCAACAGCTTGACGCCTGTGGTTACCTTCTTGCCGTTTCGCATGAGCGCAGCAATCTTGTCGCTCACATCCTTGGATTTCTTAGGCTTGGGCGTGCCGCCAGGCACTCCTAGTTTGGGCGAGTTATTGGCACAGGGCAAAAACAACATCGATGCGTGGTGGATTTCGTTATCCACCTTTGCGGTGTTGGTCGTGACCTTGATGTTGCTCACCTTCATGGGCGATGCATTACGCGATGCGCTGGACCCCAGAAAGGCGCGCACATGAGACTGCCTTTGCTGCAAGTGCGCGATCTGCGCATTGGTTTTCAATCAGAAGATGTCGTCAAAGGCATCAGCTTCAACTTAGACCTTGGTGAAAAGCTTGCCCTGGTGGGGGAGCCGGGTTCTGGTAAGAGCGTCACGTCGCTGAGCTTTGTCAAACT
>JACCDT010610406.1_pt1 | contig 11290 bp, 2 predicted proteins | sample 7446291 | NCBI WGS metagenome assembly JACCDT01 (sample SAMN15323446, study PRJNA562643) | freshwater metagenome | isolation source: river surface water | place: USA:Blue River Watershed | collected 2017-08-17 | reverse complement strand
GGTCACTGGTTCAAGACCGACGCGACCCAGGAGCGGATGCGTGCCAAGGTCGAAGCGTGGCGGAAGTACCAAGAGGCCAAGGCCGCGGTTCAGGGCGCGTACGAGGCCAGCGTGGTCGAGGGCGAGCCGAGCGAGGAGGCTCCCGGCGACCCGATTGACGCGCTGATTCAGGAAGCCATGCAGTCTCCGTAGCCCCCGGCCGTGGTACAATCGAACAGACGGCGGGCTCCACTTCGGAGCCTGATATGGCAATCGCTCCCCCGCAGGATGACATTCTGATCCGTGTGCAGCAGCGGCTTGCGCAGCGGGGTATTACCGGCGCCGAGGCTGCTTCCATCGTCGCCAAGATCGAGGCCAAGCTGGGCCGCGTGTCTGGATCGGGCGCGGGGATGCAGCGGGCGGTAGGCCAGCCGTCCATCCCGACCCCGCGCGGGGAGCCCGTGGACCCACGATATGCAAAGTTCCAAGTCGATCCGAACGACCGCCTTGTCGCTCGCGGGCTCAAGCCCCGCCAGATTGCTGCCACCCCCGAGGAAATCGCCGCCGGCGGGATGCGGTTCGCCGCCCCAACGACCCAGCCGGTTGAGAAGCGGGGGATGTTCAGCAGCGGGGCAAGGGCGTTCTACGGCGGGCTCGAGGACGCCGGCGACTTCGGCATCACGGCCGACATGCTCGCCGCCGACAACCGCGTGACGTTCGAGGTCGGCAACAGGTTCGCCCAGATTCAGGCCCAGAAGCGTTCCCGGCCCATGTCCGAGGGTGCCGCGGCGTACGCGCAGGCGTCCCAGGGCGGGGCCATGTCGCTCCTCAGTTTCGCGGCAGACCGGCCCGGCGCGTTCTTGCAGGGCGCAATCGACCAGAACCTCCAGAGCCTTGGCAGCACGGCCGCCAGCATCGTCGGTGCTCCGCTCGCCGGCGCACTCGCCCCCGCCCTCATGGGCTCCGGCTCGGGCTTGGCGGAAGCGTCCAACGAGCTCGCCGCGGCACTCGAGGCCGAGGGTGTTGACGTGACCGACGGCGGCGCGGTGACGCGGGCCATGAACACACCCGACATCCGGGCGCGGGTCAGGGATCGGGTGCTCACCAAGTCAACCGTGGTCGGCGGGGCAGACTTCGCCACCATGGGCATCTCATCCCGCATCCCCGGCGGCAAGACGTTCGTGGGGAAGATCCTGGGGCAAGCGGCACAGACCGGCGTGGAGGCCGTGGGCGGCATGGCGGGCGAGGCGTTGAGCCAGGTCGCCAGCGGTCAGGAACTCCAGACCGGCGACATCCTCAGCGAAGGCATCGGGGAACTCCTGCCCGGCTCGGCGCAGGTCGCGGCGCTCGGTGCTCGGCGACTCCTCAACCCAACCACTCCGCCCCCGTCGTCCCCGGCGTCGCCCACCCCCGGCGGTCCTGCACCGGGGGGTGTGGGGGGGAACGCGCGACCCCCCTCCCCCCCCTCTACCCCTCCCGTCGATCCGATGGACGCGGTTGCCGACAGCCTTGACGAACGCTTCAAGATGAAGCCGTCGGTGCTGAATCCGTTGGCGACTCCGCCGGCGGTGAACCCCGGCGCTGCGTCACCAGTCGAACCCCAAACGGGGGCGGGTGGAACAAGGCCCGGAAGCAGAGAAGAAGTCCAACACCGCGTGGACCAGAAAATCGCGTCCGGCATGGACCGCCAAGCCGCGTTCAACGCGGTGCAACAGGAGTTGACCGCCGAAGCAGAAGATCGCCTAAGCGTGGACGGCGAAATCCTTGTGGATGAGTACGGCGACGAGTGGCAGGTGGAGCACTTCAGAACCGAGAAGGGCGGTCCAAAGAACAAGAGAGGACTCGCCAAGCTCACCAACGACAACGGTGAGCCAGTTCCGCCGAACGAGAGGAGCACCATTCTCGGTGACGACGCGATTGTGTTCGCTCGGTCACTCAGGAGAAGGTCAGAGGTGGGCGGAAGCCCCAGCACGGCGACCGGGATGGTGCCGGGAGAAGGGGACGACTTCGCGGTGAAGGGCCGCCGCACCCAGCGCGAGGCCCCCACTATTCCCGACGAAGGCGATTCGTTCGCGATCAAGGGCCGCAAGCCAGCAAACGAGTACGAAGGCGTTGCGTTCAAGGGTCGTCCGCGAGTGTCGCCCCAGCCCGCCCCCACACAACAGGCCGACGAATACGACGCGGCTATCGAGAACATCAAGCGGCAGCGGGAGGCCAAGCGACGCGCCAAGGCCCCCGCCGCAGAGATTCAGGCCCTCGACGGCGCCGCTCAGAACCTCATCACGCAGAAGGATCTGGTTTCCCGCGGCTGGATTCTTGACCGCCGTTTCGGGCTCATGGACCCCGGCCAGCAGGAGAGCATGATCCTGGCGGGCGAGAGGCTTGACCCCGTGTGGGGCACGCCCCAGAACCTTCGCGAAGCCGATCCCGCCGACCTCGAGCGGTTGGGCATCGCTCGCCCCAAGCCCAAGCCGTTCACCCCGCCAGCGCCGCCGCAAGGCCGCGCCGAAACCCTCGCCGAGTTGTTGGGGATGGACTCCGAGGAGGACGCCCGCAGGTACGCCAACAGCCTCAGCCCGCTTGAGCGGGAACGGTTGGGGCTGCCCCGGCGAGCTTCTGAAGCGACGCAGCAGGCCCCGACTCCGACATCGCCGGTGCCACCCGCTGCGCAGGCGGAACGTACGTCGCCACCCACGAACGCGGCTGCATCATCGGCAAGTCAACCAGATCCCGCAGCACTTGCCGCAGCATCTCAGGCGTCACAGGAAAAGCCGCAGGCGGGTCAGTCTCCATCCCCACAGTCTACCCGCGAGCCGTGGGAGATGACGAGGGGGGAAGTTTGGGCCCAAAGTCCGGGCAAGGGAAACAGGGCAGAACGCGAAGCGCAGGGATGGGTTTACTCGACCGAGGATACCGGGTACAACGGCAACTCCCCGGCGTTCTATGCCACATCGCCGAGCGGTGTTGTGTATGTGTGGGAGAGGGGAATGTCGCACGGGGGTAGTGACCCGTGGAAGCCCCTCAACCACCGGGAACTCGTCGAAGCCGCCCACGCCGCAGGCAAGCCCGTCCCCCCCGAGGTGCTCGCGGAGTACGGGCTGACCCCCAACCCTCCGGCGAAACCGGATAGTTCACCCCAGCCGCAGGGGACGACGGCAAAAGACACCCCGAAGTACGGCATTTATCCGCAGGCCGTCAAGGGCCGCGGCACCATGTTCGCCGTGCGAGAGTCGGACAACCCGAATGGGTATGGCGACACCATCCACGCGACGCGCGAAGAGGCTGAGAAGTACGCGAAGGACATCGAGGATCGCGACCGCCGCAACGCAGAGTCTCGCGAGCGCGATCGAGTTGCGCAGGAGGCGAAGGATCGGGAGGAAGCGAAGCGGAAATCCGCGAGAGAGGACACGCGCGGGTTCGCTGATTCGATGCCCCCAATGCAGAGAGGCAAGGCTATTGCGAGCCTGAACGCGCTTGTCCGCGTGGACGGGGAAGCGGACACAATCAAGTCGCACGTCGAGAAGATGGTCGCAGCGGGCAGGGTTGAGTTGGCGACTCGCGAGGAGCCGAAGATCAAGCCCATGAGCCGCACGGAATACAACCGCGCGAGCCAGAGAGAGCAAGAAGCCCATGAGAAGCGGATGAGGGAGGCGGGAACGAAGACCGTCTACACGGTCAATGGGTACGACCTCGGGAAAACCGCTTACGACTACGCGAAGTTCCTGCAAGCAAACCCCCAGCCGCAGGGCCAGGCCGCGGCAACCACCAACAAGGAGCCTTCCAATGGGCAAGAAGAAGGGCGGCAAGAAGGGCTGCTGACGGAAGAACGTGCGCGGTTGCTTGATGCCATCGTCAAACAGGAAATCACCGACCGCGAAGCCCGAGGCCGATTCAACATCGAGGAGCAGATCCAACTCAAAGGCACCGATGGAAACTGGTACTACGCCAACGGGTTCCCGCAAGGTGTTCGCTCGACCGGCGAGCGGCGCGTGCGCGGGTACGCGGTGGGGTCGCAGAGTTTCCAGACGCGCGAACAGGCTGAGAAGTACGTCGCCGACCGCAAGGCCGGGGACGACATCCGCGCCGACCTTGCCGACTCCAGCATCGAGGAGTTGCGCAAGATCGCAGGCACCGCTGCCCCCGCTGAATCCTCCGATCCTCGGGGGACGGGGGCCGCGAGTGCCAGCGGCCCGGCGTCCGTCGCGTTCAGGTCGATGCCGCCGAAGGCCGTCCGCGACAGTCTCAAGGCCGCGGGGTTCTCGTTCGACAAGACCGCGCGAGTGTGGGCAGGCCCCGACACGCCCGAGGCTCACGCCGTCGCCAAACGCATCAGCGACGAGCGAGACGCCTACCTCGCCAGCAAGGGAACCAAGCCCGCGGAAACGCCCGCAGAGGCGAAAGCAGAGACGCCCGCGGCACCCGCGCCCGCTGCACCAGACAAACGCACGGAGCAGGTCAAGAAGCTCCGCGCCGTCGCGGCATCCAAGGCCGCCGCCGCGCAAGCGAAGATGGATCAGGACCGCAACACGAACACCGCCCGCCGCGCTCGCATGGCCGACGGGGCAATCTCCGACGCGCGCCGCGAGTTGCACAAGGCCGAGCAGTTGCGGAAGGTCGCCGACGCGATCGAGGCGGGTAACACGAACCTCGCCCGCATCCGAACATGGTCGGATTTGGAGGAGTTGCGGAGCCTGATCTGGTCGGCCAAGCGTGATGCGTACTACGCAATCCCCAAAGACCAGAGGACCGAGGACCCCGGCACGTCAACAGACGACGGGCCGATCGCTCGCATGGACATTGAAAAGGCCATTGGGAGGATTCGCTTTGCCCTCCCGACGGTTCACTCGACATGGATCAACGAGCTGCGCAGGAAGGCCGAAGGCGTCCGAGGACTGAAGGCCGTTGCTGCCAAACTCCCACGCTTCTACGACGGCGATGAGCCCGTGCAACTGAACGGAAGCCTCATCGACACGCTCCGCACGATTCTCGCAAAGGTCGAGGACCGCAACGTCTCCGAGGGCCTCAAGCGATTCGGACGCCTAGCCGCCATGAGCGGCGAAACCGACACCATCCACCAGGGAAAACTCGCCGACCTCATCCGTGACTTTGTGGCAGTCACAGGGCAGGTGAAGAAGGCCGCCGAAGACCCCATCAAGAAGGCCGAGCGCGAGCTGATCGGTCAGACCGTCGGCATCGACTTCTTCCCCACCCCCAAGCCTGTCGCCGACGACATCATCAGCCGCGCGGGGATCGAACCGGGGATGAAGGTGCTCGAGCCCTCCGCCGGGAACGGGCGACTCGCCGACGCCGCGAAGGAAGCAGGGGCCGAGGTTGACGCGGTGGAGTTGTCCAGCTCGCTCCGCGACATCCTCGCGCTCAAGGGGCACAACCTGGTCGGGCAGGACTTCGACGAGTTCAACCCCGGCCCCGTCTACGACCGAATCGTGATGAACCCGCCGTTCAGCGACCGCCGCGACGTGGAGCACGTTCGCCGCGCGTTCGACATGCTCAAGCCGGGCGGGCGGCTCGTCGCGATCATGTCCGAAGGCCCGTTCTTCGGGTCGGACAAGAAGGCGACCGGATTCCGCGACTGGCTCGAAAGCATGGGGGGCACGTCCGAGAAGTTGCCCCCAAACACGTTCATGCAGGACAAGAGCGGGCTCCCGACCACGGGGGTCAACGCTCGAATCGTGGTGGTGGACAAGGCGACTACCATCCCGCAGGAGAACGCCGATGGCACTGATCGAGGTACAACCGGGGGTGTGGGAGCTGCGCGGGGCGACGGGCAAGGCCCTGGGCAGGGGCAGCAAGGAACAAATGCTCAAGCAACGCGAGGAAATGCGGCTCCAGCGGGAGGCGTTCGAGAAGAACCGCCAGCGGCCCAAGCCCAAGTAGGCGGGGCGTCCGATTCCCAGATCCGCGCCGCGAAGGCCGCCGCCAAGCAGACCGCCAAGGCTGAACGCCGCAAGCAGGGCGCCCGCAAAGCCGCGGACACCAAAGCCTTCAACGCCCGCAACCCCCAACGGTTCTCCCGCGCCGACGTTGCCGCCCGCATCATCGAGAAGGCCCAGCAGATACCGGACAGCGAGCAGCAGTACGGCGTGCTCGGGGACGCGGAAGATCCCAACGCACCCGGCGACTACGTTAGCTTCGCGTTCCCCCGCAAGATCCCGACCGAGGTGCTTCACGCGATCGACGCGGAACCACAGCTCCGCACGCTGTTGAGTGTGAACCCGCGCGGGCTTGGACCCGACTGGCTCGGGTATCTCGGCGTGGACAAGTACGTCGCCCAACTCCGCTCGATGTTCTACGAGGGGGATGGGGCTTCCACCTACGGGCTCACCACGGCCGTTCGCAGGCTCGAAGGATGGGCCGACAACCGCCAAGACCCGGAAGCGGTGTTCTTGCTCTGGCTGCATGACGCGGTGAACAACACCGAGTACCAGCGCCCCGATTGGGAGAACGTCGCAACGTCCGAGTTCAAGGACGGCGACAGGTTCACCATCGCGGGCGTTCCGTTTGAGGTCATGCAGGATGAGAACGGTTACACCGCCGTGACACAGCGGGGTGAGGACTTCGGCCCCATCGACAACGCCGCGACGTTCATCCATGAGGCGATGGAGGACATGCCCATCGACAAGGATTCGCGGAGCACCGCCGACGTTGGGGAGGTTCCCGATTTTGCGCCGCCTGAATCGCCCGCGCCGGCCGCTGCGACACCCGCGACACGCGAGCCGTGGGAGATGACGAGAGAGGAGCATCTCGAAGAGTGGAAAAAGGGAGGCTGGCCCAGCACAAAGGCACAGCAAACGCAGGTCGTCAACGAGGCAAGATTCTACCACGAACGAGAGGTAGCCAAAGCCCGCGCCGCTGGCAAGCCTGTTCCCCTCAAGGTGCTTGCAGAGTACGGAATGGCCGCGCCCACCGCACCCCCCAAGTTCTCCGACAGCGAAGGCGTCTTCGGCCAGAAGACCGAGAGCATCACGGGGACGCAGCGCGGCATGTTCGGCGACATCTCGCCCGAGCCGACGCCAGACATGCAGGAGCGATACCCCGGCATCCGCCGCGGCGAAACCGTCGCCGAGTACGAGAAGCGGATGGGGACGACCGACACGCCGGATATGTTCGCGGGCGCGGAAGACAGAGGCGACATCAACAAGGCCAAGCGCGGCAGGCCCAAGCACGCTATCCAGTTCAAGACCCCCATCGTCGGCCCGTCGGGAGCCAAGATTCTCGCATACGAATGGACCTGGACGTGGGAAACCGTTGACACGAAGGACGACACGGTAGAGCGCCGGGTTTCGGATTGGGAACGCGCGGAACTCAACGACGACACCAACAGGCTCATCGTCCATCAGTTCTCGGTTCAGCAGCCCAACGGGGACGTGCGAACCGTGAGCCTCGAGTCCGCGCTACAGATGCTCGGGTACATGGACAAGGCGACGGGCGCGCCGATTCGGTCGCTGGCGTCCACACTGAAGACGCTTGCGTTCAATCGGATGAAGCTGGAACAGCTCCGCAAGAAGTACGAGGTGTTCGCCGAGGCCACCAAGCAGGCCCACGCGCTTCCGTTCAACCCCAAAGAAATCACCCGAGAGGTCACAGACGCAGAGTTTTCGCACTTGAAGCGTGAAGGCGTGAAGCGGGTAGCCTGGTTGTACCGGGGCGATGTGTTGCGATGGGACTATTGGTATCCGTCCAGCGGAACGCCGATTCCGACGGTTTTCGGGCCAAACGTAGACATGGACGCCACCGCGTACTCATGGCGAGACTCACAACTCAAACGCTTCATTCCTTCCGATGCCGAGGGGTTGACGGAATCTGACCGAAAGTATCCAGAAAACACACGCGCCCGTCTGTCGCAGGAAATCAAAGACATCGAGCGCAGGAACGAAAAGCTCCAGCGGAAAATCGACGCCTTTGATGGGTCCGGCGGCGGTCCCTCCTCCTCCGGCGGCGACCCGCGCGAGCCCCAGCGCGCCCCGTCCAACATGGCCGACCGCGCCATTGGAGCACTCGAGCGGATCGCCGCCGAGGCCGAGGCCCGGATGCAGGCCCGCGCGAAGAAGCGGGGCACGCGCCTCTACTCCACCCCCATCCCCGACCCCCGCGACATGATCGACGCCGCGGCATGGGCCGCAAGCAAGGCGATCGTCGCCCAGATCAAGGGGGCCAGGGCCATCGGCAAGTTCGTCACCGACCAGGTTGCCGCCCGTTGGCCCGATGCGAAGTTTGACCCCGCCGTCCTGCGCCGCACCGCCCGCAGGTTCATGGACGGGGCCAAGACCCCGCAGGACGTGTACGCCCGCTGGCAGGCCGCCCGCAACAAGGACGACGCAGCACGCACCAAGACCGCCGCGGGGGCCGCCGTTGACCCCAAGGCCGTCAAGGAGGCCGCAGCCGTTGGGACCGCTCAGAGGCCCGACGTGGCCGCCCGGATCGTGGCCGAAGTCCGCAAGTCGTTCCGCGCGGGCAAGGAGGCGGGGCGCGTTCAGGCCCTTGCGGCGCTCAAGCCCGTCATCACCAAGGCCAAGCAGGCCGCCATTCGGGCCGAGCAGATGCGCAAGATCGAGCAGCGAGGTGGCAAGGACGCCGCCGCGGCTGCGACTCAGGCCGCCAAGGTGCAGGCCGAAACCGAGGCCGGAATCCGCGATGAGGCCGTCAGACTGGTGCAGTCCATCCCCGGAGTTGGCCGACGCTACCTCAAGGCCGTCAGCACCGCAACGGGGATGCGCGACCTCCAGAAGATTCTGCACCGGCTTCGCAAAGACCTCGCCAAGTCGGTCGCTCGAGACTCCCGCCGGCGTGCGCAGGTCATGGCCAAGATGTTCAAGAAGCTCAACGACGACCGCCTCGCCCTCGCCCGCAAGGCCCTGTATGACATCGAAGAGGCTTGGAAGGCGATCAAGTCCAAGGACACCGGGACCATTCGGGCCGAAGAACTGGCCCAAGCCATGCGGGAGTCGGCCGAGCAGATCAAGGCTCTCATCACCGAGCAGCGCGACGAGGACAAAGTTCGGGTTCTCGGGAAGATGATCCTGATGAGTGAGCACCGGGACGACATGGTTGAGCGGATCACCCGGCAGAAGGAACTGCCCCAGACCGAGAAGGTCGGCGCCGACCGCACGCCGGGCGCGGTTCGCCTGTTCATGCGGAAATACGCCAACTTCCGGACCCTCATGCAGATCCTTGATGGGCAGTTTGACGAAAACGGGATCTTTGCCCGTGCCCACCGCGCCATGGCCGCGCGTCGGACGCTGGAACTTGGGAAGAACCAAGAGTTCATCGACCGGGCCGAGGCGATCGTCAAGGCGAACGGGTACAAGTCTTGGGCCGACTTCACCAAGCGGACGACCGGCTCGCTCGGGGACGCTTCCGTCGAGTTCGTGAACATCGAGCTGGGGGACCGCAAGCGAATCCCCGTTGGGCTCGCCATGGCTATCTACGCCCAAGACCCCGAAACCAAGTCCCTCATGCACGAGGGGCAGCCCTTCAAGTTCCACCGCAACGACCTCGAAAGCTTCACGGTGGACGACTACAAGCTCGCGGAACTGGAGGCCGCACTGACCCCGGCACAGAAGACCATCGCCGTCGCGATCAACCGCCTGCGGTCGGAGATGCAGTTTGACCGGGCCGATGCGGTTTACAAGGACATCACGGGCAACCGCTTGGTGAAAGTGATCGACCACTACCCCCGCAAGCGAATCCTCGACCAGACCGGCAACCCTGACACCGTGGACGTGGCCCGCGTGGCCGTGGGCGAGTGGGCGGTTCAGAGTCTCGAAAACTCCGGGTTCACAATCAAGCGAGTGGAAGACCCGAAGACGCCCCTACTCCTCTCCGACTTCGCAGAAACCCAGGTGCGGGCGTTCCAGGGCACCGAGATGATGATTCAGCGGGCGCAGCTCGTCAAGTACCTCAAGGGAACGATTATGCACCCGGATGTAATCAACCAGATCAACGCGCGGTACGGCACCGCCATGGTGAAGAGGCTCGCGGGCGTCATCGCTGAATACAGCGGCAACTCCCAGCCGGAATCCGACAAGCTCATCCGCCGGGCTGCCTCTAAGCTCGCGCAGACCATGACGCAGACCAACCCGCTGACCTGGCTGCGGAACCTCTCGACGGTGTTCAGGCTTCCCCTTGCCCTTGTGGATGGGTCGGCCGTGGCGACCAGCGACGTGCTCGCGGCCATGCCCAAGGCCGCCGCCAGCATGAGCAAGACCATGAGCCTGCTGCTCAAGCACTCCCCCGACCTTCGGCACCGTTGGAGTCACGCCGGGGCAGCCATTTCCCTCATGCCGACCGGCGCCGCGCCCGACGCTGATTCGCATTTCGCCGACGCCGGCAAGGCCACCATCCGCCAGCTCCTCCATGCGTTCAAGGGGATCAAAACCGGCAACTTCACGGAGCGAGCTGGGCAGGCCGGCCGCGCGTACGACGCCACCCTTGACGCGATCCGACTCGGAAACACCTTCGACGGCTATGCCGCCGCTGTCGCCTACCACGTCTTCCGGACCAAGGCTCCCACCAACCTGAGCCCGGCCGCCCAAGACCGTTGGGCCGCACGCCGCGCCGCGGACGCCTTCATGCAGACCGCCAACACGAACGACCTCCTCAACGCAACCGAGTTCCAGACCGACGCGCGTCGCAACACCATGACCGCCCTGCTGCTGACCTTCACGTCTGACATCGCCAAAATGCAAAACCTCGCGTACCTCTCCGGCAAGCGGGGCGGGAAGTCCATGGGCGTCACCGCCGGCTCCATCGTCGCGAGCGTGGCGTGGTCCACGGCGATCCGCTACGTTGCTGCGGCGGTGCTCGGGGACGACGAGGAGAAGCGGGACGAGGAGGCGGTTCAGTCTGTGATGGACGAACTCATCAGCCTGCTCCCCGGAGGCGTCAATCTGTGGGCGCCAGCCTTCAAGCTCTACACGACCGGCTCAACATACGGGGGCTCTGGGCTGCTCGACACACCGCTCACGTCGCTGGTCAGGCATTTCGAGGCGATCGTCAGGGAACTCAAGAAGGACGACACCAACACCGCGGAAGCGGCGTATCGCCTGTTCCGGCTTGTGGCCGATCCGATGGGCAACCCGGTCGGGCCTCTCAGCGGCATGGCACGGCGGGCAATCAAGAACTACGGGGAATGACCTACTTGACCATCGCGTAGATGAGCACGGCCAGGCATCCGCCCACCCACACGCGCGCCATGACCTTCGCGCGCCATGATCCACACTCGGCGTCCCACCAGCGAAGGAACTCGGCCACAACCGCGCGGTAGGTGCTTGCCATGCCACCATCCTACCCC
>JACCDT010061379.1_pt1 | contig 11290 bp, 8 predicted proteins | sample 7446291 | NCBI WGS metagenome assembly JACCDT01 (sample SAMN15323446, study PRJNA562643) | freshwater metagenome | isolation source: river surface water | place: USA:Blue River Watershed | collected 2017-08-17 | reverse complement strand
TTAGACCCAAATCAATTAGCGGAAATTCGAAGTTTAATCAAAGCACAAGGAAAAACAAAGACCGTTTTGTTCTCCACACATATTCTTCAAGAGGTGGAAGCGATTTGTGATCGTGTTATCATAATCAATAAAGGCAATATTGTAGCCGATTCTCCTCTCAAAAAACTGGCTGAGATTGTATCTTTGCAGCGCCCTGATATGAATTTGGAATCAATTTTCAGATTCTTGACGGGTCAACCCTAATACTCTTCAATTTTTAAACCCTATGAGCTACATCGCCGAAATTTTTGCCAGACAAATTTTAGATTCACGCGGAAACCCCACTGTAGAAGTGGATGTGATCACCGAAAATGGAGCTTTGGGTCGTGCAGCCGTTCCAAGTGGTGCAAGTACCGGAATACATGAGGCAGTAGAATTACGCGATGGAGACAAGAAAAAATATTTAGGTAAAGGAACGCTCAAGGCTGTTGACAATGTCAATAAAAAAATTGCCCCTCTTTTATTAGGATATGACGTTGCCGACCAAACAGGCATCGACGAAATGATGATCCAATTAGATGGAACATCCAATAAAAGCAAACTGGGTGCAAACGCAACGCTGGCGGTGAGTATGGCTGTTGCAAAAGCAGCAGCTGAGGAAGCAGGACTACCTCTATTTCGCTATGTAGGAGGAACCAATGCTAAAATTCTTCCTATCCCGATGATGAATATTTTGAATGGAGGAGCACACGCCGATAATAAAATCGACTTTCAAGAATTTATGGTAATGCCAGTGGGAGCACCTTCGTTTAGCGAGGGACTTCGTTGGGGTGTGGAGATTTTTCATGCACTTAAAACGGTATTAAAGAAAAAAGGATACAGTACAAACGTCGGTGATGAAGGAGGATTTGCGCCCAACATTCAAAGTAATGAAGAGGCAATTGAAACAGTTCTGATTGCCATTGATGCAGCGGGTTACAAGGCAGGTTCACAAATAAAAATTGCAATGGATGCGGCGAACAGTGAACTATGGGATAGCAAAAAGAAAAAATATGTGTTCCATAAGAGCAGTGGAAAGGAAATGTCCAGCGAACAATTAGCTAAATACTGGGAAGGATGGGTTAAAAAATATCCTATTTGCAGCATTGAGGATGGCATGGCCGAAGACGACTGGGCAGGTTGGAAAATGTTGACAGAGGCAGTTGGCACAAAATGTCAATTAGTAGGTGATGACCTTTTTGTTACCAATGTAGAACGCTTACAACAAGGAATTGATAAAGGAATTGGAAATGGATTGCTAGTTAAGGTAAATCAGATTGGTACGATTACCGAAACAATTAATGCCGTTTCACTTGCACAGAACAATGGATACAATACCATCATGAGTCACCGTAGCGGCGAAACAGAAGACACTACGATTGCCGACCTGGCCGTAGCCCTTAATTGTGGTCAAATCAAAACAGGTAGTGCTTCCCGTACCGACCGCATGGCTAAATACAACCAGCTACTCCGTATCGAAGAACTCCTGGGCAGTTCGGCCTTGTATCCAAAAGGAAAAATCAAATTTGGAAAATAAATTAAAGAGGGGCGAATGCAGCCCCTCTTTATCTTTGAGGTGAACATGAATCAATTTCTTTCTACCATTCCACCGTGGATTCGCAATAAATACTTCATTGCGACGGCTGTCTTTTTAATTATTGTAATTTTTTTAGACAAGAATGATCTGTTCACGCAATTAGAGAGAAAGAAAGAGCTTCGAAAATTAGAAAAGACCAAAGAGCATTACACCAAACAAATAGAATTAGAACGCAAAGAGCTAGAGTCTTTAAAAAATAATCCTGCCACCATCGAAAAGTACGCAAGGGAAAAATACCTCATGAAAAAGGATAATGAAGACCTGTTTCTGATCACTGAAAAACCAGTTTCGGATAAAAAATAGTCCGTTCTCACAATAATCGTTTCCTCTCCTCGTTTTTAAAGGGTCCAATCGTTCAAAACCAGCGATTCCCCATGAAAACGTATTCTCCAGAAGACCTCATTTGCTACCTCTACAATGAGATGGATGCGAAAGCTCGTCTTGAACTAGAGGCCGCTTTACAAGAAAACTGGACCTTACGGGAAAAGCTGGGTGTTTTGAAAACCTCTATGCAACGTCTGGACCGGATAGTAGAATCGCCCCGAACAGAAGTAATTCTCAACATTTTACGTCACACCTCCACTCACCAAACGCAGACCGTTCGCTGATGCGTAACTTGCGGTCATGACCCGCAAGCAGAAATACCAATTTGTTACGGACTATTTTTTATCGCATGCTCCCGATGCAGAAACTGAGCTTTTCTATGATAACCCCTTTCAATTATTAGTAGCGGTTATACTATCGGCACAGTGTACCGACAAACGTGTCAATCAAACTACACCGGCCATTTTCAAACGCTTTCCCACCCCCGCCAAGCTGGCTAAGGCAACATTTGAAGAAGTGTTTCCGCTGATTCAAAGTATTTCGTATCCCAATAATAAATCCAAGCACCTGATTGGGATGGCCCAAAAACTAATCAAGGAGTTTGGAGGTCAGGTACCAATGACAGTAGATGAATTAGTACAATTACCTGGTGTGGGTCGTAAAACAGCCAATGTGATTACTTCTGTAATCGATAACCAACCCAATATGGCAGTGGATACGCATGTATTCAGAGTGAGTAAAAGAATTGGACTGGTTCCTTCCACGGCAACTACGCCATTGGCAGTAGAAAAAGTATTAATTAAAAATTTCCCGGAAGCCCTTATTCATAAAGCGCATCATTGGCTAATTCTACATGGTCGTTATACCTGTATTGCCAGAAATCCAAAATGTGAAAGCTGTGGGCTGCAAAAAGTTTGCAGTGCTTTTCAAAAAATGAAGAAAGATTAATTCTTACGTCCCAACATTTCTTGCAAACAAAGCACTAACTCTGTTTTAGTAATGGGCACACCCATGATTTTGTTGTATCCTTTTGCATCAACAAGATAGATGTCACGGATTATTTTAATCAACTGACCATTATTGATTTCAGGAATCAAAACCTGATCAAAGTTTTTAATCAACTGTCCCAAATTACGAGGGAAAGGACGCACATAACGAAGATGAGCATGACTCACTGCATGACCTTGTGCCTGCAATTCAGCAACAGCAGACTTGATTGCTCCATAGGTAGAACCCCAACCCAACACTAGAATTTTTCCTTTATCAGGACCACTATCTAATTTTTGTTCAGGAATATATTCTGCGATCTTGTCTACTTTTTCTTGACGAAGTTTCACCATCAATTGGTGATTCTCGGGTTCATAGTTTACGTTTCCTGTGATATTCTGTTTCTCAATTCCACCAATGCGATGTTCAAGTCCGGGTGTACCAGGTACTGCCCAAGGACGTGCTAATTTTTCATCGCGGGTATAAGGCATGTATTTTTCTTCTCCTTCGTTGAGTGCTTTTTTAAATTGAACAGGGATTGCAGGAAGATCTTTTGTTTGTGGGTAGCGCCAAGGTTCTGCACCGTTCGCAATATAGCCGTCACTCAAAAACATAACGGGCGTCATATGTTGGATAGAAATACGCACCGCTTCAAATACTGCATCAAAACAATCTGTAGGCGTAGAAGCAGAAATAATAGGCATGGGACATTCGCCATTACGTCCATAATACGCCTGCATTAAATCACTTTGTTCTGTTTTAGTAGGAAGACCCGTAGAAGGTCCTCCACGTTGAACGTTGATGATAAGCAAGGGGATCTCTAACATCACAGCCAAACCCATAGCTTCTCCTTTGAGCGCAATACCTGGACCGCTAGAAGTAGTAACTCCTAATGATCCACCATAAGACGCACCAATTGCAGAAGTGATGGCAGCAATTTCATCTTCGGCCTGAAACGTTCGTACGCCAAAATTTTTGTATTTGGATAGCTCATGTAAAATATCTGAAGCGGGTGTAATAGGATAAGAACCTAGAAAAAGAGGCAACCCACTTTTTTGTGATGCAGCAATCAGTCCTAATGTCAACGCTTGATTACCCATGATAGAACGATAAGAACCGGGTTCCATCTTGGCGCGTTCAACTGTGTAGGTAGTGGTAAACGTTTCTGTTGTATCACCATAATTATACCCCGCTTGCAACACAGCCACATTGCTGTTCATGATATCGGGCTTCTTCGCAAATTTTTCTTTGATAAAATCAATCGTGTTATTCATATCACGACCATACATCCAATACAAAAAGCCGAGCACAAACATATTTTTAGCGCGGTCCTTTTCTTTCATTCCCAACGTGACATCCTTTAGCGCCTCACGTGTCATTTTGGTCACATCCATCTTAAACACTTCGTAATTAGTAAGGCTTCCGTCTTCTAATGGATTCACTCCCTCGGGATAATTGGCGAGTCGTAAATTCTTTGCATCAAACCCATCTGTATTTGCAATAATCTTTCCGCCTTTTTTCAAGGCCTTGAGATTTACTTTTAATGCTGCCGCATTCATTGCGACCAATACATCACAGGAGTCGCCTGGTGTAAAAACACGATCAGAAGAAAAGCGTAATTGGAATCCACTTACGCCGGGCAAGGTTCCTTGTGGCGCGCGAATTTCTGCAGGAAAATCAGGAAAGGTTGCAAGATCAATTCCGAGCAGTGCCGTGTTATTGGTAAACTGACTTCCGGTCAGCTGCATACCATCACCACTGTCTCCTGCAAACTTGATAACCACATCTTGTAAAACTTCCTGTTTTCTGGCCATGATCGTTTTTTAAAGTGTGTTCAACGAATTTAAACTTTATTATACCATTTTACCGGGGTGTCCTAACCAAACTTTTCTTCCCTGTATGCGACGAACCAAGAATAGTATAGCGACAAATATGAAAAAGAAGGGTCCGGCAAATCCAAGTAAGGCGATATAGCGAGTACCATAGAATTTCTCCATGGGACGACGTAAGCGCTCTGCAATTAAATACATACCTGGCACCATGATTAGTGTAAGAAAGAAGGAGAAAATGAGACCGAATATAATGGTCCAGCTAAGTGGCCCCCAGAATACTACACTGTCTCCGCCAAAAAAGACATTGGGACGAAGGTGTTGGAATAATCCGGCAAAGTCAATATTAAAACCTACGGCCAGTGGCAACAAGCCCAAGATGGTAGCCACCGCTGTTAAGAGTACCGGGATAATTCGAATCTTTCCGGCCTGGATAGCTGCTTCACGCGTACGATAACCACGAGTGCGCAACTCATCAGTGAATTCAATCAGCAGAATTCCGTTTTTAATTACTATACCTGCCAGTCCTACTACTCCAACGCCCACCATGATTGTAGCGAGTGTAATACCACTTAATGCATAACCTAAAAACACCCCAATTACAGAAAAGAAGATCTCCGTAATAACGATGAAAGGCTTACTCATACTGTTGAATTGCAATACCAGAATTAAAAAGATAATTCCGATTGCCATTAATAGCGCTGTGCCCAAAAATGCTTGTGTTTCCTGCTCTTGCTCACTTTGACCTTGCTGACGAATCACTACATCAGAAGGTATGGAGGTACTATTTCTAAATTCTTGAATTTTTTCTTTTAAAGCTGCATTAATACCAGTAACCAAGGTTGGATCTTCCACGCTACTTTGTAATTGGATAGTGCGACGAACATTTTTACGCTTGATTCCTCCCGCGGTATTGGTATACTCTACAGACGCTACGGCACCTAATGGAACAGACTTGACTTGCATTGTATTCATATCCATAAATACAATCCGTGTGTTCAAAAGATCATCTACATTATCGCGCCGATCACTTGCATAACGAAGCTGAATTTTAAATTCATCTTCACCATCTTTGATTTTACTTACCTCTTTACCAAATTGAGCGGTACGAATAGCCATTCCAATTTGAGCCGTAGTAATTCCTTCCATCATTGCTTTACTACGGTCAACATTGATGGTAATTTCAGGATTATTGAGATCGACATCTGCTTTTAAACTCTGAATACCCTCTACTCGATTCGTATCAAGGTACTGTAGTAATTGCGTAGCCACGTTGGCAAGCTCATCAAAATCATCACCCGCAATTTCAATATTTACCGGAGGCTCTGTGGGCGGACCATTAGACTCTTTATCTACCTCCACATCAAGACCGGGAATGCCTTGTACTGCCTCACGAATGGACGTGAGATAAGGAGCAGTAGACTTTCCATGTCTTTTTTCAAATTCCACAAATGAAATCTGGATACGTCCTAAATGAGGTTGTACACTTCGATTATTATCACGAGGATTATTAGCACTGACTGCTACGTTGCTAATCACACTTTCCACAATAGCACCAGACTTACCAGGCAACTCACTTTCTAGCACCTTTAGCACTTTGGTTTCCAAAACACGGGTAATACTATCTGTGTATTTAACATCAGTACCAACTGGTAATTTGGCATACACATAAATGAAATTAGGATCACCAGAGGGGAAAAAGGTCATTTTATTGCTGCGTATCATTAGCAGCACTAACGAAATAGCAAATAGTCCAAACAACGATGCAAATGTTTTTGCCGGACGATTCCCCACTAGTATCCAACGCAGTAATTTTTCATACTGATTCATCATGCGTGGCAAGGTCTGGTGTTGGAATTTCCAAATAATATCTTCCAAAAAGTAGCTATGTAATACCATTAGGATGCTCAACAGCCATAAGAAGTTTGCAGTGCCGTGAAATCCTACTCCATGTAACAATAGACCTGCGATTGCAAATACCCAGAACCATTTATTTCTGAAAATGGCAGCCTTTACTTTATTCTCCACTTTAATCTCGGGCTTCATGAAACTAACCGCAAACACCGGATTGAAAATAAATGCTACTACCAGTGAAGCCGCTAAGGTCAAAATCAGCATGGTAGGTAGATAAATCATGAATTTACCAATGATGCCCTTCCAGAATAATAACGGGAAGAATGGCGCGAGTGTGGTAGCGGTACCTGCTAATACGGGAATAAAAACCTCTCCCGCTGCTTCTTTTGCACTTTTGATAATGGGTACTTTTCCATTGGCAAATATGCGATGGGTATTTTCGATTACCACAATGGCATCATCTACAATAATACCCAGACCAAATAATAAAGCAAATAGCACGATAAAGTTGAGTGTTACACTTCCTCCCACAATTGCATCGGCAACAGGTAGAAACAGAAAAGCTACAAACACACTTAAGGGTACACTAAGTTCCACAAAGAATGCGTTGGTAACTCCCATAAAGAACATTAAAATCAACAACACCAGCACAAATCCAATGATAATTGTATTGATCAATTCATTGAAAGAGGTTTTGGTTCCCTTACTTTGATCGCCTGTGAAATCCACTTGAAGATCCTGGGGTAATTCTTGTTTCTCTCTCATCTCAGCCAGAATAGATTTTACTCCATCGGCTGTAGTAATTAGATTTTCACCAGCACGCTTCACAATATTCAACGTCACTACATTTTTTCCATTGAGACGCGCATAGCTTTCATATTGCTTTACAGTGTCACGAATATCAGCAACATCACGGAGGTAAACCGATGCACCGCGAGCAGAGCTGCGAACGACTATCGAAGACATATCAGCGGCCTGCTTAAACTGTCCTTTAACGCGTAGCGTACGCTTCATGTTTCCCACTTCAACTTGCCCTCCTGTGATATCCATATTTTCACGAACAATTGCATTTTCAATGTCCATGAAACTCACTTTTGCAGCAGTCATCCGATAAGGATCCACATTGATTTGAATCTCACGCTCAGGGGCGCCTACAATTTCAGCACGCGTAATTGAGGGCAATTCTTCTACTTTATCCTGGATCTTGTCTGCATACTCTTTTAGTTTTACAGGATCAAAATCACCACTGATATTCACAAATAAAATAGGAATCTCACTGAGCGAAAACTCTTGTACATCAGGCTCACTCGTTAGATCGGTAGGCAAATCTTTAGTTGCCTTATCGACCGCGTCTTTTACTTTACGCTTGGCTACTTCACTTTTTACATCCGTATCAAACTCCACCACAATCAGAGAATAGTCAGTTTGTGAAGTGCTGGTGATTTTATTCACTTTGGCACCACTGATTCCTTTTAATTGCTTTTCAATTGGACGTGTAACCAAATTCTCAATATCCTTAGGAGAGTTTCCTACATAAACAGTAGTAACTGAAATAGTAGGCACTACTACATCCGGAAACTGTTCCTTGGGGAGTGTAGTAAACCGGATATATCCAAATAACGATATCAAAATCGCTACGATATAAATGGCGGTTCTGTTATCAATAGACCAACTGGTAGGACCAAACTCTTTTATCTTTTTGACAACCTTTTCTTGAAAACTTGACATACCTTAAATTTTAATGCGTGAGAATTATTGCACTGCTTTTACGACCTGACCGTCATATACATTTTGAAAACCGCGACTAATGAGCAATTGCCCGTTATTCAATCCTGCTTTGATCTCAATGCGTCCGCCATATGCTTCACCCGTAATTACACTCATTTTACGAGCAATCATTCTATTTCCTTTTTGTTCTACAACATATACATAACGGCCTTTTTCATCACGTTGTACTGTGTTAAGTGGAACTGTTACTGTAGTATCCGCCTTGTAATCCAAAATGCGCACATTAGCAGTTTGGTTCGGCTTAAAAGATGAATTGGTAGGGATTATGGCTTCTGCATTAAAGGAACGCGTAGCTGCGTTGATAGCCTCACCAACCACCGATAGAGAGGCAGTAAAGGGTGTGCTTGTAGCTTCTAGTACTTGTATTTCTACTTTAGCTCCTTTCTTAACTCGTCCAATATAATTTTCAGGAACATTGGTAACTACTTTCAATCGACTAGTATTCACAATACGAATGCCCATGCCTGGAGTGGCAGCAGCTTGCGCAGAGAATAGCTCACCCACTTTTACATTGACCTCTTCAATCACTCCACTAATCTCTGCCTTGACATTGGTCATATTTACTTGTTCTTGTGCCATTGCCACCTGCGCTTGTGCTGCACGCAATTGTGCATTTAATGCTTCCACATCTGCACGTGCATTGACAACACTGATTTCAGCACCGATATTTTGTTTCCACAAATTTTCATAGCGCTGTAAAATCGTTTGTGCCTGCTCAACACGCGCTTTAAGCATGCCAGTTTGCTGTTGCGCTGCAGCTAATTGCTGACGTGCAACTGCATCATCCAACTTCAAAAGGGTTTGCCCTTTTGTAACGCGCTGACCCGTTTTTACATAAACAGCTTTAATTAATCCGCCCATTCCGGAGGGTGCCACATAGGCCATATCTTCAGCTTCAACTCGACCTTGCAAGTCGATATAATGTGCAAATGCACCTTTTTGAAGTGTATCTAATGAAACAAGCAGGGCAGTTTTTGCAGCAGAAGGATCAGCCAACTCCAGTTGCTGTTCTAAGTCACGCAAGGTAGTCTCCAGCGCTGTTTTTTCTTTTTTGATTTTTTCAATTTGCTGACGCAGTTGTGCCACGTCGCCATTTTTTTCTGAATTGCCGCCACATGCAATTAGCAAGAAGACAGGCAATAATAAGATCGATAATTTTTTAAACGTATTCATAGTAGAGTATTTCAGTGTTTGAATTAAAGTTTTCCGGTTGCTTTAAGCCAATCAATGCGAGCAATGATGGCTTCAGAAAGTGCCGTGGTATAATTAGTTTGCGCTGCCTTCCATTCGTTTTGTGCCAGATTAATCTCAGTTTGTGATCCCAAACCGAGTTCATATTTTTTCTTGATTTGCTGGTACACTTTTTCAGCCAATTCCAGATTTTGTTTTTGATAATCCATTCGGCTAACAGCAGATTGAAAATTATTCTTAGCAACAGCTACTTCATTATCAATAGTACGCTTCAACCCCTCTATTTCATTTTTTGTTCTCTCTAATTCAATTTTGGATTGTGTAATTTTTGAGCGTGTAATAAATCCATTGAAAAGAGGAAGTGTCATCCCAACACTGATATTAGAAATAGAGAACCAAGCCTGATTGGGTGATAAAAAATTCCAGGTGTTTCGCTGGGCATTTTTTGCATAAACACTATTCAATGCAAGGGTTGGAACCTGGCTTAGTTTGTAACGTCTAATATTATACTCCCCTAGTCTGCGTCCCAGATCTGCTACCTGAAATTCTTTACGATCACTGTATTGGTAAGTACCATTTACAAGTAAACCGTCTTTGATCATGTCAGGAGTAATCGTTTCAATTAAAATCAACTGATCTTGCACCGGCATCCCCATCAATACTTTTAATCCATAATAGCCATTCGATACCATTGATAAAATTTTATTCCGCTCGGTTTGCAAATTGGCTAATTGAACAGCTACGCGATCGATATCTAATTTTTCACGAAATCCATTTGCATACAACACACGGGTATCTGCTAAATTTTTATTGACAAATGAGATGGTAGAATCTAAGAGTTCAACCTGCGTGCGACTCACTACTAATTGGTAGTAAATCTTCAACACATTGGCTTTGATTATTTCTTGCGTTAACTCAGCACTTTTACCAGCCAGTTGCATGGCAGCATCTCTTGCTTGCAAACCGATAAAAACCTGTCCATCAAATAAAATCTGATTTAAACTCACCGCCGCATTTGCGCTAAACTTGGTTCCAAACTGTGCTGCAATAAATCCAAACTCATTGGGCATAGTGATGGGATTACCATTTCCATTTTTTACGCCCTCGCCGATCAATACTTGATAAGTAGCAGGAGAAATAAAATTCGGGATTACCTGTGTTGCGATGTTAGGATTATAGGTAGTAGTCATGCTGCTATTGATATGCGGAAAAGCAGCCGAAGTGATTTGTCGATTTGTTTCTTCTTGTAACCGGATACCTAATAGGGCATTTTTAACTTGGACATTATTTTTTAATGCATAGTCAACAGCCTGTTGCGCTGTAAAAGAATGCGTTTGTACTTGGGTCGTGTCAACGGGCATCGCTTGTGCACCAGATACGATACAAATACAAACTACAATCCAAAACACACGTTTCATTGTATTCATGATAGATTATTTTTTTTCGCTTGTTGATAAGATTGAATTAGCTGGTGTCCCTGCAGCGAAGCCAGCCCGTAAATGAAATTTTCGGCAATAAGTTGTGCAGTTTCCGCCATATTAAATTGCGTGGGTGGATAAAGTGAAATATTAAAGGGGATCATCATGGACTCTAAACGAAAACGGCTCATGATTTCCAGATCAACATCTGATCTATAATATCCTTCGCGAATACCTCTTTCAATATTGATGCGAATAAAATGAAGTAGAAATTCATTTTTGTA
>JACCDT011481638.1_pt1 | contig 11297 bp, 9 predicted proteins | sample 7446291 | NCBI WGS metagenome assembly JACCDT01 (sample SAMN15323446, study PRJNA562643) | freshwater metagenome | isolation source: river surface water | place: USA:Blue River Watershed | collected 2017-08-17 | reverse complement strand
GGTTGCCTGCCTCGTATCAGGGTCGTCTCTCTGCGGAAGGATGGAAGGTCTCCGAAGCGCACTCGGTGGAATGGGAGGAGGAGAGGGCGTGTTGGGCCGACGAAGTGGTTGGATTCCTGCCTGGTCCTGCCGGCTCGGAACTCGGTCGGGAAGACATCCATGCCCTGCGGTCCCGCTATCCTCGTTGGCAGGCAGAAGCAGGAAGAGAGGATGCGTTGCGTTGTATTGTCCGATTGGACGAGGTGTTGACCGCCGAGTGGGTGGAACAACTCCGTGGCATCCTGCCTGCCACATGGACGGTGGAAGGTGTCGGGTCCAACGCGGCGGCGTGGGTCGGTGCGGATGTCTGTCTCGTCCGTGGTGGCCCTCAGAGTGCGGAACGTTGGTCCTGCCTGTGGGCGCTTCCCAAGGGCGCATCGTTGTTGGAGTTTCAATCCGAAGCCGAGGTGGATGGGGAATGTCAGCACGCCGCCCACGTAGCCGATCTGAAGGCGTGGGTCTTTTTGTGGTATAAAGGCGGTTCACTCCACGAGCAATTGCTCTCTATGGTGACAAAGTGGCTGGTGCGACGTGACTAAGGGGTAGAAGCGACGGGTTCCAATCCCAGCTTCTCCTTTCCCCATTCGTAGGTGTCGGTGACTTTGCGGAGGGACATCGTGGTTCGGTACACACGAACATCAAAGAGCTTCCCCTTAAACAGCTCATCCGCGTTTTCAAAGGGGCTTGTCGCATTCTGCCAATTGGACTTTCCAATATAGTTGTTTGTGGTCTCATTCGTTTGAGGGAGCCACGCCGACTCTTCTTTATGAACCTCTTCTCCATTTCGGTAGATGCGGAGACTAGGTTTCCAGGGGTCATTGTCTCCTGCGGTGATGGTGATATGAACCCACTTTCGTAGGGGGATGATGTTTTTGACTTGAATATGGAGTTTGCGTTGTTTTTCATCCCAGATTTCGTACAACAGGTCGGCCGTTAAGGCTTCTTGAGGGGGTGACGCCTTCGGCGTCAGCGGTGGCAGGATGCGTCCAAAGAGTTCGGGGGCAGGACAATCCCAGCGATTCACATTCGCGGCGGACGTCGCCATGGCCACTTGAGGGGAAACCTCTTCCGTACACGTTGCTCCTGAGGGAGGCTCGGGAACAGTAGCCAATTCGGGACAGGCCGATGAGGCAAGGGAAAAGGCAGGCTGGGTGGAGGCATTTCCTCGTCCCACAATTCCGATGAAGACGTTGTCCTTTCCTGCTCCATTTCCAAAATCCAGGATGTGGGCGTTGTTCGTAAATTCCTCGAAATAGACCCAGAAGCTGAAGGCGCGCACATAACGGAGTTGAACGGTTTGGCCGAAGGTGAGGTCTTTGGAGTCACCGATGCGTAGAAACTGGTCCGTTCCATTAAAGGTGAGTCCCTCACTGGCGAGAGGGCGTGCGGGAGCTTCCTGAATGGCGATGTCGCCTGCCTTGGCGATGGTCAGATTCTTGGCATAATCCAGCATATCATCGTAGAAACGGAGCCAAAAGACAATGCCTTCGTAGAAGGTGAGAAGACGTTGGATGTCTTTCGGGGGACGTGTATCCGTGACCAGTGTGGTGGAAAAGGCGAGGTCTCCTGCGGGATTACATTTGGCTTCAAACGTGTCCGTATCCGTTTTCAGAATGCGGCAATAGCCCTGTCGTCCCTCTTGGAGCACATCATTCATGTAATCGTCTCGTGAGCGTTCCCATCCGGATTTGGTACTGGGGGTACGGTAACGGAGGGTGGAGAGACCATCGGTGGCGGCGAGGGCACAGGCAAAGAACGCATCGTTAGGGTCCGAGGCGGATTCCACCATTCGGCAAAAGTCGTGATCTTGTCCAATACGCTGGACGTCGGTATATCCCGCAAAGTATCGGGTGTCACGGACAAAGCCGTCCTCTTCTTCCGTGGCATCCAGACTCACGTCGCCACGACGGGGCATCCACTTCGCCCAAAACGGGCTGTTCCCGACCCCGATGCCGCCCTCGAAGCCTTCTAGCCATCGGGGTCGTATCCATTCGGTACAGGCAATGAGGACAAGAAGGATAATTCCTATCCAAAGATATCGCTCATACATACTATATAACGGGTAGTTTATAGGGGGACCTCCCGCACGGTGTGCGGGCCTCGCCCTGCGCCCCCTGTCTCGTCGGGCCTAAAGGGACAAGGGAGGGCCTAAAGGGACAAGGGAAGCTCGACGAAACAGGGGGCACAGGGGGAGGCCCGCTCTCCGCAGGAGAGTGGGAGGTCCCCCTCCTCCTAAAAAAGGACCGTTTCTAGTAAGATATGTTATCCGGTGGTTCATTCCTAAGTGACGGTGGTAGTGAAGGCGGACGTTTGTTCAGCGAGGGGCTTTATGGATGTATGTTTACGCCTCCCCTCACGTGTCGTAAAGGAACCGAAAAGGTGTTGGATGACGAAGAGAAGGGGTTACAACTGACGAAACTGATTCCCGTGATGGATGCGAATCAGGAGTTTGCCGTCTCCAAACGGATTCATCGTATCCCCTTCTACAAACAATACTTTGCGGTGGCAGAGGAAATCTGTGAGCCGGAATCGGTACAGAAGGACAAGGACATTGCGGATTGTCCGGTATGGAAAGATCACAATGCCCACGAGGCCCGTCTTCTACGTATGCCCTACTATGGCAAGGCCCTTCACGATGTGACCTTTTCCGTCTCCTCGTTTGATTTTCGTACGTTTATGACGCATCTCCTGGCGGGTGGGGCGCTGATGAACCTGTTTGGGGTGGTCCATCGTGACCTTCATCAAGGGAATATCTTGGTGGATACGTACAACGTACCTCGTATCATTGACTTCAACTTATCCTTTACGGCACCCTTTGAGCGGGTGAAGGCCAAGGATCTATCACATCGCTATGATTATACCATTGCACAGGAGCCACCGGATTCCACGCTCATCAATGCGCTCTATCATGGGCGTTCGGCATCGGAGGTGATTCAGAGCCTGTGCTTTCGCAAACGAGTGATGAATAAAATCTCGTCCTTGCTGGGTGTTTCCAAACGCGACATGTATGCTCAGCTCATGCGATTCTATCAAAGGAGTCGTGTGATGCAGACGGGGGACATGGAACGCTGGTTTCAGTTGTACTACCGAGTGATTGATAGCTGGGCGGTGGGTGTCTGTTTGGTGGATTTGGTTCATAAATTGATGTTGTGGCCTGCCTTTGCGGCGAAGATGGAGGCGGTGATGCCCCGTTGCCGTCCCATTCTCCGAAAACTGTGCGCGGTCCATCCGATGGAACGGATCGATTGCGTACAGGCATTGTATTTGATGGATTCCGAACATCCCGTCCTTCGGCGGTATGGGAAACGATGGTTGGATGTGGTGGGGTACCCCGCCCGATAGGGCGGGTTAGGCCCATCCGCTTCTGCGGATGGGGGTACCCGAGTCGATGAATATCGACGAGGTAGGCCTCACCGCTTCTGCGGTGAGGTACCCCGCCCGATAGGGCGAGTTAGGCCCGATGATGCCTTAGCTTCCTCGTACCCCCCTGCTTTTTCTTTTGGGTCGCTAGGCTTCGGGTCGCTGCGCTTTTGGTCGCTCCGCTTCGGGTCGCTACGCTTTTTCCACCACGCTTCAAACGATGTCTCTTGCGTGAGGGAACACAGAGATAACTACAAAATTGGTCATAATGGAGACCATTCTTCGGATAATCCCGTGAGGCGAGTTCGGGGTCATAAATGGGGCGTTGGGTCGCATCCAACCGAATGACCTCCGTGGCTCCAGGTTTATGAGACCAATATCCATTCGCATCCTGCCGATAAAAATGATAGTCTTCATCTTCATCGGCCACGAGGGCAATTTTACGCATGTTCGGGGGGCATTTTTGTTCAAAGGTACTTCGTCGGGCTTTGGGAATGTCTCCGATGATCCGCGAAATCAAATCAGGACAACGTTTTCCCTTCACCTCCGACCACTTAGGATATCCGCTGGCACGTCCGGGTTGAGGGAACGGTAAGGGACACGCATTCTTTGTACAGGACTTTCCCTTGGGAAGATGGAGATAATTGACCGCATAGGTATAACAATTATGGGATTCCTTGATTCCACGATGACGATTGTATCGTTCAGGGTCATAGACCGGCTCTTCGCCGGTCAGGGGTGAGGTACGAGGACAATAGGCCAAGTGCTTCTTACAGAAGGGGGAATTGGGTAGAGGGGGGAGCCGACACGTGGGCGAACATTGACAATGGGGGGACGTTTGTTTCCTGGTTTGTGCGACCATTCTATGTAGAATGCGTTTATTCCTTGGAAGGTGGCATGCTACGAGAAGCGTTGATTCGTGAGGAGAGCGACACGGGGGCAGGCTGAGAAGGGAGGGGAGAGTAGGCAGGATAGGTGGGATAGGCAGGATAGGTGGGGCGAGCAAGGGCGGCGGCGTGGATGGCACGAAGGGAAGGGGAGGAGACGAGGGTCGGCTGGGAGAAAGAGGCAGAAGAAAGCGGTGGGGTGCGTGGTGGAGTCTGTGGAGGAACCATGGTAAGAACGCTGGACGCATTCGGAAGGGAAAGGGAGTCAGGAGCGGAGGAGGGAAGAGCGGAGGAGGGAGGAGGGGTCGTTGGAGCAGGAAGGGCAGAAAAGACTGGCGTGGTGACCTTGGAGGATGTGGTGGAAGAGGGGGCAGAGGAGACAGGATGCTCAGATTCGGGCTCCACAGTTCGGGCCCTTACAGGATAGACTGAGGAGGCAGGCAGAAGCGGAGTGGACGAGGCAGGCACTGCGTAGGATACAGAAGAGGCAGAGGAGGCAGAAGAGGCAGGCACTACGTAGTGTGCAGAGGGAGGACCCCCTACAGAGGCAGGGGGTGAGGCGGTTCGGGCGGCATATGGAGCCGATACCGATCGGGTGGCGTACGAAGAGGGACCCCCCGAATAATAGGGCGGATAGACATCATAGACCGCAGGAAGGGAGGGCATGGACAAGGAATCCATCGCACTCCGAACGGGTTCAGGGACTATTTGTTGAAACATGAAGGGGAGGGGTTTCTCCAGAGAGGGAGCATACCAATCCACGGTGGAATTTGCGGTGGTCGACGAAGCAGTAGAGGCAGAGGCAGAGGCAGAGGAGGACGTAGTTCCGTGGGAGGGAGCCTGCGATTTCTCATCGGTTTTGTAGTATTCTTCCTCAATCTGTTTCATTTTAATCTTTTCAATGTAATGGGTGAAATACACGAATTGATTCTCGTGTGTCGGTTTCCGCTTTCCAATCAAATGCCCCGAATAGCGTCCTGTCAAGCTAACGTACTGCCATCCTTCACTTCGTAGTCTCTCCAGAATGGTATTCAGAAAATAGTACTTCTTATCAATCTTGAACAAGGTGAGGATTCCATTCCAAATCGTGACCAGCAGGGAGAGCGCAAAGGCCGCCCAGTACACGTGGACGTTAAAGGCACGTCCTGTCAGGGCATAGGTTTGGTCCGAATTCTGAATGGAGAGCAAGGCAGGAACAAAGAGAGAGCCCACGGTAATGATGAAATGGCCGAGATAGAAGACAATGGCGTGATTGCGGGTGCGTTGTTGTAAGTTTCGTAGGATGTGTAGGTAACGGATCTCAATAATCTGCTTCTGGACGGGGGAGAGAGGGAGATTCTGGAGAATGGTCATAAACTTGCTTTTGTCTTTGTAACGGGTACAACATAGCCAACTGGTTTCGGGTTCATAGACCTCGGTGTGAACGAGCGTATCGGGAAAGGAGGGGGGTACGTTCGTGCTCGTCTTTTCTCCTGTTCCTGCCACTGCTTCGCTTTTACCTGTCTTTGACTCCCCTGCCTTTTCCTCTCCTGCCTTTGACTCTCCTGCCTTTTCCTCTTTTGCCGCTGCTCCTGTCGCCCCGCTTGCTGCCTCCTTCTTTTCTTCCGAGGTTATCATTCTATACGGGTGTTCTAGGAAGAATCTAGGAGAGATATCGCAAAAGAAAGACAGAAAGGACAATCCATAGACTTCCCCATAGAGAGGTGGAGGAGGGGATTTCGTTGGCAAACCATCTTCCCCACACGTATCCTGTACTGACTCCCATCAAGGAGAGGAGAGAATAGACTATCGTAGGGAGTTTGGGAATCGCATAGAAGCGGGCGAGATATCCAGTAAAGCCAAGGACGGCATTGAAACCGAGCAGGTACAGCCAATTCACAGGGCTGGTATCCACTTTCTCAGGTTGGGAAAAGGCATAGAGAAGCAGGAAGACGAGGCCGGATGGATACAAATGTTGAATCGTATAGAAGGGGGAGTGTTGGGCCATTTTGTTCCACCGTACAAAGACAAAAATCACGGTTTCGGTGACGGCCGCAAGGAGTGCCATCACCACGCCCCATCGGTAGGTGGAGGAGGGGTCAGAGGGCCTAAAGGGCTCTGGGCCTGCCTTCGGTTCTCCTGCCTTTGGCTCTAGGTCGGCCTCTGCGTATGCCTTTGGGTCGGCGTCCGCCTTCAAGTCGGCCTCTGCGTCGGCCTTTGAGGTCGCAATCAAGTAGACCCCATAAAATGCGATACCCAGTAGGACCACCGTAAGCAGCGTTATCGGCTCACCGAAGAAGAGAGCCCCCGCAAGAACATTAAAAAAGGGGTACATGTAAAACAAGGAGATGGCGGTGCCTGCCGGTAACAGGCGAAAGGACAAATAACTGACTCCTACGTGAAGAAGTTGAAGAACACCATTTATCGTGGCCACTGTGGCTTCATAGGGGTCGGTCCAAATGGCCTTTCCCTCCGAGGCCGGTCCAAGAAGCCATGCCAGAAGAGGGAAGGTGAGAAAACGAGCCAACCATTGGGTGAACAAGGTGGTGGGGACCCGTTTCACCAGAATCGGATACAGAGAAAGAATGGATTCACTATAAAGAACCGATACGACGGGTAGAAGGCTCATTCGTAGTGAGAATGCTGTAGTTCGGGGAGAATTTCTGAATGAAATCGTCGGTCAAAGGACTCGATGGCACGTAGGAAATTGGGACGAGGCCGAAAGGTAATGGGACGACGGGACTGGATAAAGGCGATCGCTTCATTGGTGTGCATGGACCGATACGCAATCAGGAAGAAGGCAACGGATGCAGCGGAACGTTGAATGCCTGCCGCACAGTGAACGAGAATCGTCCTGCCTTGTTGGTATTCGGACAGGATACGATAGGCCACTTCACTGGACCACAATTCCATATTACGAATCTCCTCCTCTTTCAAGTTATCATCCACCGGTACACGATATTGGATGGGGATGGAAGGAGAGAAGGGATAATTCTTGGTACAATTGAAGACGACCTGGATTTGATTCTGTCGAAGAAAGGGGTCGTCCATGGATGCCTTGGCATTTCCGAGCCAGAGACGGGGAAGAATTTCGTGAGCGTCGGCAGGGGCGGGTTCATGGGCGGCCATCGGAGGCGGGTTCTTCTCTTTTCTTGGTTTGTCGGTGCGCGGGTTAAAGCGCATCGTAAAATTGATAGGGTAGTCTTTCTCGGAAACAAGTACATCGTGATGCCACTGACTCGCCATTTCTACGAACAGGACGAAGTACAAGCCGCATTGTTCTACGCCGGTTCTCGGCGTCGTCCTCAAGAAACGGTCTTCTGGTGCCACGAGCTGATTTTGAGTGGATGGGCCAGTGAAGCCATTCGGATTCTCTTTGAATCGTGGCTATGGAATTATGGACCGTTTCACGTGGAGTGGTACGAAGATGCCTGGGAGCGTCTGTCTCCTGCCGAGATTACCGCAGAAGACATTCTCGTGTGTGCCCATCGTCTGAGTCAATGTAAAACCAAAGACCATTCCCTTTGGAAACTTCTGACCCTCTCCGCCACTCATCATTCGTCTCTCTTTGATGCCGTGACGCCACGTTCACCGCCTGTCTTTCCCTCGGAAGACCCCAAGGAACGGTTCTTTGTTCGCGCCCTCTATCAACGAAAGGCAACAAGTGCGTGGTGGGCGGCCTGTTATTTGACCGTTTCCCGCTATTGGGAGCTGGTGGAGTGGTATCATACCTCTGTATGGGCGGAGAAGGGAAAGGAAAAGGAGAAGGGGGAGGAAACGGAGAAGGACACACAATGGATGACACGCTTACGAGACTATGAGACTCTTCTGGGATATACCTCGGAAGGATATGACCGTGCGATTCGTGCGGTGGTGCTTCTTCGGCTTTGCCAGGGGGACGCAAGCCTCCCCCTACGCCCCCTGTCTCAACGTCCTCTTCAGGGGGACCTCCCACACAAAGTGCGGGGGCAAGATGCTCCCAAGGGAGCATACGACGCAAGCCTCCCCCTACGCCCCCTGTCTCAACGTCCTCTTCAGGGGGTAACTCATCTACGCCCCCTGTCTCATAGCGCTTCGGCCCCCTCTCTCCCCGATGCGCCCATCGGCCGTCGTGCCTCTCGTGTCTATTCCATCCCCATGGAATGCCTCTACGGAATCACCCGACGAGGTAGGATACCACGGACCACCTCTACCCTGGAATCGTTACACGATGTGGAAAAGGGGATGCGGGGCTGTCCCTTTTGGGAAGAGGCAATGGAACCCTATCAAACAGGAGGTCAGTGGACATCCGATGAGGCCATGGAGCAGTTCTATGAAGCCCATTTTCCCGACGATATCCCCGATGAATGGACACGTGCGGAGAAGGAGAAGTCACATGGTCCAGGCGTCTATGGAGGAGAAGCACATACCCTTGAAGGATATGGTCAACGAATGTTCTTCTCTACGACCCGACTTGTTTGGCTACGTCGGAAAATACCCTCTGTCGCTCTCTCCTTGACCCCCTTCGACGACCTCCTTGCGTTGGAACCTGCGTTGGCCCCTGTCTCCGAGACGGCGTGGAACCCCGTTCATAAACGTCGGGTGGTTCATTGACGGGGATTACTCATACGCTCTACCAAAAATCGCACATCCGATCCGTGCGCCACTGTGGCCTGTAATGGCACTGTCCTCATGATGCCCCTTTCCGAGGTCATCTTCGTCGGCATGGACAATCATGGAACGTCCCCATAACTCCTGTACCGATACGTTAGGAAGGCAGTATCTTTTTTTCAGTGTACGACGGGTGGAAGACCACTGGATGTTTCCCAAATCTCCCGTATGACGTTCCCTCTTCGAAGTGGGTCCTGCTCCATGCCGATGATGTCCTTTGTCGTAATGCTCACATAACCCTTTACAACCTTCACCTCGTAAATCACCTGCCTTATGAATATGAAAACCGTGCTTTCCTGGAGGAAGGGCACGGAAGGTGGCAGTCAGATGGACGCCTTTGCGCTTGCGTTTGTCACAAAAAAAGGGGGTTGCCACAATGTCCGCATCAATGCCCGACTGTCGGAGAACCGCCACCGCAAGGGGTTTCTTTTTGGTTTTGGTTTTTGTCTTTGGTCTTGTTGTCATTTCTTCTTCTAGGAAAGATTCTTACAAGTCATTCCCATTAGATACGATTCGGAAGGCCAATGTTCGGAAAGGTGGCGGACGCCACGGCTGCCTCGGAGGGCTCAAACTTTTTCTTGGTTTTTCCAAAGTACGCCGTGGCATATCCATTCGCTATCATCCATTGATTCAAGTCTCTTCCCTGCGCATCATAAAAGGTACAGAGAAGACGACCATACTTATCTGCCTTGTAGAAGAGGGCGTCTACGATTCCATCCTCTGCGATACAGGATTCCAGGGCTTGTTTGGCACGATGAGAGGCCTCCATCTCTAGATGGCGAAGTGGGTCCCCCTTCGGGGGGCGTTTCTCGGGGGTGTCAATTCCATACAAACGAACACGATGACGATACATGCGCTGGCTTTCGGGATGGTATAAGGCAATATCCACGGTATCTCCATCGATGATGCGAAGTATTTTGACCATACGTCGTTGACCATTGAATGTAAACTCGGGGGTGGTTTCATACGTCGCATCACGATAGATCTCTTGGATAGAGGGCGAGGAAGAGGCAGAGGAAGAAGGCTGGATGGGGTAGGGGTGAACGGAGGCAGAAGGAGCAGAAGGGGCAGAAGGGGCAGGAGAGGGCACAGGGGGCACAGGAGGCAGGCAAAGACAGTTTCCCATGGCAATAGAGGGTCTACTCGTTCTTCGTCCTTTTTGCTTATCAATTTTTACTCCATCGAAATGCCAAGGGCCTCCATTTCTTCCAGAAACTGGTCCTGCTTACGAAGAATGCGGTCACACCGATTGTGTATCAGCCGGTTTTTATTTTGGCGAAAATGGTCTGCCTCGTAATGGAGAAAGGCCACCGCTTTCCATTCCTGAAGATACCAATGGTCTGGAACACGTATCATCGCCCGCTGATACACACGAATCGTCCGTTGATTGGGAGCTTGGTGTAAATCCTCCATCTTGGTGACGATGAAATCCTCTAACATCTCACGGGCGTCATAGGAATCCAATTGAAGGAGACCCATTCGGATGGCAGACATGGTCAAGGCCGAGGAGTGATAGAGCTGCCACTTCGAACGGTGGAAATCAAATGCTCGATAGGTTGTAAAGGCCCATCGTAGTTCTCCGTGGGCTTGGAGTTGATTGTAAATCGTAATCAGCTGAACGTAGGTAAACTCTTGATTGGTCCACGGGTTTCGGGGGTTCATGGGGACGGAAAACCCTCCTTCGGCGTAGGTCAGATTGGATTCGATCCAGGTGGCGAGACTGGACGCATCAAACCGATAACGTGTTCGGGCACGAAAGTCATACAATTCGACGGGCTTTTTGGGTTCTGCCAAGGTAATGGGGTCCGTGGAAATCACCTCCTTGCGATGGATGCGCCGAATGCGCCACCGCTGAACCAGGCAACGAAAGGCACGTCGCAGACGCATCTCTTGGAGATAGGCGGTGTAGAGCTGTTCTCTCAGATTCGTAAACAGACTCGAAAGGGTGATTTGATACGATGGCAGAATCCATTCCTCCGAATCACGGGCGTCCATGGCGACCACTTCGTTCCCCTCTTCGGACTCAAAATCGGCCAGAAACAGAAGACGCGCCTGGAGCGAGAGGGGAAGCAGGCGTGACAGGAGTTTTCGTATATACCGATTTGGTTCTGCCGTGGTCGGCAGGAGGAGGTTGGTTCCGTCACTGTCCGAAAAGGTGAATGTCTTTCCGGAACGCAGGGACAAATACCGATACCCGAGAATCCGTTTACGGACCAGTCGGATAGGGGAACGCTTGGCAGGGCCCTGTGATTCTATGTCCCGTTCCTCCAAGTAATGAATCTTACCTGTCAGGTCAGGCGATGGGTCTTGTGGTGGGGGGAGGACCAGCGGGGGAATGGAAGCCATGGAAAACGTGGCGACAGGAAGCGGGGCAGGCGAGGC
>JACCDT011668681.1_pt1 | contig 11299 bp, 18 predicted proteins | sample 7446291 | NCBI WGS metagenome assembly JACCDT01 (sample SAMN15323446, study PRJNA562643) | freshwater metagenome | isolation source: river surface water | place: USA:Blue River Watershed | collected 2017-08-17 | reverse complement strand
TAATCGTCCCATTCATCTTCCGAACACTCTCTGCCATATTTAATGGAGTAGTGGTATAAGAACCAGAATAGATCATGTGGTGGTTCCATTCCACGACTATACCACCTACTCCAATATTCCTTGGTATCATATTTTGAAATGGCCTTTTCAATGAATTGGACAAATTCTTGATCGGTTTTTTTATTGAGTCTATCAATCTGAGTCTCTTCAACCTTTTTCTTTTGGTTTATTTTACCAAAATACTCTTTAGTAGATTTTTTACCCTCTTCAGAGTCAAGATAGTCAAGTAGTTCCTTTATGTCGTTTTTTATGTCACTCATTTTTAATTATTTTTTCTATTTTGATATTTCTGTTTAATTCTATTAGATTTTCTATTTGTTTAAATTTTGACGAGTGATGTACTCTACCATCTTGTAGATGAAAATAGATTTGAGTTCTCCTTCCTTTACCCTTAATTTTTCTTTCTTCCTTTCCTTTTATTACTACAATTTCGTTAGTTTCTGTCAAAATAGTAAAGTTCGGAAGACCCAATTTTTTTAGGTCTTCCCAATAACCACCTGATGGTTGTGTAAGTTTTAATTCATTTTTGTTCAAGTTTATTAATTTTTATTCGTCTTGATATCTCTTTTATTTCTAAATCGCTACAATATTTAGTTTCTGAATCTCCTACCAATCTATAATCCTCTAGTCTAAAGTAGTTTAATTCACATATGGGGTTCATTGTGTACTTATTATACATTGTTGGTCCAAGAGGGATATCATTTTCCATTCTGACCACTTCACAAATTTGTCCTTCAAAAATTATATGTGGGGGGATTCCAACTTTTTTAAATTTATTCCAATAAGGGCCTTCAAATGGGGGCAAAACTATAACTTTTTTGACTTTTTTGGAGTTCATTTCAATTTTTGTTCAAGAATTTTATCAATTTTTATTTTTCTAATTAGTTCCTATTTTCTTGTGTATGTATCATAAGAACCACTATCATAGTAATTCATAGAATACTCTGTTTTCTCGGTATTTATGTAAATTGTGGACTTCATAATGCTAATGTACAAAGAATTATTATATTTGTCACAATGGACTATAAAAAAATATTAGATTATATACTTGATCTTGACAATAAAATTACAATTATCCAAGGGTTTGGTGATATTGTTTTTGCTCCAAATTCTCCAGTTGAGTGGTATCAATTTGCCTTCAAGTCATTTAATAGAGATAATTACCATATCGTGATGGGTAAGGATGGTCCAATAGATGAAGCTATATTAGATACAATTTTTACTAAAAATGAGGTTGATAGAGAGGGGGAATATGAGTTCAAAGCTGTACTTTCATGGGATTCGGGTGATGAAAATCATAATGGATACTTTATTCTAGAATATATTGAATTGATCCTTATACAAACACTTCAAGAAAGGGATAGGAATCTAAAGATAGATCATATATTATCGGATTCTGGAATAGATTTTAATATATGACATATAACATCAACCGTCCAAGCATTTCCTATGTGTTTTATTGCCTTGTTATTGGAAACAGTATTAGTGTAACCAATTGGAATAGTTTGTAGAATTTCACACCACTCCCTTGTAAATTTTTCTTTTCTATCCCCTCTCCATATAAAGAAGTTATGCTCCCAGTTGGAAGTTGTTATGGTTGGACTTTTCCCACCATATGATTGAACACCCCCCTTATTAAATCCTCTCGGATATACCCAGATTCCACTGTATTCACCAACTATGTCCTTTAGCATTATTTCCTTATCCTCTGGTTTGGTAACATTTGGAATATTTGTCCAATAAATCCTCCGTCTGTTCTGTGCTGATACAAGACTTGAGTTTATTTCTATTGGATTAGTTCCCATGTAGTTTGTTATTATATCCTTCCACTCCTTTTTCATTCTATTGTTCTCTAGGAGCCACCATTTTGGATTTAGCTCATTCCTTATTTTAACAAATTCAAAAAATAGTTTTGATCTTGGGTCTTCAAAGTTCAACCCCTTACCCGCATAAGAAAATCCTTGACATGGGGATCCACCTATTAAAAGATCAATTTTTGGAAGAATTTCCAGATTCAAGTTTCTAACATCACCTATTTGGATTATCTGAGGATAGTTAGACTTGGATATCTTTATCGCGTCTTTATTTATCTCAGAAGCAAAGTAGTTATCAACTTTAATTCCCAATCTCTCTAATGCAATCATTCCACAACTAATACCATCAAAAAGACTAAGGACGTTCATTCAATTTATACTTTTAAATGAATTTGAGTTTATTCTATCGCGATTTTATATACCCTTCCACTGATATTTACAAAATAAATTCCCACTTCTAATTTCTTTTGTCCACTAGATAGGTTTCCTATGAATCTACCCCACATATCCCAAACCGTTGCTTCTTGGGGATATTCTCCTGAATAGTAAACAAATCCATCCCTTACGAAAATTGGTTTTATTTTACCTCTTATTGCAATAGTTTTTGAGTATTCAAAGTCACCATTCAGATCAATCTGTTTAAGTTGGTAGTATATTATATCCCAATTTGGGACATTTCTGTCCCAGAAGTAATAGTTTATTAAACTTTGTGAGTCTCCAGCAGAATGTACCAATCCAATTTTTTCCCAGTCTTTTGCGTTATGGGATCTTTGGATTTCAAAATGTGAGCTACCACTCTCCGAGGCTGTTTGCCAATTTAAATAAACCTCATTGTTTTTGGGTTCACCATTAAAATCAACCAATTCTACTGGAAGGGTGGTTGAGAAGTATGTTACTCTTATATTATCTATTCTAATAGTACCATCTGGGGACGATGCTCCCCAAAATCGTATCCTGAAGTTTACATTTCCTGTATATGTTTGAAATATTCCTATACCAAGTGAGTTACATGCTGTACCAGATATTGAACTGAATCCTTTTAGAGATCCATTCACATAGACCGAGGTACTTGTCGGTCCAGTTGATGACCTTTGGAAGCTAAAATATATGTAATGTAGATCAGAATTTACATTTGGGAAAGTTATTAAATCAAATTCGTAGTATCTAGAAGGATCTGTTGATACTGTATTCCATCCTTTAGTTAAAAAGGATGTGTTTACTGAACAAAAATTATTTGATCCACATCCAGTTCCACATCCCATTTGGCATCCCAATTGCTCAGGGGTTGTTACTGTCATTATTGACCCAGAGTACCCTGATATGGTCCAACTTGGATCCCTTTGGCAAGTATCCAAATCATATATTATCAAATTTGATTGAGAGTATGATATGGTTGATATTAGTATTAATAATTTTGCAATAATTGATCTCATAAATTATATATACCATTATGATATATAACTTTGGAGATTTTTTATCTGAGGAGTATTCAAGGGCCAATCTATATCACGCTATTGAGATTGATAGGGCAAAAACTGCTTTAGAAACAAATAAATTAGATTGTTACAGCTTTCAAAGAATATGGCCAGGTTGGAAGAGGTTGAAGGATGACCATCCAGATTATTTTAAATCTCAATTTTTGAGGGGGATTTCTCTGACAAGAGATTTTGACTATGCTAAAAATTGGAATAGTGTTGTTTTTGAATTTGATCAAGAAAAATTGAGGAGTAAGTGGAAGATATCCCCCTATAATTGGGGATACTCAATAGGTCGCGGATATAGACAAGGAATTAGGGCTAAAAGAGAGAGGGAAGAATTTCTGATAACTGGGTTAACAGACAGGGATCCAAGGGATAAGGATTTCAGGGGATTGGGAAATGAATCTCCACTTACTAAGCCAGTTGGCTCAATACGCCCCTTGGATAGGTACTTGATTGGATTTTGGATTAATGAATACTTTAAGGAAGATTCTAAGATACAATCAATGGTTAAAACCCCACTATTCTTAGGATTCTTTAAAAAATGAGCGGTATGTTGGATTTGAACCAACAATCCTCAGACCGGGAAGGTCTGCGTTCTCCTTGAACTAATACCGCTTAATCAATATTCAACTTATCAATTAAAAGCGATCTAATTTTTGACCTTATTTGGCCATCAGTACTAGATGAGTTTGATACAATTTCTACAATTTCAGAGAGGGTCTTTATAAAATCATCATTTTTCCCAATTATACCGGGATTACTTGAATATTTAGATCCTTGCCATATAAGATCAATTCTTTGTTCTCCCTCTTGGATTGGCATGATCCATGTTGTGCAGTTAGTAAAAGACATATTCTGCATCATCTTATTAGTCAATTCCTCAACTCTCACCTTACCCATTCCATTCACATTCAAATAGACAACAAAAATCGGATTTTCAAAATTAATTTCCATGGGTAATTATATGGGTTCCTTAAATTTAGTTTAGAAAACTTTTCGTATGTTTGTATCATGGAATATCAAAAAGACGTTCATACTGAACATTGTTGCCTAAGACATGGTTGTAAATATGGGGATCCTGATTGTACAGTTGAGACTGGGACTAAACCTCAAAGTTTTGACTGTGAAGAATGTGAATGGGAATTTTCTGATGAAAATTATGAGTATAGGATAGTGAAGTGGTTATCAGATAATGGGCATTTGGCTGGGGATTTTGGGGTCATCTACAAAAAGTGGACTGAGTCAAAGTATACTTGATTTATAGGTCAGTAGACTTAAATTTAATATCAATATTAAAATCTGGGTAATTTTTTAAGGGTATTATGGTAAATCTATCCATTGTAAATGGATATCTATTGGTAATATCTTCTTTTATTTTTCGCCGTTTATTTTGAATCGTATAAGCTCCTGGGGTCGCCCTCATTTCTCTAAATTCCATTCTAATACTAACCCCAAATTCATCTTGAGATAGAATTTTTATTATCTTTTTTAAGTCCTCTAAGGACTCAATTCCATTATTTTTAGAATCAATATCCATTTTTAGTGCAATTTCCCCATTCGCCTTTTGTTTTAGGAAAGTCGTAGAGACGTCCCACATCCAGCTTATTTGGATTGACCTAAAAGTATACTCAAAGTCACTATCATCTTGGTAATTTACAATGATATCATTTATCTCATTTGTGAAATCTAGAATTTTTCTAGATCCATCAACAATTAGATCAATTGATTTCTTTTTAAAGTCATTGAGATACTCATTATATTTTGTAATGATCATATTCTATATATAATAAATGAAAAATATTAAAACAATCACTGAGTACTTTTCCCAAAGTCCTAATCTTATTGATGATATAAAGAAGTATCTGGTGACTGAGGACTTTCTAGATGGTGAAGAGGAATTTGAATCGTTATATGGTTCAGATCTGGAATCGGCTTGGATAGACTTTTCAGACTCACAGGAATTGGGAGATTGTCAAAATATTGTATCATCAATTTCAAAAAAATTCCCCCAAGTTAAGCGGGTATTTGGTGAGATTGAGGTTGATGAGCCTTATGTAGATGGGTGGGGAGATAGTCAAAATTTAGAGACACATCATTGGGCCACATTAAATGGTAAAATTTATGACTTCTCAAAGGGGACTTTAAGGGACGCAATCCAATGGGAAGATGTTTATGATGTTGAAGTGGAAGGTGAAGAATGGAGATATAATATTGGTGTTTCAGAGAGCTTCCAGTCTAACCAGACATTTACCCCTCAGTATATACTTAACTATATCAACGATTTACACCAAAGTGGATGGGAGGGAAAAAGGTTTGAAGACCCTGAGTGGATAAATTCACATGTGCATTTTACTTTGGAGAAGGTGAATTTAAATGATAGAAATATAAAGTGGAACTTTGGGCAACATCCACCTATTGTGAAAAAATACTCAAAATTAGGAGCCGATATACCACCTATAGTAATTGATTCAAATGGGTATCTTATTGATGGGACCCATAGAGCTGGATCGGCTAAGATGTTGGGATTGAATTCAATTATGGCCTATATTGGTCATAATTGATTTGTCAAATCATCTATTTTTTTACTTTTGATAAAATTTCTGAACGGCATCACACCATTAATATTATGGGACTCAATAACCAATTCATCAAATGAGATTTGATTAGTGAAGAACCTATCAAGAATACCAGATACCAAATCCTTATTGGTTATAAGGTATTGAATGTAGAGATCCTCCCACTTTTTCTCCATTTTTGATTTTATATATACAAATATATGAAAAACATCCTAGATTTTCAAAAATTTGAAGAGTCTTATCTAAAGGGATCTAGACAACCAATGTACCATTTTACTTATGATATATTTCCAATAATATCTAGTGATGAGTTTAAGATGAGGAATACCTCAGCTAGAAAAGCCTTGGGTAGGGAGTGGTCCAATTCTTGGACTAGAAATATTGATTTTTCAGATGCTTCAAGTTTTTATATTATAGAGGCTGACGCTGACAAATTAAAAAACGATGGTATTAGATTTTACCCAGTGGATGAGTGGGCATTACCAACGAATCACAATATACCAGTTGATAGAAAATCTTTAAAATCTAAACATTTTGGTAAATCAAATTTTGATAAGGTTAAATTGGGTAAAAGAGGTACTAAACATGGTCTTGATTTGCCTAAGATCCCACTTATTTTTGGACTTGAGACCGAATTTGAAGAGAGGACATATAAAAACATAAAAAATTTAGGAAAATACATCATATCTATAATGATTGAGGATGATGTCATTAAGGGGTGGTGGGCGCATAAATATAGTACTTACAATAGTAATAAAAATCTGATAGCTGAATATCTAAAAAAATATCCACATATTAGGATAAAGTCTTTTAATAAAAACAATAGAAAAAAGCAAGTGGATATAACTGACAAGTTTATACAAACTGGTGTTAAAAAGCCATCAACTATGATATTTTAACCTATTGGGAAATTTTGTGGAGGATATCGGAGTCGACAGGCAAACGTTTTAGTCAATTAAAACTAATCCCCCATTTGTGTAGGTAACCGGGATCGAACCGGCTCTATTCCAGATTGGCAATCTGGTGCACCACCATTTATGCGTCACCTACAAATAGATAGAGAAAATTCAAAAGTGTGTTTATTCTGTGCTACCATTACACTAATTCCCATTTTCATGGGAATTGGGATTCGAACCCAAGCTAGTCGTTTTCCATACGAAGTAACACTTTTAGTTACTACTATCTTTAGTGTATTAATCAACGATGTCGAATAGTTCTGACATCACGCCAATTGTAGCGTCTTTAATACTCTTTCTACTCTGGAGCCGACGAATACGACTTCGCATCTTCCCGCTTGCAAGGCGAGTGCTTTACCTTAAGCTACGACCCCATTTGTAGCCCTGAGCGGTGTCGATCCGCCTTTTCTGCCTTGAAAGGGCAGCGTCCTAGCCAGCGTAGACGACAGGGCCAAATAATCCAAATCTGTGGAGCCGACGAATACGACTTCGCATCTTCCCGCTTGCAAGGCGAGTGCTTTACCTTAAGCTACGACCCCATGTACCCTCCCGGCCTTTAACCATTCGTATCCGATGAGATACCACGGTGGTACCTCGGTTTATACCCTTTCAGGATAAGGTGGGATTTGAACCCACAGAAGATATATAATTTTTGTAGTCCCGACGAGAATCGAACTCGCATTCACCGATAGAAAGTCGGTATTCCTGAACCATTAGAAGACGGGACCATTGTGCAGTAGACCGGATTCGAACCGACACCTCAAGTTTGGAGGACTCATGTGCTAACCGTTAAACACCACTACTGCTTAGATCAAATTCAACTCTTTTAATTTATTCTTATCCCACAACTCAACAACTAAATGAGGATATTCTTTACGGAATAATTCAAATTTCTCCCTATTCTTCAATCTGAAATATCCCTTAACTTCTATTATCTTTAACAAATTACCAATATTATCATAGATAAAAAAATCTGGGTGTAAATACTGACCCGTGGATAATATATATTTTTCGGAAGAATATTTCCAATTATATCTATTGTTATCTAAATATTCTGCAACTTTAACTTCCCAGCTTGAATCCATTCTAATATTTCCATAAAAAGATTGTCTATCACCTCTATGATTTGCATTTCTATTGCCCATCATTGATTTTGATATTCTATCCTTTGATTCGTCACTATGTTTTAGTCTTTTACTATTATTAGATATTAAAGTAGATATTTCTTTAGATTTAATTTCACCATATATTTCACCATAGGTTTTCCCACGCTTTTTTTCATTATTTGAAGTCCTAATAGTCTCTGCTTTCTCAGTCCTATTATATTCTATAAACCCTGATGGGATTCTATTTAAATTGGATTTACATCTATATTCGTGATTTTTTAATCCATTGCTATTTGTATATTCTTTATTACAAAATTTACATTCCATTTATTATATATAACAAACAGTATGTTCCGCTTCCTTGTCGGCAGAGTGGGATTTGAACCCACGTTTTCAACAACCGCTACAGTTCTAGTGTTTATAAGACACCGCTGGTACCTGCCGAAATTTTGTTGGAGAGGTGGGATTCGAACCCACTTACTGGTAAGTCCACTACGACGATTTGTTAAACCAGACCAGTTTTACAGACTGGTGCCGTTACTCTCCAATTTAATTTCCCAATATTTCAAAGACCGTTCAAATTCCTTCTAAAATTCATAACTAAAAAACCCCGTCTGACTTTCATCGGACGGGGTTTCGTGTTTCTCTTAACTCTTAAGTTAACACATATCTCGTCCAATCGCTGAGTTCTCCTCATACGCATAGGCTGCTCCGCCTATTTCAGATATTGATATGTTGTTAATCATTTTCATATTACAAATGTATATATAAGTTTTTAAATTTCCAAATTTATTTTTTTGTAGCGGGGGGAGGATTTGAACCTCCGTCTTACATTTCTCCAGGTTATGATCCTGGCGACCTTACCACTAGTCCACCCCGCAATATATCTTCTATATATTAAAAAGGTATTCTCCCTTTTAATTTTTTATTGTATTCAAATATACAATAAAAGTTTATTAGAACAAAATTATTTTCTACCTCTTCTCTCCATCGCCTTCTCAATTGCCTTTCCTCTTGACTTTTCCCAACCTTCAATCTTCTTGTTCTTATTGAGGTCAGCTTTTTCAGGATTTCTTAATATAGATAGATACGAGAGATTTTTGGAATCTAAAATAGACCTATCTAATTTAATTGGTGTTCTGAATGATATCACAGATCTATTTATAGATCTTGATGATAGATATGGATTTGATCTAAATTCCAAATTAGTACTGAACAAAAAAGTGTATGACACCAATGGAAAAGAATGTGGTGATTATTGGGATGGGATGGGTAATATTACTATATCAGACCTAAACCAAAATAGAATACTAATGACTGGATCACTGGAAAATATCAAATTGAGAATAGTCAACTCAGTTCGAGTTTTTATTGAGAGAAGAATCTCAATTGTTAGAAATGAATATCGAATTAGTAAAATTCTGAATTGGGAAATTAAAAATATTAATGGTTCATTTGAGTATGGGATTGGGGACGACTATGAACATTATAAGATTGATACTAATATTCCGTGGACAAACTGGAAGGGCGACCAATTGACTTCAGATATAAATTCTGATAAGAATTGGATACACCCGCGAACATTTAATATTAGATTTTGTATAAATTTTGAAATTTAGAAATAATATATACTAAAAACAAACAATAAAAAATGAAACACTTAAAGAAATTTGAAAACTTCCATCTAGAGGATCCGATGAGCCCTGATGTTGATATCGATGAGCAAGATTATCTTGACTACAAAAGAAAAATGAGCTCAGTTGACTCTGAATCCGAATTCACTGAAGAGGAAGAGGAAGGTCCTATCAGAAGAACCATTGGTGTGAGATGGATGAAAAGAAATCCACCTCTTATAAATTTGTATCGGGATATATGGTTATAGGATCACTTTTGTATCGATTTTTTATCTGATATGTGTTGTTTCCTGCTGGTAGGGAATTGTCATGAATAACTTCAGTTATTTCTTTCCAACCAGCATCATATATGAAGTCTCCAACTTTTGCTGATCTCCCTTTTCCTTCTATCAATTCTGCCTCAAAAACTATTGACTCATCATCTAAAATTAGATTTGTCTCATTTTGGTTCATATTTCTAATCGCACCGCTTCCGTAATAACTTGGAGTTCTCCACAGTGGTATTACTGATCCCTCAATAGACCCCATTGGATTGAATGGTTTTGATATTTGGACCACAGTTGGAGATGAATGTTTTTCTTCCCAAGGCTTTGGATCTAGCTTCCTTTCTCTATAGATTATATATTTCTCTGGAGTTAGGTGGTCTATAATTGATGATATACCAATATTTCTTTGATTGTTATTTACACCCTCATTTATCTTTTTTGTGTTTATAGTTATCTTATTCTTTGATGAATCTACTTCTGAATATGGATCAGTGCTATAATCATCAACATATAAAGATATGTGTGCCTCTGTTCCGTATTTTGATTCCAGATCCCTGAGTCTCTCAATTACCTCAGATATCCTTCCCTCTAAAAGATTCTTCATCTCCTGCGCATTCTCACAAATGGTTATATCAATTGATTTTTCTTGAGGTCTTTTTAAACTTTCAAATTTTTTTATGTGTTTCATTCTTTTATTTTCTTTTACTGCTACTGCTGCTATTGGAGCTCTTTGATGATAGGTAGGTAGGTATAAATATTAATAGTCTCTTATCAATATCTCCAGTTATTTCACATGACCACCTATCACTTATTTGGATCCATGGTTTATGAAATTTGGCAATTAAATTACCATTAGTATCAAATATCTCAACTTGGTTTCTAATGATTTGATCTGCCTTTGACTTACCTATCAAATTATCTCCCCCATCATATATTGAGTATATATTTTGACCCTCTAATATATTACCTAAACTTTCTAGAATTTCTTCTTCTATTCTACCAATTTGATTTCCACTTTCATCATATACATCGACCTTAGATCCAATAGAGAATACTCTAGCCTCTGCATACGCTTCTAGTTTTCCAGTGTTATCAAAGTATTCAAATTTCTTACCCCAAGAAATAAGTCTTTCTTCTATTTTACCAAAATTTTCTCTTGATTGACTTGTTACCCAAAAATCACTACCCATAGACAGTAATTTCTGATTGATCATAAATTGGGTTGGTAATTCTTTTTTAATACTTGATGATTGTTCTGTTGGAGCAGATGATTTATCCCTCATATATGATCCACCTCCTCCTATAGCAAGTGTCCCGGCTAGAACACCTCCAATTAGACCCTTTCGGCTAATTTCCTCATTGAATTGATTCCACTTTTTAATCCTCATTTTCTATATATAAAAATT
>JACCDT010311904.1_pt1 | contig 11299 bp, 16 predicted proteins | sample 7446291 | NCBI WGS metagenome assembly JACCDT01 (sample SAMN15323446, study PRJNA562643) | freshwater metagenome | isolation source: river surface water | place: USA:Blue River Watershed | collected 2017-08-17 | reverse complement strand
TTGCGTATGCACCAGGGTCAACGGGGCCACCCAAAGCGGGAGGTGATTTTCCGTCCTTGCTGCCGAGGTAAATTTCGCGAATCTTCGGCATATCTTCGACGCCCTTCATGATAAGGGCAACGCGCGCCGCTTGCTCTGCGGTAATCTTGTCCGCTGGCCCTCCCGGTCTCGGCTTTAGGGCGCCTGGTTTTGCTGGGTCGGACACATATTCTGCAGGAATGTCCTTTTTCCCATCGGACTTGTAGAGCACGCCCATTTTCGGAGGTGCTGTCGGGTTCGCTGGATCGCGCGTCGTCGTGACAAGCGTGTGGTCTGGCCCCAAATTATGAACCTGCGGCGCCTGATAGCCCGCCGCTACGGCGCGCAGGTAGCGCGTCACTGCAACCGGGTCGTCCAACAGCTCCTTCGGCAGCGTCGTTCCAAGGTGCTGGCGAATGGTTGGGTCTGTCGTGTACCAGCGCTGCAGAAGCGCCTTTTGTTTCTCTAGGTCTGGTTCATTTTCGACAAGCTGGCCAATGGCAGCGGCGCGTCCATACAGATCCTTTTCCAGCTCCCGGCGCTTGGCTTCATTGGAGTAGCTAAGGCCAGAGATTTCTGCCCTCTTAGCGGCAACGTCGAGCGGCATCATAGCCCGCTCACGATCAACCCCAAGCTCTCCGCGCGTCGCTTCCGCTGTACGCGCCCTGAGGTCCAGCGGAAGCATTTTGGTATCGCGCTCGACGCCAAGTTCGGCGCTTCGCAGCTTTAGCGGCTGCAGCGCCCGCTCCCACCCATGGGACTCTTCCGCCATCCCCAACCGGCGCTGCTCCATCGCAAGCCGATTGCGCGTGAAGTCCGCTTGCTGGTTGCTCTCCAGCGCATGCATCAGGGGATTGAAGTCGAGTGCGTAGGGGCTTGCCATGTGTCAGGCGTCCTTAGTTCCGGCCATAACCCAAATCGTTGACGCCGCGCGCTGCGCCGCCCGTGGGCGCGAAGCCGCCCCAACCCGACGCCTTGAGCGCCAAGCCACCAACACCAATCAAGTTCTGCGCAAACGTGTTTTCGTTCTGAGCAAGAGCGTTGTAGCCCTGCTGGTACGTGCCGGCCATGCCACGCCCCCAGTTGTCGTAGATGCCGGCAGCCGCTGATCCATCGCGGCTTGCGATGTCCGCCAACCCGGCAGAGGCGCTATAGCCCTGCTGCCCTGCCTGTCCAAGGCGGTTCTGCCAATCCCCATATCCACGCATCCGAATGCGTGCATCAGCAAGGGCTGCTGTCCCTGCGCCGAAGTCTCCCGAAGCATTCTTCTGCCAGCCGCTGCGCTTGAGATCATAAGCCCGGTTCTGCGCAAGCATGTCGTCGGAATTGTAAAGCCCCTGCGCCCTCGCGCGCGCTTCAGCGCCATTGACGCCCAGCGTATCGTTGTAGAGTCCAGATGCCTTCTGCCCGCTCTCAGCATAGGGGCGCAGATACCCGCGTGCTTCCGCATATCCAGCCCGAGACGCGCCGAGCGCAGAATCCCGCGCTTCCGTTTGGACGCCGGTCGCTTTGTCCATGCCAGCTTCAAGCTGACGCCGCGCACCGGCTCCCGTAAAGCTGTCGACGAGACCACCTAGGAATGACATTTCATGCCCTCTTTCTTCAGGCCGCTACGCAAATCGGGCCGCCGTTGTGCGACCTGCGCCATTGGTTGCGGTTTTCTCTCGTGGGAAGCACGTCAACCCAGCAAACTTCTGGGGCTGAGTTCTGCGCCGGCACATCCTTGTCCGCGATTAGAAGGATGGCCTCCTGCCGCGTCAGGCCACCATGTGCCAAGCCATCAACCCAGCGCCTTGCGATCTCTTCCCGCCGCGCGCAGCCCACGCGCCATTTGGGGTCATTCACGAACTTGTGCCGCTCCCAGGACTTCGCCACATCAAGGGGGACATCGCCAGCGAACATGAAGCGGGCAAACTCAAAGGGTCCGTGATGCCTCAGAAGAAAGTAGCAAAATCCTCTGCGCCATCGGCTGATGTGACAATCGACCCCGCCACCCCACTCCAGCGTGCGAATGCACTCCTCTGCTGGGTGCGTGACGGTCACTCCGCCGTCAGGCCGCGTGGAGACGATGCATTCCCTCACTGGTCGCCCATGGCCATAGCGTTGCCGGAATAGTCAACATTGATCAGTGTTGGATTGCCTGCGGATGTTCCTGTGTAAAACTTCAGGTCCACAACGCTGGCTGAAGTGCGACCCATTTGACCTTCAGCACCAAATTGGCCCGCGAGAGGGAAGAGCAGATTAACAAAGCCTACATAGGTGGAACCAGAGAAGGAGGTTGAGCAGTTGAGGCCAAAATCTCCCGTCCCGTCGTCTGTAACACTACTAACCGCGTGGCTGTCTTGGATGGCCGGCGTTCCGGCAGTAACGATGATGCCGGCCCACAACTTGGGATGGGCAGGATGATGCTTTTGGCGTGCTGGCGTCACCATCCGGTTGGAGGCGCTTCCGGCTTCCATTTCGGCTTGCGTCGCGATCACATCCAGCGTGTCTCGCCAGGCGCTGGCGTACCACGAGTAATATTGCGCTTCGTCCTGAACAAAGGCGATCCAACCGGCCGTCGCGGGGGGTGTGTACGCGTTGTAAGATGTCCCATTGTATTCGATGATGTCCCCAACGGCGTACGTTGAGAACGCACCAGACACGATGTAGCGGGTTCCTGACGTTGGGCTTACGGGGGCCGAGCTAACGCGAGAAACGATGGGAATGACGGATGGCCCCTTGGATGCCATCAGCGGTGGCGTGTAGCTCGAAATCTTGAATGCCGCCCCATTGCACCGAATGAAGCAACCTTCGCCGATATTGAACGCGCGCGCAGTGAACGTCTGCCCCTCGAACGACACAGCGTCCGTCGATGACAAGATAAACTGCCCCGACGTACCGCTGTTGCGGATCTCCACGTTCCAGTTGTCGCCAAGCGTGGCAGACGACGGCAGGGTTAGCGTAAAGTTGCCACCCGTCGTGTTGCACTGCACGAGGCGCCCGCGATCAGACGATGCAAGAGTGTAGTTTGATGTCTTGGTGACGACGGAGATCGAGAGCGTAGAGGCTGAGTCAGCAGACAAAAATGACGACGTGTCTAGAGCGCCACTGCGATTGTCAAGTGTGAAAAGCACAACATCGCTGTCATCCGTTACAATGACCTTATAAGCATTAATGCCGGTGTAGACAGACACAGCAGTCGAAGACCCGGCACTTGCGACGGGGAGACCGTCAGATCCGGTGTAGACAATTGAGCCGAGAGACGAGTCAAGGCTTGAGTCCGAATATACGGTCCGGGCCGTCGTGGTCCCGGCCTCATAGAATTTAATCTTGCCACCAGGCAGTGGCTCCCCAGAGGCATCAAGAAGCCGGAAACCAGGAGGAAAAACCAGGACGGAGTCAGTCATTCATCTGCCTATGGTCTGAGCTTGTCTACGTCTACGGACATCTGCATCACGCCTTTGACGACAGACGCGGAGCACGAGAGCCGGAACGACACACCATTGCCATCAAACCGCCCAAGCGCTCTTGCGCAGAGCCTGACATAGCGCTGCCCGTCAGCCCCAAGATCAAGCGAGCGCTCTCCACCAAACGTGGCGCCCCCGTCGTCAGAATAGCTGAGCATCATGCTAGGGCCTGCATCAGACGCGATGATGGAGTTGACGCCTACGCCCGTCAGTGCGTCGATGTGCAGGGCATTTACGCGGAAGCGATGAGGGAACATATGCACGGGCGGCGCTGTCACGGACCACACGATTTCGTCGCCCGCGTCGGTCAGTACATCGGGGTCCGACGTGTAAAGGACGTTGTCATCGTAATCACCAAAGACGTGCGTCTGTCCGATCTGTGCATGACAATTAGGGCGCCATCGGGCAAGGGCTCCGCTCTTTCTTTCGTGCCATTCGCCGCTAGCAGAGTCCCAACACATCGAAAACGACGTGCCGCTGATGCAGTAAAACGAATGCCCGTCTTCCGTCCACGCGAACGAACGGATGCCATCCGGGGTTGGCTCATCTCTGATGAGGCGATCGAGTTCCGGCGTGGAGATCTTGCTTCCAGAGTATCCGCTAAGGGCCATCACGCCGCAGTAGCCACCTTTCTCGTCAGTGGCCGCCCAAATAATCGTGTCGGTAGCGGACCCACCCTGCGGCTGGACGACAATCTTAGCGACGCTGCCCGCCGCAAAGCAGCCAAGAGCTGCCGTCTGCACGCGGGTAAAGGGGAAATCCTCGCCCCCGTTGTCCACGTAAAATTCCATGGACCGCTCGCCAAAGATGACAAGCTCCCGTCCACGAACGGCGCCCATAACGTTGCTGTCCGGGCTGCTCTGAGCGGACGTAAAGTCGAGGCCATCAATTGAGGTGTGGTCAATACCTGAGATGAACCAACGCCCATCGTTGATCAGAAAAACGAAGTAGCCGTCCATCTCAACGACACAGAGAGGCGGCGGGAGATCCGCATCCGAGCCCTGGGATAGCGTCCCGTTCTCATAAATGAACCATTCACCCTCCGAAACAATCGCGATTTGCGGGTTAGGCGACCTCCGATTCCTTGCCATGGTGACAAACCCGGAGCCAGGCATGCCTCCAATATCAGTGAACGATTGGCCATCCGGGGCGACGGAGAACAGGCGCGTGCCGGAGACCACCAGAAGTCGATCTCCGATCGAAATGGAGGCGCGGATAGCTCCCCCTCCCGTCAACATGGAGAACTGACTGAGCCCGTTAATTGCGTAGATTGGCCACTCGACCTTTCCGCCCTCAACAGAGCGCTCTGGGTAGGCGTTGACGAATGACGCAACGCCATCCTGCCCATAGCGTCCCTTGCGTGAGCCGCGCCCCAGCGAAATTTGGATAGGCTCGCCCATCAGGAGCTGAACACCGCGAATGAGAAGGAGATGTCATCAACCACCGCCGCTGCGCTGCCCGCAGTGGCTCCTTCCCGAAGGATTGCCACAGTAAACCCGGATGTCGTCCTGGCTGTCACAAGAGAGGTCAGGCTTCTGTTTCCGGTCGGCGCGTTGATGGTGACGACGGGGGCGAACGATGCACTTGCTAGCGCTGCCGAGAAGGCAACCGTGAATGTCCCAACGCCGTCGTCTGAAACGCTTTCGACGCCAACACTTGCCGTGAGGGAGGGCGATCCGCTCGCAACCGTTACCAACCCCCACGCCTTTGCAATCTTGTTTGCGCGCGCGTTGTGCTCGTCCACCCACAGCTTGATAATCGAATACCAGTGTTCGTGGACCCGTCCGCCTTGCGTCACAAACGGAACGGTTGCGTGAGGAAGGACGACTGTCATCAGAAGTATTGCGCCCGCACAGGTAAGCCGGTGGCAGACCGCGCCATGTGGCGATCCAGAATACGACGCCCGTGATTGCCGATTGATACGGCTGCGCCAGACTCATCCTGTTCAGTCGGTACTGGCACACCAAATGTTGGGCAGACTTCTTCAGCTACAATGCGCACAATCGCGTTGAAGACGCCGATTGGGATCGAATCCGATATCCAATAGACCTTGTCCTGTTGTGATAGATCCTCAAGCACCTCATCGTAAACTGCTTCGATGTGTGCGCGCTCGTTGGCTGTTGGCTCCTTGTTAACGTCAGTCAAGGCCAAGCGGCGCATGACCGCAGTCGCAAGTTGCTGCTTGGTGCGGGTGGTGCTCACAGCAAATAGCCCCAATTTGTGTCATCGTAGAAGTCGGATGCCATGACGAGAAAATCGCCCTCCGTCGCGAACGTCATCCCCGTTCCTGTGGTCTCCCATCTGAACCTCCACCGCCCAGCTTCATCTGGCGTGATGTCGGCCGCAAATGAATCGTCGTCCAATTGCTGCACCTCGTCGTCCGTCAGGAAGACGTAGGACGCGGCAACACCCGAAGGGCTCATGGTTTTGAACGTCACAGTGTCAGGCGTGATGTTGTCGCCTGCATCATCCATAAACGCCGATGTAAGCCGGAGCGGAGAGTTGATGTAGTATTTGCCAGGTCTCAAGGCCATGTTTGCCAGCCCTTATCTCAACCGAAGCGCCTTGAACAAGACGGGCGGGGGGATGATCGGTCTGTAGCTCAGAATAACAATGCCAGACCCGCCAGCCCCGCCTGCACCGTCCGCGCTGTTGAATGACCCACCTCCGCCGCCACCCCCGGTGTTCGCGGTGCCTGCACCGCCTGTGGGATACGCAGCGGCGGCGCCGCCGCCTGCGCCACCAGATCCATTCGAACCGCCAGAACTGAGCGCCACCCCGCCACCACCGCCGCCGGCATACGTCGTGGAGGCCCCTGATATGACGCTAACCAGTCCTGCGCCGCCGTTTCCGCCCGCTGTCGCGCTCGCTACGGGACTACCACCAACAGCGCCTGCACCACCGCCGCCACCGGACGGAAACGGCGAGACGTCGTTGCCAGGCTTGCCACCGCCGTTGCCTTGTCCGGCTATGCCTGTTCCACCGTTGACAGTCGATTGACCGGAGCCGCCACCGGAGCCGCCATTGCCCCCTGCAAATCCATTTTCGCCGCCGCCGCCACCGCCCGTGGACGTGATGCTAGCGAAAACCGAATTGCCGCCGGCAGCACCTCTGTTGATGCCGCCAGCCGATGCTTGCCCGGAACCGCCTGTTCCGACAGTGACAGTAAGTGATGTGCGTGGGGCGCCAGTTGTGTTGCCGACCTGCATGCCGCCAGCGCCGCCGCCGCCGCCGATCTGAGCGCCGCCGCCGCCGCCACCCGCAACAACAAGGTACTGGATGAAGACCCTGTAGGACGGAACCGTGAATGATGTTGTTCCGGTTGCCGTGTAGGAGGCAACTGCGAAGACATAGCAATCAATCTCAACATCGAACCCCGGGCACCCAACGGGGTGTACGCCAAGTTGCACGTCTGCCTGAAACCGAAGCGCGGCAACCAAATCATCGAAAGGCCGCTGCCACAGCATCTTGGCTGTGCGCCGCGAGTAGATGCAAACTTTCCAATGAGACTTGTCACCTTGCGGCATCCACCACTGAAGCGGCATGCCTTTGACATCACGCCGCCACTCACTGGAGAGGACGAGACGACCCGCGCGCAGTTCTGTGCCTTCCGCGTCAATGATCATGTTGCGTGTTGATCAATCAATTTGGATGGTCTTGATGCGAACTGTGATCACTTCCGCCGATGCCGGAGTGTATGAGGCCTTCATTTTTACGAGGAACCGCAAGTTAGCGCTCCCGACGCACGTATAGCCAATTGAGAGCCCTTGGACGTGATCAAGCGCGTTGTTGGTGTCTGCGACGGTCGTGAATGGCACTTTCGCCACAACGGTCTTTACTTCGCTGTCGGAGATGGCAAAGGCGGCGTTGTCATTGATGTTCGTAACGGATGTGTCGAAGATCCAAATCTCGCCCTGCATGCTGCCGGTCGGGTTTGACGACATGACAAGCAAGTCTGTGATGAGGCCGGAGCCCCCCGATTTGCGTGCAGCACTCGTGAAGGTGAACCCACCGGACGTAGGGGCGCTGGTGCTGTCAGAAAGCGCGTCGTTTGCGGCATATGCCGTGGTATCGGCCGGGCGCGTAATGTCGGTTGAACATGTCGCAAAGAAGCCAAGCGGAGCGGTCCACAGAGCGCCGTTGTTGCCCTGGAGCATTTCATAGTCGCCGTCCGTGCCTGACGTATTGGCGGGCGTGGCCTTGCGGACCATCATGGCGGGAATGCCAACGTCAGCGTCTGCGGAGGCGGCATCTTCTGCCTTGGCAATGCTGGCAGCGCCAGCGGCAATGGCACCGGCAGCGATAGAACCCGAAGCGAACGCACCAGACGCAATAGCGCCCGAAGCAACCGCCCCTGAGATGAGTTTGACTTGTGCGTTCCCGCTGGAATCAACGATCAGCTTGTTGGTGCTATCAAGCGTGCCGTCCATTACCTTGAGGAATTGGACCTTCACACTGCCCAGCGTGCCGTCCGTTACTTCGTCGGCGGCAATGGTCGTGCCGCTGCCTGCGGTGATTGCGACGTTATCGGCCATTTACCCCTCGGATGCCTAGTGAACCCGGATGCGCGGGCCACCGCCCGTGAAAACGCGAGACAGTATTGCGCGCGCTCTGCGCGTAGAGATGCCACGCACGCTATCGGCCGCTTCAGAAGCATTTGACGAAGCCGAGATGAGTACCGCTCCAGCGGCGCTCAGAAGGTCCGCTGCCTCTGTCTTGGAGAGGGCGCCTGCGATGCCGATTGCACCCGCAGCACTGAAGCTGTCCAAAACTTCTGTGATGATTGCTGTTGCTGACCCTGGCGATGTGCCATCTGCCAGCACCACATCTCCGGCTTCTGCAACGGTAAGAATGCCAGCAAGGGGTAGTGTTCCGACCGAAGAGACAGTGTCAGCGACCTCTGTCCTTGTCAGCGCTCCCGCTAGCGCGAGAACGCCAACACCACTGACGGTGTCCGCACCTTCGGTGTATGATACCGTACCGACGATCGGCAGCGTTCCATCTGCCGTCAGCGTGTCTGCGGACTCGGTGACACTGAGGACGCCAGTGCCTTCTGCAAGGACGCCATAGAATAGCAGGAGGCTCATGCTGGCGCCCCTGGCTTATCAGGTGTTCGCAGCGTTGATCGTAAACGTCGTGACCGTGAACGACTGCGCGGCAGCGAATGAAGTGTTGTCCACTGTCAGATCACCACCGCCACCCGTTGCGGTGACGGTCCCCTGAATGCCGCACGTGGTCCCGTCAGATGCGTAGACCCGAAAGTGGCCGGCCGTTCCCGTCGCATCTGCGCTCGAATCTTGCCACGTCCCTGACTTTGCCTTGCTGGCTGACGAAGCAGCCGCCATCCAATCGGACGGAAGGCTGAGGGTGGCAAGAACGGTGCCGCTGTCTGCTGTGGCGCAAGTGGCCGGAACCGAGCCCGAGCGTATCTTCATAATCGCCGACGTGCCAACGGTCGTCTCGATTGCGTCAAGCTTCGCGTTGTTGACCGCGACAGAATATTGAATAGCCATCGACGTTATTCCTTCGCGACGATTTCAGCGATTTTGTCCGCAATGCCGGCTTCCTCAAGCAGAGACTGCAAGGTTTTCAATCCGTCGTAACGAGCCATTGTCTCCTTGATGTACTGCTCACACTTGCGGATGGTCTCGACGCGGGAGGCCAATGAGGCAGCCGCGTTTTCTGGATCAAGCGACAGATTCGCCATTGTCTTTCTCCTTGCGCTTGCGGGTTTTGGTGGCGGCAGGCGCATCTTCAAATGCAGCTGGCTTCGGCGCTTCGTCCTCAATCACTTCCACGTAGGGATTGACGCGCGCCTTGTTTTCAAAGGCAGGAGGAACGTCGAAGATCTGGTCGCAATAGACCGTGATGCCGAAGAGTTTGGTTGAGCGGCTTCCCGGCGCACTCTCTTCACCGATGTAACGTGCTTTCATGCGTTTTTTGCTCCTTAGTCCAGCACTGCGCCAATGCGCAGCTTGATGCCGGATGCGGTATGCGTCGGCGTGCCCGTGGTTACGACCACAGCAACACCAAGATCGTCCGTGCCGGCTATAGCCTTCACCGGGATGCTCAAGCCCGTCTTGGAGTAGACCTTGGAGCCTCCCAAATCGAGGCCGTCAGTGGTTGCAAAGTCCACCTTGGCGAGAACGGTGAGGCAGACGGCATCTGTACCAGACGGCGCGCTATTCTCCGTTCCCAGAGACCCTGACCCATCCAGAAACCAAACACTGAAGCTGTAGAGCGTCTGGTCATCGGTATCGATAAGTGCCACGCTCTGGATTAATCCCGTTCCATCAACGTCCTTAAAGAAAGCGTCGATGGATTGCGTATCGGCCAACAAATCTCCGTTGGCGTAAATGCTGGTGTCGGTTGAAAGCGTCACATCGCGAATGCGCGTGAACTTGCCGACCGTTGTAATGCCGTAGCCCATTTAGGAGACCTTCGACCATTTGAGTGTGATGACGCCCGTGAACGTCAGGGCGCCGGCAGCCGCCACGTCAACCCATGTTGCCGCCGCGTTCAAAAACAGATTGCGAGACTTGCCGCCTGTCGTCTTGATGAGAATGTTGTTGGTGAAGCTGGACGACTTATAAAACGCCGTGCCGTTCACATCTGGCGCCACCGTGTCGCCGCCCGTGCCAGATGCATTGCCGTCAATGATGTCCTCGAAGGTCGCCGTGCCTGAAAGTACGGACACGGCACCGGATGCCACGACCGTTCCGATACCAATCTCTGGCGTGTTGGTCTTGACGGAGATGTTGGCCGTTAGGCTACCGACCATCGTTGCATCAGTAACGATAATGGTTCCGGCCGGGAACGAGTAGAAGTTGGCGCCGAACCCCAGCGCAGCGTTGTCGGCCGTGTTGCCGAGATTGAACGCCGTCATAGTGAGCTTCGTCAGGTGCTCAATGCCGTTACCGTATTCTTCAACAGCCGTCGTGGCTGTCGTTGTGACCGTGCCAACTGCGCTGGGAACGTCAACAATCTGCCAGGCAGAGCCATCATAACAGTTGATCGCCGCCTGCGTCGTGTTCCAGATCGCATCGCCAGCTTTGGCTGCCCCGTCACCCGTGAGCGCGTCGCGCTGCGTCGTGGTGAGGTTCTGAATTCGAAATCCTGGGTGGTCCGTGCCCTCAAACTGCTGACGACGGCGCCAGATGTTTGCAAGATCCTGCTGCATTCGCGTTGCCTCTCGTCAGAATGGGAGAGGGGCGAACCGAAGCCCGCCCCTCAAGTCTTATTAGGTGGAGGCCGTCAGAGCGGTCGTGCTGTAATCGGGGTCGATGAACCCGAAGAGAGCCACCTTGAGGGTGCCGGTTGCGGGAGTACCCGACACAGCAGCCTGTACATAAGCGCGGATCTCGGTCCGGCTTGTGTACTTGTAGAAGTGGCCAGCAGGGGCAAGGGCGCTCGAAAACGTGGCCGCCTGCGACACGGCCGAAGCCGAGAAGAAGCGGGCGTTGGAGCCGCTGTCACCAACGTTCCAGGCGATGCCGGTTGACGAGTCCATATCGTCCGAGGAGATCGTTCCGCCGATGACGACAAAGCCAGCCGGTGCATAGAAGAGCCCCACGCTATCGTTGGTGTTGTCGGTCATTGCGGACGTGCACGAAACCTGGGCTTCAAGCACAACCAGACCTCGGAACGTGCCGGGGCCAACAGTCGGACCAGCGCCGTTCGAAGGCGCTTTCGCAGTGTAGTAAGTTGCCATAGTGGCATTTCCTTTTGAGAGAGATGGGAGGAAGCGGCGCCCATTGAGAGCGCCGCTAGGAGGTCATGCCGCTATCAAGCGTCACCGACGGCCGCCACGAAGCAAGGGACAACGCCGTTGT
>JACCDT011832430.1_pt1 | contig 11305 bp, 11 predicted proteins | sample 7446291 | NCBI WGS metagenome assembly JACCDT01 (sample SAMN15323446, study PRJNA562643) | freshwater metagenome | isolation source: river surface water | place: USA:Blue River Watershed | collected 2017-08-17 | reverse complement strand
TGTTTGCTTTAGGTTTTGGTTTCTTAGAGCCCCGCCAATTAATGATGCTGGCCTTGGGAGCTTATCTAGCGTATGTGATTAATGCCGCACAGTTTTTGTGGAAGTTGCGCCAGGCCCGTCTTCAAGAATCCCGCGAGTCCTCGCAAGGAGTGATGGCATGAATCGAATCATTCCTCTGCAATCTGCACCAGCTGGGTGTGACTCTGTAGCAGAACTGAATGTTCTGAAGGAGAGGGGTCAGCGGGAAGTCTTCTGCGGTCTCACCGGCATCATTTGGCTGCATCGCAAAATTCAAGATGCTTTTTTCTTGGTCGTTGGTTCACGCACCTGTGCTCACCTCGTGCAATCGGCTGCGGGCGTCATGATTTTTGCTGAACCCCGCTTTGCAACCGCCATCATTGATGATCATGATTTAGCTGGTTTGGCCGATGCCAATGAGGAGCTCGATCGGGTTGTAAATCAATTATTAACACGCCGCCCCGATATCAAAATGTTGTTTTTAGTGGGCTCATGCCCGTCTGAAGTAATTAAATTAGATTTATCCCGTGCGGCTGAGCGTCTCAGTAAAGCCTATACCCCACGTGTTCGTATTCTGAATTATTCGGGTAGTGGCATTGAAACGACCTTTACTCAAGGTGAGGATGCTTGCCTTGCGGCGCTTGCCAAAGAGATTCCTCAAGCTCGTGCTGAACATGCTGCACAAGACGACGTTGATTTGCTAGTGGTTGGATGTTTGGCCGATGTGGTGGAAGATCAGTTCTCTAGACTATTTACTGAACTCAGCTTATCGTCATTTGCATTCTTCCCTCCACGACGCTCGGGTGATTTGCCCAAGGTGGGGCCCAACACACGGTACTTATTAGTCCAGCCATTTTTAACGGATACCGCGCGCGTACTTGAGGAGTTGGGCGCAAAACGAATTGCCGCGCCATTCCCCTTGGGTGTTGAGGGAACGGAAGGATGGCTAGCTGCTGCAGCAAATACCTTTGGTGTGCCTGCGGAGCGTTTTGAGAAAGTGATCGCGCCAAAACGGCAACGTGCCATGTTGGCTCTAGATCGTCAGCGACAAATTCTGAATGGCCGATCTATTTTCTTCTTCCCAGATTCTCAATTAGAGATTCCGTTAGCACGTTTCTTGCATCGTGAGCTGGGGATGACATTAACCGAAGTGGGGATGCCTTATATCCATCGTCAGCATCTTGCTCAAGAGATTGCACTCTTGCCAAAAGATACTGTTTTATCAGAGGGTCAGGATGTTGAGAAACAACTCGATCGTTGCCGTGTTGCTCGACCCGATATGGTGGTGTGTGGCTTGGGTTTAGCAAATCCTCTCGAGGCTGAAGGCATAACAACCAAGTGGTCGATTGAGTTGGTTTTTACACCGATTCAAGGTTTTGATCAGGCTGCAGACCTAGCCGAACTATTTGCACGTCCTTTAGTGCGCAAAACCAAGTTGGCAGCCTAGGAGAAGAGACGTGAAGCTAACTCTGTGGACGTACGAAGGACCTCCTCACATTGGCGCAATGCGGATTGCAACTGCCATGGAGGGAGTGCATTACGTCTTGCACGCTCCGCAGGGTGATACCTATGCTGATTTGTTATTCACCATGATTGAGCGGATGAACAAGCGTCCACCAGTGACCTACACCACATTTCAGGCGCGGGATTTAGGAAGTGATACCGCTGAATTATTTAAGGATGCAGCCCGATCTGCCTATGCCCGTTTCAAACCAGACCTCTTAATGGTTGGCGCATCGTGTACCGCTGAGTTGATTCAAGATGATCCGGGTGGTTTGGCAGCAGCACTCAATTTATCGGTTCCGGTATTGCCACTGGAGTTACCGGCTTATCAGAAGAAAGAAAATTGGGGCGCTGCAGAAACCTTTTATCAGATGGTGCGCTTGCTTGGTCGAGAGTATGTTTTGGCCCCTGGTGAAAAGAGGGTGCATCGTCCAGCAGGTCTGCCACCGAGCTGCAACATTTTGGGACCGACCGCGTTAGGATTTAGACATCGCGATGATGTTGCGGAGATCCGAGCTTTATTGCGTCAGATCGGTGTACGTGTCAATGTTGTCGCCCCCTTGGGCGCAAAACCAGAAGACATTGCGCGATTGCATGAGGCCGATTTCAACGTCGTTCTATACCCCGAGGTAGCCAACAGTGCGGCCCAGTGGATGAGTAAGAATTTTGGTCAGCCCAGCACCAAAACGATTCCAATTGGTTTCAAGGCAACACAGGCATTTATCCAAGAGGTATGTGCTCTTGCAGAAATTCAGTGCGATATTGAGGAGTTAACACGGCGTTCGCGGGCGCGTTGGTATGCCTTATCAGTTGACTCGACCTACTTAACCAATAAACGTGTCTTTATCTTTGGCGATGGAACCCATGCTGTGGCGGCGGCCAAAGTTGCCTCTGAAGAGATGGGCTTTCAGGTTGTCGGTCTTGGTACCTATAGCCGAGAGTTAGCTCGTGAGGTTAGAGAAGCTGCTGCTTCATATGGAATAGAGGCGCTGATCACCGATGACTACTTAGAAGTTGAAGAAAAGATTACCGAGTTGCAGCCTGAATTAATTTTAGGTACGCAAATGGAACGGCATATTGCCAAGCGCTTAAAGGTTCCCTGTGCGGTGATATCGGCACCAATTCATGTGCAGGATTTCCCTGCACGGTATTCACCGCAAATGGGTTTTGAGGGAGCCAATGTTCTCTTTGATACCTGGGTACATCCACTGATGATGGGCTTGGAAGAGCATCTGATTGGTATGTTCAGAGAAGATTTTGAGTTCCACGATGGTGCTGCACCATCGCATTTAGGTCATGGCCATGCAAAGACCTCAGCAAACGAAGCCCTCAAAGCAGAAGAGCCAGTGGCAGTGATGAATGCTGCCCTAGCCAATGGAGCCCCAGCAGGTGAGAGTGTTTGGGAGCCAGAGGCACAAAAAGAGCTCAATAAGATCCCATTTTTTGTTCGTGGCAAAGCCAGACGGAATACCGAGCGCTTTGCAAGTGAGCGAGGCTTGCCGACGATTTCTTTAGAAACCTTGTACGACGCAAAGGCCCATTTTGGGCGCTGAATGAACTTAACCATGATTAATCTCTTTGGAGCCCATCAATGAACGTAGTCAATATTCCAGTAAGTGATATGAAGTCACGACGACCTGATGGTGAGGGCAGTGTTCAGGTTCAGCTTGACCCCAATTTAAAAATTGGTAAAGCAAAAGTGTTTGCTGTCTACGGTAAAGGCGGAATCGGTAAAAGCACAACCTCATCCAATTTATCAGTGGCCTTCTCAAAGTTGGGCAAGCGAGTGATTCAGATTGGCTGTGATCCTAAACATGACTCAACATTCACTCTGACCAAGAAGTTAATGCCCACCGTAATTGATGTGCTTGAGAAAGTTGATTTCCATTCCGAAGAGTTGCGGGTTGAAGATTTTGTCTATGAGGGTTACAACGGCGTCATGTGTGTTGAGGCCGGCGGGCCACCAGCTGGAACTGGCTGTGGTGGTTATGTAGTTGGTCAAACCGTCAAGCTCTTAAAAGAACATCACCTTCTCGACGATACCGATGTGGTGATTTTTGATGTTTTGGGCGACGTGGTCTGTGGCGGCTTTGCAGCACCATTGCAGCATGCGGATCGCGCCTTGATTGTGACCGCCAATGATTTTGACTCTATTTTTGCGATGAATCGCATTGTGCAAGCGATTGGCGCTAAAGCAAAGAACTATAACGTGCGCTTGGGCGGGGTAATTGCTAATCGGAGTGCCGCTACCGATCAAATCGATAAGTTCAACGAAAAGGTTGGCCTTAAAACTATGGCGCATTTTCCAGACTTAGACGTGATTCGTCGGAGTCGCCTCAAGAAATCAACCTTATTTGAGATGGAGCAATCGCCTGAACTCGATAAAGTTCAGCAAGAATATTTGCGCCTAGCTGCTGCCCTATGGGCCGGCTCGGATCCATTACCAGCGATTCCGATGAAGGATCGCGATATTTTTGACCTCTTAGGTTTTGACTAATTAGACAGACGATGGATATGCAACATCATTCTTATCTGGAGAAGCGCGGTCAATTGCAGCAGTACTTTGATCGGACTGCCTTTGATGCCTGGGCCAAGTTAACCTCGACAGCTCCAGTGAGCGGTATTCGTAAAACAGTTCGTGCTGGGCGTGATGAGATGCGTAATGTCTTGCTCAGTTATTTACCTAGTGATCTTAGTGGGCAGCGCGTCTTGGATGCAGGCTGCGGTACTGGAGCTCTGGCCGTCGAGCTGGCAAAGCGGGGTGCCCAGGTTATGGCCACCGATATCTCGCCCACCTTGATTGAGTTAGCGCGTGAGCGTTTGCCTACTGATTTACCCAATGGCTCGATTGAGTTTTTTGCTGGTGATATGTTGGATCCTCATCTAGGTGAATTTGATCATGTCGTTTGCATGGACTCGATGATTCATTATCACCGTCATGACATCACCAAGGCCTTGGCTGGGCTTGCGCAGCGAACCAGTAAAACAATTGCCTTTACCTTCGCCCCCAAGAATCCTTTTTTATCGACCATGATTGCGGTGGGTCGATTGTTTCCGAGGGGTGATCGGGCGCCTTTCATTGAGCCAGTTGCCGAACAAACTCTGGCAAAGTTAATTCAACACGAAGAAGCATTACAGGCTTGGCAAATTAGTAGCACTCAAAAGATTGCCCGCGGTTTTTATATTTCTCAGGCGATGGCATTACGGCGATCATGAAATCCCTCAATATCAACCTTTTTCAAGCGTGGCGCCGTATATCGCCTCGCTTGATGCCATTTTCGGATGTGGCAACGAAAGATTTGCCCTTAAGTAAATGGTTACGCCTCGCTTTATTCCAGGTATCGGTTGGTATGGCAACGGTGATGCTAATTGGCACATTAAATCGCATCATGATTGTGGAGATGGGTGTAGCAGCCAGTCTGGTAGCGTTGATGGTTGCATTACCTTTGTTATTTGCACCTTTTAGAGCGCTCGTTGGTTTTAAGAGTGATCGTCACCGCTCTTTCCTCGGTTGGAAACGGGTGCCTTATATTTGGTTAGGCAGTTGGCTGCAATTTGGTGGCCTTGCGATCATGCCATTTTCTTTAATCCTGTTATCGGGTGATTCAAATTGGCCGATCTGGTTTAGTCATTTAGCCGCTGCCTTAGCCTTCCTCTTGGTGGGCGCCGGCATGCAGGTCACGCAAACCGCTGGTTTGGCTTTAGCTTCTGATTTAGCAAGCACAGAATCACGGCCACGCGTCGTGGCTTTAATGTACGTCATGTTTTTGCTGGGCATGGTCTTTAGTAGCCTGTTGTTTGGATTGCTCCTCAAAGACTTTTCCCCAGTGCGTTTAATTCAAGTGGTGCAGGGCGCAGCAGCTTTGACGATGGTGCTTAATCTCCTCGCTCTTTGGAAGCAAGAGGCCCGTCAACCAAAAACCAAGGAGCAGTTGGCTTCAGAGCCAGTGATTCGCTTTCAAGATTCCTGGCAGAAATTTGCCAAGCAAGATAAGGTGATTCGCTTCCTAGTGGCGCTTGGTATGGGTACTGCGGCATTTAGTATGCAAGACATCATTTTGGAGCCGTATGGCGCAGAAGTCTTGCATTTATCGGTCAGTGCGACCACGTTGTTAACAGGTCTGACCTCAGTAGGCGCCTTACTCGCCTTCATGTTGGCTGCCAAAGTACTTAATAGAAGTATTGATTCGCATCGCTTAGCGGCTATCGGCGCTCTCTGCGGAATTTTTGCCTTCACCTGTGTCATTTTTTCTGAGCCACTCCTATCCCCCAATTTATTTCGGATCGGCGCTTTCCTGATTGGCTTTGGAGGCGGCTTGTTTGCGGTCAGCACGCTCGCAACAGCGATGAGTTTTGACTCCTTGGGCATGAACGGTTTAGTGATTGGTGCTTGGGGCGCAGTCAGCGCATCGGCTGCCGGTCTGGCGATCGGCCTTGGTGGCGTGATCCGAGATTTAGTGTCTGGTTTGGCGGTTTCTGGAATGTTGGGCTCTGTACTGGTATCACCAGCAACTGGCTATAGCTTTGTGTATCACATTGAGTTGTATCTGCTGTTTGCAACATTAGTAGCGGTTGGTCCATTGGTTATCAGTAAGCGACCAATGCGCATGCAATCTGATTCGAAGTTTGGATTGGCTGAGTTTCCAAGCTAATTCATTTTTTAAGAGGGGAGTACATCATGGGAACAGGAGCAATTACACAATATGTGGACGTCGCACAATTGGCCTTGTATGCATTTTGGGTCTTTTTTGCCATCCTAATTTATTACCTCACCATTGAGAGTAAGCGCGAGGGCTTTCCTCTTGAATACGATCAAGCCGGTAAGGTACGTCGGGCCGAAGGCATCGCTGGAATGCCTATGCCAAAAACTTTTAAGACTCAATTTGGTGGTGATTTCACTGTGCCACGCGATGAGCCCTTAGAGCGTTTGGCTGCTAAACCAGCTCATGGTCTAAATGGCTCACCCATCGAGCCAACGGGCAATCCAATGTTAGATGGTATTGGTCCCGGTGCATATGCCAACCGTGCTGATGTGCCAGATTACACACCTGAGGGTGATCCACGTATTTTGCCCATGCGTTTATTGGGTGGCTTTAGTGTGGCTAAGCAAGATATTGATCCCCGCGGCTTGAATGTTGTTGGTGCCGATGGTGTACGTGGTGGAACGATTAAAGAGATCTGGGTTGATCGTCTCGAGTTAATGATTCGGTATCTGGAAGTCGAAACGACTCCTGAGGCAGGCGGAAGACGGGTTCTATTGCCCATGAACTTTGCCCGCGTTGCGCGCAATCAAGTATCGGTGCAAGCAGTTTTGGGAAGACACTTTGCCAATGTGCCAGCAACTAAGAGTTCTGAGCAGATTACCTTGCTCGAAGAGGAAAAGATCATGGCGTATTTCGGGGCAGGCACTTTATATGCCACACCTGAAAGAAGTGAGCCTTTGGTCTAAGCATCATGAGTACTCTTTACCAATCACCAGAGCACGAGTTCGAGGCTCAACCGGGTTTGCCGGAGCCCTTGCCAAATAATGAGCAAATCATTTGGCAGGGTAGCCCCGATCTCAAATCCTTTGCGCTGCATGCTTTTCATCTGCATTGGTTTGCTCTGTATTTTGGAGTGATGGTTTTATTAAAAGCAATTGCAGTCAGTCAGTCTGCAGGTGGCTGGGGCGAGGAGTGGCCTGGTTTTGTGTGGGCACTCGGCCTTTCTGTCTCCGCTCTAGTGCTGATTGGTTTATTGGCCTATTGGTCAGTGAATACCACCATGTATACCCTGACCAATCGTCGCTTAGTAATGCGCATCGGTATTGTGTTAACGATCACGTTTAATTTACCCCTCAAACGACTCGCACAGGCCGGAGTTCATTTTTATAAGGATGGTAGCGCCGATATCCCAATTCAACTTAATCCAGAGGATAAGATTCCGTTTCTGCATTTATGGCCTCATGCCCGTGCCTGGAAATTAGCACATCCCGAACCCATGATTCGGTGTGTAGCCGATGGCAAGCGTGTTAGTAAATTGTTTGCCGAAGCATGGGCAGCCATCAACCAAGTGAATCTTGCTTCGGCAGAGACCCATTCAATCCCTAGTAGCACCGCAGCTTCAGATCAGCGTTCGTATGGGCAGGGGATGGCAATTGCTAAGGTGAGTCAATCAAGCCTATGAGCATGAACATGCGCAGCCTCTCTCGTAGAACGCTAGGGATGATGCTTGGCATCGTAGGTGCAGCACTGTTCATGACATGGGTCATTCATCAATCAGGAAAAAGCGCACGTTATCCCGATGCACCAGCAAAACAAGTCAAACAATTGCGCTTTGAGGATCGCACTGATGGGTCTATCGCAGTCTTGGATTATCAAACGGGCAAACACATTGAGACCATTGTTGGAGAGGCTGGATTTGTCCGCGGCGCCTTAAGAACCCTAGCGCAAGAGCGTAAGCGTCGTGACATTGATAGCAAACCACCCTTTGAGTTAATTGCAAGACAAGACGGTCGCTTGACCCTATTGGATCCGAGCACTGGTCGCACGATTGATCTGGAGTCATTCGGGGCTCTAAATGCACAACACTTTGCCCGTCTATTGAGCGTAGATGGTCAGGTAACACAACAACGTTAACAATTGGAGAGATACGATGGAATCCGCTGAAAGCTTATTACGAGATCAGATTCCGGCTGCAGCCAAGGTCAATGAGTCAACCAAAATGGCTCTGCAAGATGCGGTGCTAAGCCCACGTTTTTATACAACCAATTTTGAGGAAGTTGATAAAACCAATATTGATGCATTGCGTTCGGAGTGGAATGTCTTAATGGCCGAGTTTGCTGCCGATATCAATTCTGATCACTTTCAACGTCCAGCCAATATGGATAAGAATTATTCCAATATTGATCCTGAGCTCTACGATGAGTTTGTTGATTTCTTGATTAGCTCGATTACCTCGGAGTTCTCCGGTTGTATTTTGTATGCCGAGATCAAGCGCAAGGTGAAGAATGAGGATATGAAACTTCTTTACGGCTATATGGCGCGTGATGAGTCACGGCATGCTGGTTTTATTAACCAATGGCTGAAAGACTTTGATATCGGTATCGATTTAGGCTTTTTGGCAAAAGCGAAGAAGTACACCTACTTCAAGCCTAAGTTTATTTACTACGCTACCTATTTATCCGAGAAGATTGGTTATGCCCGCTATATCACCATCTTCCGTGAGTTAGAGAAAAAGCCAGAGCTACGTTTTCACCCGATATTTCTTTGGTTTGAGAGATGGTGTAACGACGAGTTTCGTCATGGCGAGGCCTTTGCCTTAATCATGCGCGCCAATCCACATCTTTTGACCGGCCTTAATAAATATTGGATTCGTTTTTTCTGCCTGGCGGTCTACAGCACCATGTATGTGAGGGATCATTCTCGTCCACAGCTTTATAAAGCGATGCAAATATCTCCGACAGAGTATGACAAGAAGGTCTTGCGTATTACTAATGAAATCACCAAGCAAGTATTTCCCATCTCGCTCAATTTGGATGACCCGCGTTTCTACGACTGCATGAACCAAATGCTGGCCTTATTTCAAAAGATGGATGTCCATAAGGCAAAAGGAGGCCTGTGGTCAAAAATTATGGTGCCTGTTCTCGGTGCGCGCGTTGGCTTAGTTTTTGCCCGAGCATTCTTTTTGCCAGTCCACAATCACGAGTTGCCCCGTAATGTACGTTTGGCGCCCAGCTGGTAATTCATTATGAGTATGAGCACCTTTGCCTTTCCCTTGCTCTACACCATCTTTGCATGGTGGTTTGGCACAGGTGTGATCTTGCTTCTCAATCAACGACCACGCTCGACCCATCAAACCACCTTTTGGATGAGCGGCATTGTGCTCTTATTTGCTTTAGTGGGTTTAAAGACGAGCGCAAATCTCAATACAGTAGCCGGGGCATATTGTGGCTTTACATGCGCATTGCTTGTCTGGGCGTGGCAAGAGATTGGCTTTTTACTGGGTTACGTCACCGGATCCAGACGCACTACTTGCCCAGCAGAGTGCCGAGGATTTAAGAAAGCCTTTTATGCATTTCAGACGATCGCCCATCATGAGCTAGCACTGCTTGTATTGGGCGCCTCAGTCGCCTTGGTAACCTGGGGAGGAAGTAATTTGGTTGGATTGTGGACCTTCATCATTTTGTGGGCCATGCGTCAAAGTGCCAAGCTCAATGTGTTCTTAGGTGTTCTCAATCTCAATGAGAAGTTCTTGCCGGTTCATCTTAAATACATTCATACGTATTTCACGAAGCGGGCCATGAATCCCTTATTACCCATTTCTGTTTTGTTAGCCTGTTTATTTGCAGTACCACTGTGGCAGGCTGCATTTGCTACAGGTGCTTCACCCTATCAAGTTGCATCTTCTACGATTTTGGCAAGCTTATTGTCGCTCGCAATCCTAGAGCATATCTTGATGGTATTGCCGTTATCAACTGAGGGATTGTGGAAATGGGGACTTCGGTCTTAAACCAGACGAGCCAACGCTCGTGGCCAACTCCATCCGCTATTTTGGAGTTGTTAAAGCCGATTACATGGTTTCCACCCATGTGGGCTTTTGCCTGTGGCGTCATAGCCTCTGGAGTATCCGTTACGAGTCACTGGCAGATATTAATTGCTGGTGTGATTCTGGCTGGACCCATGGTGTGCGCATCCAGTCAGGCGATTAATGATTGGTTTGATCGCCATGTTGATGCAATCAATGAGCCACACCGACCGATTCCCTCGGGTCGTATGCCCGGTCGCTGGGGCTTGTATGTAGCAATCGTATGGACTGGCTTATCCCTTGTATTGGGTTGGTTCATTAGTCCCTGGGCCTTTGTTGCAACACTAATTGGTTTGGCCTTGGCTTGGGCATATAGCGCTCCACCGTTCAGACTAAAACAAAACGGTTGGTGGGGGAATGCTGCTTGCGGATTATCGTACGAGGGACTTGCATGGTTTACAGGCTCCGCTGTAATGCTGGGCGATATCTTCCCATCCTCCGCTTCGATTGTGCTTGCAGTGCTCTATAGCATTGGTGCCCACGGCATCATGACCCTCAATGACTTTAAGGCAATTGAGGGTGATCGCCAAATGGGCGTTCGTTCATTACCTGTTCAGTTGGGTGTCTATGGCGCAGCCTGGAACGCCTGCTTGATGATGATCATTCCCCAATATGTGGTGGTTGGCTTCCTATATTGGCAGGGTAGTTCATTTCACGGATTGGCAATTTTGCTACTCATCATCGCTCAACTGCTCATGATGAAGTATTTCTTAGGTGATCCAGTAAAGCGTGCCTTGTTCTTAAGCGGTTTTGGTGTGCCACTCTTTGTGAGCGGCATGATGATCAGTGCCTTTGCGATCAGTCGGTGAGATGATGAGTCAGTTAGATAGCACAGCAAAACTAACCTGGTTTGGTATTGCGCGACTCGGTTTAGTGCAAGCCTCTTTGGGTGCAGTGGTTGTCTTAACAACTTCCGTCTTAAATCGAGTGATGGTGATTGAGCTTGCTCTGCCAGCACTCCTGCCGGGTTTATTGGTAGCCATGCATTATTTGGTGCAATTTATTCGGCCGCGGATGGGTTTTGGTTCAGATCAAAGTGGCCGTTCTACTCCATGGATACAGGGCGGCATGTTGGTCTTAGCCAGCGGTGGTGTCTTGGCAGCGATTGCGGTAGGGTTGATGAGCCACGATCTGGTATGGGGTATTACCCTGGCAGTGATTGCATTCATGATGATTGGTTTGGGAGTTAGCGCCAGTGGTACAGCTTTATTAGTGCTTC